>Ga0209581_1000070_pt1 | contig 344747 bp, 289 predicted proteins | sample Coa_R2_FD_187160 | JGI IMG/M metagenome (GOLD analysis project Ga0209581, IMG submission 187160) | Surface soil microbial communities from Centralia Pennsylvania, which are recovering from an underground coalmine fire - Coalmine... | ecosystem: Environmental > Terrestrial > Soil > Unclassified...
TGTTGAGACAGTGCTCAAGTCGTTACTCCCTTCGTGCGGGTCGGAACTTACCCGACAAGGAATTTCGCTACCTTAGGACCGTTATAGTTACGGCCGCCGTTCACCGGGGCTTCGGGTCACCGCTACACACACGGTTTGCCTTCACCTTCCGGCACTGGGCAGGAGTCAGCCCCTATACATCCGCTTGCGCGTTGGCAGAGACCTGTGTTTTTGGTAAACAGTCGCTTGAGCCCATGTCCTGCGGCCCCCTCGACCCTCTCTCGACCGTAGTCAATAGAGAACCTACTAGGGCACCCCTTCTTCCGAAGGTACGGGGTTAATTTGCCGAGTTCCTTAACAGAGGGTCGCTCGATCACCTGGGGAGAGTTCCCCCTGCCTACCGGTGTCGGTGTGCGGTACGGGCACACCTCCTCCTCGTTAGCGGCTTTTCTGGGCGGCCTGGGGCCACATGACTTCCGCCTGCTCGCGCAGACTCGTGGCCGCCGTCACGCTGCTTGAGACGTGGATTTGCCTGCGTCTCGCGCTCCGGTCGGCCAGCCACGCCTGTCCATACGCGTGGTTCATGTTCCCTACCGCGTCCCCGCTTCACTCAAGCGGAGGGGTGTGGTGCAGGAATTTCAGACCTGCTGTCCATCGCCTACGACATGACGTCCTCGGCTTAGGGCCCGACTCACCCTGGGTCGTTTGACGGTGCCCAGGAACCCTCAGGCTTGCGGTGTGGATGGTTGCCACATCCAGTTGACGCTACTCATTCCGGCATTCGCACTTCTGGGCGCTCCACCTGTCCTCACGATCAGGCTTCTCGGCCCCCAGAACGCTCCCCTACCATGCCCTCCCACACCAGGAAGGCATCCACAGCTTCGGTCAACGGCTTGAGCCTCGCTACGTTGTCGGTGCCCGCGCACTCGACCAGTGAGCTATTACGCACTCTTTGAAGGATGGCTGCTTCTAAGCCAACCTCCTGGCTGTCTGGGCGCGCGAACCTCCTTGCACACTGAGCCGTTGTTGGAGACCTTAGCTGGTGGTCTGGGCTGTTTCCCTTTTGACGACGAAGCTTAGCCCCCGCCGTCTCACGCACCACCTGATGCTCCTGGCCTTCGCAGTTTGGTTGGGGTTGGTAACCAGCAATTGGCCCCGAGCCCATCCAGCGCTCTACCACCAGGAGCGGCGTGTGGTGGCTGTACCTCAATACATTTCGGGGAGAACCAGCTATCTCCACGTTCGATTGGCATTTCACCCCTATCCACAGCTCCTCCCCCAGTTTTGCAACACTGGTGGGTGCGAGCCTCGACGAAGTGTCACCTTCGCTTCACTCTGGCCATGGATAGCTCACGTGGTTTCGGGTCGCATCGCCGCCACCGCGCTCGGCGCGCTGTTCACACTCGGTTTCCCTCTGGCTGCCCAGCTTTAGCGCTGGTTAACCACGACCTGCGCAGGCTCCTGTTGCCAGCAGCCGGTCGCACAGGTCAGGCGACGACGATGCACTCGCCGGATCATTCTACAAAAGGCACGCCATCAGCCCTGACGCTCCCACGGAGCGAGTGGCCTCTGGCTGCTTGACAGTACGCGGTTTCAGGGTCTCTTTCATCCCCCTTGCGGGGCGCTTTTCACCTTTCCCTCACGGTACTGGTTCACTATCGGTCGCTGAAGGTGTTGAGCCTTGGAGGGTGGTCCCCCCTGCTTCCCACAAACTCACCGGGGTTCGTGGTACTCAGGATGCCAACCCAGCCGCGCTCCCGTGCCGCTACGGGACTCTCACCCGCTCTGGTCAGGCGTTCCAGCCTGTTCGCGTCCGGTCGCCCGGCTGTGCTGATTGGTCCTACAACCCCAGGTCTTCGTGCGAACACCTGGTTTGGGCTGCTCCCCGTTCGCTCGCCACTACTTGGGGAATCTCGGTTGATTTCTTCTCGTCAGGCTACTGAGATGTTTCAGTTCGCCTGCTGCCCCCCGCCCGCCCTATGCATTCAGGCGGCGGTATCTGGCCATCACGCCAGATGGGTTGCCCCATTCGGATTCTCAAGGCTCTTCGCTCGCATGCAGCTCCCCTTGAACGTTTCGCCGGTCTCCGCGTCCTTCATCGGCCTTCAGCGCCAAGGCATCCACCGCGTACTTTGCGCTGCTTGTGACCCATCGACTCGATGGGCACGCCTCGCGCGTCATCTCTTGCTTCTGCCCTCGGCAAAATTGAAGTAATTATTCTTGTATTTGGTTGTTTAAAGTGCTGTTCGCTTAACGCTTCGGTATAATGCCATAAATTTTCGTAGTTGTCAACACCTTTTTGCCCGGAAGTTCGGGCTGTAGAGGAGAAGTAGCCCGATTGTACCAGGGCCATGTGTTGTGATGAAGGTGTGAAATTTTTCTTACACAAGAAACTTGACGTTTCTCGAAGGGGTATGGTACACTTTACGGGTGTGGTGTAAAAAAACATACCACACCCCTGTAAAGCCAAACCGTGTTGTATGTAATCGACAGTGCGGTCGCTACGTTAAGTACAACTTTTGTTTATCTCCAAAACATGGGAGGGATCAATGCGGGCCACGTTCAGTTACGCGAGCATCCTGTACGCTGTTGGTCAGGTGCTAGATCAGGTAGGCGTGAAAAGCTTCGCAATGCATGAGGAAGAGGATGGTCTCTTCGTTGAAGGTTTTGATGGTGAGGGCCACCTTCAGGTTCAACTGCGTTACGATGTTCCCAGTCTCTATGAGCTGGTGAGCCGAACAGCGGGTCAGGTAGAAGAACACCACGAGCAAAGGGCAACAGAGAACGAGGGAACACTCCATCGCTTCCTCGCTGATCACCGGCGCGAACTGGTAGGCCTCTCTCGCTAAACAGACAGCCAGGCGCTTTGAGAACCAGAGGTGACCGGGGAGCAACCCCGGTCATCATTTACTTATCTAATCCAGCCTCATCCTGGTTGGCATCACATAACCAGTGCAGTCCATAGCAACGCATACATTCAACGACCTCAACCAGGTCGCGGCCTTTCTCGGTAAGTGAGTATTCGACGCGGGGTGGGACTTCCGAAAACGTTTGACGAAGAATAATACCCTCTTCTTCAAGAGTGCGCAAGCGCTCCGAGAGCGTCTTAGGACTGATGCCTTGCAGGGAGCGTTCGAGTTGATTGAAGCGTTTGACGCCAGTAGCGAGGTCGCGAATAATCAGCAGTGTCCATTTGCCGCTGATGATCTTCGCAGTACGAGCCACGGGACAAACGGTATTATCGACAGGCGTATCGAGGGAACGGATTGTTGACTCCATAGTATTTAGTCGGGGCAAGCAGGATAAAAGATTCTCAAACTTGCCAAATTTCTTCTTATTGGAAAATATATCACAGCAACTATGGAAAGTAAAGCGCAGACCTCTCGACTTTGCCCTCAAAGTATGATATGCTCATACCTGATAGGGAATGCGAGAGAAGCCGAGCAAGTGAACACTTATCAACCTGTGAGCTGGTCTCCTGGGATAGCAGGAGGGGCGGCATTACAGGAGACTTCAATTGCATTCGTGTACTTGAACAATTTTACATCTTGGCCTGCGCGGTTTCTCCCTTATGAGAGGAGAAGATTGTGCCCGAAGAAATAGCTTTATTCATCGATTTTGAAAACATCCGATACAGTATGCTGAATATCCAGCGGCGCGAGCCTGATCCACAGGAACTGATCGCGGTTGCGCGGCGCTATGGTACGGTGATGGTTGCCCGCGCTTACGCGGATTGGTCACGCCAGCCAGAGCCTTTCAAAGGCAGCCTGACGGCGGCAATGATCGACCGGGTCGATTGCCCTGCAAAACAGCGCGACCGTATTCGTGTGGGAACGATTCATTATCCCCCTGGCGGTTCGCCAACGGGAGGATTGGGTTCGCCAGGTCTGGTGACAGAGCAGGGAACAGGTTCATTCCAGCGTCCCTGGCCGACCGGTTCGCTGACACATTCAGGGCCGCTTCCAGCCATCAACCCGCAGAACGTGGGGAACAACTGGCAGCAGTACCAGAACGCCCAGGAGAACGCTGAAACCGAGCCTGAAGAGCCACTGCTCCCCGAGGACGATCCATTTACCGACGAAAGCTACATCTCGGACTATCAGCAGCGTGAGCCAGCGCGCCAATTCCAGCCATATTCCTATGGTCAATCGCCCACCGGTTCGCTCAATGCTGGCAGCTCCACTGGTCCGTTGGGAGGTTATCCTACCAATCCCTCGATGCCTGCTGTGCATACAGGCAACACCGGCCATATGCCCGCTGTCAATGCGAGCGGCTCAAGTACAATCGTACAAAGCACCGTCGTGCAGAGTACCGTTGACTTAAATATGCTGATGGATATTATCGAGACCGTTTTCGACCGCCCCACTATCTCTACGTTTGTTTTGATGACCGGCGATAAAGATTTCACGCGCATCAGCGCTCGTTTAAAGTTACGTCTAAACAAAACTGTGATAATTGTTGGAATACCAGGAACCGTCAGCCGAGACCTTATAAGTAGTGCCAGCCAGTTTGTGCCTCTTATTCCTGGAGGAGTACCTGCCTCACAAGGGTCTGATGCTGCCTTCCAGATGTCTATGACTGGTAATACTGGCAGCATGCCTGCTATTACGCCATCCAACCAGGGGGCATCTCCTTCTCAATACTCATCCTATCCGATGATTGATGTGCTTGATCCCCAGTTTTTGCAATTCCTGGATTATATAGACCGCAACTGGTCATGGCGCACCATTATCGGCGTATCTAATTTTATTGGCGATCCGGTGAATCCCAAGAATCGCTTCCGGGGCCGTCTCACACGCGAATCAGCCCGCGAACTGCTGAATATGTGTATTCAACAGGGGATTTTGCTGGTGCAGACCGATCCAGGCGGGTCTGAGGATCTGCGGCTCAACCGTATGCATCCTGGCGTGGATGAAGTGTTGAAACAATTCGTTCGCTAGAACAGTTACTTGAAAAAACCTATGCATTGGCACCTGTATTGAAGCGTATACAGGTGCCAATTTTCATCTTGTCTGTAAGAAAGGTACCTGTTTTTATGGATGAAGCACGTATTGCGTTTTTTCGGCGTTTGATTGCCAGCCCCAGCCCCTCAGGCTTTGAGCAGGCGGCACAGCGGGTCGTGCGAGAAGAGGTCAAGCAATATGCCGACGATGTGCGCACCGATGTGCATGGCAATGTTCTCGCTACTTTGAATCCCTCGGGAAAGCCGCGTGTCATGCTCACGGCACACTGCGACGAACTCGGCTTCTTAATTCGCTACATCAACGAGGACGGCTTTCTCTATTTCACACCCATTGGCGGATTTGATCCCGCAACCCTTCCCGGCAGCCGCGTGCGCATCCACGCGCCGGGAGGGCCAATTCTCGGCGTGATCGGCAGCCAGGCAGTGCATCTCATGCCTGCGGACGAGCGCGGCAAAGTGCCAAAGCTGGAGGATATGTGGATCGATATTGGCGCAACGAGCCGCGAGGAGGCGATGCAACTGGTGCCCCCAGGGACGCCCGCGACTCGCGCCGTAGAGCTTGAACCACTGCGCCATGACCTCGTTGTCTCCCGCGCACTGGATGATAAAGCAGGAGTGTTTTCGATCATCGAAGCTCTACGCAAGCTGCATGAGCGGCGCGATCAATTGAAGGCCAGCGTGTGCCTGGTTTCCGCGGTACAGGAAGAGGTAGGCAGTCGCGGCGTGCAGACCAGCGCCTACAGTGTCAATCCCGATATTGCCATTGCTGTGGATGTCACCTTCACCTCAGATCATCCCGAGACCTCGAAGATTCGACTCGGCGACGTGAAATTAGGCGGAGGGCCGGGCATCACCATCGGCGGTTTCGTCAATGCCCCCGTGTACCAGCGACTGATGAACGTTGCAAAGGAGGCGGGTATCCCTTTCCAGTACGACATTCAAAGCAGCCATACCGGAACCGATAACGATGATCTTCAAGTCTCGCGTGGCGGCGTTGCGACAGGACTGCTGAATATTCCCCTGCGCTACATGCATACCGGCTCAGAAATCATTTCGCTCTCCGATATAGAGACAACCTCAGAGCTAATGGCCCGCTTTGTGCTATCTCTCGATGAAGATTTTTCAGTGATTCCGTAGGGGCGTGGGCTTGCCCCGCCCTCGTCATCCATATCACCATACCAATTTTCCGGGTGTGTAGGGGCGCGGGCTTGCCCCGCCCTCATCATTTATATCACCATACCAATTTTCCGGGTGTGTAGGGGCGCGGGCTTGCCCCGCCCTCGTCATCCATATCACCACACCAATTTTTCGGGTGGAAACGAGGGCGGGGCAAGCCCACGCCCCTACGGAAACCACGCTCTCACCTGCTTTTCGTCTACACGCTGTTCGTAGCCGCAGAAATTGCAGCGCGAAATGTACGTTTTCTTGAGAGGGATTACAGGTAGGAAGTAGACCGTAAACCAGTATTGCGAGCGGGTCACGACGTGATAGCTGTACTGGCGGCACATGGGACAGGTATATTGGACCTGTCCCATCACCTTATTGCGCAGCCGCGAACCCATGACAATCAGGGCGAAAATCATTGTTTGTCTCTGCTCCGTTTTTTGATTAGGGAATTGTTTTTTTCCTGAGAATAACACGTTTGTAGAGACGTGATGATGAACTTGAAGAGCGAAATCGACAAGCTGGTAATGTCATCCTGAGCGCAGCGAAGGATCTCTCGTCCGGGCATGTGATCCGGCTGGGCGACGCAGATCCTTCGCTGCGCTCAGGATGACAGGGGGTGAGTATCCCCTGTTTCTTGGTAAAAGTTCATAATCGCGTCCCTACAGAAGTCGAAAGATTAAACATATATCACATCATCCAGACGCCATCACGCAAAAGCAGATTATCCACCAGGAAGGTGCGGCCAACGCGAACGGCTATCACAAGCAGGAGATCGGTGAGCGGGTTGGGCAGGATATTGCCCGGATGGGTGAAGGTATCGGGGTCGCAGGCGGTCGCATAATCGAGGCGCAGAAGAGGCGAAGCCGCCAGTACGGCAGACATGGCCTGCTCGATTTTCGATAGCTGGCGCTCACCTTGATCGAGCAGGGCCTTTCCCGCGAGCAAGGCTTTATAGAGCAAAGGCGCGGCGCGGCGCTCCTTCGCGGTAAGCAGGTGATTGCGGCTGCTGAGGGCCAGACCGTCGCTTTCGCGGAGGGCAGGAAGCACGCGCAATTGCACATCGATATTTAAATCCAGCACCACCTGGCGCACCAGGGCTACATGCTGCGCGTTCTTTTGACCAAAATAGGCGATATCGGGTCGAATGATTTGAAGTAATTTGGTGATGATGGTGGCATATCCCTGCACGTGTTCGGGACGCACAGCTCCCTCTAAACGCTGCGCGACAGGGGCGGTGCAGTGAACATAGGTAGCAAAATCGGGTGGATACATCTCATCGGGGCGGGGCGCAAACAGCACATCAACCTGTTCCTGCTCCAATAGCTGGACATCACGAGCAAAATTGCGCGGGTAATCGCCAGGATTTTCGTCAGGACCAAACTGGAGAGGATTGACAAAAATACTGACAACCGTTATCTCACACTCCTGACGGGCAGCCTGTATTAAGGATACATGTCCTGCATGAAGATAGCCCATTGTGGGGATAAAACCAACTGAGCCGCCGGAGAGCCAGCCACGCGCTGTCTCAATCATCTCATCCAGGTTATGTATAATTCGCATATAGTTCCCTATGATTAATTTACATGTACTGATACGTTAGATGTATGTAGTGTACATGACGTTTAGAGTCGGTTTGAGTAACCTGTGTTATACTATGTAGACGAGGAGGTTCCACTTAGATGAAAAACGTTTCGAGCCGCCTGTCCCGGGCGGTCCTCGCGCTTATTCGCACATTGGGCTTCGCTGTTTTCAGTACCATTGCGCTCTCTGTGTTTGTCATGTTGCGGCATATTTTACAGTCTCCGCAGCCATTGGAAAGCCCACTTCCTGGAGAAGCCCATCTCTATAAATGGAAACGCGGCTACGTCTTCTATAAGGTCTCAGGAGACGAAAATGCCCCGGCGCTTCTACTGCTTCATAACCCTGGTATAGGCGCTTCCGGCTATGAGATGCGCAAGATCGCGGCAGCTCTGGCAACGCATTTTCGTGTCTATGTGCCTGATCTGCCCGGCTTTGGGCTGTCAGACCGCCCCAATGCGGAATATACCTTTCAAACATATACGTCTTTCTGTGAGGATTTTCTTACACAAGTAGTACAAAAGTCGGCTATCATTGGAGCAAGTCGACTCAGTTGTAATTTCGCTGTCGCTGTCGCGGCGCAGCAGCCCTCTTTATGCCAGGGACTGATATTGCTCTCACCTGTCGCCTTATTTGATGAACAGGTATTGCCGGGGCGAAGCGGTCGCGTTGTAGCTACGCTCGCGGCCACACCACTGAAAACGCTGCTCTATCCTTTACTGGTCGAGGCTAAAGGCATACAGGCGCGCCTGCGAACGAACAGGCCCGAATACTCTTCAGCAATCGGCGAAGAGGAAATGGCCGAACGCTCCTATTTTTATGCGACCACGCACCAGTTTGGCGCGGAACATGCGCCGATGGCGCTGCTGGCAGGCAAACTGGTTCAGAGCGTCTCCGAAGAAATTGAACAGGTGCAGCAGCCAACCTTGATTATCTGGGGAACGCGAGCGCTGCATGCCGCGCGTTTCGCCGATGATCAGAACGATGTATCCTGGGCACCCCCACACAGTTCCGTGGTGCTGCTGAGCAACGCCAGAGTAGCAGTGCAGGAGGAACGGCCCGAGGCCGTTGTTCAAACGATTGAGCAATGGAACGCGGGCAATAAAAAACTGGAAGTTTCGCCAGCACCGGAGCAAATCGCGGAACCACATGCAGAGAAAGGAAGCACAAACACAAAGAATCATACCAAGAGCGAGGAAGCCAATTCCGGCGAGGAGGAAAACGTGACCAGTGCATCTGTTATTGAAGCATATTGCGTCCGTTGTAAGAGGAAGACACCTATGCTAAATCCGCGCCAGGTAACGATGAAAAATGGTCGCCTGGCTGTGCAAGGAACCTGTTCGGTGTGCGGGGCGAGTCTTCATCGCATGGGGAATCTGCCGCCCGGTTTCCCCAATCTTCCTGTATAGTAGAGGTGAATACGGCACAGTCTCAACCAAACTTTTCGTATTTGCCAAAAAAAGCGCAGTAATTACTTGACGGAAGTCTTTTCAAACCGTATAATCACCTGCATGTCTTTAATGAAACATCTGGTCAGGGGCAGAAGCCCCTCAGTATCCCTTCTACGAGGGAGGAGTCTAGTATGAGTATTGGTGGACAGAGCGATACAACTTCGGCCAAATCGGAGCCAACCATCTATCGCTTAACACCCGAAGGTTATGCTAAAAAGAAAGAGCGCCTCGAGTATTTGCGCACAGTAAAACGAAAAGAAATTGCTGACTATATTCACGAGGCAAAAGAAGCTGGTGATATCAGCGAAAGCAGCGCGTATGAGGATGCCAAGAACGAGCAGGCGAAGGTCGAGGGCGAAATTCTCGAACTGGAGCGGCTGCTTGCGGTGGCCGAAATCATGACTCCGGATATGCATGATAATGTCTCAGGTCCGCCCGAGGTGCGCATTGGTATGCAGGTGGAGGTTGAAAGCGACACCGGAACGCGCCGCACCTTCAAGATCGTGCATACCTTTGAAGCCGATCCCAAGTCCGGCCTGATCTCCGATCAATCACCGGTCGGCAAGGCGCTGCTAGGCCACCAGGAGGGAGAGACGGTCAGCGTCTCCACGCCCGGTGGGGTCACGAACTATACCATCAAGTCGATACGCCCGATGCTCTAACTAAAGACGTTCAAAAACACCTGGCCGGAGAAGCCCGCGCCAGGTGTTTTTGATGGGCACATTATTACAAACCTGCCTCCATACGTCATCCTGAGCGCAGCGAAGGATCTCCCACTTGCCGTGTCGAGACAGCGGGAGATCCTTCGCTGCGCTCAGGATGACAGGCGAGAGGGTCTTTTCATAGCGCAATTATTACGCTAAACGACAAATTGACCATCCTTGCAGAAAAGTTCGCCGTCAACGCGAATCTCACTGCCGCTACGCAGGTCGCAAACCATATCCCAGTGCAGGGCGGAATGATTGACGCCGCCCGTCTGGGGAATACTGGCCCCCAGGGCAAGATGCACCGTACCGCCCATTTTTTCATCGAAGAGGGTGTTTTTGGTGCAGCGATCCACGTTGCGGTTATTGCCAAAAGCGAATTCACCCAGGCGACGCGCCCCTTCGTCCAGCGACAACATTTTGTCCAGGTAGTCCTGGCCGTTGGCAGCGCGAGCCTCGACCACTATGCCGTTCTCGAAGCGCAGCCGCACATCCTCAACCGAACGGCCATTGAACGAGGCGGGGAAGCTGTAGCGGATATAGCCGTTGGCGGTATCTTCGACAGGGCCGGTAAAGAATTCGCCCCCAGGCATATTGTAGTGCCCATCGTCGTTGAGGAAGGTGCGGCCTTCGATAGAGAAGGTCAGGTCGGTATCCTGGCCTCGCAGGTGAACCGTATGCTTGCCCTTCAGCCACTGCACCAGCCGTTCCTGCTGTTTGCTCAATTCCTGCCAGCGTGCCACCGGGTCTTCATCGTCCGCGAAACAGGCGCGATACACAAAATCCTCGAAGGCGCGTAGCGACATCTCCGCATCCTGCGCATAAGCATTGGTGGGATAGAGCGCGCCGCTCCAGCGCAGCGAGCCGGGGCCATAGGGATCATCAGGCCGTGTGCGTTCCAGTTCTTTTTGCAGCAGGCGGCTATATGCCTGCTGTGCGACGGCAAGGCGCGCGGGGTTCACATCATTCAGGTCTCTGGTGTTCTCCTGAGCCAGAATCACCAGCATGGCTTCGTATTCCTCAAAGATGAGCCGCTGCGCCTCGGGAATATAGAGCAACTGCTCGTCTGAGGCTTCCTTATAAACGATCTCGGACAGGCCGGGCAGCGAAAGAGACAATTCGGGATGCGCACCTGCTCGTAATGCCTCACGAAACACTTCCATAACAAGGGGCGCGGCAGCCGGAAAGGTGCGAATAGCAAAGCGATCACCTTTGCGCAAACCAATCGAATAATGAACCAACACCTTCGCCAGTCGCTGCAAGCGAATATCTGTCATGCACGTACCTCATTTTAAAAAACTGAAGCCGGTGTTCTCGGCAGCATTGCTCCGAACAATCCGGCAAGTACACTACTGAGGGCTTTAGTAAATTATACGGCATAATTTCGTCTGAAGTGGAAAAATTAAGCAGCAGAAAGGCCCTGACAATCAACATTGATTGTCAGGGCTCTCGCTCGGTTGGAGGAAGAGGAGGAAAAAAGGCTATTTAGCGGGCGTTTTCTTAGCCTCCTCTTCAACCTCTTCTACGTCGATGTTCTTCTCGATGCTCTGGAACGGGAAGAGCAGGCGCAGGCGCAGGATGCGTTCGCGGCGGCGTTCCTCTTCAAGGCTACGCACACGAGCTTTGAGCAAGTCGTTGAGCGAGATCATGCCCAGCAATTTGCGCGGATTATCGCGGGCGACGACGGGGAAGCGAGTAAAGCCGGTCTCAGCCATGCGATAGACGACGGCGCGCAACGGCTCATCAGGGTAGGCCACCACAGGTTTGACGCGCAATAATTGCAGGGGCATTGCCTGTGCTTGCTGCTGGCTGGAAGCTTCAGGAGCAGCTTTCCCATTAGCGACAGCGACGGCTGATGCGCCATCCGGTTGCTCCCAGGAGCCATCGGGCGCTTTCACCTGCCCGCTTTGCAGATGAATAAGGTCGTTGCGCGTCACCACGCCTTTCAGATTGCCTTCGGTATCCAGCACAGGATAGAGCCGTTGAAGCTGGCTGCCATCGCGCCTGCTGTGCAAAATCTTTGTCAGGTCGGCCTGCGAAATGGTATCGGGCAGGGCCGCGATGTTGGTGCGCATCGCCTCGCGCACGAAGATGATCTCCAAAGGATCGATGGCATATTCGCGACTGAGGTGATAGCCCCGGCGGCTCACCTTCTCGGTCAAGATCGAACGGCGCATGAACAGGACGGTGAAGCCATGCGCGATCATGACCGCGATCAGCAGTGGCAGCAGGACGTTGACATCGTGCGTCAATTCCAGCACGAAGATGATGCCGGTAAATGGCGAGCGCATCGTGCCGCCGAGAATCGCGCCCATGCTAATGAGCGGCCAGAAACCCGCACCGAGGTTGGGCAGGAAGAACGACTCAAGCCCACCGAGCGCGCCACCCATCATCAGCAACGGCGCAAGCACGCCGCCCGAGGTGCCGGAGCCAAGCGAAACCGACCAGATGATGGATTTGACAAACAGGACACCCACAATCAGTTGCAGGGTGAATTTGCCCTGCAAGAGCGCGCCGATGGTATCATAGCCAACACCCAATGCCTGCGGATAGATCAGGCCGCCAAGCCCGATCACCAGACCACCAATTGCAGGCCACCACATCCAGTGAATGGGCAGCTTGCGGAAAGCATCCTCGCTGGCATATACCGCCACAGTCAGCAGTGAGGAAAGCGCGCCGGCCAGCAGACCAACCAGCACGCAGCTCAACATGCCTACCGGACCGATAAAGGCGGGATGTGGCGGCGTGGGAAAGAGCGGCCCCATGCCTATGATATAGCGGCGAATAATGGCGGCAGCCGCGCTGGCTAAAGCAACGGGGATCAGGCTGCGCGGCTTCCACTCGAAGAGGAGCAGTTCAACCGCCAGCAGGACGGCGGCCACTGGCGAGGCAAAGGTAGCGGACATACCGGCGGCGGCTCCCGCAACAAGCAGCGTCTTGCGTTCAACGCTGGTCAGATGAAAGAATTGCGCGATCATTGAGCCGAACGCGCCGCCGGTCATGATGATCGGGCCTTCCGCACCAAAGGGGCCACCGGAACCAATTGAAATCGCCGAGGAGAGGGGCTTCAAGATGGCTACCTTCGGCTCCACTTTACTGCCGTTGATAAGTATAGCCTCGATGGCTTCGGGTATGCCATGCCCGCGAATACGCTCGGAACCATAGCGGGCCATAATGCCGATAATGAGCGCGCCGATCACCGGCACGAGAATTTCAAAGATACCCAGGTGATTTCCGGCAGGGGAGACGAGATCAAATCGCCAGCGTTGAAAGAAAAACAGGTTGGTGAACAAACCAATTAACCGGAGCAGAATCAGCGCAATGACTGCGCCAGCCGCGCCGATGAAAATGGCAAACAGCGATATCAATGCGGTGCGCGGCGTGGTTGTAAAATCGCCAAGCTTGCCCAGTTCTTCATGATTGCCTAGCTTACTGATACTCTGACCTATCCTTTGCCAGAGGCTTGTTGAAACCGAAGGATTCACACTCCTCACTCCTTTTCCTCGCTCTTTTTTATAGAATTCCCGTGATCGTCCATCAACGACAAAAGCGCCTGGACGAGCGCGGGACCAGTGGTACGCAGTTCTATGCGATGGAGCAGCGATAACTTGCTAAGTATCTCATCACCAAAGGGCGTCAGGCTTATCAGTACGCGGCGCTGATCGTTCTCATCGCGGTTGCGCTCAATCAAGCCGCGTTCGACTGTGCGATTAATCAGCTCAACCGCGCTGTGATGTTGTATCTGCAAGCGGTCGGCCAGTTCTCCCACGCTGGCAGTCCGTCCTTCTGGCAGCCCCTTGATAGCAAGCAATAACTGGTGCTGCTGCGGCTCAATTCCAGCGGCCCGCGCCACCTGTTCGCTAAAATGCAGAAAGCGGCGCAACTGGTAGCGAAACTCAGCCAGAGCCTGAAATTCCTGTTGAGACATTTCATGATCGGTGGTCATTGTTCTGCTCCATTATGTCGTAGTACGACATAATTATAGCCAACGAAACGGCTTTATGTCAAGCCATTGGAACAGGGAGGAGCAGTCTTGACCATCACCCTCTTTTTGCGCTATAATTTTAATGACCGATGGCCCAATAAAAATCGGAAGCAGAGATTATGCCAAAAATCGTAGATGAACAGACACGAGAGGCAACACGCCAGCGAATCATACACGAGGCAGCGGGAGAGTTTGCTCGCCTGGGCTTCGAGCAGGCCAATATCAATACGATAGCTGAACTGGCGGGCATTGGCAAGGGAACAATTTATCTCTATTTTGAGAATAAGCGAGAACTTTTCCTGGCGATGCTGAGGCATATCGCACAGGTGCAGCTCTCCTCTATTCGAGCGGCACTGGCGCGGGACGGCAACATTCACCAGCGTTTAAAAGGGTTGTTCCTGGCATTCGCGCAGTTGGCAAACGAGGAGCGCGACTACTTCAATGTTTATATGAGCGCTCTCTATGGCGTGAACCGTGTCTTTAAAGAGGAGGCCACCAGGCTGTTGCGTGACTATATAGCGGTCATTGCTCTGATGCTGGAGGAAGCGCATATACGTGGTGAGATACGTAATGTGAATAGAGAATCAACGGCGCTGATGGTGCTGTCTCTGACCGAGTCCTACGTGCTTGCAGCAGGCGTGTTGGGACAATCGGAAGCGGAGATTGCGCGGCAGGCGGAAAGCGTCGCCAACTTGATTTTGCAGGGACTTGGAACTCCTTCTTAATCATTTATTTATCATTTATTTTTTTGTTGATTTTGGATGACTGCCCACCCAATATTAGAGGAGCGAGCCATGAGAAAGAGAATACTTGCCGCAGCGGTAGCATTCTTACGCCGTTTGTTTCATATCCGGCGCACAGGCAACTTTGAAAGCCCGCGCTATCTGCTGAAATGGTTATTTATCAGCGCCTTGATTGGCATTGTAGCTGGCTTTGGCGCGATTGCCTTTTACGCTGCCATTCATTTCTCGACGAGCATATTTCTGGGGCGGCTGGTCGGCTATTTACCGCCTGATCCAGCAGGCGAAGGGCATGCAAGCATCATGAGTATCTGGGCGGCGGCTCGTCCCTGGCTATTGCCACTGGTAACAGCGGCTGGCGGTCTGGTCTCCGGTATCATCGTCTTCACGCTCGCTCCTGAAGCCGAAGGGCATGGCACAGACGCCGCGATCAGCGCCTTCCATCGTGGGAAAGCCATACGAGCGCGTATTCCGCTCATCAAACTGGTGGCCTCAGCAATCACTATCGGGACGGGAGGCTCGGCGGGCCGCGAGGGGCCAGCGGCGCAGATCAGCGCGGGCTTTGGTTCCCTGCTGGGAGGATTGCTGCACCTGGACATACAGGATCGACGCATTGCGCTGGCGACAGGCATTGGCGCGGGTATTGGCGCGATCTTCCGCGCTCCACTGGGTGGTGCGGTGCTGGCGGCGGAAATCCTGTACCTGCACGACCTGGAGATTGAAGCGATTATTCCGGCCTTGATCGCCTCGATCATTGGATACAGTGTCTTCGGCGCGTGGTCTGGCTGGAGTCCCATTTTCGCCACACGCAGCGACCTGGCCTTCACCTCACCGCCGCAACTGCTCTACTACGTCGTTTTAGGGATCATCTGTGGTTTTGTGGGACTGCTGTATGCACGTGGCTTCTACGGCATTACGCATGTCTTTCATCGTGTTAAGCTGCCAAACTGGCTAAAACCGGCCATTGGCGGGCTGCTGGTCGGTTTGATCGGGCTGGTTTTGCCGCAAGCGCTTGGTATGGGTTATGGCTGGGTGCAGGTCAGCATGGGCAGTGGATTACTGAGCCTGCCGTTATGGGTGGTGCTGGTGCTGCCCTTCGCCAAGATACTTACGACAGGCTTATCGATTGGCTCCGGCGGCTCGGGTGGCATTTTTGGCCCCGGCATGGTGATTGGGGGTATGCTTGGTGCGAGTGTGTGGCGGCTCTGCTACGGCTTCCTACCGGGGCTGCCCTCTGATCCCACACCGTTCGTCATCGTAGGGATGATGGCGCTCTTTGGAGGCATCGCCCACGCGCCATTGGCGGTAATGCTGATGGTGGCGGAGATGACCGGCAACCTTTCCTTGCTCGCTCCGGCAATGATCGCCGTAGGCATTTCCTCGATTCTCGTCGGCAACTCGACCATCTACACGAGCCAGGTCAATACGCGAGCGGACTCGCCCGCGCACCGCTTGCAGATGTCGTTTCCGCTGCTCTCCACGCTTGCGGTACGGCAGGCCATGATACACGATTTTCCTCATTTCTCGCCTGGTATGACGGTTGCGCAGGCCGAGGCCATACTTGCTGAGCGTGTCATAAGCGGCGCTCCGGTTGTCGATGCCTCGGGCAACCTGCTTGGCGTGCTGACACAGGCCGATATCCAGCGCGTGCCCATCGATGAGCGCGATAAGCGCCACGTGCAGGAAGCTATGAATCGCGAGGTGCTGGCGATGCAGCCGGACGAGACGCTGGACGAGGCGCTTGAGCAGTTGACCAGCCATCGCGTCAGTTGGGCACCTGTCGTTGATATCGAGTCTCTACATCAAGGTAAATACGTTGTAGGATTGCTCAACGCGGCGGATATTGCCCGCATCTATCGCGAGACTCTGCTGAAAGGGTCACGGCGCATGCGCGGCATGGTTGAGGGGACGGTGATGGTTGAGGCCACGATAGAACCAGGAATGCGGCTGGTCGGCATACCTCTACGCGAGGCGGCCCTGCCTGCTGAATGCCTGGTCGTCTCTATCCGGCGTGAGGGTGAATTGCTTTTCCCACGCGGCAGAACGGTCATTCAGCCCGGCGACCTTGTAACCTTCCTGGTCAGCCCACGCGGCGAGGAGAGCTTGCAGCAGTACCTGGCAGAGCGAACAGGCGCAAAATCTTCTCCGGTTGATATTGACACCTCACCCTCACGCAGGTAATATAGAAGCACGCCGTAGAAGGAAAGCCATCAAGCCGTATGTCGATGGACGGCGAGGAGTTTTTGTACAAAAATGTTAACCTTTGAAGATGTAACGGCCTTTTTCCTGAAAGCGGCGGCCAGCGTAGGGCTTGTCACGCATCCCGAATACTGGACGAACACCCGGACGCTCGAACGCGAATTTGCCTGTACCTGCCATACCGGCTCCTGTGAAAATTCAGAGCAACGCAGTTCCTGCACCTTTTCCTTTGCCTGGAGTACGCTGGATACCGCGCTTTCGTTAGAGGGACCGACGGGCATCTGCGAGTTCTTTCACGAACCGGGCGAACCATGTCCGCACCTGCACACTCGCGATATTCCACCTCTGGTCATCGACCTGTCGTATACCGCGCCGCTCAATGGGGCAGGCGCAACCATCTCGGAAGCAACGCTGCTCACGCTCATACAGACGCTGCGCCTGCGCGCAAGCGAACATAGCAGTCGCACGACCGAAACGCGGCCCGGCGTTAACATGGTTCTCGCCGATAACCGCCTGCAAGCCGACGCACTGACTTTGCAGCAGCGTGTTGAACTGCCCATCTGGCATCCCGACGGGATGCAGGGCTTAAACGAACTTCAAGATCAATTTCATCACCGCTCATCCCATTTTGCGCCACGCCCTCTATCGGATGAAGAAGACGAGGATGAAGAGGATGAAGCAAGAGAGGTTGTGGCCGATAATCCGCGCCCTGAAGAGTGGCTGCCGCAGGTCATGATCGAGGTCTGCCAGGATATCCTGCATGGACTGGAAGCGCTGGACTCGGTTCGCACCTATGGCCATTTTTACGGAATTTGATAACGACGTAAACGAAACAGGCAGATATGATATCGTCGTCGAACCTCAAGCTATTTGGTACTGTGCCAGCCGACGGGGCGCAAAAGCCTTTCGAACGTGTTGGAGTGATCGGCACCGCGCCCCGTACCTTCATTCAGGGAACACAGCTTGCTATCGACGCGCTCTCCATTGTCTGGTTCATTCTCATCCTGCGCAGTCTCGCCCAAAGTCCGTTATTGACTGTACTGCTTACGGAAGCGCTGTACCTGCTAAGCCTGCTTTGCATCGTACTGGCGCGTAGATCTGCCCGCTTCACACACGTGCTGCTTTACAATAGCGCAGCAGTGCTGCTCAGCCTGCTGCTTAACATCCTGCTCCCGGGCGATTGGGGCAACATCTGGCTGATCGGTATTTGCGGGCTGGCAATTTACCAGCTTCCTCTGCGCTGGGCATGGCCGTTCGCTCTGGCCGGGATGATCGGTACGGCAGCCACAAATGGCATCTTCCAGTACTTTTTCAGCGCACACAGCGGAAATCTTCTCGGCCTGTTCTCACCTCTGCTTATCTGCCTTTTCCTCTGCTGGATTGGCTTCTCAAGGCGGAATCGCGATCTGCTGGTCATCGAATTGCAGCACACTCAGGAGCAGCTACGGGCGGAGATGGCGCGCACCGAGGAACTGGCGACCACCCGCGAACGAGCGCGTATCGCCCGCGATATCCATGACGTACTGGCGCATACCCTGACCATTCTTTCGGTTCAAATACAGGCCACGCGCCAACTGATGCGCCAGGACCCGGAGCGAGCTGCGGCCAAACTCGACGACATGGCTACCCTCTTAAAAGAAAGCCTGGCCGAAAGCCGCAGGGTAGTGGGCTTGCTGCGCGAAACGACACTGACAGCACCAACCGAGGGAGATGTGGGGAAACAGCTACACCAGCAGGCTGAACGTTTCAACGAGCGCACCGGCATTCGTTGTACATTTGAGGAGCAGGGCAAAGCGCAACCGCTCGGAGAGAAGGCGCGAGAAACGCTCCAATTTGCGCTGCAAGAGGCGCTGACCAACGCGCACCGTCACGGCGCGGCAAAGCAGGTAGAAATTATGCTGCGCTGGGAAGAAAACAGAGTGCAGTTGCGCGTGCAGGACAACGGGCAGGGACAGGCAGGCAAAAGCGAGGGGTCGCATCAAGGGCTGCGCGGCATGCGCGAGCGTGTGGAAGGGCTGGGTGGCACAATGCAGGCAGGACCGGGGAATGAGGGTGGCTTTGAAGTATCTTTATGGTTACCGGTCCACATGAGCGGTCAATAAACCGGAAGCCACCTGATCGCGTGGGGGGAAAATGGAAGCTACCCGTCGAGCAAAGGAACCGGAAGCCACCCGCAAGGGGATGGCTCTACAATACGACGCGGCATGTAGAGCCATCCCCTTGCGGGTGGCTTCCGGGAACACCTTACAAAAACGGAATGCTCGCCCAATAATAAACACCGGAGGAACACCTTGAACGAACGCAAGATTCGTGTTGCGCTGGCCGACGATCAACGCCTGCTGCGCGAGGGGTTACGCATTATTCTCGAAGCGGCCCCGGATATAGAAGTCGTGGGCGAGGCAGACGATGGCCTGGCAGCTATCCAGGTGGCGCAGGAAGTCCAGCCGGATGTTATGTTGATGGATATTCGTATGCCCAGGCGCGACGGCATCGAAGCTACTGAAGCCATTCACAAGACGCTGCCGCAGGTGCGCGTCCTGCTATTGACCACTTACGACACGCCCGAAACAGTGATCGATGGCCTGCGCGCCGGTGCGTCCGGTTACATTCTCAAGGATAGCAGCGCCGAAGAGTTATGTGCGGCGGTTCGTACTGTAGCGCGCGGGCAGACGCTTTTACAAACCAGCAGCGCCGCCCAGTTGCTGGCAGGGATGGCAAACGCGGTTCCTTCACCTGCCAGCGCGCCAAAAACCTCCAAAGCGAATGAACTGGGTTTAACTGAGCGCGAACGTGACGTTTTAAAGCTGATCGCCCAGGGGCGCAACAACAGCGAAATCGCCGCCGAACTCTATGTGAGCGAGGCCACCGTCAAGACGCACATCAATCACATCTTCTCCAAGCTGGGGGCGCGAGACCGGGCACACGCGATTGTACTGGCAAGGGAGTTTGGGCTGGCGTAGAATGAGTCTGGTACATAAGCTCATCAGGAGGTCAGCCTGGGGATCAAGGATGAGCTATAGTGTAAAAGTTCGAACACCGCCGCGTTCCATCAGTTGAGACAGAACGCGGCCAATGCATGTCGCGTGGCGAGGCGAGGCGAATAGTTAGAACTGGTGGCGGGTCTGGCTGAGGCCAATGGCGAAGGCGAAGACCCTGGTGGGTTTGATTGCCTTCAGGATCGGCAAAGTGCGCTGTGCGCAACCCCCAGCGCTGGTCTGTTGGGGGTCGAACAAATGTGACACCTTTCGCTTTAAGTTCCTCATAGGCGGCATCGACATCCGCAACACTCGCGGCTACAAGTCCATGTGAGCCTCCCACAATCTTAGCATTATATGGCATCCCTAGCAGGTCAGCAGTGCCAGATGGAGAGAGTAAGATCAGGTATAATCCCTCTTGTAGGCGAAAACTGGAAGAATCTGCATCGCTCCCTTGATAGTTAAGCTTGAACGTGTCCCGGTAAAACGCCGTACACGCGGCCAGGTCTTGAACAAACAAGACTATCGCTTCGATTTTGTCTATCATTGTGTTCGCCTCTTCTTTCTTTCCGTTTAGTGAGGAATATACCACAGAAAAAAGGACAAAACTTCTTCTACCTTGCTCTTTTTGAGGATAGCATGGGGGACCGGAAGCCACCCTATGAGCCATCCACCTACAGGTGGAGTCTCATCTGCCCAAAATATCCACCTGAATTCAAACTGTGGTCGGATGTGTCAGGCTCGTTTCACGGCTATACTTCTCACATGAAAACAAGAACACGGAAAACCAATTCCGAAGCATAAAAAAGGAGAACAAAAGCATGAACACTAGCCTGATTACCACCATCCTGATCGTCGTTGCCGTAATTGTCTATCTCATCTACAAGCAGTGCAGCCAGCAACCTATCAGCCAGCGAGACTTCCTGCTTCCCGCTGCCGCTTTCATCTACTTTCTGGTGAATTTCAGTCACACACCTGACTGGAATATGGCCGTGATGGTGCTGGTCGGATCGGTCATCGGAATAGCCACAGGATTTGTAGGCGGACAGGTTGTGCGCGTCTGGCGCGACCAGAACTCGGGCTTCCTGTACCAGCGCGGCGGTTGGAGCTATATCCTGATCCTGGTAGCACTATTGGTGCTGCGTGTGGCGATCTACATTGGACTGCGCATCGCGCACGTGGATATGGACTTCCAGTTGCTCAATGACGCCTTTATCGCGATGGCTATCGCCAACTACCTCGGACGCAGCATCAATGTTCATCTCCGCGCATTGAATCTGACGCAGAAAGCAATGGGCATATACAGGTAAGAAATATTGAGAGGGGCATGAAATGAACAAACTCGCTAGAGAAGCCTCTCTGGCGGGTTTGTTCATTTCATGCCCCTGGCTAGTACATACGGCGGGGTTTGCGCTTGCGTTCCTCGGGTAACAGGATATCGAGGGCGTCATCGACGGTGACAATGCCTTCGAGGATGCCTTCGCTGTTGACCACAGGAACGGCCAGCAGATTGTATTTCGCCATGATCTCGGCAACATCCTCCGGATCGCTATCTGGCTCGACTGTGATAAGGTCGGTTTTCATCAAGTCCTCAAGTCGCCCGGCAGGATCAGCTATCAGGATATCCCAGAGAGAGACCACACCGAGCAGTTTGCATTCGTCCTGGGTTTCGTCGGGAACGCAGTAGATGTAAGTAGTGCGTATATCCTGCTCGCGAATACTGAAGCGCACAGCTTCCAGAGCTTCGGCAACGCTCTTGTTGGCATTAAGGGCGATATAATCGGTAGTCATCAGGCCACCGGCGGTATCTTCGCCGTACTCCAGAAGTTCCTGCACGTCCTCGGATTCTTCTGGCTGCATCAGGCGCAACAACTGTTCGGCGCGCTCCTCTGGAAGGCGCGCCAGCAGGTCGGCGGCTTCGTCTGGCCCCATTGCATCCAGGATGTCGGCGGCGCGCTCAAGGTCGATATTTTCCAGGATGTGGCTCTGGCGGTCGGTATCGATCTCCTCGAGAGCATCGGCGGCGGTTTCGTTATCAAGACCTTCGAGCAGGCGCGCTCCCTGTCCGGGGGTAAGCTGGTGAACGATATCGGCGATATCGGCGGGACGAAGTTCAGCCAACTGGCCGCTTTGCGCACGCAGCGGCTTACTGATATGGGGTTGTACAGGGGGTTCAGCCTCTTCTTCCGTTACAGGCGTTTGCGAACCGATCACTTCGATCTCATTCCAGGGGATGAGGCTGGAAGATGGCTGTTTGCCTTTCCCGCCAAGCAGGCGAGCGGGAACAAGACGCCGCATGAGGCCGAACGTGGTATTATCAACCCCCAGCACGCGCCAGTCATCGCTCAAGTAGAGATCATTGACACGCACCGCCTTTTTGTGTTCAAGGTCAATAACCTGCTTATCAAGCACATCCTGGGCAAGGCATATCGTGTCGCCAGGAAGTTGAGGGTTCTGAGCAAGGAGCTGTTCAACTGGAAGACGAAGGCGAAAGGCATTACCATGCCGCTCTACATCTGTGATGGGAACAGGAGTCGGCTCATCCGCCAGCCCTTCGATAATCAGAAAAGTAGCCGGAAAGGAAGCAGCAGTTGAAGTTGATGTGGAAAGGGCAGAGGGAGCAACGGCTGGCTCCCCCGCCGGAACAACAACATCGATCACTTTGCCTACTCGCTCACCCTGGAGGTCTTCCACAGGCGTGCCGAGCAGTTGGCTCAAGTAAAACATTGTTATTTCTCTTTATGCGCATCCGACTTCTCGGATACCACATGGGCAGGAGCATGCTCGGCCAATTCCATCGAAGCTCCGATGGCTTCGCGCTCGAAGGCTTCGTATGCTTCCTGCTGTTTTTCGTCTTGCACCTGCAAACACGCGCCAATAAAATCGCGGAATAACGGATGCGGGCGGGTCGGGCGGCTCTTAAACTCTGGATGGAACTGCGAGGCCACGTACCAGGGATGATCCTTCAGTTCAATGATCTCCACCAGGCTGTTATCCGCCGAGCGACCGCTCACGACCATGCCTCGCGACTCCATGCGCTTGCGAAACTCGTTGTTGAACTCGTAGCGATGGCGATGGCGCTCAAACACGATGGGTTCGCCGTATGCCTGCTGCGCCTTCGTGCCAGGAGTCAGGCAGCACACCCAGTTACCCAGACGCATTGTACCACCTTTCTCTGCCACCTGGCGCTGGTTGTTCATCAAATCGATGACCGGATACGGCGTCTGGGGATCGAATTCAGTGCTGTTGGCATCTTTCATACCCAGCACGTTACGGGCAAATTCGATGACCGCCACCTGCAAACCGAGACAGAGGCCGAGATAGGGAATGCCATGTTTACGCGCATAATTGGCCGCCTTGACTTTGCCTTCGATGCCACGATGGCCGAAGCCGCCCGGCACAACGATTCCGGCAACATCCTCTAACAATTCGGTATACCGCTCGCCCATCTTCTCCAGGGCCTCGGAGTTGATCCACTTGATGCGCACATCAACATCGTGATGCCAACCGGCATGGCGCAGGGCCTCGGCTACCGAGAGATAGGCATCATGCAGTTCGACATATTTGCCGACCAGCCCGATGACGATTTCGGGGCGCGGGCGTTTGATGGTCGCCACCAGTTCGCGCCATTCCTGCATCTGCGGTTCGTGCTTCGGCAGGCCCAACTCTTCGACGAGGTATTCGCCCAGCCCGGCCTCTTCCAGGATCAGCGGCACCTCGTAGATGGTATCGGTGGTGAGCAGGGGAACAACTGCGCGCTCCTCGATATTACAGAAAAGCGCGATTTTCTCGCGCAATTCGTCACTGAGGGGATAGTCCGAGCGGCAGAGGATGACATCCGGTTGAATGCCGACGCGCAGCAGCTCTTTGACGCTGTGCTGGGTGGGTTTGGTCTTCAACTCTTTGGTAGCCATGAGATAGGGGAGCAAGGTGACGTGCAGGTAGAGGACATCGCGGCGGCCTACATCCTTGCGCATCTGGCGAATGGCTTCCAGGAACGGCTCGCCCTCGATATCGCCAACGGTGCCGCCAACCTCGACGATCACCACATCGGCATCCGAATGGCGCGCCACATTGTGGATGCGGTCTTTGATCTCGTTGGTGATGTGCGGAATGACCTGAATGGTGCCGCCGAGATACTCGCCGCGCCGCTCCTTGCCGATAACAGCAGCATAGACCTGTCCAGTCGTTACATTGTTTGCCTGGTAAGCGGGTTCATCGGTGAAACGCTCGTAGTGTCCCAGGTCAAGATCGGTCTCCGCGCCATCGTCGGTGACAAAAACTTCTCCATGCTGGTACGGGGACATCGTGCCTGGATCAACGTTGATATAGGGGTCGAGCTTCATGAGCGAAACCGAGACGCCGCGATTCTTGAGCAGACGCCCAAGCGAGGCGACGGTAATACCCTTGCCAACTGATGATGCCACACCACCCGTTACAAAAATGAATTTAGACATAGGACCTCCTAGCCGCGATACGAGAGAATAATCACCTGCGTTTCTGCAGGTAAAGAACTACGAGAGATGACCAGTTTTGGCTGTGGTTGTATCGTCTCAATGCCCATCTCACGGCAAAAGGTAGCCAGTGGACCAGGAGTTTCGCCCGTCGAGGGGCGATAATGCATAGGGATCACGATACGGGGTTCGACCTGGCTGATAACTTCCGCCGCCTGCGCTGCGTTAAGGGTATGCTGCCCGCCGATAGGAATCAGCAGCACATCCGCGTCAGCGACCTCTTCCAACTGTTCTTCTTGCAGCGCGTGGCCCAGGTCGCCCAGATGGCAGATAACAAGGTCATCCATGTGAATAACGTAAATCGTATTTCGCCCGAGTTCCGCGCCGCGTTTATTGTCGTGATAGGACGCGACGCCGGTAATTAAGACATCACTGATCTCGTACTCGCCCGGCCCGCGCACCACACGAGGTTTCCCATTCACGCCCTCGGCATAGTTATGCCCGGCATGGTTATGACTGATGGTGACGATAGGGGCAGAGACCTTGCCCAGCTTAAGCGGTTCCCCTTGCGGGTCTAGCTGAGGAGAAAAGGGATCAGTAATCAGGCTTGCGCTTTTGCCACGCAGTAAGAAACATGCGTGGCCCAACCATGATATTTCCATTTGTATACAGAAATCGCTTTTCTCAATAAGTACGGGCGGGGACCTGCTGTCCTCGCCCGACAGTTATTGTACCATAAGGATATGTGTTCTACAAGAGTACAACCCAAAAGTATGCCTGGTTTATTCCACAAAAAACCTGGCAGTATTGATTTTTGGGACCAGGCAAGCACATGAATTCTTACTAAATAATCGGGGTTCCCATAGAGACACGATCATGTCATCCTGAGCGCAGTGAAGGATCTCCGTTGCCGATGCAGAATCGTGCGTCCGGGCCAGAGATCCTTCGCTGCGCTCAGGATGACATGGTGGAGAAATGACGTAAACAAACCCTTTTCCAGTAGTGGTCGTAAACGTTCCTCATCATATCGCTACAAGCAGATGCTTCTTATTCATGCGGGTTAGCCGCCAGCGCCGCAAGCATGGCCTCGTCAATCAAGGGACCGCTCACGGTCATGCTACCGTTGGAAGCCTTTGAGGCAAAGGTGAGAGAGCTATAGGCCACGCTGACCTTGACTTCGCGCCCGCGAGTGCCCACGCGCACCGTTGTGGACGCGACGGCGGCTTTGATGCGCTCGGCGACGAGGTGCGCTCCGTGTTGCTCGGCGCGAATCACGGCGGTCATGATACCGGGGCCATTGATCGAGAGCTTGTCTTCTTTGCGAATGCGCGTCTTGAGGTAGGGCAGCAGCTTGCGGGCGGCCTCGGTGGCCTCGCGGTCTTCGCGCTCGCGCTGCACGTCGTTGTTTTTCGCGCCTTCGAGGATGAGGCGGAAGACGATGACGCTCTGCGCGTTGCAGATGCGGCGCATCTTGCGCTGGCCCTCTTCGAGGTCTTTGGTCGAGGCGACAGCCTGCCAGATGTGATGCTCGCGCTTGCGACGGTAGTCCATGTAGCCCTGCACACGAGCATAACCTTCAAGGGTCATCGCGCCAAACGTCCACATCGCCTGCCTGGGCGTACTCAACGCGAAATGGCGGCAGGCAATCAACTGGCGGAAGATGGGGCTGACCTTCATGGTCGAAGCCTCATAGTTCTGCTGTTTCAAGACCTTGAGGTGGCCAGCGTAAATTCTGCGGCGCTGCTTCAGGAAGTCGCGAACTGTTACCGGCCCTTTGTTATAGACGACGCAATCAGGCCGGTAGATCAACTTGTAGCCAAGCTGGGAAATCAGGGCCTGGATCGAGATTTCGTCTACCGCGCTATCGGTTGGAATACCGGAGATCACGTTGCGGAAGGCAATCACTTCACCCAGTTTGGGATGAATACGGGCAACGCGGTCATGCAGACGCCAGAGCAGGTGAACGGCATGGCCCATGAAAGTATTGGGGTCGTTGACCGGAACCGGGCGACCACCTACCATACCGATACTCACATCCTTGAAAGGCGCGCACAGGTTTTCAATCGCCGCTTCCTCGGGGATCACATCAGCGCCGATCAGTACCACCACCGGGCTAACGGCCTGCTTAAGGAACAGGTTGATGGCCGAGGCTTTTCCCTCGCGCTTTTCCTGAACAAACAGGCGCACCCGAGGCTCTTGCAATGCCAGTTCTGAAACGATAGGAACGGTGCGGTCTGTGCAGCCGCTGGCAACAACGATCACCTCGTTAATGTAAATGGAAGGACCATTTTGTGCAAGAACAGCGTGAATGGTGCGAGCTATATTGGCTTCTTCATTATAGGCCATAATACCTATACTGCATCCAATCCTATCTCCCCCCTGCTCTTCGTGGACGCTAGCAGTACTTACCTGTAGATCATTTGCCATATCTGTTGCCATGCGGGCATCTCCTTTTCGAGATGGAAATATCATAAGTGGGGATAGTAATCTATCGCCCCGAATGAATTTTATATTTTTTAATCAGCTTTTCTTTGCTGCTGCTGGTCTTTACTTTCTTGCTGAAATTGTAGTTCTTTCGCTATCCCCCTACAAGCTTCCAGAGTATCAAGAAATGCGACCATTGGTATCGGTGATATTCAATTTGACGTATATACATGAGCAAATATAACTTGCTCGTTCATGGATAGCTAAGTTGGTAGGAGAAGAATACCATTGAGATGTTATGGTCAACATGAACATTGGGTTAAGAAGTGGTTGTGAATACAAGAATAAAGTTGTGAAATACTGATAGCCTGTTTGTCATACTTGACCGCCGTTCCCCGACACTTTATACTTTCGGCAACATACCACAGTCGTCTGTCAAACCTGGTGAAGCTATCCTGACTGTCATGCTGAGCGCAGCGAAGCATCTGCATGAGGCCAACCTCGGATGCTTCGCTGCGCTCAGCATGACAGCCTACTTTCTACTACTAAAAAAGAACGTGGTATGGTGCTAATTTCCTGAAGGTAGAAGGGTTTTTATGCGCATACAGGATCACATCAAATTGTCTTCGACGGCGGCGGTCATTGCGCTGCCCTGGTTAAAGAAAGATACCTGGATTCCACTCCTTTCAAGCGTGCTAATCGATGTAGACCATTACCTCTGGCACGCGGTGACGCATCGCACGCTCAGTTTGCGTGCGGCAGTGCGTTATTTTGGACAGGCAGACCCCCCACAGGTTCCACACCAAAAGTTGTTTCATCAGCCCTGGGTACTGGGACTTTTGTTGTTCCTGGGGATTCGCCTGCGCTCGCGCGTCTTGTTGTTAATTCTGGCCGGGCTGCTCTTTCATGTCAGCCTGGACGCCATTCACATCACGCAGATGCGGCACCTGAAACGCTCGCTGAGCGAGCAGGTAGGGCATATTTGCCCGCAATGCGGCAAAAAGGAAGACGCTTTACAGCTTCATACTGTCCATTTCTCACGCAACTATCTTGAACGCTACGCGCCGTATAACTATGTAGTGTTGTGTCCGGCGTGCCACGAACAGGCGCACCGGGTGAAGCGAGAGATGAAAGTAGCGGCTCAAGCGTTATAATGTCTCGACGGAAACAAAGAGATATGGTATAATCGCTCACTGTAAAGAGCGATTATTCTTTTTCAGGCTCAAGCGCCTGAAATATATGGAGGACTAAATTGACTCAATGGCTTCCCGCGATTCGTGTTGTGCAGATTATTCTGAGCATCGCGGTAATCATTTTTATCCTGCTCCAGGTACGCGGCGCAGGGCTGGGCAGCGCCTTCGGCAGCAGCTCAGGCGCGGTATTCAAGACGCGGCGCGGCGTTGAAAAGCTGATTTTCAACATCACGATTGTCTTTGTGATACTCTTCTCCGCTGTGTCTTTGCTCAGCACGCTCATCCATTAATATCTGAAGGGAACCGAGCCGGAGACAGCTCACTGGTTGCGCGTCCACGCCAGCCCGGAAATTATCCGTGTCAGATAGCGAAGGTTGGCTATTCGAGGGAACATTCGCACATGACTGGCGCACCTATTCTGCATTCTCGACGCCTGCGGGCTAGCATCTTCCTGCTGGCGTTATTTCTATTTTGCGCGTCATGCAGTGGCGGAAATACCAGTACGGCAACGCCCACGCCGAAAAACACCGCCGGTTCTGCGCAACCAACTATGCCAGGCACCGCTCCTGGCGTCAAGCTAGGGCCGCAGCCCTGCCCGGCATTGGTACAAGACCCGGCCCACTGGGACCCCATTATTCCTACCCAGGTCAATGTCTCTAAGGTCGAAAAAGTGGCCTGTGGCTATCTGACGGGGAAACCCACCTTGCAGGCGCTGGTGACGGTGCGCTATCAGGGTACGGGCGCGCTGCTCGACGTGTACGTCTACGATAACATCGAGAGTCCCAATCCCACTCAACTCTTCAAGTTACAAAGCCTGTACAAGGGTGACGCGAAAATCAGCCTGTACAATACGCTTATTACCGCTGAGGTCGATCAGGCATCCAGCATCAATAGAGGTAAGAGCAACGCGGCGCAGGTGCCCGATCTCTTCCGCGAATTTAATACAGGTAGCTTTGCGCCCGTTTCATTTCCCGCTTTCTTTCCCGACCTGACACGCTATCAGGCCGAGCAGGATCAGGCGCAGGTCAACCAGGGGCAGAATGGCTGGAAGCTTGATCCCGCCGGTGTGGCGACGCACTTCGTCACTGACCCGCACCTGCTCAAGTGGTCGAGCAATGTGACAACAACGGTGGTCAGCGGCGGAGGGAAAGGTGATGGCAGCGCGGTCGTCAGCGTCAAAAACAACGATGCGGGCGGGGGAACAATTCAGCTTACGATGCAGCGCCTTGAAGGCAATACCAACGGCGGTATCTGGGAAATCGTAACTGTAACAGCCAATGGTTTATCAATCGACACGCCCAAAAGTCGCGATATCCTCAGCAGCCCGGTAACGGTTAGCGGGACAGGCAACGCCTTCGAGGGTAAAATCGGCAGAATTATCGTCCTGGATCACACACTCAGCGATATCGGCCACGCCAGCGCGACGGGAGCGGCAGGCAATGGCGCAACCAGCTTCTCGACAAGCGTCAGCTACACATCCACCTTCAAAACTGGCCTGCAAGACGGCATTATAGCCCTGTACGCGACCAATAACGCGGGAGGAAGCTTGTATTCGTCGGTGGTGATGGTCAAGGAACTCCTACATTAATCTTTGACAGCTATCAGAATGTCACGCCGCTTGATGACACGGTCAACAGCGTGCGAAAATTCTGTATAGGGCGGCTCGTTTCGGACGTGTAAGTCGGCCTGACGCGAGAAAAAGGCGACCATCTCGTCCCGCTCGATACGGGTCGCATTCCAGGCGAGGGCAATCGTGCCACCCGGCAGCAGCAGGCGTTTCCAGGCCGGAAGCGCACTGGTAAGCAGACCTTCTATCTCGCCAAAATGTTGAATGCCATAGGGCAGATCGGCCACAATCGCATGCATGCGCGGGCCGCCGGGAACCTCTTGCAGGTGTTGTTGCGCCTGAACGGTATCTCCATGCACCAGCACCAGCCAGCGCGTATCTTTTTTCGGACCAACCTCGAACTGGTAACGCCGACCGGCGCGCCGACCGCGTTCGTCAACCTCTTTGTAAGGGATATGCTCGCTGTTGAAATATTGCCGGATAAACACCTCGGTGGTCTCGACGTCCTGTCGCTCATGCTCGATGCCAAACGCATCATAGCCGCAGGCAAGCGCGAGAAAGAGGGTTGTTCCCCCGCCAGCAAGAGGATCAAGCACGCGCAGGCGACCTGTAAACTGTTCGCTATAGGCTCCCGCGAAAATCGCGACATTGAGCAGCACATGGGTGAACAATTCATTGGTCTTGCCCTTGTAACGGCGCGTCTCCGACATTTCGAGAGGCACGAATGGCGTAAATGGGCGCTCCAACGGGCGCAAAAAGGGGCCGGGCATATTTCCCAGGTGTTCAAAATACTCGTATGCTTCGCTGGTCGCTCCCAGCCGCGCCAGAATTTCGAGCCAGCAAGCCGGAAGCGTATCAGCCAGTTCGACCAGCACATATGCCTGCCCGGCCAGTTTGACCTGTTCAACGCGCTGAATAGTGGGACCAAGCGGACTGGCAAGCAACTCAGGGATCGCCAGTCTCTCGGTCATGTTGGCATACTGAGTGCTGCGTTGCGGTGTAATCTTAAGCGCAAGTTTCATATCAGGAGTATATCACTGTTGCGCCAGCAGGCGAATATTCTCAGCGATCAGGGCATCCTCAAGTTCGTGCCAGACCAGTTCCTCGGCCTGATCGCGGGTCAGAGCATAACCATCGGACATAGCATCGGACAAAATTTTGCGCACGTGCTTTTGGAAATCGGCGAAAAAAACAGCCTGTACCTGGGGCGGCGGCAATAGAGCAAGTTCAATATTTGCCTGAGGATAAAATTCATCCGCCTCAAAGGCCAGCGTCATAGCGTTTGCGTAATTTTGCACAATTTCTTGAACAGGGGGTGGGAAATAATCAGGCTGAGTGCTGACAACCAGCACTGCTCCGGCTACACAATTTTCTTTCACGAATGGGCAGGCAACTCCACTCATCTCTCCTGGCATCCGCAAAGAGGGATGGAAAGAATTATCCTCTTTGAGATTCTGGTTCGCTACCAGGCGAAGCGAACTTACCGCCGAGCCAACCAGCGAAATCGCGCCGAGTAGCAAAGGCTGGCTTTCGATATGACTGGGCCAGGGAGGATTGCCGCGCCCCAAAACCTCATGTAAGGTACGCACCTTGCGCCCAGGTACGGGCTTAACACAGCGCACAACGGTAATCGCCATACCTTTTCTGCTCGGATCAAGATGGCTGAGCATCTGCTGCAATATCAAGGTAAGTATGGTTATTGAACGCAGTGAGCGAGGAGTAGCTGTGTAGGCGCTAAAAATTCGACTATAAAAGTTCGATGGAATCTCCGCTTCGATATCACTCACCTGCTCGTTAAAAAAGTCGAGAAACGTTCTACCAAATTCCTGGGCGATTAATGTCATGAACTCTTGTCGATAATCAGGAAGCGCTTCCACCAGCGCATACAGGTGCTTTGGACGAGGTCTGAAGTTGCCCTGTACCCAGCGATTGATGGTCACAGGGTTTATATCCAGCGCTTCAGCCAGCCGCGCACGCTCTCCCGGGTCTTTAATAATTTCACCAAGCAATTCGCGCCATGTGTTTGGCATAGTTCTACATCCCGAATGATATCTCTAGTATACTTCGTTTTCTTCTGGCACCGATTCTTTCTGCAATATTCCCGTCTATAAAAGATACCTCGCGAGGTATCTAGAAGTCAACCAAAAGTCATGAAAATTGCAGAAAAATCTGTTTTTCCCTCTATATTTCCGCAAGAGGGTTACATGCTCTTTTCACAGGCCTTTGCTACATATTACAATGGAAACAAGAACACTTCTCATAACAAATAAGCAGGAGAGAAGAGCATGCATATTGTCACCGTCGATGAAATGCGCGAATTGGAAGCGCGAGCAGATAAAGAATATGGGTTGAATTCCTCTATATTGATGGAGAACGCGGGGAGGAGCGCCGCCGAGATTTTAATGCAGCACGTGCGCCCGCAGCGTTCGGCAAGCGAAGCAGAGTTTCTGATCCTGGTCGGCCCCGGCAATAATGGCGGCGATGGGAAGGTCATGGGTCGCTACCTGGAAAAATGGGGCGGACAGGTAAGCCTGTATTCCTGGAAAGAACAGCGCCTGACAGTGCATGGAGAGGATGTAGCCGAAGCGAACACCGTGAGCAGGCTGGAGGAAATCATCCAGCGCGCGGGGTATGTTCTCGATGCCTTGCTGGGTACCGGTCGCTCGCGCCCGCTGCCCGATAGCATGCGCAATCTGCTTGCGCGTGTGAAACAGGAGCGCGAGCGCCGGGATTCGCTGCGCATCATCGCGGTTGACCTGCCCACCGGCCTCAATGCGGATACCGGCGAGGTCGATCCGGGAACCATCGCCGCCGATATGACCATCACTCTGGCCTGTCCAAAGCAGGGCTTTTTCTTTTTCCCGGGCCGCAATTATGTTGGAGAACTGCATGTAGGGGATATCGGGCTGCCGCGAGACCTGGAAAGCGGCCTGCGGACAGAAATGCTGACCAACAAACTGGTAAAAGGCCTTTTGCCCGCCCGACCGCTGGAAAGTAACAAGGGCACATATGGGAAGGTGATGCTGTTCTGCGGCTCCCCGCCCTATCCAGGCTCGGCCTTTCTGGCAGGCAGCGCGGCGGGACGAATCGGCGCGGGACTGGTGACGCTGGCGGTAACAGAACGTATGCTGCCCATCTACGCCAGCGCCATGCACGAGACAACCTTTGCCCTTTTGCCGGAACAGGAAGCCGCGAGCTTCGATCAATCGAAAGCGCTCATCAGCCATCTTGAAGGCTACCGCTCGCTTTTGATCGGACCGGGCCTCGGTCAATCGCCACAAACCCGCGAGGTCATCCTGCAAGTCCTGGAATACCTGCGCTCCCAGCCGGAAGATCAACGCCCGCACCTCGTGGTCGATGCCGACGGCTTAAACAACCTCTCGGCGCTGGAACACTGGTGGACGCTCCTGCCGACAGGAACGGTGATTACACCCCATCCTGGCGAAATGGGCCGCTTAATCGGTGGCGCGAAAGTATCCGGTGGCAACATTGACCGGCTGCCATTGGCGCGGCAGAAAGCGCAAGAATGGCAGGTAACACTGGTGCTGAAAGGAGCCTGCACCATTATCGCGCACCCAGACGGGCGGACGCGCATCAACTGGCTCGCCAACCCCGTCCTGGCAACAGCCGGAACAGGCGATGTGCTGGCGGGCGTGATTACCGGCCTGCTGGCCCAAAAAGTCGCGCCCTACGACGCGGCAAGCGCAGGCGTCTACCTGCACGCCCTGGCCGGTGAACTGGTCAGCGCCGAGATCGGCCCCGCAGGCCTGCTCGCCCCTGACCTGCTACCAAAACTTCCCCTGGCAATGGAACGCTGCCGTCGCGCTTAAGCGCAGCGGGTCATCCTGTAGGGGCGGGAGAGGGGATGAGGCGGGGGGAGGGCGCTTGCGCCGCCCCGGGGTCGGGTAGGGGAAAACGCGCCTCAACGACGAAAACTCTCCCTGACTCCACACCCGCCTTTTTTAAATTTATTCATTGGGATGACATCGACCCTGGCTTTGCCCCACCCGGCCCCAGGGCGGCGCAAGCGCCCTCCCCCCACCACAGCCCCTCTCCCGCCCCTACATTTACTCCTGGTAGTAGGTTCTTATTAATTCGGCTTTGATAGGGTTGTTGAGGATATAAGTTCTTATTTCTCGCAATTCGGCTTCATTGCGAACCACATGCTCGTAATAGTCTCGCTGCCAGAATACCTTTCCACAGGGTATTCCTGATTGTCTCAGGTGTTTCAAAGCGGCCCTGGCAGTCAAAGATTTATAGGCACCGACGATGCGGTCTAAGGGGGGACGATCATTTTTTGTGGGACTTAACCAGACGATAAAATGGATATGATCGGGCATAATCACAAATTCATCTAATGATATGGTTGGGAAACGCTCGGGTAGTGATTTCCAGCTATCCTCCATGATGCCGCGTATTTCCTGAATTTCAAAATATGGGTCGTATCCATCCAGGCAGGTGGTGACAAAATAAGCACCTGGTTGGCTGTAGTCATAACCTTTGAGGCGAATAGAACGGCGATGATGTATTTTTGGGTTGTATTTCATTAATGGTTCCCCCCTTGTTTGTTTTGAAATATGGATTATTGCTAGAGTTGTCCCCACCGCCCCACCCCAGGGCGGCGCAAGCGCCCTCCCCCCGCCGCATCCCCACTCCCGCCCCTACAGACGAGTTCGCTTTCTGCGAACGAGGATGAAAAGAACAATAGCCAGGGCAACGCTCCACGCGGGTATGAATAGCTTCGTTTTTCCGTTGTCATCTGTTACCTGGATAAAGCTGATGCTGTTGATCTTTTGGAGAACACCTTTCGCATTTTCCATTGCTGTCATGTAATATTACTTCCTTTTTTATTTTTTAACCGGGCACGAAGAAGAAAACGATACAGGCCATCACGTAGATCGCCACGAGCTGCACTCCGGCGAGCCATGTGGTTTCGCCATCGAGGCTGACGAAGGCGAAAAGGATGGTAGCAAGGCTGAGAACGATCAGCTCCAGGGGTAGGAAAACAAGATCAAGGTGGCTGGTGAAAAACAGGCTGACCAGCACAAGTACGGGGGCAACAAAAGTCGCGACCTGAATCGACGAACCTGCCGCGATAGCCATGCTTAAATCGACGCGGTCGCGTAGAGCAATGTAGATTGCGCTGGAATGCTCGGCGGCGTTGCCAACAATAGGAATAATCACCAGGCCGATGAAAACGGGCGACCAGCCGATCTGGCGGGTCACTGGCTCGATTGCGCCTACCAGTAATTCGCTGTTCCACGCGGTGCCTATCGTGGCGACAAGCAGCAGCAGACCCGCTATCCAGGGATTGGGCGGCTGCTCGACTGTTTCAGTTTTGCGCGGGTCAAGTCCGCCCGTTACCGGAGACACTTCTCCTTCATCTTGCTCGGGCGGCTCCTGGGGAAGCTTTGTCGTCCTGTCCTTACGTTTTCCACTACGTCGCTCGGAACGAACATGAAAAACGTGCAAGGCGAGATACAGGGCATAAACCACTAACAGGACAACGGAAATCGCCACGCTGACCGACTGCATGCGTCCGGCGTCATGAATAATTGACGAGCCTGCGGTGGGAATAAGCAGCCCGGCGACGGCCAGCACCATCATCGCTGAATACTGACCGGCATCACGCGCATTAAAGTATTGCTTGCCCCAACGCCAGCCACCAACCGCGAGCGAACTCCCAAGCACCAGCAGGGCATTGCTGGTAATCGAACCCGTAATCGAAGCCTTCACGACGGAGATCAGGCCGTTTTGCAGCGCAAAAATGCCAATAATAATCTCGGGCGCGTTGCCAAAGGTGGCGTTGAGCAAGCCACCGGCAATCGGGCCTACATAGTATTCCAGGTCTTCGGTTGCGCGGCCAATCAGTCCGGCAAGCGGAATCAGGGCAAGACAGGCACAAACAAAAATAGCCGTTTCTTGCTGGGAACCCCAGATCAATTCGATGAGGGGCGCAACAACGGCCATTACGAGTAGATAGTAAAGCCAGCGCGGCATTAGCATCCCCTATCAAAAAGGACAGGCCCGTTGCCGGGACGCGGGCCTTATCTAGCTAGCTTATTCTGCTGTCGCCGTTTCCTCTACGGGCAGGCTGCTCTCTGCGGCTTCACCGCTTTCCTCGGGCGCAGCTTCATCGATCACGCGCACCGTGATTTTTGGTTGGAGCTGTGAGGCGATCCTGATGGGTACAGAGAACGTGCCAAGCTCGCGAATCGGGTTGGGAAGTTCGATCAGGCGGCGATCAATAGTGATATCTTCCATCTCACGCAGTCCTGCCGCGATGTCCTGGCTGGTGATCGAGCCGTAGAGCCGTCCCTGCCTGCCAACACGCGCTTTAAAGGTCAGAGTAACCGCGCCCAGGCGCTCGGCCAACTGGCGATTCTCCTCGGCTTCCTTCTCGCGGCGGCGCTGCTCGGCGGCAATGCGCTGCTTCTGATTCGCCAGCAGAGCAGGAGTGGCTGCGGCGGCCAATCGTTTCGGTAATAGATAGTTGCGGGCATAACCATTGGCGACCTCTTTCACATCGCCAACTTTCCCTAAATTATCCACATCTTGTAAGAGTATGACTTTCATTCCAGAACGCTCCTCGTGGGGGGAAGCGGATAAACTCGTCTTCCACCATTCTTGCTAATTCGGCGATTAGTATACACCTTGAGGAAAACGAACGCAAGTTTTTAGTACGACGCGCTTCTACATTCGCACCAGCACTTTCAACACGCCTTTTTGCTGAGCATACCTGAAAGCCTCTATTCCCTCGTCAAGCGTATAGCGAGTGCTAATCAATGGAGAGATATCTATACGTTTCTGGCTCAATGCGCGCAGAGCGGGTTCAAAGGGGCCGCAGCGCGAACCCTGCACGCGAATTTCATCGATCACAATGGGAGCCAGATCCAGGCTGCTTTTATCGGCGACGGTGCTTTTGAACATCGCAGCAATTTTACACCCGGTATGCGCAGTTCTTCCTCAGTTATACCATACTTCTCCATGACTTCGCGATCTGCAGGGGTAAGAATACCTTCGCAATTCCTCCTGAAGGTTCTCCAGTTCTTCGTGACTTCCGACTTGAGATGGAGCCTTATTGCTCTATTGGACATAGACCGGGATGTTCTGCCCGGCAGGAGCTGGAGCAGTTCATCCGCCGTACCCGTAGGGTACTTCTCGACCAGTATTGCATCTTCTTCTTTCGTCCACCGGTTCTCCCATCTTGCAGTCCAACGTGCGGGGTCGCTTCTGTAACCCTCCCAGTCCTTGACGACTTCGCAGGCGATTCCCAGTCTTCTCGCCCTTTTCCGTATGCCAAGCGGTGTCCTCTCTGGGAAAAGTGTGATCAGTTCGCCCGCTGTAGCAGTGGGATACCTCTCTTGTAGTATTGCATCCTCTTCCTTCGTCCACTGAATTGTGGGATGGAGTTCGCGGAAGCACAGCAGCTCGTCTACTCCCCATTCAGGGTCACGCCAGTGGACAGTCAGGGTGTAGAAATGTGGAGAAAGGATTGCCCATACTACTTTCTCGACAAAGGTATCTATCATCTCTGGTAAGTCTTCCGGCTGCACCACCTCGCTCCAGCGGTCTCCCGCCCTCTTCATTAGCTCTTTGTACCCCACTCTGCGCTCCGCCCTCGTGGTCGTGGAGTGTATCATTACCTTTCTCCCCTCCAGCCGTGCCAGCTCTTGCTCCAACAGGCTATAGCTCTCGTTGGCTTTCCTGGCAAGGGCAGCGTTTGTCAGTTCCCCGTTCTCCGCTTGCTCCTCAATACGCCGCATCGCTGCTTTCGTTGCGTTTATATCACGCTCAATTTGCTCCAGATCCGTCTGTCTCTGTTGTAATTCCCGTTGCTCATGTTCGAGATAATCTTCAAACTCGTCGGCATCTTGTAAGACATGAACGAAATGCTTGAGGAAGCAGCCGTCGATTTCGCAGACAGCCACTAAGTACCTCAGGTGCCTCAGCGGCTCACCGTAATCATAGAATGCGTAGTATTTCCTCACTTCCTCCGGCAGCGGATTGGCCTTTCTCCTATTCTCATCGTTGGTGGGCGCATCGCGCAAATAGACTTTGTATTTAGGGTAGGCTGCCTCAATCTTGCCGTAGAGAGCAGCAATCATCTTTGACTCAAACCGCTTTGCGTATACCTTCTTCTTCTCTTCCAGGTATGGGTTTGGCGTACCATCCAGATTCGTTGGGGACAAACGGTTAAAGGTATATAAGAATGTTCCTAAATCGGTAGCAAGCTCGTGGTCTTCTGAGTTAAGCAGCACTCCCTTATAGACAAGCATACCGCCATTGAAGGGGTTCATCAGGATACTTCTGAGTCCGGTAGGAGATTGCACAGTAAATGCTGTGCCGCGCAGTTCATCTATACTTACCTCTTCCCTGTCATCGAATAGAGCCATGAGCAGCCGGCAATGCGTGAGTACGAGATCGGGTACCCAGTCTTCAAAGGGAGGAAAGAAGTCTTTTTGCCGGTGTATCTCTCTGAACAAGTCATGGAGCCCTCCTCCTAACTGCCTGTAGCGTTTGTAGGCCCAATCCAGCCTCTCCAGGTGTGGCTGATAGCTTACCCACCTTTTGTAATGAGGATTTCTCTTTCCGTCTACTCGCTCCCTCAAGTCAGGCATATAGCCAATTGGCATATTATGACCCGTCCACCTTCCCGCTTTTGCAGCTTCCTCTCTAGCCCCTAGCATTCTATAGACATGGCCCTCTATGTATTTCCATGCCTCTTCACACTTACGCCTAAATTGGTCAACGTGCCAGGATATGGAGAAGTCGTAAATGAAGTCTATTGCGGTACGAGTATGGTTGAGGGTAATAACCTTCACCCCGTAGGTGTAGCAGATCTCCATGAACTTCGCATACTCTGCGCCCCACCGGTCACGAAATAGCCTGTCTACTTGGGCTGCTACTACTATCTTTACCTGTCCGTTCGCTATTTTTCAGTTCATCTCATTAAAGGCAGGGCGGTCTTCCATTCGGAGCTGGCCAGATAAGCCCAGGTCTCGATCGTCTACAATGATAAGTTCTTCAGGCCAGCCACACGCAAGGGCAAATTTCTTATCTACCTGCATTTCGGCCGATACGTTCTTTTTTTGCTCTGGCGTGCTGACGCGCGGGTAGATTTGCACGAGAGATGTGATCGGAAGGTCTACCTTCCATGAGGGTGTTAAGATCACCTCTGTCGGTTTCGCCGTTGTTATGATTTTCGCCATTTTCTAACTTCTCCAATCTGTGAAGTATCCTGCAGAACAGTTTACAGGCTCGCTCGTAGTAATCTTCAGGTAACATCTTCTGGCTCCTGCTTATGCTAAAGGCCGCTTCAATTTCCACAACAGGCGACACTACGTTCTCTTTAAGACACAGGTCGCCTTTCAAGAAAAGCGTAACATCCATTCTGGCTCTACACTAGATGTGCCAATCCAGGAAAATCTTCCAATTTACGAAGATTTTCCTTCCGATTCTCGGAAGGTTTTCCTGGATGTAGTGCGGCAAAATTATCGGTACTTTTAATCTCCAGGGATGCCTCCCTTTCTCACAAGCAAGTGTACCGGTTAGACGAGCCCAATAATGGTAGGCTAGTGCCAGATTTTTCTTCCAGTTGTGGAAGATTTTTCGGCGATGTTGACGCTGCTGAATGGGTAATTCCCTATCTCATCCTGCTCGAATCATCGTCATGAGCAGGTGAGCATAAGCAGGAGTCAGCTTTTGACCATCAATGATCACGATCTCACGTATATAGCAAGAACCTCCTTCCGGTTGTCTCAGCATTGCCCCACCAAAATACCAAGTACGTCAGCTCTGGTAAGCAGAACGAGACAAAGAGCCAGACGAGTAATTTGTTTGCTGTGGTCTAGCAAACCTGGCATAGGCTAATGCTGCTTTCATGTTCACTCCGGCTTTCAGTTACTGGCCCACGGCGACAGCTTCAGTTTCAATGGGACGTTCACTTTCAGCCACTTTCAGGCTTTCAAAAAAAGCTTTCCTGTACTGGCTGACACTTCCGACTGAAATGGTTTGCCCTCTTTCAGCAGCTCTCTGCTGAATGTCTGCGATTTTCATGTCGCGGTCTTCTCGCAGGCACGTGTAGACGAATTGTGCCTTGTCGAACTCCCCGGTGGGTTTGCGTTCAGACCCACCCGGAGCAAGTTGGAGCAAGGGCTTGACGCGGGCCTGGCGCATTGGCCCCGCTAACTGGTTTGTTGCCATGTGGGGACCGGTGCCAATGCGCTCCAGCGTGGCTTTCACCCGCGTCACTTCCTCGGTGATGCGGAGCTGGTACTCAGCAACGGCACCGATCTGGTCGAGCTGCTCGTTGAAGGTGGGCAACAGTGAAAGTGTTTCACCATGAAACTGAAGGGTGGCAACGATCGGTGCAAGACTTTCATGCAGCAGTTCCTGAAAGCCTGTTTCAATGTTCTGCAGTTGAAACACCTGCTGCTGGTGAAAGTCTGTGAAGCACTGCTCAATACGCTGAAACTGCTCGGTACAGGCCTGCAGATGCTGCATGACATCGACTGCCGGGATGCGCTGGACCCGTGTAGCCTCACCTTTGAGCAGATGCACGACACGGCCATACAGGACGGAGCAGATAGAGCGGGCCACGACCAGGACAATTTCAACGGCGGTTTGGGCCTGTGGGGGGATGGAAACCACATGCTCAACGCCGACGGTGACGACGCCGGTCAGCATGATGCCGATGAGCCACCGTGAGAGCGCCTCGGCCTGCCTCGCGCCATCGGTGTTGCCGTCTTCTCTGGCTTGCCTGGCGAGCTTGGCCAGGCTGAGTCCGCCAATATCAAGGGCGCCCATCTGGATGAGGAACACAGCCAGGGAAACGCCTGTGGGTAAGTCTACACCGGGGTAGAGCTGTGCGCAGGAGTACAGGATCGTGCCGTAGAGTACCAGCTCGGTGAGTTTGCCGGCGAGGCCCATAAACCAGTCGGTGATGGCCGTCACGTAGTTGCTGCGCGCCAGGCCATGCAGGAAGAGTTCTTTATCGTTGTACCAGTGTCGTTGTGCCGTCATTGAATCCTCACTTTTCCGGTTGGTGGGTGGTCAGGTGGGTAGGTGGGTGAGTAGGTGATGCTGCTTTCGCGCTCAAGGTATCCCGCTAGGGCCTGCCTGCACCCACCTGCCTACCTACCCGCCTACCGACGCTTTCGGCTGCTCTTTCAACATGTCTTTGATATCTTCATAGAATTTGCGTGCCCAGTTCTCTTTGCAGTCAAAGCCTTTGGACAGGAGTGCCTGCTGTAAGTTGTTCCTGCTGGGGTTCTGCCCGGCCTCGACCAGCTCGTTCCAGCAGGTAATCGCGTCCTTGAGTGTGGGATGCGGTTTTTGCTCGCTACGCACCGGCAGAACGGTGATTGCGGCCATCTCGGGCGGTTGTGGCGTCGCCGTGCTGTTTTCCCTCGCGAGCGACGCCTGCTCCGACTGTCTCCCGCCGATGAGCCTGCGCGTCTTGAGTTGCCGCATGAGTTCGATGGCCGTCCTGGAGTCAATACCCATAGCCCGGGCGAGATCTCGATGGGACATGCCTGGCCGGTACAATTCTCGCGCTCGGCGCAGCTCCGCAGGGATGGCTCTCGTGAAGCCTCCTGTGGGAGAGGTAGTTGTGCAGGTGACGGGACGCAGCCCGGGGGATTGTGTGTGAGACGCAGGTGATACCGTTTCAATCGGACGGCTGAAGGATGCGAGCAATTCAGGGGGGATCTTGCCTGCAAACTGGTCGAGGGCCTGCGTGATACCTGGCGTATGGCTGATGTGGCGGCTTTCTCGCTGGTAGAACTGGACGATGAGTTGCTTGCCGTTCATACACACCACCATGCGCCCTCTGGAAAGCTGGCGGATTCCCTGGTCGGAAATGACCTCGGGGCTTACATACTCACGGTAGCGCTTGATATCGTTATCGAGATCCGCCTTGCCCAGCAGGCGCGTCTCGCAGCCAGCGATAATATCCTTGTGGACTTTGGGGATGCGCTGCGCGGCGAACAGAGGCACCACGCCGTACTTGCGGCCGGTCGTTGCGACGACGGTGAGCGTATCCAGCAGGTCTTTGGCTGTCACCGGCGACAGATAGGACGGGGGATTCTGGGGGGCCCAGATATGCGTTTCATCCAGGCCGACCAGACAGGGCAGGCGAAGGTCGGGATCGATGGCCGATTGGGCGTTCATGAGGTCCTTGAGGGTCTGTGCGATGAGCCGACCGGCCAGCTCATAGTTGAGAAACGCCTCGCCAGGACGTCGACATTGCTGTAAGTCCACGATCACCTGCATGCGATACCTGACGACCTGAGCCATACTGGGCAGCGCGCCCGGCGTGGCGACCAGGCCGCGAGGGCAAATCCGCCCGTCTTCAGCGATGCTTTTCAAGTCGCCAACGAGGTCGAAGACCACCGCGGGCAGATGAAATCGCTTGATGTACTGCTCCAGGAACAGAGCCAGCGCGACGGTCTTGCCCGATCCTGGAATACCGACGACGAACACGCCGGTGGCGAGTGGGTCGTTTGCATCAGGCTGGAAATTGTCGGCCAGGAGGAGACGGCGGCGCGGGTTCTCACCGATGATGGCTGCCTGGTCAAGGTCTTCCTCTTCGCCACTCGCTTCGTCTGTTAAGCAGGAACCCTGCCTGGAGGACAGGTAATCATCATCTGCACCGACGGTTGGCAGCAGGCGCGTATATTTGTCGTTGTCGATGACCTCAGCGCTGGCATAGGGGTTGGTGGCCAGCATGGCGTCGATCTCATCGGCGGTGTGGTCGTCAACTGTGCCAATCGCGGCGAGGCTGATCTGCTCCGGATGTGCTCCAATACCCATGTACTCGCGGAAGGAGTTCACCTCCTCACGGTGGTCGCTGATATACTCAGCAATGTACTTCACCACGATGTAGAGCAGGAAGACGAGTAGCGCGCCCACCATGACACAGAACAGCAGACCCCGGTAGCCCCATCCAGCAGCCTCGGCTCTGGGCGTGAAGTACGCCAGAAAGCCGAAGTAGGCAAGAACACCCAGTCCCTCTTTCCAGCGATCCAGTACTTCTTTCATCTTATTTGCCCTCCTGCTTTGCCTGGGCCGCCTGGACTTTCAATTGCATGAGCCGGGTGTAGGCTTTGAACGCCCGCCAGTTCTCCAACGCGATCTTCGCGGCCCAGTGGCGTTCCAGGGAGGCCGAGAGAATAATCGTGCTGACTGCGTACAGGGACAGAGTATAGCCGAGCAGCATGAATGGGTCGTTGGACAGCAGGTTAATAAAGGTGAAGTCGCCAACAGTATCGGCGATAAAGGAGAGCAGCGACCAGGCGAGCAGGAGCCGGTGATGAGCGACCATCTGTACGGCGGTCGTCTTCACGGCCTGCAGGTTATCGCCCACCTTGACTTTCTGCTCTTTGTACTCTCTGTGGACACGAAACACGAAGAACATGACACCCAGTTGAAAGGCGACGGCCATCCCGATGCTGACGGCGAGCGCGCCTGCTGTGGCGTTGCCCTGTGCGTGCGTGTCCATGTTTTTGTACACGGCACCCTGCACGAACATGTTGAAAAAGGCGACCACCGAGGTGAACACCTGCCAGAGATTCGCTGCAATGCCGCACAGGACACCGATACCGGCGAGCGAATAGGCGAACCAGGGGGGATGATGGACCGAGTCCGAATCGGCCTCAAAAGGCTTGTAGCCCTTTGATTGAGTTTGTGTTGCCATAGAGAGGGCCTCCTTGTGTGATGAATCAACATGGTTCAAGACCAAAGGAGAAAGATGAGGTGATCGCCCAGATCAATCTCCCCGAACGCATGCGAAACATCGGTTTGACTGACCCCTGGCGAATGGCAGGCACGGAAAAGGTATCAGACCTGAAACAGATGTGATACACTAACCATCAGCCAGGAGCCTTAACAACTACTGGTGACAGAGGAGGAGGGGACGTGTCTGGCCGTGGGAAGCTGTAAGCACGCCCTCTCCGCCTTCAGGAAACACCGCACTACAAGAAACCGCACTACAACTACCTGCACGACGAGGACGTCCGTACGAAGACGATATCTTGGTCTGGCCCACCGACTCTCACAGTGAGCCAGTAAAACAGAACTACCGTATGCTTTACAAGCTCAGGTTTGCTGATCAATTTATGCCATTTGGTACAATATTACCCAATTATTACCATGTTGTCAAGTTAATGCAAATCATAAGATTGATATAGCAATTGACGCAAGCAATACTAGACTCTATAATATGAAAAAGTGTGGTCTCACTACCCACAAATGGCACCAGGGGAGAGAATTTATGCCAAAACAGTGGTTGACGGTCGAAGAAATAGCCGAAGAGTTGGGCGTGCATCCTGAAACAGTGCGTATCTGGATCCGGGAACGGGAACTTCCTGCGGTGCAACTGCGGCGCACGTACAGGGTCAAAAGAGAAGACTACGAAGAGTTCTTGCGTCGACGCTACACAGGCAGGCAGGAGGATAAGCAAGAATAACCAGATTGACTGACTATAAACAAGCATCTATTCTCTCCTAATTGGCATAGTTACAATATAGAAGTCCTCGGCGAAATCAGACCTGAACAGACGTGGTAGTGTCTCCAGTAGTGCGATTGATCCAGCCGTTATCAACGGCATGCCGTTCTATCCGCATTATACTGAATAGCGGCCTGAAAACAGCCCGAAAAGCGGCGAAGAACTGGCAGAAAAACGGCAGCTTTGCTGGCATAAGAGTTATGACAAGCGCCACTCCCAGGTACCCAAATCGAATCAAGACCTGTATCCAGGCCGCTGGATATAAGGTCCGTGAAATTACTGCTGAACTGCATATTCCCGATCGCACCATGCGCGACTACCTTACCGGACGAACAGCGATGCCAAGAGAATATCTGGAGGCCCTTGCCGGGTTGATTGGCTGTTCGATAGAGGACTTAGTCCCCAGGAGTGCTTCCCGCCCAAGTGATATGCCTCTTCCCCCTCAACCTTACTTTGCTCATCCCTACCCCTTGCAGGAAAACTTCACCGGCCGTATCCATGAACGACGAATGCTCACGGAATGGTTAACAAAGGACAAACGACCAGTTTTAGCTCTTATAGCTCTGGGTGGAATGGGCAAATCTTCATTGGTGTGGACCTGGCTGCAGCACGACGTGTTGGGCGTGCCCTTACCCGGTATGACCGAACCATCGAGAGAAGTTTCCATCTGCCAATTGTCCAAAAGAGTTTACCCGCAGGGCGTGCTGTGGTGGTCCTTCTATGAGCCCGAAGCCTCCTTTGCTACCTTCCTCAATCGGGCTTTGATGTACATGAGTAGCGGGTCCCTGGACCCCAGGAGCATGTCTACTTATGAAAAGATTCAGGCCCTGATAGCCTTGCTCCAACGTCACTACTTTCTGCTGATATTGGATGGCTTCGAGCGTGAGTTGAGGGCTTACGCCAGTGCCGTTTCTGCTTATCAAGGCGATAGTGTACGTGAGGACGCTCAAGGGAACTTTCGCGTCTGTATCGACCCTCATGAAGGGAATTTCCTGCGCTGGCTTGCTGCCAGTCCCCTCCTCAGCAGGGTTCTGCTCACAACCCGACTTTTGCCTCGCGAACTAGACAGCCTGGCGGGATGCCGACGTGAGGAATTGAGTGTCTTGGATCCTGAAGATGTCCTGGCTTTCCTCCAGGCTCAGGGAGTACGTGGGACGCGGGCCGAAATCCACACCGTCTGCGCTCCTTATGGCAACCATCCCCTGGCTTTGCGCCTCCTAGCTGGACTGGTCGTGCATGACCCGGCTCGGCCAGGAGATATCGCCGTAGCTGCCGAGAACAGCCTCGTTCCAGAGATGATACAGCGCGAACATCACATCCTGGCCCAGGCCTATGATGCCTTACGGCCATCGCTTCAGCAACTACTGAGTCACTTAGCTGCCTCTCGGTCAGTGGTGGATTTTGAGACGGCGAAAGCGGTAAGCCCCTTTGGGGTTGAGAAAGAGTTGAAGGCCGCGCTGCGCGAACTGGTGGAGCGAGGTTTGCTCTTCTTTGATCGAGAGCGACAATGCTACGATCTGCATCCGGTCGTCCGCCAATACGCGTATGCCAGGCTTCCGCAGAGGGAGGCGGTTCACGTCCGTTTAGCCGAGTATTTCCAGATGAGCGGAAAAGGCCTCCTGGAGGACCTGCCGGATACTGCCAAGAAAATTCGAACACTGTCCGTGGGGTCGGCATCAGATAGTCTTCCTCAGGTGGAGAGCTTAGAAGATATTGCGGCAATCATCGAACTCTGCCATCATATGATCCGTGCGAAGCAGTTCAAAAGGGTTCTGGGAATCTACTATAATCATCTGGCCAGCCTACTGTACCACCGGCTGGGAGCCTATCAGACCATCATCGAGCTTCTTCAGGGTTTTTTTGAGGGCGACGAGACTTCCCTGCCACAACTCGAAAGAAGCTGGCAGTCCTGGTTGCTTGATGCACTGGCAAACGCCTATAGCGCCTCTGGTTATCCCCAACGTACTATACAACTCCTTGAGGCATCGATTCAGATTGATCAGGAGCGTGACGATAAAGAAAGCCTTGCGACAGCGCTGTGGAATCTCGCGGTTCAGCAGGAGATGCTTGGAAGGCTTACAGCTTCGGAGCAGAGTTTACAGGAGAGCATACTCCTGTGCCGCGACATCCATGATGCATTCAACGAAGCAAAGGCTCACCAATATTTTGCCTTGCTACGGGCCTACCAGGGCATGTTTGAGGCTGCTTTCCGGCACCTGGATGCGGCATTGTCACTCTTTAAAGAGTTAAATGCACGAGCATCCGAGGGTGCCGTCTGGGCTTATCGTTCCCTCTGTAGTATCCTTGCCCGAAAAATTCCCGATGCATTGGAAGCTGCGCAGCGCGCTCGTGAACTGGCGGATATAGGACATTACGAAAGAGACGTCATCCGAGCTGAATGGCTGCTTGGTCTGGCATCAGTTCATATGGCTTACCAGGAAGACGAGCCGCGAGCCGCTGCGTTCCTTTGGGAGGCAGAATTGCATTTGAGAGAGGCCCTTCATCGCTGTCGCCGCATTGATATGGTAGATTATGAGGCGGATCTCTTGCTGGCCTGGGCTCGGTTACATCATGCCAGGGGCGAGAAACAGCGGGCGAAGGAATGCGCCACAGAAGCGCTAGTCATCACCAATCGTTCAGATTTTCGCGTGTTGAGAGCTGATATCTACAATCTTCTCGCCCGACTGGAATGCGAGAATGGCAATTGGCGAGGAATGAGGAGCCTCGCTGAGGCTGCTCTACGCGATGCAACATGTGATGGCCCTCCTTTCTGTTATGTGACTGCTTTGGAGGAAGCGAAACAGTTGTTATGTGAAGTAAAACGACTCGATGAAAATAGGTCAAGATAGCTGGGAGTATTTAATGCTATAATTTTGGTGATATACGTTTGTGAAAGCGGGATGCGTCTCAAACAAGTCGGGAAGAAGCACCTGGGATGCATGTATGTGGAGGTTTCCAGAGAATGGTTGAAATTCATGATCGATTCGTCACATTTCTACCCCCAAGAGGTGCTGCGTACCTGATCGGCGATTTTACTGATTGGGATGAGAGACCTTTACCTATTCCGGAACCGGTAACCATCGAATTTCCCCGGGGCGCGTATATAGAGTATGCGTTTCTGGACGCTAAGCAATGTCCATTGACAGATCCGACGAATCCTCAGATACCCAAAAACCCGTGGTACGATTATCACCGCTCGATCACCCTCCCGCACAACTGCTTTAAGATGCCTCCACGACCACAGGCCTTTCGTGGAAGCGTGTATGACCACACGGTGGATTCGAGAGTCTTTGCGGGTCAGCGGAGATATTACGTGTATGAACCCCCATCGTTTCCCTCAGCAACGATCTATGTACACGACGGAGAGGCTTTCTACCGGAAATTACGCTTCCCCGAAGTTGCTGAAGCGCTGTTAGAGCAAAGAGCAGTCCAACCAGTGCGTCTGGTCATGATAGAGCCAGAAGACCGCCACTCAGAGTACTGGTTCAATGAGCGCTATGAAGCATTCTTGCTCGAGGAAGTCCTGCCCGAGGTTGAGCACCGCTACGGTGAAACCTCGGAGAGAGCCCTCTGGGGGGCTTCTCTGGGAGGTCTCGTCTCCGCCTGGCTAGCATGGAAACATCCACATTTGTTCACGAAAGTCGGAAGCCAGTCTGGGTGTTATACCGCTCGTCCAGGAGGTGGAGACGAATATCATGATCCTGAGTGGTTCACAGAACAGTTCGCTGAAACGCCACGGAAACCATTGCGCTTTTATGCCCAGACAGGACAGATCGAGTGGCTACTCGCACCCAATCGTCGATTTGCTGCCGCACTGGCAGATAAAGGGTACCCTCATAGCTACGAAGAGTTGCCGAGCGGACATAACTGGGCTACCTGGGAGCAAGGGCTAGAGCCAGGCCTCAAGTACCTGTTTGGTTTGCCTGATTAAGCCTTGGTCATACGAGTACTAACACTAGCACGACAGCGAAGTGGTCAAGCAGTCGCTGGGCGAGGACAATCTTCTTTACCTTAAGCATGAACAATATTCAGCCTTTTCTCTCTTGATCTGGGCAGTATTTTCAGGTAGAATAGCCGCACTAGAAATCTCATTATAGATACCAGATGCTAGTACAAATCATTCTGAAAAATGGGCTTGGGGTGATAGAAAGAGAAAGCAGAGAACACATGGAAGCGGAGTCATCAAAAATCCTTTCCTTACCCCGAAGCACTGCACTGCCTTTTCATAGAGAAATGCTTGAGGTTCAAAAATGAGCGAGCTTAGCGAATACAAGGTTGACCACCTTTTGCTGCTCGTCGGCTCCAACCCGCTGCCAGATGCGGTGGCCGGCAAATTGCTTGCCGCGCCAGGTGGTAAGATTACCCTCATTTACTCCAGGGACAGTTTCCCTCTCGCTGAGAGATTGGGAAAGTGGTTTCAGAATGTCGATATTAGTCTCAAAGAAGTGAAAGAGTCGGACGCGGTCTCAGTTGAGGAAAAAGTATCTGAGGCGATCGAGCAATACGAACGCGACCATGCCAGAACAAACCCCGCGCATCCAGCTCGCGTGGGTCTCAACTATACAGGCGGCACCAAAGTGATGGCGGTGCATGCTTACCGCACACTGAAGCAATGGGCCAACCGGCACGAGAGGAAGGCCGTTTTCAGCTATCTTGATGCGCGCACGCTGCAAATGCGCTTTGAGCAGGTCGATGGCTGGCCCGCTATCCCCGTCAGCCTGGCTGTTGAAATCGACATCCGTGACCTGCTCACCTTGCATGGCTGGGAGCTAAGAAAAGGTTCGCCTGTTGCGGCACCTGTGCTGCCGAAGAGCGCGGCAGCCCTGGTCTCCATTCATAGTAGTGAGACTGATGCCGAGATATGGACTGATTGGCTTCATGAGAGCCTCTTCCGCAGCGCCAGGGAACCACGTCCTATTGACCCTCCTTTCTGGGTGTTCCAGGCAGGGAACGAGTTAGTGGAACAGGTTGAGGTAAAACAGGCAGGATTTGATGCTCAGTGGAAAAGCAAGACAAAGTTGCGGAATATGGAGATATCCTGGCCCAATCTGCCCGCTTTCAGGACAACCATGAGTAATGAGCTTGCGCAGGGCGACGCCGCGAAACTCAACCTGACAGCAGGGACAGGAGCAAATCACTTCAGGGATGAAGAAGCTTTCTGCCGGTGGTTGAGTGGAACCTGGCTGGAGTCTGCTGTACTCTCTGCGCTGCAAGATTGCGCCCGGGAGTTGCATCTCAGAGAATGCTGTATGGATCTCAAACTCAAGGCAGAGGGCACAGAATTCCAGTTTGATGTTGTCGCGATGCGCGGCTACCAGCTATTTGCCTTTTCATGCACTACCGAGAGCGCCAGAAAGAGAGGGGGCAGAGAACTTGTGAAGCAAAAACTGTTCGAGGCATACGTACGGGCGCGGCAGATGGGCGGCGACGAGGCCTGTGTTGCTCTGGTATGCGCGATGGGGCAGCAAGAGGCCGACAAATTGCAGGAAGAGATGCGCCGCGATATCAACCCGGAGGGTCGCATACGAGTTTTCGGTCGTGAGTGTCTCGCGAACCTCACCGGCTCTATTGCGGATTGGGTCCGCCAGCAGAGTAAGGAGGGTTGAACATGTGGCTCGTCGTTGTGGATACGATGCAGATACAGCCATATATTTTCGGCAGTAACCGCCTGCGCGAGAACGTTGGCGCATCCTATCTTGTCGGCGCCGCGACCGGGGACTGGGCGTTCGGCGCGGTGCGACAGGTCGCGCCCAGGAATAATATTGGACCCGGCAATACGCTGATAGACGGTGTCTGGATCGAGCATGGTAATCTGGATGCCGAGGTGTTGTATGCAGGTGGGGGCAATTTCGTCGTGTTGTTCGGCGGTGATGATGAAAGGGCAAAGGAACTTGCGAGGCAGTTTACTACCAGGCTATCGCAGCACGTTTTGCTGGAGGCTCCAGGTCTCCAACTGGCGATTGCCGGGCTGCAGATGAACTGGTACGAGGAGGCGCTTCGTGATAAGCGCAATGCGGTCTTTCACCTGCTGGATGTGCAGAAGAGAACGCATGCCCGCTCGGCTCCTCTGCTCGGACTGAGCGTGACGGCGGCTTGCAGGTCGACCGGCTTACCGGCCACCGACCTGGTTCCGGGTATCGGAGGCGAACCCCATTATCTGGCTTCCGATGAGATTCTGGCGAAGGTGGCTGTTGCCTGGCCGCAGGAAAGTGGCACAAGTCTGGCCGACGACCGGTTGCAACAGGTAATCGGGCGACCAGAAGGATACCGGTACCCCGCCGATTTCGACGATATGGGGGCTACGCCGGGCGAATACAGCCATATTGCCATTGTACATGCGGATGGCAACGGTGTGGGCCAGCGCATTCATGAGATCTGCAACCGGCATAGAAAGAAAGAGCAGAACCGCGATCTTGTGCTGGCCTTGAGACGTTTCTCGCTCAACCTGGCGCAGGCCGCGCAGCAGGCCCTCAAAACGGTACTCGACAGCCTCGAGACGGCTATAGCTGAAGGCGGTGGCACATCCATTATTCATAAGCCAAACAAGGAACTGTTGATCCAGATCGACCTGGTGAAGAGCGAAAAGGACGGCTACTATCTTCCCTTCCGGCCTATCGTCTTCGGTGGTGATGATGTGACCTTTGTCTGCGATGGGCGCCTGGGTCTGTCGCTGGCTACAATGTACTTGCAGGAGTTTGAGAACCGTACTGCTGCCGCAAAGCTGGGGGAAGATGGCAGTGGCCTGACGGCCTGCGCCGGAGTTGCCATCGTCAAGAGCCATTACCCCTTTGCCCGCGCCTATGAACTGGCCGAGGAGTTGAGCAAAGCGGCCAAAGCCTATTGCAAAGACGAGAGGATTGCTGGCTCCTGTCTCGACTGGCATTTCGCCTTGAGCGGTCTGGGTGGTTCAATTAAGGAGATTCGCAACCGCGAATATAAGGTGAGGGCGGGCGACCTGGCGTTGCGCCCTGTCACCCTGAAGGCCAACCCGAAGCACTCACAACGTGCATGGTCGGTGGTTGCAGCAGGGATCGACGCTTTCCAGGGGGAGAAATGGGTAGGACGGCGTAACAAGATCAAGGCGTTGCGCGATTCCCTGCGTGAGGGGACTGATGCGGTGAAGCATTTCATCGCGACGTTCAATAACGGACAGTCTTTGCCACCGGTATTGCCTGGTATGGATGAGTGGCCGTTAAGCGGCTGGCAGGGTTCCTACTGCGGCTACTTCGATGCCATCGAGTTAGTAGACTGGTTCATACCACTGGAAGGAGAGGCTGATGCAACGCCTGCAAATGAGCCTGCGTCTTGAAAGCGATGCCACGTTCGGGCGTGGTGAAGGTGTGGCGGGGCTGGTGGACGAGGAGGTAGAATACGACACGGCAACAGGGCTGCCGTTCGTGCGCGGACGCACGCTGAAAGGTCTGCTGGTAGAAGAATGCGCCAACCTGTTATTTGCCCTGCAGGCGGCTGGTTTGTCCGCGCCCGTAATCTCTGCGCTTGAGGAATCAGCCGGGCGGCTCTTTGGTCGGCCCGGTAGCGATGTGGAGAGCGCGGCCCTGCTGCACGTTGGCCCGGCGCTCTTATCTGAACAGTTGCGCGAGGCCGTACGCTATGGGATAGAGCGCGAGCAGCTCAGGCCAGCCGCTATGCTTGAGTCATTAACCGCGATTCGCCGCCAGACCGCCATCGACGAAACAAGCGCCGCACCGGAGAAGGGGAGTTTGCGTTCGATGCGCGTCGTGCTGCGCCAGACCAGCTTCCACGCCTGGCTCGATTTCGCCAGCGACCCGGGAACAGACGACCTGGCCTTGCTGGCAGCCTGCACGCTGAGCGTGCGGCGCGGCGGCATAGGTCGCAATCGCGGACGGGGCCGGTTGTGCCTGCGCTTGCTAGATGAGCAGGGGCACGATATCACCGGGCAGTACTTCGAACACTTCAGGCAACGTGTGCAGGAGGGCAGGGATGAAAGTTATTCATTATAGTATTCGCTTGTTGGAGCCGACGCTGGTCACTTCTCTGCAAGGCGACCCCAACAGCGGGGTGTCATTCGATTACCTGCCGGGCAGCGTGTTGCGCGGCGTTTTGATCAATAAGTATCTCAGATCGGAGTCGGCTGATACGAGTGCTGAAACACTGGGGCGTCTTTTCCTCAATGGCACCACGCGCTATCTCAATGGCTATCCCCTGGATGCTTACGAGCGTCCTGGCCTGCCCGTACCCGCCTCCTGGCAGCAAGTCAAGCGTGAGGAAGACACTATTTTCGACTTCGCCCTCTTCGATCTTGCTGTCGAGGCACAGGATGACGAGCGGCAATGGCAATCCGTTTCGGCACCATTCTACACGCAGACTGGCAACTCTGTGCGCTTAATTCGCCCGGCGCGTAATATCGCCGTCCATACCCAGCGCACCGCACGCTTTGGTCGTGCTATGCCGGAGCTTGTCCCTGCGAGTGATGCTCAGCCAGGTGGGAATCCTGTCAAACTGCTGGAGAAGGACGAAATCCCCGGCGCTGTGTATCGCTACGATGCGCTGGCCGCCGGGCAGACATTCCAGGCGGCCATCATCTGCGACAATGATGCCGACGAACCGATTTTGCGGTCCCTCATTGGAGGACAGGTGACGCTCGGCGGTTCGCGCAGTGGCGGCTACGGGCGGGCCGAGCTGAGCTACCTGCCCGGCGGTGCTGCGCGTCGGCGCAACATGGAGGACGAGGAGGAGCCGCCGGAGGGCAAATTGATTGTCACGCTGCATAGTGATGTCCTGCTGCGCGACGAGAAAGGCCAGTTTGCCGTTGATCCTGACCTTTTGTGCAGGGTGTTGAGCAGGCATTTGCAGGTGGATCTGGTACTCGAAGATGCCTTTCTCAAGACCGAGGTAATCGGCGGTTTCAACCGTACCTGGGGCCTGCCGCTGCCACAGGCGCTTGCGGTATGCATGGGCAGCGTGCTGGTCTTTCAAACCCCTGAAGACTGTGATCCCACGCTGCTGGATAAACTGGAGATACGCGGCATTGGCGAGCGCCGGGCCGAAGGATTTGGCCGCATTGCCTTCAACCAGCAACGTGTGGAAAAGCTGGCGGTGGACAATACGGAAAAGAGTCCTGGCCTGGCTGACTTTACCCTCCGCGAAAAAGACGAGAGGGGCCAGGAGGTACGCACACTGGCAAAACTGATGGTCGATCGCATGCTCAGGCAGCGCCTGGACGAGGCGCTGCTGGTAAGGGCCAATGAGATAAAGATCGTGAATCCGCCATCGAACGCGCAGATTTCGCGCCTGCGCAGCGTTGTGCTTGAGGAGGTCCGCCGCGAGAAGCCAGATGTCAGAAAGATATATCAGTTTATCAAGGACCTTCAAGCCAGAAGCATTTCCCGCCGCCAGTTTGAACACTGCACCATCGATGGCGTCCCCCTGCTCCGCTGGCTGGAACGTCGGCTCACGTGTGATAGTGAGGGCGTGTGGACGATGGACGACACTGAATGGAAAAATTTGCTGCGTATAAGCAGCATTGAGATCAGAATAGGCGACGTGAATGCAGAGATAAACAACGGCCTGCGCCTGGAATACGTCCTGCGGCTCATAGATCTTCTGCTGGCCCACGCGGCCAAACAACAGCGAAAGGAGAACTAGCCATGCTCAGAGCTTCGTGGTCCGGCGATGTCTCGCGCAAAATCGTGGGGCGCATCGTAGTCGAGGGCGATCTCGTCCTGAAAACTCCCGCCCACCTCGGCAATGGCGACGGTGATGACCTGGTCGATATGCCCCTGCTGACCGATCCGCTGGACGGCAAGACTCCCCTGCTGACTGGCGCCTCAATCGCCGGTGCCTTACGCGGCTATTTGCGGGAGCGCGAACACGGCTTTCGCGCGAAAATCGGTATACCGGGAGATACCAGTGCAAAATCGCCCGCATCGGCCAGTATTCTTCTTTTCGGCAGCAACAAGGGCTATAAATATGGTGAACAGAGTCCGCTGATTGTCGAGGACGCGCGCGGAAAGGATGCCGCCATTGAGTTGCGCGATGGCGTGCGCCTCGCGGGAAAGAGCCGCACCAGCGCCGAGGATGCCTTGTTCAGTATTGAAATGTGGGAGGCAGGTACAATATTTCCTCTACGTTTCGAACTGATTGTGCGCGAGCGCGATACTGCGTCCGAGCTGAAGCGGGCGCTGGCTACGGCGCTCACCGGTTTCAAGGATGGCAGCATCACCATCGGCGCACGCAAGCGGCGCGGCTATGGGCAGGTGAGCGTAGCAGAATGGCGCATCAAAGAATACGACCTGACAAAAATCCCGCAGTTGCTTGACTGGATTGAGAATGGCGCTCAGGCGTTACATGTCCCCACCGTTACAGATATTGCGCAGGCGTTCGGTGTTGGCGAATTGATAACTGATCGGCGGCGCTCATTCCACCTCGAAGCCAAATTCTCTCTGGATGGCTCGCTGCTCATTCGCTCCGGCAGTGGGCCGGACATCGAACAGGCGAACGCGAACGATGCCGAAATTGTGCGACCTGATACCATGCATCTGCATTCCTGGCGACCGGCGTCATCCCTAGTCGACAAACGCGAACGCCGTCCCGTCTTACCCGGCACCAGCCTCGCCGGTGCGTTGCGCGCCAGGGCATTCAAGATAGCTCGCCTGCTTGTGCCGCCCACCGACGCAGGTGAAAAGAAAGCTCGCGAATTGATTGACGGCATGTTCGGAGCCGATATGGAGATCGATAAAAAGCCTGCTGGCAGCCGCGTGCACGTCTACGAGCAGGTGGTGAGCGTGAGCGATGTCGGAAGCATGCTTGTACAAAACCGGGTGAGCATCGATCGCTTTACCGGCGGCACGCGCGACGGGGCCCTGTTCAACGAGCAGCCTCTGCTCGGCGGGGCGCAATCGGTGGTCATGATGGAACTGCAACTTGAAAACCCGCGAGCATATGAGATTGGCCTGCTGCTTCTGCTCTTGAAAGACCTCTGGACAGGTGATCTGCCGCTTGGGGGTGAGATTGCTGTTGGTCGTGGTCGTCTGCGCGGCAAAAGCTGCGAGCTGGTGTACCAGAACGGGCAGGAGCGGAGCTGGGCGCTAATCGCAAATGGAGTAAATGGCCTGAAGGTGGAGCAAGGGAATCCTGGGGAACTGGAACAGTACGTCATGGAACTACATACACATCTAGTCGGGAGCAAACCATGATGCGGAAAAAGATCGACACGACGGCAACATGCAAAATATACACGGCTGTGGAGATGAACGGCTTTGCAGACGATGCGATCAAATGGCTGTCCAGCCAGATGCGCGCCTATGACCTGAAACTGACCTACCTGCTCGCCCATGCCAGTGATGGCGTGATATGGGGCCGATTCGACGATGAGGAGTTGATTACCTCACACGACGTAGCGCCGCAACACTCGCCACCTTTGCGGGTAGAGACGCTTCTGACGGCTCGCGTCTTCGCACCCGTCGGCGAGCTACTCGTCTGGCGCGACGAGGATGGTGAGTGGGCTACCCGGCTGATCGCTGAGAAACAACTGGCGGACGCTACTACCGGCTGGAACAGCGGTTTTGAAGAGCAGCAGGTCTTACTGGGTACAAGGACAGATCCCCTCAAGAGAGGCTTCACCCTGATGAGCGAGGGAGCGCAAGGGCTTTTTCACGCCGTTCCTCTAGAACTAAGCTTGTCGGGCGGTGGCGATGAGCGATGGCATCCCTTGCGGCTTGTCGTTCACCACTACTGGCAGGAAGATGAACATGGTTTCACGCGCGTACATACCAGCCGACTTGTTGACCTAGCACTGAAGGAGGGCAATGCATGACTATTCTCAGACCCTGGCCCGAACACCGAAACCCCGGAGTGCATATCGCCAGTGCTCCGTACAATTTTGTGCCGTTGCCGGAAAAGATCATCCCTGACGTTCCCGATGCGAGCAAACTGCCGGATCACGACAGGTACTACCCCGAACCCGACTACCATAGCGGCTACTTCGATGTGACGCTGACGACGGTCTCGCCCCTCTACATTCGCGGCCCTATCGCGGCAACAGATTTGCCGCGCCAGGAGGAGAAGGGCCGCAAACCCAGGCGCTGGTGGCGCAGTACGCGCACTATCGCGGCAACAGATTTGCCGCGCCAGGAGGAGAAGGGGGTAAAGGACAATCCCGCTTTCTTTCATACCGGCGATGAAACCAGTCCGGTTATTCCCGGCAGCAGCCTGCGCGGTATGCTCCGTGCGCTGCTCGAAATCGTCAGCTATAGCAAAATGAAATGGGTCAGCGAGAAACAGTTCTTCTTTCGCACGGTGGACAATACTGCAATTGGAGAATACTATCGAAACAAAATGGTCAATCACATCGAAACAGGGTTCCTCGTGCGCCGCGGCGATACATATTGCATCCGAGTTTGTTCGATGGCACGTGTTTGGCGCTCCACAATTCATTACAACAGCACTGGGCCTAATCAGGTACCACCCTGGCAAGGGCAACCCCGGCAGTATGCTCCAGTCTGGGTCAGGATCAAGCCGGGTGCCCCTGGTAAGCCAAATATTGTTAAAGAGTTGAGCTACCAGGAACACAGCGGTATGGTCAAGGGATGCCTGGTAATTACAGGGAACGCGCCGCATAAGAAAAAAGAATTTGTCTTCTTATTACCCAAGGATGATGCTGAAGAAATACACGTCTCAGATGATATCATCAACCGCTTCCACGATGATGATCAACTAACTCAGTGGCAGGAAGATGCATTCCCTACTGACCAGCCAGCCCCTGGCTACCGTGAGCGAGACGGAATGCTTGGGAAAGCACCAGCAGCCCCTGGCGACCCTATTTTCTTTCTACGTGAAAACGGGAAACTGACGTTTATTGGCCGAGCGCAAATGTTCCGCTTGCCCTACGAACAGTCACCGTTTGATCTGGTCGACCCGGCTCTGCACCGTGCCACCGATATCGATTACGCCGAAGCGTTGTTCGGCTTCGTCCGCACCCGTGAAGAGCTGAAAGAACTGGAGAAACTGGAAAAAGATGGCAAAAAGATACCGCAAGGCGATAAGCGGCGTGCCTATGCAGGCCGGGTCATCGTGACAGATGCTGTACTCCAGTCCGATCCGGCGGATATCTGGCTGGGGGAAGCCTTTCACCCCAGGATACTGGAGACGCCAAAACCCACCGCATTCCAACATTATCTGACGCAACAACATCCCGATGATCCAAGAAGACTCGATCATTACGATAGTAAGCCACCAGAGAGCGATGAAACTACCATTCGTGGTCATAAGCTCTACTGGCACCAGGGCCTGGGAACCGACCAGGGTTTAACGCTTGAAAAGATTCGTGCTGCAATCGAGGAACCTACTAAGGTTCCTCCGGATGATAAGCGGCATACGCGCCTCAAACCGCTGAAGCCTGGAGTTCATTTCTCCTTCCGTGTCTACTTCGAGAATCTGTCTGAACGCGAACTGGGTGCCCTCTGCTGGACGCTGCACCCTCACGGTGAGCCTGATCGGCGCTATTGCCACCATCTTGGTATGGGCAAACCCCTGGGCATGGGCGCTGTCGAACTCCATGCCCGGCTGCATCTCATCAATCGCTCGCAGCGTTACGGGAAGCTCTTTAGTGACAGAGGCGACAGCTGGCAACTGGGCGATGCGAATGCAGAGGGCGAAGACCTGGCCGTCCCTGACGTGCTGGCCTCCCGAACGCGCCTCTTCGAGGAACACCTGTTACAGCAACTGAATCCTCTCCCGGCATGCGAACGACTGGCAGATATGCTGCGCATCGCCATGCTTCTCAAGTTGCTCGAATGGCCAGGCTACCGGGCGGATGAAAACGGACCTATATACCTGGAAAACCAGCGGCCACCGCGTCCAAATACTCGCTACATGAAGATTCAGCCTGATAATGAATATCAACATCGCCCAGTGTTGCCAGACCCCAGGCTGTTCGACAATACATACTTTGAGGGTAAATCGCGTCCTCAAGATGCTCAGGCCATTACCGGAGGACAGATCCCAACAGAGAAAGGTACATCTGGATCAGCTCTACCCACCGAATTGATGGAATTGATGGAAGAGTTTCCTATTGGTAGGGAACTGATCAAAATGGGTGATTTTACTCAAAACGAGCAAGGCGTTGAAGTCAGGTTCTGGAATCGTCACCCCAGAAAGGTTATTGGGTTTATTCCGAAGGCATCGATAGATCGTCCATTGGGTGATAGAATATCTGTCGTCGTAACGGGTCAGCACCTGGAACCCAATGGTCGTTTAGTCATCGAACTGAAGCTGCGACCGAAGAGATAACAGGCATACTGCGATTGGTACCATCACTAGTACTACTTCGTTAGTTTCGCCGAGGACGGAAGGACTTGATCTGGTCAGTCTGGATGAGCCAGAGGACGAGATCCTGGAACAGCCAGAGCAGTACTTGCCGATGCACCGAGGGCAGCGAGCTACGGGTGACGGAGGGGGGAAAGTCCTCGTCCGCAGGGAGAGGAAGCTGCAAGCGTTGCAGCATGAGGAAACTATACGCCAACATCACCAACGCCAGGTGCCGGTGCAAGCCGTCCCAGTGCCGGCCCTGGAAGTCGTCCAGACCACATTCTTGCTTGGCATCTTCGTAAAAACTGCTCAATCACCCACCGTGCGTGAGCCAGTGTGACCAGCCGCTCCAACGAGGTGTCTAGGGGCAAGGTAGAGAACCAGTACTTCGTCTCTTGAACTTCTTGCTCTTCCACCACGTTCTGCGTGGGGGGCTCGTCCACTGACAGTGGCTCGTCAGTGGACGGCTCTTGAGGCTTAGGTGGAGGAAGTGGGCGCTCGGCGAGCAGCCAGCCTTCGGGGCCGGTCTGGACGCGCGAGTGGCTGGTGCTGTGGTGAGCCCGTGGCCCAGTGGACGCGCATCGCCACCACCTGGGTCCGCATCGTGCCTTTCGTGCCCTCGCGCCACTCGATCGTCTGCCAGGCGGAGGCGGGTTGTGCCTCGATGAGTTCCTTGACGGAGTAGAGAGGCGCCGGGCGCGGCTTGCGTGGCTGTCCACGTCCACGATAGGTGGGCAACTGCTCTGCGGCTGCTCGCACTTCCTCGGGCAAGCGCACCCCAAAAGTACTTTCTACCGCACAGACATAAGGCACCTGACGCTCATCCAGGCCGGTCAGGAAGTTCGGATTGTCCCCGTAGCCCGCGTCGGCCACCACCGCCTGGATCGGCACGCCCCAGGCCCGGGCCTGGTCGAGCAACGCAAGGGCGAGTTCCGGTTTGGTCTGCTGGCTGATCTCCTCTGGCACACGTGTCCGCTTGCGGCGCGCGTCATCGCTCATCCAGGACTCCGGCAGATACAGCCGAGCGCTCACCGGAAAGTGAAAAGGACTACTGCTGGCGGGGTCATCGGCCAGGTACTCCGCACTCACCACGACCTGGCAGTTGCTGATCTTGCCCAGCGTCCCGGAATACTGCGCTGCCACCCCGACTGACTCGGTGCCTTTCTTGGGCAGCCCGGTGTCGTCGAAGACCAACACTCCGCTGGTGGGCGGGTGCAGAGCCAGCAGGCGCTTGACGCGCGCCTCGTCCAGGGCGGTCGCATCCCAGTTGGCATCGGTGAGCAGATGTTGCAAGCGTTCGGTCGCGGTGCCAGCCACCGCCGAAGCAATCGTGTCCGCGGTCTTGTGGGGCAGGTCGGTGAGGAGGCCGGTCACGTAGCGCTCCATGCTGTCCCGGCTGGTGTGCCGCCGGAACAGCGGAGCAAACGGAGCTAAAAAGGCTGCCAGTTCCGGCAGCGCATCAGGGGAGGCTTTGGGGACATAATTGGATTTCATGCTCCCATTGTATCACAGAAACTAACGAAGTAGTACTAGTGGGTTGATTTAAGCTCGCGCTGCGTTTTCCAGAGCAAAGTCATTTCCATCTGGAAGTCACGATGTGGACAGAGCCATTCGTCATTCCTACCAGGGCATCTCTTGTCGATAGTGACGTCTCTTTCCCATGGCTACTTGACCTGGCACAGTTGGTAATCCATGCAAAATCGACCAAGTGATAACTCGTGTGTTCGAGGTAGTACTCCTTGCCAACAGAAATGTGCACTGCGCCCGGCAGCGGAACGAGCTGGGCAGGCGGTGCTACTGAAAGATATATCCAGAATGGTCCGTATGGCGGGCTAGCAGCGGGGTCAGCGCATCCGGCATCGTTGTCCATGCTCGTGGCACTGCGCCTGAGGGTAGATATCCTTGAACAGCCGCTTTTTAGGGCTACGTGCCTGCTGCCCCTGTCATGGCGTCATCCGCAGAATGATCCCGTTGCCAGAGGTCTGACCCGTGAACCAGAGGTTGCCATCCGGTCCAACCGTGATGCCTTCCAGGTCGTAACCCTGGGAGTTTGGAACGGGAAACGTTATCGATCCACCTGGAGTAATGCGCCCAAAGGCACCTGGCGGATTGCCCTGGGCGCTGTCTACAGTGAACCAGAGATTGCCGTCGAGTCCGGTCGTAATTTCCAAAGGCCAGCTGTTTGCAGGAAACGTGGTAATGCTCCCATTCAACGTGATCCTCCCGATGAAACCATCGCCACCGTCCGTGAACCAGAGATTGCCATCGGGTCCCTCAGTGAGGTCGCAAAGAGAGACATCCGGACAAAAGTTTGTTGAGAACAGGGTCACCTTGCCACTGAGAGTGATCCTCCCAATCGCCCCGCTAGCAGCAAACCACATATTCCCGTCCGCTCCTGCCGCGATACCTCCATAGGGAAGGACGTTAGGAACAGGGAATTCTGTGATTTGTCCAGCAGGCGTAATCCGCCCTATGTTCCCGTCCGTATCGGTGAACCATATATCCCCATCGGGTCCTGTTGCGAGGAATACCGGATTGCTCGTAGCGGTAGCGGCTGGAAACACCTGCACCACTCCTCCAGTCGTGATGCGTCCAATCTGACCAGGGATTGCTCCTGGGCCTGGAGCGGGGGCCTGGGTACTCGTGTCACCAGCAAGGACAAACCAGAGATTGCCATCGGGACCCTGCGTTATGCTGGTTGGTTGGAGACTGGAGACCGAACCCGGTAATGAATAGGTTGTCACTTGCCCATTCAGCGTGATTCTACCAATCCAGCCGATACGTCCCGCATTCGTGAGCCGGGTGGCCGTGAACCAGAGGTTGCCATCGGGTCCGGCGGTGATGTCATGCGGCACGCCACCAGCTACCTCATATGAAGTCACTGTGCCAGGAGCGCTCCTGCTGACGAGAATCAGGTACTTATCCCGGTCGTTGAACTGATCACCAATAACGTTGAGTTCACTGCGGAAGAACTCGACAAGCGAACCTGCTTCCATGAGTGGCGCAAGTAATAGTCCCGTCCAGCCGAATGCTTCCATGATCTCTGACGAGTCGAAGCACCCGCTTATGAGCTTTCCAGCATCATGTGGGTAAATAGCGTCCAAGCAGTTCTTAGCTGTCAGAAGAAGATTCATGATCTTAGCGGTCTTAGTAAACGCAGTCTGTGTGATCGTGCCGTTGTTGATCAGACCGGTGCCAGCGCCGAAACGGGTCAAAGTGTCAACCAGTGCAATGACGCCGAACTCTAGCTGATACAAGCTCTGAGCATATCCTGAATACGCAGTGCTAATGAGTGCCGTGCCGCCAGGGGGCAGATTGACGTTGTAATCGGCCTCCTCAAACGGATACAAAATAGTCTTTTGACTGGAACCTATGCGCGCTAGCTGCTCCAGATCGAGTGAGGCCCATGCCGGATCAAGATGCTTGACTGCGAATCCGATATGCGACACTTCGAGTGGGTATCTCATCCGGTTCACGATTTTGAGGACACGCGCGCCGTCCTCTATACCAAAGCACCAGTACAATGTGGACCTGGCGGAGGACTCAATCAGGTAGTTGTCCTGGCGTGCCTGCGATTCGTTGTCGCAGTGCGGTGTTTGGGCCTCAGTGATCGCGTCACCAGTCAGACCATCAAGAACCTCCGTCCTGAAATCGTTGGCGGCAGTCTGGAGATCATACCAGAGAGGCTGCCACCATGACAGATGATCTGTCTGCACACTTGCGTCCCATCCATTGCTCGAGATGACCGGCTGGAGGAGCGTCCATGGCCCGCCTGGCGTATCGCTTGTTGCCAGATACACTATCTCGCCGGTCTTTACTTGCCTGCTAAGCTTGAAACGCAATGTTACCGGTGCCGGAAGATTGCCATCAGGTGTGATATGTGTTACCGGGCCGAGCGGCTGAGTAGCGGCGAATGGGGGTTGGCTCCCTTTGATTCCAACTGCCTTGATCGACCGGGGAACCATGCTCCCGCTCACGCTCACGTCCGAGCCAATGGCTCGATTCTGCGCTGCAGCGTATGGCGACGGTATAACGAAATGAGCAATAAGCCCTCCCGCAACAACTATCACCACTAATCCCACAATAATTAACACTCTCAATCGCATTGATTATCAGCTCCCCGGTAATGGCCGCCTTACTATGGAGTTACCTGAAAGGTGATGCTGGCTTCAGCGCTTCCATTGTAATTCACCACCCATTGATAGACTCCAGGATTTAGAATGTTATATTGTGAGCATATCCAAAAAGGTCCCTGCCAGTACGGCGACAAACCCCGTACAACCGACCCACTAAAAACAGTAGTATTTCCCTGGGAGAGAACGGCATCGATGGAACCTGGAGAGCTGCCGTTGTGAACATTAAAGCTAATGCACGAAGGATTGCCCGCCTGAAAGGTTTCTCCCTGCTGCTGCAATCCTGAATTAGATATTCCCGTGCCTACTTCAATGCTCGTAATGTGCGGGCCAGTGGTAACCTCTTGATGAAATGTAGCAGTGGTCTGCGCCTGGTTGATAATGGCTACCCCTATTATTATCACCAGAATCAGAATGAAGCTTCCTACAACAACTAGAATGGTGGTGCGGTATTTGCGGCGATCTGCTTTGTCGATGGGTACGCTAGCAGTAGGGTGCGTGGATGGTGGAGAGGATGTGAGGGCAGTACTTCGGGTAGGCGGTGTTGATGTGATGGTGGCAGTACTTTGTCCTGTGGAAATCTTACTTTGCTTCAGATTGCGAAGAATGAGGAGAATCACACCACCTACTATGCAAAGAGCTGCTATGACAAATAAGATAGCCTTAGCCGTTGGGGCACTCACTCCATTGTAGGTATAGATGGTCTGGATACAAGACGGGCCGAAGGCGGTAGTAGAACAGGTTTCAGTTTCTGTAGGAAGGATAATGGCTACTATCAGTAGGAGTAGACCGAGTCCAAGAAATTCCAGGTCGGCATGTTTTTTCACCAGGTTTTCCTTCTTTCCTTTCAAAAGATGCTAATATACGGCACAGATCGGAGCAGTATTGCTCCACAACAGAACGTCATGCCTGCTTTTGCAGGTTCCGTCGGCCTTCAGGAGTCAACCGATTGAGAAAGTCGGGAAGCGACGTGGGTATTACATGGCCGTCATTCTTAAGTACAGCGACGACACTGAAGACCTGCAGCACAAAGGAAGGACTCTGACCCTCCTTTGATCGGATAACCGCCTCTACCGGCTGGCCGCGCCAGTTCTTCTTGATCTCGACCGGGCCGATATCGTCCAGGTCGACAGCAAACGCGTACACTGTTCCGGCAGATTGACTCAATGCGGCCTTGCCTACAGCTCCATCGGTGACCATACCGATGAGGCGCTGACCCGTGACTACGAGTTGACCTTGCGACTGGGCAACAGTGCCATCGCCCAGCTTCAATATCATCCCGGTGGCGTATCGTACATATATCGGCTCGAAGTCTAGCCCGGCATCCGGGGAAATCATCAGCAACGTCGTCTTGTTGTTCACAAGCTGAGAAACGAAGCGAACGCGCAGCTTGTCGAATTTCGATGGCAGCTTAGAGCGATCAATTTGGATGTGACCAGTCAGGATTGGCATATGTCCTCCTATGGGTTTCACCAGGTTCACATTCTACGTATGTACAACAGTTAAATTCTTTCGTAGCTCTATCCCAATCGCCCCTAAGGTCCGAGTTTCTGAACGTCCTGTTGATAGGTCGAAGCATCGGAGGGCGAAAGAGTCATCGTGCCAGAGACAGATCCTCCTCCGTAGGATTGGTACGTATAATTAATCACGAGATTTCCATTGGTCAATTGATACGGACAGGCCGAGCAGTCCTTCAATTTCCCATCGACCATACCATCAACTTCGATGGTTCCGTCGTTGTGGACCACGAGATCCCCATGGACCCTATTCACCTGGCCATTGCTCTGATAGGCAAAGTCCACCGTACCGGTGCCATTACTGATTTGCAGGAAATACACCTCTCCCTGCTCTTGCGCCAGCCAGCCTCCATCTGTAGGGGCTCCTCCACAAGCTGTAAGGGCCATCACTATGCCGACCAGCATCACAGCAGCAAGGACTTTTCTCATCTCTTTTGACCTCTCCCTATAGGCCCGTACAGGCATAACATTTTTCTCGTTTTACAATCGAAAATTGTTTTCTCCTAGTTCTAACGTTAGCAATCGTGAATCGTAACTATTCCGATGTGGTCGGTCAAACCTATGCCACAAACAGGAAGTATCGGCACAATTCCTCCCCACCTGAACTGGACCCGAAAAAAATGGTCGGCTCATCGCTGAGCCCTTCATATGCGCGAACCATCTTCGTTGCTAGTATTGCATCTCCTTTTCCAAGATGCGTGAACGCTGCATAAATGATCTCGGTGCGTACAGCTAAGGGGTGCAGACGATCTTTGCGCTGCTTCTCCTTGCAATAAGAGAATACTGCACCCCTTAGCCCTCCGCCACATTGCGCAGTTCATGAATCCAATCACCGGACGCTGCTTGAGTCATTTCGCTCTCAAATTCAGGAACGAACTGCACCGCGGTCGCATCGCGACCGATCCTTATTCGCCAGCGCCTTACCTCCTCCTGCGCGGGCGTAGTAACATGATGAAACGAGGAGAAGTCCAGACGCAGTTTGATTTCAGGGCCACCCAGGATACAATCTCTCGCTTCCAATAATACAAGCAGCGGCGCATCAATTGGTCCAACGGAAAGTTGCAATGTAGATATTACGCCGGGAGTACCAAGTGATAGCTCTATCGTCTCTAGTGCGGACGCGCCGGGATGCAACATCTCCCACTGCTGTTTCAGTGACGCCACTCCGGTCAGCAGGGCAGCCTGCTCAACGACTATCTGCGATACTGGTGGATGAGGGGCGGCAACGTTGCCCGGCATGGCCGCTTGCATACAGGGGAGAGCCAAAGGAAAATTCCCTTCAGGCGTTGATGAGATGCAAAGGCGTGGCGGTGAGGGCTGCCACCACATCGACACATCATCCTCAGAAAGGGAGTGATCGGCGATGCTGCTTTGACCATGCGCCTGTTGCAAGAAGGTCGCGAGCTGTTGTACGGCACCGATGCCCAGCGTGACCGTCCAGGAAGGCAGCGCCTCGCGTGTATCGACCTGAATGCTCGCCTGCGAGTAGCGGTTCCCATCGGCCCAGGTGCATTGCAGCGTCCCCTGGCCGCGGGCTGATAGCCTGGTCGCGAGTTTCAGAAACGCACCACTTGCCCCTGTTGGCTGTGATGTTCCATCCATCAAGGGTGTCGTCCAGCGAAGGGCCTGCCAGAGACGAGCGGCTGAAATAGAGAGGGCAGCGGGTAACTCATGCGAAGCCGCTTGTGGCGTCTCAGGCGCAAGTTCGCCGCTGTTTGCGTGAGCAGTAGAGGTGTACGGACGAGATGGTTCGGAGACCTGGCTCTTCGCTCGCACAGCGCGGGCCACCACCACGCGGTTGCCGATACGCGGAGCTGTGCCGATCCTGCGTTCGGCGGCCTGGCGTTTCTCCAGGACCACCCTGTTTGCCCGCAGCACGTCTGGATCGTCGGCGAGGGCAGCGAGCCACAGGCGTATCTGCTCAAGTTCGCCCGCGCTGATGGGCGCAGCCTGCTCCCACCACGCTTGCCAGTCCTGCAGGATACGTTCCACCAGCGAGGGTTCCGCGATGGCCAGGCCGTATTCGAGGTTGCTCTCCAGGCCGGAATAGGTGGCGTTGCCTGAACCTACAAGTGCAAGCGTAGAGTCGAAGACCCACACTTTGGCATGGAGATTGCTGATAGCACGCAGCTCGACCTTGCTCCCTGGAAGTTCAGTGGGCCAGGCGAGGAGGTGTTGCAGGGCGGTGATATCGGATGCGCCGCTCAAGAAGTCATCCGGCAGGATGCGGGTGATGACTCGCACGGCAAGCGGCTGCAAGGTGAGGCGTTCCGTCAGCACTTCCCTGAGCATGGCAACGACATCCGCCTTGATGTAAGGGCCAACCAGCAGCAGATGATGCTGCACATATTTGAGCGCCTCAATCAGTTGTTCCCGCCAGGGTGAGCGCAGCGGCTCGATCTGGGGAAGGTGTTCGTCTTCCACGCGCCTGCTCCCTCTTTTACCTGCCGATGCCCGCGATCGTTGCGCTCTCTGCCATGTCGCGGAGTGTTTCAATCACCAGCCGTTTGTCGAGCAGCCTGTGTTCGTTCTGGTTATAGTAGCTGCGCAAGCAGCGGTAGCAGGAATCCAGGCAGGCGCATTGTTCCAGGCGCTCCAGGGCTGCCGCAGCCGCTTGAGGCAAGCGCCGCGACAGGCTCTCGACGTAGCCTGCGCCGCCGGGCACATCGTCGTAGAGTACAATCTGCGGCTGCAGCAGACTGCTGCGCAGTACCTCGCGTTCAAAGCCGCCGATTTCGCTCTCCTCGGTTTGCAGCGCGAGATTGGCTCCCAGCACCAGCGCATTGCGTAACGTGACTCGATATTTTTCGGGATCAGATGACACCCCCGGCAGGTCGATTTCCAGCACGTCGGTTTCCAGGCGATAAGCCAGGTGGAACGGGCGCACCGTGCCGGAGCAGGTCTTGCGGTGGCGCTGCTCCCAGCCTTCCTGGTGCGGGTCGTGCCAGCGCCCGCAGGTCGTGCAGATCGCGAAGCCGGGAGGCATGCGGCCCTGCGAGCCACGAATGAAGCCCGCGTTCGCGACAAAGATCGTCGTGTTGCGGTGATAGGTCAGGTCAAAACCCGCCGGGCCAATGCGCCGCTCCCCCGTTGCGCCTTCGTTGATCAGGTATTCTAACACCGCGTAGCCCTCGCTGGCACGGGATTCTTCGGCGGCTGAGATCGTGCGCGTCACTGTACCCAGGAACGACCGCGCTTCCAGGTACGAATAGCGCGTCAGTTCCTCCTCGCACGCCTCGCAGTACTGCGCCGTCTGGCTCAGCGTAGCATAGCCGCAGCGCGGGCAGAGGCTGTACTGCGTATCGCTTTCAGGGGCATCGCTGCGCTGCACATCCAGCCCGATCATCGAATAGATATTGCCATCACAGTAGACGAAATTGCCCGGCGCGAACTCGATGAGGCCCATCTCCTGACTGCGCATGAGGGGGTCGCGGCTTTCGCCCAGCGGAACCATGCGGAATTGATCGCCCACGAAAGCATAGGCGGGCAGGAAGCCCTGCCGGGCGAGATAGGAAAGCGGATATGCGCGCAGTGGATCGGACTCTAATTTGTACAGGAGTAGATCGAGTACCTGCCGGCGTTTCTGTTGCTCCAGCGTGGGACGCCGCGATGGGATCTCATCCAGCGCCTTCAGGACGCTGCCGCGCTCGATCAGCCAGGGGCGGAAGGCGCGTTCGAGCGCAGTGGGGAAGGCATCAATCACGCTGCCGGCATAATCGCTGGTCAGCCAGGGCAAGCCGCCCGCGCTGGTATCGCGCGCGAAGGCCTGGGCAACGGCGGACTGGACCGTGCCACGCCGCCCTTTCAACTCATCGATGAGCGGCTGCACCCCGACGAGCCGGTCGTTATCATCGACGACCTGGCCCAGCAGCGGCGGCAACTGGGCGGTCAATTTCTCCAGGATCAGCGCGTGCAGGTGACGCCGGATGATGCGCTGGTTGTCGAAACCGAAGATGGGCGCGCTCACCACGCCGCGAATCATGTCGGCGGGCCTATCATAGTAGTAGCTGTCGTGACCGCGATGCTGGGCGAAGGCGGTGATGAGCGCGATGCGTTCCGCACGCCCGGCGCGTCCGCTGCGCTGTGCGTAATTAGCCGGGCTGGGCGGGATATTGCGCATCATGACGGTGGGCAGGTCGCCGATATCGACGCCCAGTTCGAGCGTGGGTGTGCAGACCAGCACATTCACTTCGCCCTGACGAAACTCCTCTTCGTACTGCTGGCGCGCCTGGCCGTCAAGCTGGCCACTGTGTTCGTGAGGGGTCAGCGTGATGAGCTGTCGTTCCAGGTAGCTATGCACGTAATAGTTGTCCTGCTTTGGGCGCAGGGGTAGGAGAGTACCGGCGCAGCGCGTAGCCGGGCAGACGCCACGCACGCTATGGGCGTAGACGCGACGGCAGGCGTTGCACTCGTAGTCTTCGCCGTCGTTGACCAGTTCCAGTTCGATGCGTGCGTGATCAACCATCAGCGCCTGCTGGTGATCCTCCGCTTTGCCGATGGTCGTGCGCTGCACGTAGCCCACCTCCTGTAACAGGCCGATGATCTGCTGCACCGGCTCGATGGCACTGTGATTGTCGCGCAGGTGCAGCACCTTGCGCAGGTAGACCTGAAACTGCGAGGGCGAGCCGCTCCTCGTCACGGTTGGCAATATTTTATAGGCGTGGCCTGCCCGTACCGAGGCAGCGCCATAGCCAACGGGCCGCAGGTCGCGGTCGAAGCCCTCGACCTTCTCTTCCTTGAACTGGATGGGAGTGGTGAGCAAGGGGTGATCGAGGGCGCGGCGCGTGCGCATCTCGTCCAGCATCGTCGCGCACAGGTCATAGAGTTCGTCCGGTGAGAGTCCCCAACGTTGCGCTATTTCAGCAGCCAGGGGACTGGCGGCCAGCGACTCGCGCAGCGCGTGATAGTGGACGCGCATCAATCCCAGCCCTTCGAGGGAGATACGGCGGCTGCCCCCGCGCGCAAACTCGGCCAGAATGGGCCAGGTCTCCTCGCGGATGCGCTCTTCTTTCTCATGCTCGCGCCTGGCTGCCGGGAAGAGGCCCAGGCGCACGCCGTAGCTGTAGACCAGCAGCGGCAGATCGGCCAGCCCGACGGCGGCGTGGCCCTGCTGCCCTTCGTCGTACACCACCTGGTAGATCAACTGGCGTTTGGTGAACTGGCCGTGCTTGTCGCTCAGATAGCCCGCCTGGAACGCCGCGTCCTGCCGGTTATCGGTAAAGATCAGCAGGCGGCGCTCGCGCTTCTCAAGACGCTTCATCAAGGCGCTGCTCAAAACGGCCACGCTGGCGGCGACGCTGGTCCCAAACATCGTGACCACCTCGCGCGCGCCATAGCGGCCCAGGCAGCCTGGGCACTGTGTGATCCGTCCCCGGTGATAGAGCATCTCATTGACCTGACCCTCGCAGCCGTTGACGCACTGCCCATCCGGAGGCATATCCAGCGTGGCACGCCCGCACTGCCCACAGACGTAGATATGCCTGAGGCTGGCCGGTAGGCTGTCAGCAGCAGAAGTGACCGCGCCAGGCGGTGTATCACCGGCGGCATTGTCCCCATTGCTCCCATTACCCACGTCGTCATCGTCGTCGGACGACTCCGCGATGCGGTGAATGCTGGCGGCCAGGTGCAGCGTGCGCGTCGAGCTGTCGAAGGTGGTATCAGGCTCGAGTGTATAGGTTTGCGGGATGCCGTTGCGGGGAGGAAGATAGTGCTGCGCATCGGTGGGGTCGTCCTGCGGTGTAATATCGCGGTCGATCATAGCTCGCCAGAAATCTTGCCCGCAGGAGCGGCAGACCTCCACGGGCAGGCAGTGACCGGTGCATTCGGGACACAGGTCGATGCCTGCCTCCCAGACATGGCCGCAGTTGAGGCAGCGCGAGAAGCCCTCCAGCCCGCGGTAGAGCATGTGAACTTTGGGGCGCAGGCGCGGCCCCTGGCCTGTCGTTGCCAGCGAGCCGAGCAAGAGATAGGCCGTGATCTCTGCCGCCAGTGCGTCTCGCGAGACACCGCGCCGCTCCGGCTGGGCCGCCAGATAATCGAGCAGTTCATCCAGGGAGCGCGGGATGGCGAGGAACCCTTCGAGCAGGCGCAGCAGCGCGTTTTCTTGCAGCAGCAGGCCGAGCCGCTCGCCCAGCGTCTGCGCCTGCGGGACGGGCTGCCCGCATACCTGTTCCGCGAGTGCCAGCGCCTGTGTTTCGTTCGCGGTATCAAAGTGCTGCACGAGATGCTCGTCGATATGAGGAAGCGGCGGCCAGTACGGTGCGCGCAGCGGCTCCGGCTGATCAAAGCGTTCGAGGATGATCGATTCCGGTGTGAACAGTTCGGCGAAGAGTTTGCTGGCAAATGCCGCGACCTCGCCAATATCGTCGCCCTTAACCGTCGCGCTCGTCCCCACGCATACCAGTCCACCGTCGCTGCGCCCCACGTGTTCTTTGAAGCGGCGTATCAAACAGGCCACCTCGATGCCGCGTGCGCCACCGTAGGTATGCACCTCGTCCAGCACCAGGTAGCGCATCTGCCCGTGGCGAAAGATGCGCTGATCCTCGCGGCGCACCAGCAGCAACTCCAGCATGACGTAGTTGGTGAGCAGGATATCGGGCGGGTTGGCCTGGATACTCTCGCGACTCAGGCGCTCTTCCTCCGGGATTTCGTCTGTTTCCTCGCGGGAGCTGTCGTCAGTGCGCTGCGTGTCGCCGGTGTAGCGAGCGAAAGTGACGCCTGTGCCCCTGAGCAGGCGACGCAGGCGTTTGAGCTGATCGTTAGCGAGCGCGTTCATCGGGTACATCAACACGGCCTTGACGCCGGGCGTGTGCTTATGACGCAGGCAGTAGTCGATGATAGGGATAAGAAATGCTTCGGTCTTGCCGCTGCCCGTCGAGGAGGCGATGACGGTTTGCTGGCCGTTCACAAGTCTACGCACCCCGCGTTCCTGATGATCGTAGAGCGTCCAACCGGGAAAGATACTGGCGGTAGCGGGCAGCAGCACGCCCTCGCCTGCCAGCGTCGCAACGGACGCGCCCTTCGTGAAGGGCTGACTCAGACTGACATACGGTCCCTTCCACAGGAGATTCTCATGCGTGATTTTGTCATCGATCTGCCTGCGCAGGCCATCATCGAGGATGGGGAAGGTTGTTTCGATGTAGCGCCGGTAATCCGCGCACATCTGCTGCGCTAACGCCAGTGGCTGCATGGTTGCTTCGTCTTTCTACCTCGCTGAACATATTGCTGCCGGAAAGAATAGACCGGGTCTTGCGTATCGAGAATGGATAGAGTATACAGGATCGAGCAGGGAGAGACAATAGCCATTTCTCCATCCTAACTGGGACGCTGAATAAACTCCATAAGAATATTTTCTCGCTTATCAGAAGCGAATCCTCGTCTTCCCCTCCGCAAATGTTCCCCTTCTGCGTTTAGAGTCACTTGAGATCACAGTGATCTGCCCATTCGCTTCCATTGGCTTGAGTGCCTCGCTCTTAAATTTGTAAAATGGCGTCTCAGCGATGACATACTCTTCGATATCTTCTACAGTGGCTATCTGTCCGTTGAAATGATCGCTCAACATATTTTGTAGAATTGAGTAGTCTGGCTGCGAGAACAACAAAAGCTGATTAGGGTTGGTATTATCCGAAAATTCGAAGGTCCCCGTGGGATCTACTCTCCACATGGACTCTTTCATTCTTTTCATACCCAGCAGGTTCTTTGTCCCAAAGAACAGAAAGTAATCTATGTTGTTGTGCCTATTTCGCATACAAAACGAGCGAATATACCGAATGTCTGCCACTTGCCTGAGCTGATCCTGGTAAAGATTGTGCAGCCGATCCCGTCGCTCTCGCGGAGTTCTCGCCGTTTTCGTGATGGCATTCCACTCGGTTGTACCGAATAAGGCATTGTATTGAGCAGCCTTATTCGTATAATCGGCGTCAAGGAAGCGGTTGATCTCTTCATACATGAAAGTAATGAGTACCTCGCATTTCGGATGGCTCATCAATCGTCTGATGGTTTCCATAGGCGTGTGCGAGTACCCGAATGGATCAATGAAGGCAAAAGTGGGCGCAATGCGTAACTGCTGGCTCTCTAACTCGTCCAGTAAGCCAGTCAATGTCTCGTCGAAGTTGCCCTCGAAAACGTCATAACTGGCCGTTGGGGGCAGAGTTCGCTGTGCCAACAACTGCTTGAGATGCTCATAGCGGTCATGCTTTTGCTCGATAAAGAAAAACAATACCTCGCGGTCACGCAAGGGGGCATATCTGTGATCCAGAAAGGTATCAATAGCGATGATCGGTGAGCCTGGCTCGCCTCCTTGATACTCACCTGGCCCGGCAAATCCATCGAGATAGATGATGCGGCCATTCATCGATGTCATAATGGGAAGCCAGGCCGCGAGATAACGCCGAAGAATCTCATGCTTTGCGCGTGTGTGGCCATCAATTGGCCAGAGGGTCGTTTTAGGGGAAGGCACTTCCACACCTCCAACATTCTATTGATGTGATACAAACATGTTCTGTCCAGGGAACACGATACCGGAAATGTGTCTCTCCAATGGCGCAAATAGCCACAACAGGTCAACAATAAAAGAAAACCGCGATAGAGCATTCGCAGGGAGGAGAACGCATTGCGCATCATCAATCTTCCCGCTGGAAGTGTACTCTATCGTGGCTGTGTTTGCAAGAATTATTGTGCTGGCTATTACCTTATCGCTAAAGCGCCCGGGAACTGCTTATGACTGGGAGTTCGCGGCGGATGCGTTCGCGGTCCTGGTAGCTGATGTGGCAGGCGCAGGGCATACTGGTAATATCACCTGCTCTCAAGAACATGAATGCTTCAGTTGGATCGGCTTTACAAGGGGTTGTTTTGACGTGTGACATACCATAGTGAGCAAGCATAGCCCTGATCCAGTGATAAAGACGCTGCTGGCGATGCGCTGTTGGGCGGTATTTATGCGCTTTTACGGCTGGTTCCATTTCGGCCAACAGCGATGAAACGATTTCTTCCGGGAATGATGCTCGCAATATTCCGGGCATCTGCGGCGAGAAGCGCAGGATATCTATGGTCATGCGCTTCAAACGCGGGCCAAGAATATCGGCCATCATCTCAAATAATTCGTGGTAGTGCTTCTTGTAGCCCTCAATGGGGATAATCGGTCCCAGGCGAATGGTATGATCCATCGCGCCGTTGTCGATGGCCCACGCCAGGCCCTTCAAACGCGCTTCTGGAGGCGCACCGCCCGGCTCGAATACTTCTGAAATAGCCGGAGCGTTCAAGCTGATCGCCAGCAGAGCAAGACGCCCATCTAAGCGTAAGTAGGGTTCGTACACGCCCTTCGTCAGGAAAAAGGCCACGATGCCACGCTCGGTTGAGAGATCAAGGATGGTCTGGACAAGCGAACCATTCCCCTCTTCATCGACAAACCAGGGGTCTTCTTCAACTGGACCGCCGAGTTCGGCCCAGTTGACCACGCTTCCATGCTGCAACGCATCAAGCTCTGGAATAGCGTCTTCCAGATTCAGGAAAGTACTCTTGATGCCCATGCCTTGCAAGCCGCGCAGGTAGCAGAAGCTGCACTCGGCGGGACAGACGCCTTGCGCATAGTTGCCGCGCAGGAAGCCGCGAATGGGAGTGGCCTGCCGCTCTTCTTCTTTTGAACGTGTGCCTGCGATCCAGGTGGTTTTGCCCCGTTGATAGGCGACAATGGGCGTCCATGCGCCGCAGGTGGTTCCTGCGCCTCCGACAAACGGCACGATAAACTGCGGCTTGCCACCGCCTCCACGCCTGCCAAGCAGCAAAATGCGCGTTTTGCGCTCTTGCTCCGAGATATCAGGCCAGTATTGCCTGTGCAAGGCCAGCGCTTTAGCTGCCGTCTCATTGCGCCCGCTTTCATCAAGGACAGTAACCGACGCAACATATGAGCGAAGGTGGTTTGCCGCTCGCCGTGCTAATTGATGCTCTACATCATTATGTGCTGTAATGAGCAGCCGTGGCAGGCGCTCCGGTGCCATATGTTGCCGATTCGCCAGCAATCGCCGCGCCCGCTCGCCCATGAGATCTGCCGACACTGCCGCATCCAGGGCGATCAGATCGATCTGCTCCAGCCGTGTGAGCATGACCGGCGCATCCTCACCGGCAAGAGTTGCGAAAACATCGTGAACTACGACCATGCTGTACCTCTTTCCGTGCGCTTTGTCCAGGATATGAGCGTCGATAATAGAACAAATATTCCAAAGTATAGTATACCCCGAAAACAAGAAAATGTCGAGGCGTATTGAAACAAAAACACTTCATTGCATACAACGTGTGCCAAGAGCTTGTGGGCTTTTGCTAGCAGAGATAGAGTAAAGATGAGCTACTATGCTTCCCTCACTATCTCCCCCACCCGCGCAAACGCCGCCATCACCCCATCCTTCACCTCGCGTCCGACAAGCGGGAACGTGTACGGCGCATAGAGGATATGTCGCAGCTCATCCTCGCTTAGCCCGTACAGGTGTGCCACCAGCGCATCGATCTCGTTCTGCAAGCGCTGCCGCTCGATTGGATTGATAGCCACGTGCGCCTCCACACTACCCAGCAATTCACGCCGCAGCTCATCGAACTCCGACCCAACACATACCAGCTTCGCCACACGTTGTGCGATAGCCAGGCAATGTGGATTGCTTGGTGAGAGTCGAGGAACGGGAAGTTGCTTTACATAGAACATGTTGACGTGTGTTGTTATCTTAAAGCGCAGTATATAGTCGAATGTAAAAGCGTCAAAGATACCAGTGAGATAAGCCAGGGTAATGAACGATAACGCACGTTGATAGTAATTTTTGACATTGTGTAGATCATTTAGAGCCTGTTGGGCATCGAAACGCCAGGGAACCAGATAGTTGAGAGTATTTCCAGCAAAAACCTTTGCTGGCAGAACAGAGGCAATCATTGCTCTTTCGTTAGTACTTGCTGCAATATCCCGAAAAGCTAGTCGTGGAGCCTCAGCATCCGTGCGGACATCGTCCGCAGTGAGCGGCCCGCGCCCGTGCGTTTTAAGCAGGGCAGCAATGCGCTGCTGGCGCGTTGTGCCTTTAGGATGTGTGGGAAGCAGCGCGTCCAGCGCCTCCTCGACGTGCTGGATTTCCCGGCGGGCCAGTTCTTCCTGCCCCTTTGCTGGATCGACCCGGTAGCGCGGCTCGCTGAATCGATGGGTGTACTGGTGGATCATTTTGCCCTCGTAAAGCGGCCAGCCAATACCATCTTCATTGAAAAGATACCGGTCGTTTGTCATATCAAACTCACGGCTTAACACGACAGACCAGATGCCATCTATCTTCTCGCCCAGCAGAGGCCAATCGCCGTAGATATGTTCTACGATATCAGCGTCGCGCTGTGAACGGAACTCCATGATCGAGAGCGTATCGGGCGAGAAACGTTCAACAAGCAGCTGGGGAACATGCATAACTTGATCAGATTCAGTTAAATAATCGGGTAACTCTTCAGGCTTAATAGCTTCTCTTGTTGTTATAGCAAAGCTAATTTGAATATCTGTTTTAGCTCCGGCCTTTGTGAACCCTACAAGGGCGAACCTTTCAGCATGATGGACAGAAGGAAATACCTTTTTCTCATTTGATAAAGCGTATAGAAAGTCAAAGCTATTTCTTTCTACCAGCAGCTGCCTTAACCCCGTTGCCCCTTCATCTTTATAGATACCTGCCTTCACAATTTGCCCGGCTTTGCCGTGATTTGCGAGAAGTTGATAAGCTCGTTCAAGGAACAATTTATAGGTGTTAGCATCACCACCGGTTTTCGATCCGTTGACTTCCACGCTTTGATAAGGATAAATTTCGCTCAGGCGCGTGAAGTCTACCAGGTTTTCAATGAGGCTCACATAGGCATCCCAGCCGACGCGAATCCCGGCATCCTGTAAGAGTTCTTGCTGGCGCTGTTCCGCTGCCACGCGCTCCAGTTCACGGAAGGCGGGATCGTAAGCGGAGAAGAACTCACGCGAATTTGGCTTGACCGTATCCCATGGTGGGTTGGCGATTACTGCATCAAAACCGGCGTCATGACGTGGCTGACCGTCGGGCATGAAATACACTTCGGGGAATTCCAGTTCCCAGTGGAACGGCCTGACCTGCTCCACGATGCGCTCGACTTCGCGCAGGTAGGGCACGGGATCGAGGTTGGTGAGCTGGTGGCCCTCACCGCGTAGTTGCAGCACAAGCTCGCGGTAGATCTGCCCGTCGAGCGGGGGCGGCCAGTGGGGATCGTCTGCCGGCGTGCCTGCGGGCGGCTGCCGCCAGAACCACGAGGCGACCCACAGATCAGCGATGGCCTTGAGCATCCGCCGCTGCTCGTCCTGTTCGACCTGGCGACGGAAGAGCGCGGCCTTTTCGTGGACGCGCGCAACACTGTCGCTAGGCGTTTCGGCGATCCACTGGCGGCGACCAACGAGTGGCTCCAGTGTATGCGGAACATCCATTTCCTCGAAGAGCGCGAGCTGCAGGGCGTCGTCCTCGCCTCTGCCCCTGCGCGTCGTTCTCGCGCCGCGCGCCCTGAGCAGGCGCTTGTTGGCTTCGGGATGCATGGTGTCGATGCTCTGCTCGCGGCCAGAGGCGAGCATGTAGGGACGCAGGGGCGCGCCGATCAGGCTGTTGCCGCAGCGCAGGTTGGCGTCGAGGAAAGTGAGCGGTTTGTCACCTGCCAGCGTGGTGAGCCAGAGCGAGACTTTGGCAAGTTCGACGGCCATCGGGTTGAGATCGACACCGTAGAGGCAGCGTTCGGCGACGAGGCGGCGATAGGGCCGCGTGGCCTCGTCGGAGAGTTCGTCCTGCTCGCCTTCCAGTTCTTCGATCTCGCCAATCTCTGTAGCGGCTTGCTCGATGGAGCTTCGCTCTCTGCGCAGAGCGCGAGCATAGGCGTCAGCCAGGAAGAGGCAGGCTCCGACGAGGAAGGCCCCTGATCCCATCGCCGGATCGACCACTTTGAGTTCGAGGATCTGTTCTGCCGTTTTGCCTTGCACGAGCGGGCCGAGCGTGCGCCGCACCAGGAAATCTACCAGCGGCTGTGGCGTGTAGTAGCTGCCGCTCGTCTTACGCCCCGCGCCATGGCCGAGATAGAACTGTCCCGTTTCGATGCGGCGTACAATGGCGTAGTCGCGCTGCTCGCGGGCGGGAATAATGGCCGTATCGCCCTTGTAGCGTACCTCGACCATCGGCTCCGCCGCGATCTTCGGCTCGTATTCCAGCAGTCCTTCGTAAACCGCTCCCAGTTGTTCGACACCGAGGTCTTGATAGTCGATGCGCTCGCGGCCCCGCTCTCTGGTAGGTGGCGTCACCGATAGCTCGCGCAGCACCTCGGAGAGCGCACTGTCCGGCACGCGAATGGCATCGAGCAGGACGGTATGCTGCGGACTGAAGAGGTCGCCATTGTAGGCCGGAACCACCAGTTGCGAAGTAGTGCAGCCCAGGCGAATCAAGCGAAAGAGCGCCTGGATACTCTCCCATAGACGAAAGGTGCTGGGCAGATAGGTGATGCCCGGCTCCATGATCTCGTCGCGCAGGGGTTCCAGGCTATAGCTGTCGCGGTAAACGGCATTGTCAGTAGGTAACAGGGCGCGGCTCTCGGCATAGAGTACGAAGAGCAGGCGATAGAGCAGTACCAGCGACTGCTGGTAGAGCAGGGGTAGGTTGTCGAGGGCAGCAGTAGCTTGCTCGCGTTCGTATCTCATGACCTCATCCGCCCCATCGACAGACGTGTTCACCAGTTCGCGCGCGCGGTTCACCAGCGTTCCCATCAGCATGTCGAGCGCGCGGAAGACGCTGCTCTTCAAGGTTGAACTGACGCCCTCGGCATGTTTGCGGCTGCCCTCGTCTACGATATCGAGCAGGCAGCGTCCCTTCTCGTCTGGCTGGAACGCCTGGGCGCGGAAGAGCGTCCAGAACGTGTCGAAGTCGCGGTCGCTACCGTTTTCAAAGAGCGTTTCCAGGTCAACCTCGAAATATTGCTGGCGACCGGCGACGACGTTGCGTTTGAGCAGGCGCAATTGCCGTCCATTGCAGAGCAGCCCCCACTGCGCCGGTCCAGCAGCTAGCAACCGTTCCATGAGTTTGTGCGGCATATCGCCACGCCGCCGGGCTGAAGCAAAAGGACGGTCAAAATCCGCTCCCCAGTTCAAGAGCGAAAGCAGCACGACAGTTGGTGCGTGCCGCTCGTTGTCATCAGGAGTGATATGCTCACCTGGTTCTGCCGTCGTCACAGCATCGGGCAGCAGCGGATTGGTAGCATCAACTTGAGCGACCGGATGATAGAGGTAGTAGCCGTCCGGCAGTGCCTCTTCGTTGAAATCGGCGGCGCGAGCAGGTTCAAGCGGCTCATAGCCAAGCGCGCGCAACAGCGGATCGATCCATGCTTGCCGGGTACGGGCGTAGGTCGTGCTGCTGCCGAACGCGGATGCGACACGCTCATAGAGGCTGTGCAAGCGGCGGCACACGGCAACCGGCATGCGCGTCCCCGTCTCGCCCAGGTGACCCCGTACCTCACGCGCGAGCAGTGTTCCCAGATAGTAGCTGCTGAAGAGATTGCGGTTGATAAAAATAGCTCCCGGTTCGGCGGCGCTGGTTGGCTGCCCTACAGGTCGTTGCTGTGTCTTCCCATCTCCAATCATGCTAGCACTCCTCCGCCGGGACGATCACCAGCGCGCCAATCAATTCGGGCGCGGCGGCCCTGATGTGTTCCATATCGGCGATCTCGGCCTCGCGCTGCTGTCGCCGGTTCGCGATCACCTCGCGCTCGCGGGCGAGGTCGTTTCTGCGCCGCGTCTCCGCTGCTGCCAGGGCGCGGGCCTGTTCCGCTCCCTCGAAGAGTGAGAGTTGCGCGGCCTCCTGCCCGGCGCGCTCCGTGAGCAGGCGTTCAACCCAGCGCAGGCGTGCCTCTGCCCAGGTTTCGATGTCACGACGCAGCAGTTCCAATTGCGGTGCCCGCGTGGCTCGCACACGCTCGGCCATCTCCGCGCAGCGCTGCTGCGCCAGTATGTATCCCTGTTCGCGCCGCGCTTCCCATAGCGGCTCGTAGACGTCGGCCAGCAGGGATGCGGGCGCGTTGCGCCGCAGGCCGGGCCTTGCCAGTAGCGCGGAAGCCTGATCGGGCGAGCCGGGTGAACCGTCGAGTTGCAGGAAAACGGGCACGATCTCTTCCGCTGCCAGCGCGCCGCGCCGGTCCTGCCAGCGTCCCAGGTAGGTGAGCAAGAAGCCGCGCGGTACATCCTCCAGTACGCGCACGGTCATGCGCCCGGCAAGCTGCCCACCGTCGCGTGCGTCACTTTTGACGGCGGCGATGAGCGCGTCAAGCAAAGGATGGCCGAGCGCGAGGAAGTCGATGGCAGGAGGGCGTTCGCGATCGCTCACCGCTATCTCACGGGCGAAGGTAGCACGCTCATAATGTTCGCGCACCCCCTGGCGGCGCAAGCTCGGCGGCACATCGAGTGTCCAGACGTGCGGCAGCCCTTCGACCGGTACGGCGCTGCCACCGAGCAAGCTGAGTGTAGACGTTGCGAACTGTTCGATCAGCCCGGTATCAGGCAGGGCATGCGTGGTTGATTGTTCGGCAGCCTCGACGCGCCGGTAATCGTCCGGGCCAAACGCGCCGGGGGCAGTAAGGAACTGGGCGCGGCAGGCATCCAGCGCCTCCTGCCCCTGTTTGAGCGCCTGCTCGATCCGCTCATCGAGTTCCACGACGACGCTCTCTTCGGCACGCTCTTCCGTCTCGACCATGCCGTCCATCAGCAGCGTGTCGAGATCGAGCGGGCCGGTCACGCTCAGCACATCGGAGACGTTACCCAGTTCTTTGCGAATGCGCTGCAATTTCTCTTCCAGCAGGGTGAGGATGCGCCCTTCCAGGGTATCGCGCAGCAGCATGTTGTAGACTTCGACGGTGTGCGCCTGTCCCCAGCGATCGACGCGCCCGTTGCGCTGTTCCAGCCGGTTCGGGTTCCAGGGCAGTTCATTGTGGATGACCGTCCAGCACCCCTGCTGGAAGTTGAGGCCCTCGCTGGCGGCGTCGGTGGCCAGTAGCACCATCGTCTCCGGCTGGTGAAAGAGCCGCTCGGCGGCGAGGCGCTGCTGGCGGTTCAGGTGGCCGTGCAGGATGGCGATGCGCCCGGCGTAGCCGCGCTCCTCTAAATAGCCCAGGAGGTAATCGAGGGTATCCTTGTACTCGGTGAAGACGATTACTTTGCGCCCCTGCTCAAAGCAGAAGCGATCCAGGGTGCGTTTGAGGAGCGCGGCCTTGTGATCCTGCTCCGACGGGATGGCCTCGGCCAGGCGCAAGAGGCGCTCTACCTCGCGCCGCTCGCGCTCGATGGCCTCCTGGCCGCGCTCCGGCGCAAGCACGACGAGCTGCTGTTCGATGCGTTCACGCTGCGCCTCGGTCAGCGGGACGCCCGCGCGGTACGAGGCGAGCAGTCCGCGCCGGGCATCGGGCGCGACGGCCTCGTCGGTCAGCCCATCCAGGCGGGTGCGCAGCGAGGCTCGAATGGCTCCTAGCGAGCTGACCAGGCGCTTTTTGAGCAGCATCATGGCGAAACCGACTGTTGCCCGCTGATCGGAATTGCCGCGCAGTGCCTTCCAGCGTCGCGCCACGTATTTGGTGAGCGCCTCGTAGAGCCTGCGCTCAGCGGACATTGCGGGATCGGAGAGTGAGAGCTCCAGATGATGCACGAGGCGGCCATGAAACCTGGGCGTGCCGTCGGGGTTGAAGATGTGCTGCTTGGAACGGCGGATCACCACCTGTTCCACCACCTCGCGCCGCAAATCCTCGGCGCTGGCAAAACGCGCGTCATCGAGCAGGCGCAGCAGCGAGTAGAAGCCCTGTGAATAGCCGTCATGGGGCGTGGCAGTGAGGAGCAAGAGGCTGTCGCAGAGCGGCGCGAGCACCTCGCCGAAGCGGCTGCGGTCCGTGCGGAGCGGGCGAACCGGGCTGCCCGACTCGGCGAGATAGTGCGCCTCGTCGATAATGATGATGTCCCAGCGCGTCTTCTTCAAGGCGCGCAAGATGCGCTCCTGCTTGGCAAAATCGATGGAGGTGATGACGCGGTTGGCGTAGTGCCAGGGGTTCGCGCCGGACGGCAGGGCGGGCAACAAGTCTTTGAGCAGGTAGTCGTTATCCAGGATGGCGAAGTCCAGGCCGAACTTGTCGCGCATCTCATCGGCCCATTGATCCTGTAAGGCGGCGGGAACGACGATCAGAATGCGGTCGCCGCGTCCACGCGCGATCAGTTCGCTTGCGATGAGGCCCGCCTCGATGGTCTTGCCCATGCCCACGTCTTCGGCCAATAAGAATCGCTGGCGCGGCGCGGACATGACCTGCAAGACGGGCGCAAGCTGGTAGGGTTCGATCACCAGCCGCGAGCGTGCCAATCCCAGCAAATAGCCGGTGTTGTGCGCGATGGAGAGCCGGTAGGCAGTGTGCAGCCGCTCCCACTGGCTGGGCGGCGTGCCAGGATGCCAGGGCAGCTTGGGCGCCGCCACCGGCACAACAAGTTCCACCGCGCTATCGTCACCCAGAGCGGCATCGCTTCCTTCTCCGACTGGACGATAAATAAAAAGGCGTTCCAGACCACGCGCCCGGCCTTCCATCCCGCGCACGCGCAGCGCGTGGTCTCCGCCTGCGTAAGCCGCAAGGTCCTCCAGCACCTGCCAGGTTAGCTCGCGGATGCGCACCAACTGCCCAACTTCAAACATACGATGTTCCGCCACTTCTACGAGAAATAATGCCAGTATCATACGCATCAGTGTATGACCTGTCAAGCTTTTGTGGCAGGCACGAAGTCCGAATCAGCAAAAACTGATTTTAAGCATGGCTATTTAAAGACGGCGTGATCGCTGCATCCGAGGGAAGCAGCATTTATTCCTCTGCTTCGGGTGACAGAGGTTGCCAGTTCTCCAGATCGATCATCTCAATCGCCGGTCGCATGCCCTTTCTTTCCTTGACCATTTTCCGGTAAACGGACCTGACCGCACCGCGCGAGAGCCGGTTCACGTAATACCGCAATGGGCGGTTTCTGTTACCCGTCCAGAACTGGTCGTTCATCACCTCTTGAACCTCACCGGGAGAGGGCCGGGAAATCTGGACCTCGATGTCGATCTCCTCCCATTTGTCATGGGCATTTTTCAGCAGCAGGATGCCGTCCTGGATGTGCCTGAGCCTCCGGCCCTTTTGTCGCAGCTCCTGCTGTGCCTGAATAGTGCGCTCGCTGATCCAGCGCATCTCCTGGTATTCTTCCTCCAGGTGCATGCGCACTTCGTTAATCCAGTAGAGATGCTCCAACGAGCGCACCGACGGCGCTTCCGCCCGGAAGGTGAACCCTACCTCTCTGAGTCCATGTCGCGTCAGGTAGCACCAACCAGGCTGTGCGTGGAAGATCGGATGGAAGATGGCGATTTTCTCATCGACCCAGCGCCCAATGATTTCCGAGGTGCGTGAGACCGAGAGTACTCCACCTTCGATCTCTTCGGGGGAGTATCGCGCTGCCAGCCGCTGGATCTGGTCGAAGCGCATGGCCCGCATATATCCAATATAGGCCCAGAGCCAGCGATCACGGTCCGTCCACTGCGGTCTGCCTTTATCTTTGCGCACTTTGCGCGGAGGCAGGAGCTGCTCATTGCGCAGTTGGCAGATGACCTGTGCGATTTCCTGTTTTTCCAGGTGCAGTGGTACTGCCGCCAACTTCTCGTAAGGCGGTAAACGCTTGCGCGGATTGAGGTTCCCTCGAATAATGAGCCAGCGCAGCCAATCTGCCAGAAAGACACACCGTTCCTCTCGCGTATACTCTTCGGCCAGCGAGAAATGACCCTGCGCTATTTGCTCACGAGCCCATTCATAATAGAGTTGTAGTCGTCCCTGATGAGTCGAGAAATCCCACTGCTTTTTGTGATCTGACTGACCCGAGTTCATCATACATCTCTCTTTCTCTCCTGATGTCCTGTTTCCAAAACACACCAATGATCCAAATCATAAAAGAATAAATAAATCACGGATTTTGAGGGGGTACAGCCATGTTCTTCAAGACGCATTGGACGGGGAGAAAGATCGTTTATTCGAATCACAAGCGGTACGAAGTCCGTTTCGTACACGTTGAGCGATGGCTTGCGCCATGTCGCTGCGCTTCCTGGTTGATCATTTCTCCTCACGAAGGACAAATCCCGCCTTCCGTAAGACCCGTCGGAAGGCATAGATATCATGGGCATTCCATGCCAGCAGCCTGCAAGGGGCGATTTTTTCAAGGCCAAATGCTCGCCAATGAGGAGAGAGACATAACTCATCAGCTATCGCCGCGCCCGACACTTCGATCAGCAAGACCTGTATCGTTTCCGCTTCCTTGTAGGTTTTTGCCCAGTCTCTCAAAGTACGAGCGACATTTTGCGGTATCGCCTGTTTGCTGGACGCTTTGAGGAGAGCGAGCATCTGGTCCACACTGATGCCCCTCTCAATTCCTCGCAAGACGGAGTGTTGTGTCAGGGTCAAGCGGCTAACCTGCTCGACCAACTGCACTTCACTAAAGGGCAACAATCGGTAAAGAGTCGGTGGATCGAACCGGAGCAGGATCATCTCGAAAGAAGGTTGCACCACGAGCGCCTTGATAGGTCTGGCAGTAGACGCGGTGGCCTCCTCGAAAAGCACTTGCGCTCCAAATTCCGTGATGCCAAAACGGGTGGGGAGACGAGATACGCCTGTTTTCATATCCCCTGCATGTTGGTCGGTAGAGATGATTCCCAGCTCTGAAAGCGTCGAAGAAAGAATGCCCTGGTACACGATTCCCTCGCAACTGTCCCAGGATTGCCGCAGCCAGGAAGGGACACGTTGGGTGCGCGTACTTTCCTGCAAGCGTGCCGGGCGCAGTACATACGGCCCTCGCGACCAGATCGTATCAAGCAAAGCGGAAATGGAATACCAGCGCCCGGGTACGTAGATGCGAGAGCTGAGCAGGTCAAGGAAGAGGCCGCGAGCTGCGAGAGGATTCCAGTCCCGACTGTCCCACTGCCGGAAGGCAGGACTCCAGACATCATGCCATTGCGAACTGCCCCGCCACCAGGCAAGAAACTGCCTCGCCTGCTCATGCACGTTTATTTGAGACCACGTGCCCAACCCCGACTCGATCGCTGGACAATAGTATGGTTTGTCTTCGTCGTCATCATACGAGAAAGAGCTGTAAATCAAGTGAAGCTGCTTCGCCGCCTCGCAGAGCATATTGACATAGGCATCTTCTCGCCTCTCATCGTTCCAGGGCGATCCATGTAGCAGTGGGCGCAAGAGGCTCGCGCATCGTTTTGTCACCGTTCCCTGTCTCGTCAGGGTAATCCGCTGCTGATGTACTACCACGACAATGGCCGCCAGGTCATACAGGATCAGCGGCTGTGCTTCTGCTGGCACTGATGGAACCGTGGGTGCCCATTCATTCCTTGCCTCATAAGAATTGCCTGGGGTGATAGCTTCATGGTCATTCATGGTCATTCTTTCCCTGCCCTACCGAGATGCTGCCTCGCATTACACGGTCAACGAATTGCTGGGATGGGCACGCGATTTGCATTTCAATATCAATACACTCCAACTGACTATAATGCCGTCTGGAACCTGTGAAATCGGCGCAGTTTTTCTTGTCTCTACGTCGTTCATGGTACCCAGCGCACCACTAAAGTGCTAGCTACACCGTCTATTAATCTTCTACATGGGCGAACGTGTTCGCCTTCATGGGCTTATAGTTGTTCGCCCAATGTTCGCGGTAACTTCCTGTGACATGTTCGCTCCGCGTTCGCGCCTGCTCGTGTACTGTTCGCCCTCTCGCACACTGTTCGCTCTAGCGAGAGCAATGCTTGCAGTGTTTGCACTTCCCCAATAATGCTGATCGACAGCAGCAGTCAGTTCCTGGGAATAGGAGGGCAGAACGAATACCTACGGTTTTAAAAGCACTTTCAACACGCCCTGTTGCTCAGCGCGTTTGAAAGCGGCTGGCCCTTCGTCAAGCGCATAACACGCACTAATTAAGGAATGTACATTGACAAGTTTCCGGCTTAAAGCGCGCAGCGCGGGGCCGAACGGGCCACAGCGTGATCCCTGCACGCGAATCTCATCGATCACGATGGGAGCCAGGTGTAACGAACTCATACCTGAGACGGTACTTTTTAGAATAAGCACTCCTCTGGCTCGTACTATGCGCAGCGCCAACTCTAACCCCTGCGCCGATCCAGTACACTCCACAACGATGTCCGCCCGCCGCCCGTTCTCTAATGCAAAACGCTCCGCATCATCAAGCAGATAGGTATGTACTCCATGCTTTTCTACCAGTGCCAGTTTCTCCTCGTGCTTGCCCACCATCGTCACCTCGCAACCACTCAATGTCAGTACCTGCGCCGCCAGTTGGCCCATTTTGCCGTCGCCCAGCACAACGACGCTGTCGGTGGGTTGGACATGAACTTGCTCGAGTATCTCGAAGTTGGCGGCCAACGGCTCGACAAAAACCGCCTCTTCATCGCTCACGCTCTCAGGTACCAGGTGCAGGTTCCTGGTCGGCAGCGTCAAGTACTCAGCGAACGCTCCGTCACGATTGACAATACCCAGTGTGCTGCGGTTGGGGCAATGTGTGGGCATGTTTTGCTGGCAATAAAAACAATCGGCACGGTGGCAGGCGGCATTGATTTCGCCAACCACGCGCTTGCCGATCAAGGAGGTGAGAGGAGTGGCACCGGAGCCTTCGTTCACCGCCTCGACGACCCCAACAAATTCATGGCCCAGCACCCCCTGAAAGCCCATATACCCACGCACAATCTCCAGGTCGGTATTGCAAATCCCTGCCAGCAAGACACGTATCAGGGCTTCGCCATCTGCCGGAGCTGGCAGCCGATAGTCGCGATCAAGCATAATACCAGTTTCTCGGCACACCAATGCTCGCATGAGATCCCTCCTCGTCTTTTCTTCATGGACAACATTCTTTCCGGCGTTTTCTCCCGTTCAGTATAGCACGACTCCCAGCCGGATTCGTCTCTGCTCTACACTCCCTACTCACGCACTATGCATGCTGGTCCTCCCGCAAACACTTGTCTTTGACTCGTGTCATCCATTTATTGGCGGTGCTTACGCTGATTGTCAAAGCCCTGGCAACCTCACGGACTTTTGCATCTGGATGATCCGCTACGTATTGTTCCACACGCTCGAAGTTCCCTGCTCCCCGTTCGTCTTCATTGCTTGTAGCCGACTCATTTGTAGTTCGCTTCTCATACTTCGGCTGCGGCAATGCCTGCTCTGCCGGGTGTTCCTCAGAAACGGTTGTTTGCGCCAGCAGCACCCGCAGCGTCTCTACTAATTCGGGCGTAAGTACAAGGCCAGGCGCGGACTGCTGTATCAACTCTGGCTGTGGTGTAGGGACTGGCTTTGTCATATGGACATGCCGCATAGCATGGGCAACAATGATAAGCACGATGGCGATTGATCGAATCCAGATAAGCACCTCAACGGGAATAAACACATGCACATAGGCGGTATCGAGCGTCAGGTTAAGAGTCTGCTGAACGCTTTCAATGTTGGAAACAATCGCCGCTGTGAATAAAAGGAGTACAGATAATAATCCATAGAGCCAGGTCTTTACCTTTTCGCCCTCCTGATAGTAGCGGAATGTGCGAATAACAGTGCCTGCGACGCTTGCATCGATGGCAATACACTGCGTCCATGCCCATACCCGCTGCATAAAGATGTTGTCGGTGAGTACCGCGCCTTTCGTCAAGACATTCGCCATACTCGCTATAAGTCCGAAGGCCAATAAAAGGACCGACAAACTCGATCCGAGTTCCAATATGTACAAGATACCCATGTCGAGTTTCTCGATACTGGTAAAGTGCTTCACCGGAACATATTCCTTTCCAGGTCACAGACAAGAGACAAACACAAAGCCAGGGGAATCATCCCCTGGCAGTTATTAAGCGGCTTTACCGAGGATTCTTTGCAGGAATGTCATGATAGGAGTAGGGTCAAAAGGGGTGTAAAATTCAGCATGTGCTTTTGAGAAAGAGCGTGCCTCGGGGCCTCACAAGGCGCATCGCCATTTCCAGGCCACTTGCCGAGCCTGTGCATTCGACGACGGCATCGACGCGGCGCTTGCCATGTCCTATCGCCTGCTCGACCTGCTCAAGCTGATAGGTCTCCACGCCGCGTTGTTCCGCCAGCGCAAGTTTCTCCGTATGTTTGCCCACCATCTTCACGGCACAGCCTGTTAAGGACAACACCTGAGCGGCAAGCTGGCCCATCTTACCATCCCCCAGCACAATCACATGATCGGTCGGACGAATATGGGCCTGTTCCAGCATCTCAAAATTGGCGGCCAGTGGTTCCACAAACACGGCCTCTTCATCACTCACGTTATCAGGTACGAGATGCAAGTTTTCAATTGGCAACGTCAAGTATTCGGCAAATGCGCCATTCCGTTTGAGGATACCTAGTGTTGTACGCTGGGGGCAATGTGTAGGCATATTCTGCGCACAATAAAAACAATCCGGGCTATGGCAGGCCGCATTGATTTCACCGACCACTCGTTTGTTCATAAGAAATATTGGCGATGAGGAGCCTGGACGTTCGTGTACGGCTTCCACAATGCCCACAAATTCGTGACCTGGGATGCCCTCGAACGCGAGATAGCCCCGAGTGATCTCCAGGTCGGTATTGCAGATACCGGCTTGCAGGACGCGAACGAGAGCCTCTCCCGGATTGAGCGATGGCTCTGGATGGTTCTTTTCAAATGAGAGCGTTGCGTTGCGAAAAACAAGTGCGCGCATAAGCATTATTTCCTTTACAGCAGCCATGAACAAGACCCTCTCGTATGTCATCCTGAGAGCAGCGAAGGATCTCCGGTGATGGCACGCGAATCATCCGGCACACGAGATCCTTCGCTGCTCTCAGGATGACATATGGAGGCAGGTCTGGAATGGCGAACTATTTATCATTTATCGTTTAGAAGTGTAGCACATGTTTCTCGTCTGGCCTTGCCTTTCCCTCTTCATACCTTTATACTGAATGGCATTATTAGAAAACCATCCGAAACAAATGGACAACATACATGAACGAATATGACCAGATCGCCTCATTTTATGATGCCGAACATGCCCGCTTCGCGGAAGATGTGGACTTATATTTGAATTTCGCAGAGGCGAGTGGGGGGCCGCTGCTTGAACTGGCGTGCGGCAGTGGGAGATTGCTGCTTCCGCTTGCCGAGGCGAGCTACGAAATAACCGGCGTCGATACTTCGACACAGATGCTAGAACGGGCAAAACAAATGCTGGAAGAAGCAGGTGTACTTTCGCGCTGCCGCCTGGTTCAACAGGATATGCGCAGTCTGCAACTGGGTAAAAAGTTCCACCTGGCCTTTGTCGCGCTTGGCTCGTTCGCGCACTTAGTAACACCGAAGGCACAGCAGCAGGCGCTGGCAGCTATTCGCGCGCATCTGGCAACCGGGGGCACGTTTATTCTCGATATCAGCAATGCTGACGTGCGTTATATGGAGCAGATGAGCGGGCAGGTGTTGCACCAGGGAACGTGGACACTCGAGGATGGCTCGCTACTCACGCACTTCGTCAGTCCGGCTTCGTCTACAACCAGCCATTTTCTGGAATTGACGCATTTCTATGACCAGCACCGGCAGGGTGAAGCAGTGCGGCGCACAGTAGTAACAACGCAACTCTATTTGTTTGAGCGCAGGGAGATGGAATTGTTACTGGAACAGGCGGGGTTCCACGTGAAAGATGTATATGGCGATTACGACCTCGGGCCGTATGAACGAGAAAGCCCGCGTATGATTTTTATAACAGAGGCTCGCTAATGCCATACTATTAAAAACCTGGCTCCAAATGTCATCCTGAGCGCCGCGAAGGATCTGAGGCTCCCACTGGCTCGACGCGACAAGCGCGAGATCCTTCGCGGCGCTCAGGATGACAGACAAGAGGGTCTTTTTCATGTCAAACCTGATAAGAATGGATGAATGATATGATGCAAGAAGCATTGCACGCCTGGAACCTTGCTCCGCCGGAAGCTAGAGCGCTTCAGAGAGAACTCTCGGAGCGCATCGTGCGCGAAGATCAGTTAGGTGAGGTGCATTCGATAGCGGGCGTAGATATGGCGATTAACGAGCAGAATCAGATGGCACGAGCGGCAGTCGTTCGGCTCTCTTTTCCCGAACTGGAAATACTCGAACGGCACGTATATGAGGAACCGGTGCGAATGGAGTACGTGCCAGGGCTACTCTCGTTTCGCGAAATTCCCTGCATTCTCGGCGCTTTTGCGCAGCTAAAGGAGCAGCCGGACCTGGTGATGGTCGATGGACAGGGCATTGCGCATCCACGTCGACTCGGTATCGCCTCGCACCTGGGTCTCTGGCTCGATCTGCCTACCATCGGCTGCGCCAAATCGATCCTTGTCGGACACCATACGCAGGTAGGCGAAGAGGTTGGCTCCTGGGTTCCCTTAAAGGATCATGGAGAAGTCATTGGTGCAGTGTTGCGTACCCGCGCCCGTGTCAAGCCCATGATTATCTCGCTGGGACATCGCATCAGCCTGGAAACAAGCATCCATTACGTGCTGGCCTGTTGCAAGGGCTATCGCCTGCCCGAGCCAACCCGGCAGGCCGACAAACTCTCCAAAGACAACGACTGGCGCGAACCGGAAGAGGTGCAGCAGGATAGCCTATGGGGATGAATTTCGATGTGTCAATATGATATTGATGGCCGCGCGGCTATCAACAGCTCGCCATGAAAAAGACCATCTCGCATGTCATCCTGAGCGCCGCGAAGGATCTCAGGTTCCACTGGCTCGACACAGCAAGCGAGAGATCCTTCGCGGCGCTCAGGATGACATGTGGAGGCAGATTTGTAATGGTATAGTGGCACAATCTTATTCTTCTTCCTGCCCGGTATACAATGGCGCGGTGAAATAGAACGTCGTGCCCTTGTTCAGTTGGGAGTCGAGGTTGATGACACCGCCATGCTGCTCAACGATCAATTTCGCGATGGCGAGGCCCAGACCATAGCCGCCCATTTTCGACTGCAAGTGATGATTCGACTGGTAGAAACGCTCGAACACATGTGGCTGGTCTTCCGGAGGAATGCCATAGCCCGTGTCCTCTACTGAAATCATCACGAAATGCTCGTTATAAGGCCGACAGCGTATGGTAACGGTACCGCCAGGGGGCGTATATTTGATGGCATTGGTAACAAGGTTATTGAGTACCTGTTTCATGCGCTGTGGGTCGGCATAGAGCAAAGGGGCAGGCGTTGGAACATCGCGGATCAATTCGACCGAGGCTTTGAGCGCTTGCGGTTTCAGTCCATTGAGTACCTGCCGGGTCAGGACATGGGCGTTCACTTTCTGCTTCTTGAGTTCAAACTGGCCCGAGTCGGAGCGGGTCATGAACAGGATATCTTCCACAATCGACATCAATTGCTGGACGCCCTCTTGCGCATAGCCCAGGTATAGCTTCTGCTCGGCGTTCAACTCACCCATATGCCCCTGCATCAGCAGGTCGATAAAGCCGTGAACCGAATTTAAAGGCGTGCGCAGCTCGTGGGAAACCATCGAGACAAAATTGGAGCGCACGCTATTGGCAACCTTGATGGCTGAGATATCTCGCCCTACAAAGACCGCGCCGCGTCCCTCTTCAACTTCAACAGGCGTGACACTGACCGCATATTCAACGGCCTGGTCAGGCTGCGCGCCCAGTACCACCTCTTCGTTCGTCACCTGCTGGTTGTATTCCATCACCCGCGTGCAGGGACAACTGGACGTACCGCATAAAGGCACGCCGTTCAAGTTGCTGCATCGCAACACCTGATTGCAGGGTAGGCCCAGCGTCGTATCCGGGTCCAGCGCCAGCTTTTCATAGGCGCTGGGGTTGCAATCAACCACCTGATACCGCGCATTTAAAACAATGATCGGATTCGCGGAATTCGTGAAAAGGGACTCGAGATAGCCGCGTGCGCCAGCTTTGCTCGTCTGCTCCTTCAACGCGGCGGCTTCATCACCACTTGCAGGAGTGTCATCTTGCAACGCAGTCTCATCCACAACTTCTTCGATCGTCCCTCCATGCAGTCGAGTGCGTTTGCGCATGTCTGCTTCCTACTTTCCTAAAAACTTGTATCCAATACCACGTACCGATGTGATGTGCTGTCGCCCATCGGCATCATCTCCCAACTTGACACGCAGCCTGCGAATGTAGACATCAACGATGTTACTGTTGCTTTCGTTATCGTTCCAGACCTCGGCGAGCAACTGGTTCCGTTCTACCACCTGCCCCTGCGAAGCCATTAAGATACGCAAAACGTGCATTTCTCTTGGCGTGAGCGTGATCGGCGCATGCCCTGGAATCATCACCTTCAGTTCGCTGGGAATCAGTTCCACCTGCCCGCAACGAATACTGTGATTGCCGACCAGGTTGTGTTTCTTATTGCGACGCAGGACCGCTTCCACCCGCGCCACCAGTTCCTGGTGATTAAAGGGCTTGCAAATATAGTCGTCAGCGCCGATTTTGAAACCCTGGAGCTTGGCTTCGATCCCATCCTGGGCGGTCATAAAAATAATTGGTGTATCGTATCCCTCTGCGCGCAGCTTGGACGCGAAATCGAAACCGTTTACATAGGGCATCATGACATCGATGATAAGCAAATCGGGTTCGCGTTTCGCAATCATCTGGAGCGCGCCGCGTGGGCTATCCGTCGTCTCGACCTCATACCCCGCCTTCGAGAGAACAAATTGCACCAGCGCATTCGCAAACTGGTCGTCGTCCACGACAAGAATGTACACGGCTCATCCCCTCTTTACTAAAGTAGTTATTGTTACCGTCCCTACCAACAAAACATCCTCTTACCTGTGGAGGTAAGTGTTCGCAGCACTGCCATTGAAATGACTCCCACACCTCTGCACCTCGTGAAAGGGGGGGACGCGAGGATACAGATTTTCATTCAAACTGGCAATGCCCTATTTCAGTTATGATAACATTAAAATGTTATCCTGTATCAAAGATACTGTCAAGCAGGAACGCATTAAGAAAGCGTAACGCGCATTTTCTCCAGGTAAACCATTAAAATGGCGATATCGGCTGGTGTGACACCCTCTACACGAGAAGCCTGTCCAATGGTGCGTGGGCGCGTGCGAGACAGTTTCTGGCGAGCCTGAGTGCGCAGGTGTGGAATCGCTTCATAATCGAGTGTCTCGGGAATGAGATACTCCTCCATACGACGGGCGCGATGCACCTGCTGTTCCTGCTTGCGCACATAACTTTCGTACTTGACCTGCAACTCGACCTCTTCGGCCACCTGGCTCTCCAGGTCTGGCAGAGCTGTACAATCTCCTCCCATTATAGGGGATGCCGCGCTACGATGAGCGGCTACAGCTTGAGATAACTGCGCGATATGGAAATAGCGCACCTCCGGTCGCCGCAGCAGTTCTCGCGCCGTCAGCATCTGTCCCAGAGGAAAGATGCCAAGCTCACTGGCGCATGCTTCGGCATGGCGCGAAGAGGTGAAAACCACCGAATCGAGTCGTTCAAGCGCCCGTTGAATAGCTTCCCGCTTCTGCACCACTCTGGCATAGCGCTCTTCATCGATCAGGCCAAAGCGGTAGCCATAATCGCTCAAGCGTAGATCAGCGCTATCAGGGCGCAGGAGCAATCTATATTCGGCCCGCGATGTATGCAGGCGATAGGGTTCGCTCATCGGGCGCGTCACAAGATCATCGATCAGCACACCGATATAGGCCTCGTGGCGGCCAAGCACAAAAGGAGCCTCATTCCGCGCATACAATGCGGCATTGATACCCGCCATGATGCCCTGCGCGGCGGCCTCCTCATAGCCAGAAGTGCCGTTGATCTGGCCTGCCAGGAAGAGGCCTTTTACCACCTTCACCTGCATCGACGGTGACAATTGATCCGGCGGCACGTAGTCATATTCGACCGCGTAGCCGACGCGCATCATCTCTGCCCGTTCCAGCGCTGGAATGCTGCGCAACATGGCAAGCTGCACATCTTCGGGTAAACTGGTGTTCATACCCTGCACATAGACCTCGCCTGTACGCCAGCCCTCTGGCTCCAGAAAGATTTGATGTCGCTCCTTATCAGCGAAACGCACGATCTTATCTTCAATCGAGGGGCAATAGCGCGGGCCGATGCCTTCGATAATGCCCGTGTAGAGCGGCGAACGGTGCAGGTTCCCGCGAATAAGCGCGTGCGTCTGCTCGTTGGTATGCACCAGATAACAGGGCAACTGCGGTCGCCATCCATGCAGGTCTTCGTCGGTGACGGGATAGATCGGATTCGGGCGACTGCCGGGAAGCTGCACGTCCTCGCGCGCGCTCAAGTCTTGCGAAAAGTAGAGCGGCACGCGACTGCCCGGCTGGGGAATGGTCTTGCTAAAATCAATGGTGCGGGCATCGATACGCGGCGGCGTGCCTGTCTTAAAGCGCCGCACCTCCAGCCCGAGAGCGCGCAGCGAATCAGAGATGCCAAGCGCGGGTCCTTCCCCTGCGCGTCCACCGGGGCGCGTCTTATCACCCACCACCAGGCGACCATTGATAAAGGTGCCGGTGGTCAAAATAATCGCGGGGGCGCGATACTCCCAGCCCTCGCTTGTCACCACCCCGCGCATCACCGGTCGGCCATCGGGTCCCGGCTCGCTCAGCAGGCGCGCAATGGTGGCCTGTTTGAGTTCGAGATTGGGCTGGCCCTCCAGCACGAATTTCATGGCAAGCCGGTACGCCTGCTTGTCGCACTGGGCACGCAAGGCCTGCACTGCGGGTCCTTTACTGGTGTTGAGCAGGCGAATCTGGATAAAGGTGCGATCAGTATTGCGTCCGATCTCACCACCGAGTGCGTCTATCTCCTTGATGAGATGCCCTTTGGCTGGCCCTCCCATCGATGGATTGCAGGGCATGAGAGCGACACTATCGAGATTCATTGTTAATAGCAGCGTCTTGCGACCCATGCGCGCACAGGCAAGCGCGGCCTCACAGCCAGCATGCCCCGCGCCTACCACGATCACCTCGTAGCTTCCCCGTAGTAGCTGTTCTGGTGGAAGCGCCTCCCGCGCCAATTCGTTGCTCATGAGATTCCCTATTTAACTGACTGCTTCTCTGAAGAAAAGTTCATACATTTACCCAGACGTATTATCACTCAGAAGTGTGCAAACGTCAATACAATTAAGAGAATGTGTCTATGAATTTGTTATGCGAAACGTTTCTTTGGACAGAAAAACGATTTGAAAATCGATGGAACGCTTCTATCCATATTGAAATATTGACGAGTTATTGATAAACTGTTATCATGAAACCCAACAAGAGCAACCAGGTATCTATGTAAGCAGCAGGGCGGGAAACATGCAAGAAAAGCAGACCTGGCGAACCTTTCTCAGCAAATGCATCCAGACTCCCTCCGAAAAACGACGGATTGCCAGTGAACTTGGCGTTTCAGCCATTACTTTGACTCGTTGGGCGGCTCATATTTCCGATCCACGCCCGCAAAACCTGCGCCAGCTTTTGAACATCTTCCCGGAACACCGGACTATGCTCCAAAACCTCATCGCTGAAGAATTTCCCGATGTTGTGCAATTCGTCCCGAACAACCCGCCAGAGGAAATAGCCGAAAAAATTCCAGTCTCCCTCTACGAGAGCGTTATTCATACCTACATTACCACACAGCGCAAGCAGTTGTTTCTCGCCATTAGCGATTTGATTTTACAGGAAGCGCTGCGCCAGCTTGATCCAAATGAAGAAGGTATGCAGATCACGCTGGCAAAATTTGTTCCCCCGCGTGGCACAAATCAGGTACGGAGCATGCGCGAGATGGTGGGACGAGGCACTATTGCCGGAAGCAGGGCTTTAGAACAACCCTTTTTGTTTTTAGGTGTAGAGTCTCTGGCCGGTTACGCGGTAAGCGCGGGACGCCTGCTTTCGGTTCAGGATAAGGCGGACCGGCAGAATCGCTATCCCGGCCAGTGGGCAGAGTGGGAAGAGAGCGCGGTCGCCTGCCCCATTATGCGAGAAGGACTGATTGCTGGCTGTTTAATTACCTCAAGTGGGAAACCAGGTCACTTCTCGCTCACGCGCGAACACCTGGTACAAAGCTACGCCGAGCTAGCAGCACTGGCGTTTGAATGGGAAGATTTTTACGCGCCACAGGATATTCGTCTCGGTTTGATGCCGCCACAAGAGCAACAGGCTCGCTACATCACAAACCTGCGCAATCGCATCATTAACACGATGAAAGAGGCGAATCGCAAGCAACAACTTATTACGATCACCCAGGCGGAGATTCTTGTATCGCAGGACCTGGAAGAAGAACTGTTGCAACTTCCACAGCAACTCAATGAAGAGTTATAGGCTTACTTGGGAACCGCAAAGATAACGACAAAAATCAGCAGGTGCATGAGGACCAGAATGACAAGGAACCACTTGAACCAGGTAAATTCACGCTGAAACTGCTCTTGTTCGCTAAGCTGGGGGCGCATAGTTATAGCGAGAGGCGAACGTTCCGCCGCCACAAGCCCCACCGCCACGCGCAGACGGGCAGGCGAACGAACAGGGGAACGGCGCATCTCCACCTGTAGCATCTCATAACAGGGCGGGCATATGATCCATTCCTGGCGCGGCTCCGGCGCACCAACCGGCTCTTTGACCGTAGTCGGACGTCGCCAGATAACATTCATACAAATAGAACAACGCACCGGTTTATACCAACGCCCTCTCTGTCCTATTTCTCGCTCTGTGAGCATTTCATCATTGGCAGGTGGCATTATTTCGCTCGCAGTCTCTCCAGGCAGGCCTTCCCGGAGGGTGGAGTATGCTAGTATCTCGCGCTATATTCTGTTATCCAGTAGCAATATTGTATCATATCGAGCTGGATTCTTACGCAGTGTGTTATTCACAATATTACATGTAACATATAAGTCCGCTCACTACAACAACTTTTTCAGCAATATACTTGGGAGAGATGGAAAAACGTGTGAGAAAAGAACGTCGAATCTCAAGTCGAATCTGAAAAGGAAAGCGCTATGGCTACTCGACAACGTTTTTACTGGTTACTCACGGGAGGACTCGTTAGCTTCGGCTTCCTGGGAATCTTGAGTATAGGATTGCCATTCCTGCTTGTAGGCATCGGAATGCTCATATACGCGATCATTCGCGGAAGATTCAACGGATTCTGGGCATTCCTGGTTGGTTTCGGCGCGCTTCCAGCTCTTATTCTGGCCATCCAATTCGTGATGTCTCCGTTGCCTACCTGCACAGTTACGCCAACAGGAATATCATATCAGTCTTCCCAGTCCTCGCCCGGCACGACTGGCGGCTGCTATCCCCCTGGTTATTACACAATGGTAATCTTCTTCGGCGTTATCGCATTGTTGGGCATAATCTGGCCGCTTCTAACGGGCTTTTTTCGACGCTTTCATTCATAAGGACACAAAGAAACTCATACCTTTTTCTGTATCCCCTCTGAAGCGTTTGAAAAATCTGACACCAGGAGCCTCTCTAGAAATTTTTCCCCTGAATCCTTGCCCGCATTGCCAATTATTTCCCCATAATTCCGCCATGATCTCCCGGTTTGCTGGAATGTGGCGGATTGATGAGGAGAGTTATTCCGCCCTCCTCTTGCAGTCAGGAGTTGTTGCTTGCAGTTGAGAATCCTTCTGTAATCCACTATTTTCCCTCATAAATCCTCCATCTATGTAAGAATCCCGCCAAAAATCCCGCCATAGCTAACAAGAATCCCGCCAAAAATCCCGCCATAGCTAACAAGAATCCCGCCATGTATGTTACAATGGTTCTCAATAGATGGTGAAGGGGGCTGTATTTATGGCTACATTGACCGAACGTGAACTTCGTCGTCTCATCAAAGGGGGTGAGACAAACACCGTTGAATTGAAACTGGCCTCGCCCCGTCCTAATGAAATGGCTGAGCGGTTGTGTGGTATGGCGAACGCGCAGGGCGGTTTTATCATTATCGGCATCGAGGATGCAACTCTTCGCGCTGTCGGAGTTCCTCAGAACCGCCTCGCACTCACCATAGATGTAATACTGCGGGCGGCCCGGCAGATTCAACCCACCCTGCTGCTTGAGCCTCCCGAGCCGGAAATTTACTCGCTGGATGGGAAGCAGGTAGTTGTTGCCCGCGTGCCGCCAAATAATGGCCCGCTCTATCAGGCAAGCGGTGTGTGCTGGATACGTCGCGGTACTTATACGCTTCCGTTAAGCGTTCCAGAAATGATAGAACTCGTCAACAACCGGGGGCTGACACGCTGGGAATTGCAGCCTGCACGTAAGGCAGCCATGAACGATATCGACCAGAAAAAGGTAGAGCATTATCTAAGCCATCGCTCCAGCAGAAGTCATCAGGACGGCCGCTTCGACGCTCTGGAAGAAGTTTTGATGGGTATGGATTGCGCCACCATCGTTGCTAATGGCCAGATGGTTCCGACGAATGCGGGCATCCTCTTTTTCGGCTCTGACCCCCAACTACACATACCACAGAGCGAGGTAGTATGCGTGTTGTTCGGGGACGAACATGGTGTCGGTGGCTACCTTGACCGCAAAATCATCACGGGAACTGTCCAGGAACTAATCGATGAGACAGAGGTATTTCTCAAGAAGCACATTGCAGTTGGTGGCAGAATCGAGGGCTGGAAACGGGTTGACTACCCTGAATACGCGATTGAGGCGCTGCGTGAGGCGGTCGTTAACGCCGTTATCCATCGTGACTACACGAGGATAGGTGAAAGCATTCGCGTCTTCTACTACACTGACCGCATTGAAATCCACAATCCAGGCCTCTTGCTCCCCGGCATTACTGTTGAGCAGTTGGAACGGGGCGAAGCTCCCTCACGCCTGCGCAATCAGGTACTGGCGAACTTGCTACGAGACGTCCCGGGCTACATGGAGCGCATCGGGAGTGGAGTCAAGCTGATGCTTCGCGAGACTCGACGGCTAGGACTTCCCGCGCCCCAGTTTCGTGAGATGAGCGAGGTTGTCGTCACTTTTCGTAAGGCGCTCACTTCGCCTGCTCTTCAAGCGGGACGAGACTCGCCCAAAGAGCATGAGGCGCAGCCGACACTCTTCGATGACATGCCTTTGCTGGGAAATGCGCCGCTTATCAGCAGCGAAGAGGAGCGTAGACAGGTTCTGGCGATGCGCTATGTCCAGGAACATGGGGTAATCACCAACCGGGAGTATAGAGCCTTGACGGGGGTATCAGAAAATACTGCACTCAGAGACCTGGAAGAACTAGTCGCAAAAGGCATTCTCAAGAAAACTGGAAAGACACGCGGCCGCGAGTACAGGCTACCATGAATTGCTATCAAGGTTGGCTGTAAATCGTCGGTCCCCATGCCGGAGAAGCTTTTTCCGACATGGGGACTTTACGAAAATGACCAAAAAAAGAAGTCCCCGAAACGGAGACTGCTTATACTGGATGCGCCTTAGAAGCGCTTTAGGAGAGAATAGGGCGGGAGGGAATCGAACCCTCACGGACTCACCGTCCCGGAGATTTTAAGTCTCCTGCGTCTACCATTTCGCCACCGCCCCAGGTGTAGAGGCGTTTCAGCCGATTTCAGGCGATTGTGTTTTTGGAAAAGTCTCCTGCGTCTATCCCTGAATCTTCGACGTTACAGCCAGGTAAAAAGTAGAGCTCGTTGTGCGAGCATATTAACATGTTGCGGGTTATTCGTCAATAACGAAATGATGGGAGGGTTCCACCAACTATGGGGTGCTAAAACCAGGGCGACCGCAAGGGTCGCCCCTACCGATGCGGATGGTAGGGGCGACCCTTGCGGTCGCCCTGGCACCCCATAATTGGTGGAACTATGATGGGAGCCGATCCTCTTTATGCCATTTGCAGCTTGCGTGCCTTCCGTTGCGCGAACCAGTCAGTTGCCCAACGATAGAGGAAAATGAAAATAAAGAGCAGCAGCATACCTTCGAGATAGCCGCCCAGGACGTCGAAAAGCCAGTGTTCGCCCTCTAAGATGCGCGAGAAGCCGATGCTGAAAATATCGTACACGGCATAGAGTTGCAACGGGATCAGCAGCCAGCGATAACGCCATTCGCGCACACCCCGCGTAAAGCTCAGGTAGAGCAAGAAGCCATAATAGGCGATGTCATGCTCGGTATGACCGGAAGGAAAGCTGGGGAAAGGGACAAGATCATGCACGTGAATTGGCCCTTCGGAAGGCGTTGGGCGAGGTCGCGCCACAAGATCATCGATACCCACATTCACGGCTGAGGATGCAACGACACAGAGTGCCAGGAATCCGGCAGAAAGGAACCAGAGCGCGGCTGGCTTCTGCCGGTGCCGTTTCACAAAGCCGACGATGAGCATGCCAAAGAACCAGACCGCCAACGCGATAGCCGATGGAATGGGCTGATTGACCGCACTTGGAAAATCAAAGATGGCGACTAACCAGGAAGGAAAATGTATACCTTGCAATGTTTCGGTGAGGGACAATTCAAAAGGATAGGGGCGTGGATGTCCATGCATGATGACGCAGGCAATAACAAATACTATTAAACCAACAACCCATAACACAGCCTCAACTGTGTGTCTTTTGCGAGCGCCTGAACGCTCCTCGCCACCTGCCGTTGTGGTGGTAGTCGGCGGCTGCATGCCCTTTTCATAGGTTCGGGTATTCATTGTTGTCCCTCTACTCTGCTGATTGGTTGTAGTATACACGTTTTACAGTACAGGTTAGGAGACAATATTTATTCAACCTCAAACAGCCCAAAAGCCCCACTCTACACACACTAACGATTGTGTAATGTATACTCATTACAAAGAACATCTCGTTCATTTAAATAAATGAATTACTCTGCAATTACGGGAAAGACCGGGCTGTGATACGGGGAAACCCACCATCAATAACATACCCTCTATTTCCTATCTCAGGTTCATTCCAGGAAAGGACTGCAATGGCCGAATCGCACAAATACGCATATAACATCACCGGCGGCAAGCCTGTTGTGGGAGAGATACGCTGCCTGGGGGCAAAAAATTTTACGACGAAGGCGATGGTTGCGGCGCTGCTCGCCGATACGCCAACCATACTGACAAATGTTCCCCCCATTGGCGATGTCACCATTACAAAGGAAATGCTGACCTCTATCGGCGCGAAAGTGGAAACCATCGATAATGGAACGCTTTCGATTGACCCCTCGTCTATTGGCCGGTCGAGTGTGCCGACTCCACATTCGGGAAGCAATCGCATTCCCATATTACTACTGGGCGCGCTGCTGCACCGCTTCGAGCAGGTCTCGGTCCCTTTCATGGGAGGAGACCAGATCGGAAGGCGCAGTGTGGACTTTCACCTGCAAGCTATCCAGGCGTTAGGCGGCGAAGTTGAAATCACGGATGATGGCTTTGTTGCGTACCGCAATAAGAGGCTGAAAGGGGCACATATCAAACTGCCGTATCCAAGTGTGGGGGCGACCGAGACCTGCCTGTACCTGGGTGTGCTGGCTGAGGGGCGCACGACTATTTCTAATGCCGCCATCGAACCGGAAGTTTTTGAGTTGATTACCATGCTGCGAGCGATGGGCGCAATTATTTTTACCACGTCGGGTCGCGATATCCGCATCGAGGGAGTAAAGCAGCTCAACGGCGCGCATATGAAGGTGCTGGGAGATCGCATTGAGGCTGCTTCCTGGGCCTGCCTCGCCTGTGCCTCAAATGGAGATATTACAGTGCATGGCATTCGCCCCGAAACGCTCGGCAACTTCCTTTCATACTACCGGCAGGTCGGCGGCGGCTTTGAACTGACGGGGGCCAGCAGCATTCGCTTCTATCGAGCAGAGCCGCTCAAGCCCGCCATCATTGAAACCGATGTCTGGCCCGGCTTCTCCACCGATTGGCAACAACCATTCGCGATCCTGCTCTCACAGGCAAATGGTATCTCCATCATCCATGAAACAGTACACGAAAACCGCTTTGGCTATCTGAAAGCGCTGGACACGCTCGGCGCGAAGACGCAGCTTACAACGCACTGCCTGGGCGGCACCTACTGTCGCTATCGCGAATCGAACTTTGAACACAGCGCCATCATCATCGGACCAACACCCTTTACCGCCGTAGATCAAATCGCCACACCGGATTTACGAGCCGGGCTGGCCTACGTCATCGCCGCCGCCGTCGCGCGCGGCACCACGCAGGTTACGGGCGCAGAACTGGTCGAGCGTGGCTACGGAGATATCGTGCCCAGATTGGCTGCCATGAATCTCCAGATCGAGCGTGTAGCGTTATAATGGTGGGGAGAATGCCTGCGTTCAAAGAGGGAGGCGCGCGAATAGGAGACATCCGAGGAGAATGCGTTAAAGCGGGGGAAGCAGGCCCTTGTCTGAGGGTGAGCCTGATTAGGGAAGATGAAACTTAACAGGGGCCGCGTGGAAACATGGTTCTCTCCTTTTGCATTCTTCCAGCATTCGGCAATTGTAGGGACGCGATGAATCGCATCCATCTACCTCAATCGGCACGAGAAGCCGGACGCGATGAATCGCGTCCCTACAGGAGACATAACAATCGTTATTAGTATACCATGTTTTAAAAGGCAGCAGTCCTCAGCAGAAAAATGAAGAAATTGTCAGTTTTTCGCAAGATGTAGGAAAAACATCATGAGCATTCATTCATCTCCTGGTAGGCGTGATTCGTTAGAAAAAGCCTGTCAAGGGCGATGAGAGCGGCTGCCTGAAGTACTGTCCTCTTGCCTGTTTAGCTTCCTCGTGTTACACTTGCCTGCAAGAGATTACAACTTTTTTAGACACCGCTCGTATGTAGTATGAAAGATGTTTTTTTCTGTGTATGTAAACAGGCAGAAAACAATAACAAGCGGTGATTAAAATGGAATCAATAATAAACGCTTCTGGTTCACTGGGAGTTCTTGGTTCGTTGCCTACGCCTGCTCGCAAGACGCGGAGGCGCAGGATTTCCGGTTCACTGTCATCCGCAGGTATTTCAGGCCGGACTGCGGAAGAGGCGACGAGTACATCCAGTACCTATTCGCGAGGGGCAATTGTGGAGGCGCTAAGCGATGCAGAGCTTGTCGAGCTGGTGCTTGCTGGTGAGCAGGATGCCTTCGCAGCGCTCGTCGAGCGATATAAAGACGCGGTTCAAAATCTGGCGTACCGAATGCTGGGGAATGCGACAGAGGCCGAAGATGTTACGCAGGAAGTGTTTGTGCGCGCTTATACGCAACTAGCCACGTATAAACCAACGCACAAATTCAGTACCTGGCTGCTCTCTATCGCATCACACCTGGCAATAGACCAGTTGCGCCGCCGCCGCTTCCTGGCGCTGCCACTGGAAGATGTGCCATTCCTGGAATGGATCGCCGACCTGGGTGCAGGACCAGAGCAATCAGCCCTGACGGGGGAACAGCAGGACGAGATTCAGACGTACCTGCAAAAGCTGCCGAGCAAGTATCGCGCCGTGATCGTGCTGCGTTACTGGTATGATCTCTCATACGAAGAGATCGCCTCGGCGTTGAAACTGACACCCGCGCTGGTAAAAGCGCGTTTGCACCGCGCCCGCGAATTGCTGGCGCGCTATATCAAAGACAATAATCTCAACGAGGAGGAGCAGGTCAATGCGCTGCCGCGACGCTAGATTTCAATTAATCGCCCGTCGTGATACCGATGATCTCCAGCTAGATGACCCGAAGCTGACAGATCACCTGAAGCATTGTTCTGCCTGTCACACGTTTGAGCGGCGTCAACAGCGATTGGAAGCCTTAATGAAGACATCAACAACGCCTGCGCGTCCGAATATCTCGACCGAGCGTATTCTTCAGGCCGTCGAACGCCAGCGCCGTATCACACAACAATTGGAAGATTTGCGCGCGCAACAGCGAGAGAGACTGGCCTGGTTGGTGAAGGTCAGCCCAAAGGTGGCAATTGCCGCTTTGCTGCTGGTCAGTATGCTTTCGCTGGCGACTTTCGCGCTCATCATTTTGCAACCTGACCTGATAGTCACAATTCTCGCGTTGCTCAGCGGAGGAGTAGATATCCTGCTCTCCCTGGGCCAGTACATACAAGCAGGACTTGCGCTGGTCACTTCTGAAAGTTGGCTCTTATCGGGGGTGGCACTTGCTTTCGTGGTCATGATGGGAATGTGGCTTCGCCTGGTTCGTCCTCCGCAAGAGGCGTGACAGGCGAAGGTCATGGTCTTCTGACCATGATAGGGAGTACCAGTATGCCTAAAGCAGGTCGATTTTGCTGGCTCCTGTTGCTCATAACAGTGCTGGCGTTTATACAAATGGTAGGGAGTGGACTGCTTTCGACAACGGCTTTCGCAGCCGCTGAACAACCGGAAAGTAGCGGAGATACCTGTACCAGTACGAACCGGCTGCCTGCCTTCGGCGGCTCCATTACCGTTGGGACGAATGAAGTCAGATGCAGCGAACTGGTTGCTTTCGGTTCGCAGGTGGAAGTACAGGGAACAGTACAGGGCAATATTATCGCCTTTGGCAGTCATGTCGATATTCAGGGAGGTGTTCTCGGGGATATTACCTTGTTCGGTGGTTCGCTGCACCTGTATCATGGCTCCCTTGTCCGGGGCAATATTACGCTCTATGGAGCCAGTATTAGTAAGGATGTGGGCGCGCAAAGATACGGCGTGGAGAATGATCATCCAGCGCATGGCCCAACGTGGGGAGGTTTTCCTTTCTGGTTTATCTTCACCCTGGTGCCTCTCGGGTTATTATTCACCTGGTTGCTGCCTGAGCATGTGATGTTTGTGCGCGCAACGCTCTCTCACAAATTGCGTCGCAGCCTGATCGTAGGACTATTGACATTGGTACTGGCCCCGTTCGTTTTTGTGATCCTGTTGGCGTTGATTGTCTCTATTCCATTAGCTTTTATCCTTATTCTTGGTTTAGTGGCGGCATGGGCATTAGGAATAGTTGCGGCAGGCTGGAATATTGGTGAGTATGTTCTCAAGGCGCTTGGCGTGCATTATTCTACTCGCTACCTGCAAGTGGTAGTTGGACTGATTGCTATTGCACTGCTCGGTTCCCTACCTATGATTGGCTGGCTTGTCTGGCTGGGTGCAGGACTTGCCGGTATTGGAGCCGTGTTCCTCAGTCGTTTCGGAACGCGTCTGTTCATGCAACCGAGACAACCACTGACCATGTAAATATGCCTGTTCAATAGTGCCGGATGAGACGAATGTAACAAGAAGCAGGTGGACGCGATGAAGCGCGCCCCTACATTTATAAAATTTGTTGGAAAGATGTGACGGACACGGTTGATTCCCTTATCAAGTAAGTGGCCGTTGAGGTGAACATGAGCATAGACGTTGAATTAACTGATCTTGCTTACGGCGGAGATGCCGTAGGTCGTTATGAAGGACGTGTATTGTTTGTACCGGGCGGCATACCTGGCGAACGTGTGCGAGTAGAGATCGTTGAAGAACGACGCGGCCATGCCCGCGCTGAACTGCTTGAAATACTACGTCCCGCTCCTGAACGAGTCGAACCACAGTACCCGGAACTTACCGATTGTGGTTGTCAATGGCAGCATATCGCCTATCCGGCTCAGCTCACGTGGAAAGCCCATATTGTGCGTCAACTGCTGGTACGTATCGGCAAACAGCCTGATGTGCTTGTTCATCCCACGATTGGCATGCCTGGTGGCGTCTCTCCCTGGCATTATCGCAACATTGCGCTATTCTCTGTTGGCCCGGAGGGGGAAGTCGGCTTCAAACTGACCGAGAGCCACGAGGTGCAGGATCTGACTTCATGCGCACTGCTGCACCCGGCGCTGGATATGGTCTACCAGCGTATTCGCGCCAAACTGATCGACTATTTTGGAGACTCCTTACCTGAGATGATCCAGGGCTTCACCATCCGTGGCGCTATCGGCGCGGTCAGCGCCAACGGCACCAGCACTCAGGTCAAAGCAGTACCAACGCTGCTCAGCGTTCACGCCCGGCCTGGTTCCGTCATGGAGACGCCCCAGGAACTGGCGCAGGAATTGATGACGACCGCGCCAGGTATCGTTGGTGTGATTATCGAGCGCGTCGGCGGGCGTTTCGGACGGGTCGTCGCAGGGCAGGAATTTCTGACCGATATCGTCATGGGCCGCCGCTTCCGCATCTCATCCGACTCGTTTTTCCAGGTCAATATGATCCAAACCCCGGTGCTGGCGGAACGCGCCGTTGCCATGCTGGAGCCGAGCCGCTCAGATATTGTGCTGGATGGTTATAGCGGGGTGGGCCTGTTTTCGGCATTCCTGGCCGCCCGCGCTGCCCGCGTGATCGCCATCGAATCGCAGCCCAGCGCGGTAATGGATGCACGCGCAAATGCCACGCTCAACAACCAGAACAATATCACGGCCCTGGAAGGCACGTTGGAGCGGCTGCTCGGACAAATTTACTATCGCCGCGAACGCATTGACCTGGCGCTGGTTGATCCACCACGCGCCGGATGCCATCCCAAGGCTATTCAGGCACTGCTCTCCCTGGCCCCGCGCTCTATCGTCTATGTCTCATGCGACCCAAGCACGCTGGCGCGGGACATCGCCTCCCTCTGCGCTGGAGACCGCTATCGGCTGGTCTACGCGCAACCTATCGATATGTTCCCGCAGACCTACCATATCGAATGCATCGCTTTATTGACACGCAATAACCATGTAAGGTAGACAAGCAACGAGAAACCGGAAACCTCGCTGGAGTGAGTGAGAGGTCGAAAGCCACCCGCAAGGGGCTGGCTCTACAAGCGGATGGATATTGTAGAGCCAGCCCCTTGCGGGTGGCTTCCGGCTCATTTGCACGAAGCTTCCGGTCTTTTTTTGACCTGTTCTGGCTTCTACTTGCTCAGATACACCTCGATAACCGGCTTCTCTTCCGGCTTATCCGGGTTTATGTACATCATCGTACCAGGGAGCGGGTTTTGCGAGACTATACGGCCAGGCCCCAGGTGCGAACCTCCATCCTTCTCGCCGACCGGAATCACCTTCATGCCGAACTCGCTGGCGCGTTCTGTGGCGGTCCATAAATCAAGCGTTTGCAGATTGGGCACGCCCCGGTTCTGAATCTTCCTCTCCAGGACAGACACCACCGAACCAAACCAGTAATGCAGATTCTCCTTCTGGCTGTTCTTGTCCTTGATCTTGTCTACCTTCTCTTTGAAGCCCTTTAAGGCGTAGATGGTGTCCTGGTAATAGAAGGGATGATCGACAAAGGATAGTTTGATATCAGGGCTGCTGCCGGGCGTCTCAACGTAGACAGTGCCAACGTCCAGGGAAAAAGCCAGAGCATTGGGAATGATCACCCGGATGTCTCGAATATTCTTGTACTCTACCTCGTTGCGCACTTCGTAGAAGAAAATGAGTTTGCGCTCGATGTCGATAATACGTTTGCTCGTGAAAATAAACACGTCATCGACATAGTTAACGATGGTGAGCGCTATCCAGAACAACAAAATGACAAACCCGATAGCCGAGAATGTCAAAATGGCTGGCACGTAGAGCGTGAAAATCACAGACGCGAGCAGGAGTAGCACCGGAATGGCCAGGCGTAATGCAAGCAGATAGCGGGAACGCTGCACATACATCACCGTCTGCTCATCGCCGGAATAACGCACTTCACATTTGATCCGCAAGGGGCCGCCAAAGGTACGCATAGGGCCGCGTAAGCGATGCGGCGAATGATAGTGCCTGTATTTCTCATCTGGATCAGGCAATTTAGGAACTTCGTCCCCCTTAGCCAGCTTCTCTAAAACCTCGGCCAGCTCGGGGTCTCGCACAGGGGGCGGTTTGGGAGCAGGCTTCTTGTTGGCTTTAAATTTATCAGAAATGTCCTGAAGAGCATCGCGCACTTTTTTAGGGTTGGGCACATCCTTGAGTACCACCTGCCCGCCAGTGATATAGATATGGACGGTACCATATCCCAACAAGATTTGCAGGGCATTCTCCTGGTCAATGGCAATCTGCATCACCTTGTCAATTCCGGTCTCCTGACGTTTTGGACTCAAAAAACCTTTCCAGGTGATGATGCGCTTATTGGTGATAATGATGGTCTCCAACCACCAGAGTACGAAATCTTTATAGAGGAAGTACACCGAAGTAACCAGGGTGGCAAGGCCAAAGACCAGTTCCAAAAACCCCCAGGCAAACCCAATCTGCGGGTATCGGGTGTGTAACCCGAACGTCACAAACAGGAGTATCAGCGAAGCTACGGCCGGAAGAGCGGGTCTGAGCAGGAACAATTTATGCCTGCGCACCACCATTCTCACAACTTCATCCGGCTCCTGCCCTTTGAACTCATAATGTCTTTTTTTGCCCTTGCCCCGGCGGCGCAAATGGATGAAACCGCCATGAACACGCCTGGGAACCCACGGATCTGGTTTCTGCTGGGGTGCAGCTTTGCTCATCAATGATCACCTCAACCAGCTAGCTATGTGTCGGCTCTCTTTATTTATTTCTTGGGCGCGCCGCCCTTTTTTACGCTAGACGCAATCAGACCGGCTACAACGGCAACGACAACCACTACGAAAATGACCAGCATGTAGTTGCCGATGAGATTCTGATTCGGCGTATTTATTCCCACAGTGATAATGGGAGCTTTGGAAAAGGTCGATGTGATGTAATTGATCAGGGCATAGCCGGTGATAACTCCCGGCACAATACCGAGAAAACGATCTGCGGGCGTAGCTGCGCTCTGCTTGGCAGGGACGGCTCTGTTACTGATAAGGTATCCCGCTGCGACAATTACCACAAACGTGAGCAGTGTGGTGGCGAAAATCATAAAAGCGCTGGGTGGAGCGCTCTGCGCTTTCGCGGAACCTGGACCGCCAAACATGTCCTGAATAGCAATGGGCAGGCGCACAAACAGGAACTGCGCCAGGTTATACCCGCCATTTAAGTAAAGAAATAGCACACCTGCCAGCACAAAGCCGAGCGAGATGACTTCACGCCTCCAGCCGCGTACAAAGCCAAGCAGCCCAAACGCCAGAATAGTGATGAAAAAGCATTGTGGGGCTGTCAATAACAATGCCATATGGTCCTGCCTCCCTTTCCTTAGAGAACTCTAGAAAACGTCTGGATACCATCGACATGGGGAGCCAGGCGATACATGCCCTCTAAGGAAATACGATTACGCATTATGCTCTCTGCAACCTCTATTGCCTTAATGATACCACAGGTCGCAAATAAAACCTAGAGTATTTCAGCCGAATTTGTTTAGTTGTTCCATGTTAGCCCAGTATATACTTTTTCTTTTCAGCGTGCAAAATCCAACTTTTGTTCCTAGAACATATGTATCGAACGCTAAAATATGCTATAATATAAGAAGCGGTAGGCTCGAATGATGTGGAATTCTCCTCACTTAAGCGCTCCACTCGATCTCGACTCCGGGCTTTTTATGATTTTTTCTTTTTGAGGATAGTATATGGAACTTGGGAATATTAAGACTGTCGATATTGTCAATGAGCTAACGGGAGCATATCTTGACTACTCGATGAGTGTCATTGTAAGCCGGGCGCTGCCGGATGTGCGTGATGGCCTCAAGCCAGTCCATCGGCGTGTGTTATACGCGATGGATCAGATGGGCCTGCAATCAAACAAAGCCTTCCGCAAATGCGCAGGTACAGTTGGCGAGGTGCTGAAAAGTTATCACCCACACGGTGACGCGGCAGTCTACGACTCGCTGGTACGCATGGCACAGCCCTGGGCAATGCGCTATCCTCTGGTGCTGGGACAGGGCAACTTCGGTTCGCAGGACGATGACCCTGCAGCCGCAATGAGGTATACTGAAGCCAAGCTAGCGGCGATTGCCGACGAATTGCTGCGCGATATCGACAAAGATACGGTCGATTTCAAGCCCAACTACGATAACCAGACTGAGGAACCGACGGTGCTACCTGCGCGGCTGCCCAATCTGCTGCTCAACGGCTCGACGGGTATCGCGGTTGGCATGGCAACCAATATTCCCCCGCACAACCTCAACGAGGTCTGTGATGGTATTCAATACCTGATCGACCATCCCGATGCCACTACTGAAGATCTCGCTCGTATCGTGCGCGGCCCGGACTTCCCAACCGGGGGCATCATCCAGGGGCGTGAAGGCATTCGCAACACCTACGCCAATGGACGTGGCCGCGTGGTGGTACGCGCCCGTACCAAATATGAAGAGAGCGAGCGAGGGCGCATCAGCATTATCGTCACCGAACTACCTTATCAGGTAAATAAAGCAGAACTGGTCAAGAAAATTGCCGAACTCTCTCGCGATAAGAAGATCGATGGCATCTCCGAAATCCGCGACGAGTCCGACCGCCAGGGTATGCGCATCTTGATCGAACTGAAGCGTGATGCCTCGCCCGAGAGCGTGCTGAACCAGCTCTACAAATACACGGCCATGCAGAGCGCCTTCAACGCCAACATGCTGGCGCTGGTAGACCAGCAGCCGCGCATCCTGACGCTGAAAGCTTTCTTGCAGCACTACATCAACCATCGTGAGATCGTGCTGACACGCCGCACGCGCTATGAACTGGCGAAGGCTGAGGCCCGCAAGCACATCTTAGAGGGCTTGAAGATCGCGCTCGACAACCTGGACGCGGTTATTCATACCATCCGCGAGTCGGCTTCCTCGGACGCCGCTCTGGTCAATTTGATGCAGCAGTTCTCGCTTTCGGAAGAACAGGGCAAAGCTATTCTGGATATGCGCCTCGCTCGACTGGCGGCATTGGAACGCAGCAAAGTCGAGGAAGAACTGCGCGAAGTCCTGAAGAACATCGCCTACTACCAGATGCTGCTCTCCGACATCAACGAGATTCGCAAGCTCATCAAAGAAGACCTGAAGGAACTCAAGGAAAAGTATGGCGACGAGCGGCGCACCGATATTCACGAGTCCGAAGCCATCGAATTCAAGGACGAGGATCTGATTCGCAACGAAGAGGTGGTGGTGACGCTGACCGAGAAGGGCTATATTAAACGCCTGCCATCCAGCACCTACCGGGCACAGCGGCGTGGCGGGCGTGGCATTACCGGTATGAGCACGCGCGAGGATGACACAGTACGGCACCTGCTGGTGGCGCACAGCCATGACAGCCTGCTGTTCTTCACCAACCGGGGCCGCGTCTACCAGTTGCGTGTTTACGAACTGCCCGATACCGGTCGTACCGCCAAAGGCGAGCATATCATCAACCTGATCTCCATCGATCAAAAGGAGCGCGTCACGGCCATCGTCTACGTGCCGAAGGGCGTCAGCCGCGATTATATGATCGTCGCCACGCGCAAGGGCGAGGTCAAGAAGACGGCGATGGACGAATTTGAGGTAGTGCGCCGCAACGGTTTGATTGCGATGGACCTGGAAGAGGATGACGAACTGATCGGAGCCAAACTCGCCCGCGCCGAGGACGATGTGCTGTTGATTACCGCTCAAGGAAAAGCCATCCGCTTCAGCGTTGAAGAACTGCGCACCGCTTCACGCATGAGCGGCGGCGTGCGCGGTATTCGCCTGGCCCCTGGCGACAGCGTGGTTTCGCTCAACCTTGCCCCACAGGGAAGCGAGTTGCTGGTTGTCATGGAAAACGGCTTTGGCAAGCGCACCCCTATCGAGGAATACCCGCGTCACGGTCGCGGCGGCGGCGGTGTAATAACGGCCAAAGTTACCGACAAAACGGGACTGGTCGCGGCGGCCCGTGTCATCACCGAAAACGACAGCGACCTGATGATTATCTCGGCAGGCGGCGTCGTTATTCGCACCGATGTCAACTCCATTCGCCGCGCCGGACGCGATACGCAGGGCGTAAGCGTCATGAATCTCGGCGAGGGCGATAAGGTCGTCGCCGTTGCCACTACCAACGGCAAGAAGATGGACGCCCGCAACGGCAATGGGGATGAGGAAGAGGCGAACGGCGAGCCTGAGGTGAACAGCGAAGAAGACAATGGCGGGGAAACCTCTGTAGAAGAGGCCCCCTCCGAGGCCGAATAATTACAGGTTAAATGGATGTAGGGACGTGATTTATCGCGTCCTGCATCGGTAGGCGAGGGGGCAGGACGCGATAAATCACGTCCCTACATCCATTTTTTATCCCGTAATCTCCCACAACCCATTCAGATTATTGCCCGGCGCGTTGCTGCCTGCTCCAGCATAAATGAAAGCCTCCTGATCTTTTGCATCCCAGACCATTGCGGAGGCGGTGATGCCAGGAATGATGTTCTGGTTATCGCTGTTCAAAGGCGTTACCAGATCCCAGGTGTTCTGTTTAGGATCATAGGCCCAGAGACCATAGTATGGGGTTGTGTTATTGGTCGGCTGCCAGCCGCCAATCATCAGCAGCACGTTATCCTTGCTATTCCAGACACCTATAGCCTGCTGGCGAATCTTGGGGTTGCTCGCGCTGGCAGGGGTAATGGTCTGCCAGCCTGTAGCAGAGCTATAGAAATAGAAATCGTCATGCTGCGCGCCGCTTGCGTCCAGGCCGCCGAAGACGAACAACTTGCCATCGGTCGCGTCCCAGGTCAGCATTTGAAAAGCGCGCGGCCCGGTTGGTGGGGGAACCAGCCGTTGCCAGTTGCCATTATTTCCAGGTGTATAGGCCCAGAAATCCCCGATTGGACCGTACTTGTCTTCCCCGCCAAGCAGGAGCATCTGGCTGCCATTCCATACCGCATTGGTGAGACGCGGCCCCGGTCCATTATTACTGCACGCCAGCGCCTTCCATGTATTCTGAGCGGGCGAATACGACCAGAGATCGCCGAAAAAGTGGTTATTCGCACCCGCACCGCCATAAAGCAAGATTTGTCGATCGGCATCATCCCAGACCATCGCTGCGTTCATGCGGGCGGCAGGCCGACTGCTGTTCGCGCATGGCGTGGTAGAGCCATCGGATGGGAAAAGGTTCGTCCATTGACCAGCAGCGGGATCGAATTGCCACAGGTCATTAAGCAGGTTGCCGGAATTGTCGATGCCGCCGAAGACAAAGATCAGATCGTCCTGCGAATCCCAGACCATGCTATGGCCTGAGCGCGCAATCGTGGGAGCCGAGGGAGAGGTAATTTGCTGGGCCGAGAACGTAAGGGGAGTCGGTGTCGGCGTCGGCGTGTTTGGCACCGAGGGCGTTACGGACGAGTTCGAATATACTTTCAAGGTGAATTCGAACGAGGTCAGGTAGCTCTGTTCCACCTGATTCGCCAGTTGTCCATTAATGATGACTTTGGTAATCAAGGTAATCGACGACGGCAAATTGGGCGGGATTGTGGCCGTCACTTTCAAGCTTTCAGACTTGCCGTGTGGAACCGTGTCCTGATCTGGCGTCACCCTCAACCAGGTGTTGTCTCCATATGAAAGCGACCAGGAGAAATCCTGCGCGCTTTTATTGGTGATGGTGAGCGTCTGCGAAGCCGGATGCAGTCCCGATGCATCATAGACAAAGCTATTACCACTCACCTTTACGCCTATCTCGCTGAGTCCGGTCTGCACCGTCAATCTCACTGTAATAACCTGTGGAATCACATACTGTCCCGTAACTTGCAACTCGGTCGAATCGACTCCGTTTGGCAGATTATTGGCATTGGTGATAATGGTAATCAGCGTAGAAGCGCCGGGCGCAAGATCGCCCGACGCAGGCTTATACGTTAACCAGGTCGCGCTGCCCAGTATATGCCAGGAAAGCGGGGCCGTTCCCGGATTCGAGAGGCGCACACTCTGCGAGTCGCTATTGGTTATATCGACCTCGTTCGTGCTGAGACGCAGAGCAGGGCAAACGCCCATTAAGCATGGCCTTACGATGCGGATAGCTCCAAACAGGCTGCCAGTTAGAAGTATTAAGATGAGCAAGCCGAGGAGCAATATGCGCCCGCTACGTTTCTTTTCGGGTGGGCGCAGCTTCGCTTCCGGCGGCTCCCATACATCTTTTGTCGCGGGCGCAGCGTTCTCAAGCACCTGAACAGCCTTACCGGCGGGGTCTCGCGTTTTTACTAAGGTCGCTGGCTCCTCTCGCGTCAGGCGATGCAGGGTGGGAGCATCGGCAAGCTCAAGGTCCCGCGCCGCCAGTTGAGCGGTGTGCTGCTGACCCTCGACACCGGTCTGGGCGCTCGCTGCGCTCTCTACGGCATCCTGATATGCGCGAGCGAAAGCCAGCATATCTTCATAGCGCTCGGATGGCTCTTTCGCCAGAGCGCGCTGAATCACCGCTTCGACCTGTTGTGATACCAGTGGATTGAATTCGCGCAGTGGCGGCGGCGGCGTTTGCAGGTGTCCATGCATGATGGAGTACAGGTTGCCGATGAAGGGCAGGCGGCCCGTGAGCAACTGGTAGCAGGTGACGGCCAGCGCGTATTGATCGCTGGCCGGGCGCGGCTGCTCGAACCATTGTTCCGGCGCAGTATAGGCAGGCGTGCCCACGTAGCAATGCAGCGAGGCATGAGTGTAGCCATCCAGAATTGCCGAAACACCAAAGTCGGCCAGCAGTAGACGGTCTTCGCCATCGAGCAGCAGGTTGGCCGGTTTCACATCCAGGTGAATCAGGTTATGTGTGTGCGCGTAGTATAGCGCCTCAGCCGCGCTTTTCACGTAGGGAAGCAACTGTTGCGGCGTCAGCAACTGTCCTTCATATGTAGCAGGCTCCGCATCGCTCTGCTCAGGAGAGGCTTCGACATCACTCTCCAGTGTTTCCTGTTCCACACCAGAAATTGTCGGGAGTTCTTGCTCCTGCTCGCTGACGACTTCTAGATCATGGATGCTGCGCGTGCGATAGGCATCCTCATCGTCGGCAAGTTCACCCTTATCTTCGGGACTGGGAATATCCGCTTCAAGTGTCAGAGCATCTTCAATAACTGGCTCTTGCTGCTCGCTCGGCTCATCTGAACGAGCATCCTCTTCCTCAGCCTTCTCATCTCGTTCCTCTTGATCTTCTGAAGGAGAGATGTTGGCTTGCTCTGCATTCCGAGAGGCATCAGCTTCAAGGGTTGCCAGGGCGGCGAGTTCTTTCGTCGCCTCGATCTCTTCTTTAGGGGGTCGGCTGGTCGGTAAAATAGAGAGGTCCTGGGGAGTGGTCTGGCAATACTTCTGAAGCGAGCCATGCGCGGCGTATTTCATGACGAGATATGAGCGGCCATCTTCCAGCATGCCCACGCGCAACACTGGCAAAATATTTGGATGATCCAGGGCCGCGATAGTACCGACTTCACGCGCAAATGCTTCAGCCGATTGCCCGTCACTCACCCGGTCCAGCGACATCACCTTAATAGCTACCCGGCGATTTAAGGGCGGCAGTTGTTGGGCCTCGTAGACATCGCCAAACGCGCCCGAGCCAATCCAGCCAGTCACGCGGCAATCGCCCAGGATGGCTCCCGCTAAAAGATACTTGCAAAACTGGCAGGTAACCTGCCTGTGCGCGACCGCAACTCCGGCTATAGCTTCTGACGAGCCAGCTTCCGCTTCCAGAGAGGAATCGACTACTTCCCTATTCTCATGCGATTTTCTCGGATTCAAACACTGCGCCATACTTCCTCTGCACACGGCACCCCAATGAGGATTAGCCGCCCCCTGTCTGTTTTTTGTTCCCATCAACACACCATGAGGCAATCACAGGCATCATAACATGAAGTTATGCACGAAAAATGTTGAATAGTTCACAATTTGCCCCATACCCCATCATTACAGACGTTTAAGCTGGGCAATTCATTGCAGAAGTTGTACTATTTACTCGTCTGAGGAAGGTATTTTGGTGGTGGCGATTCGCACCGGTTGCCCCTCGCGGATAGCGCGTGCTGCCGTTCGATCTTTCTGCGCCTCTAAGCGGATCAGGGGAAATGGACGCCGGAATTGCTGCTTAAATTGCTCCGCCTTCTCATCCGAATTTTTGGCCCGCTGCTCGTAGGCATACGCCAGTATTTCGCGCTTCTCTTCGTCTGACCGCTCAATCAACAGCAGATAAGCCAGCACGAAATCCGGCTTGCCCTGCTCCGCATACGAACGGGCCAGTTCCAGCCCATCTTTCCCCAATTCAAGCTGCTGGCGCGCGCGTTCTATAAACACATCCTTTATGAGGGATGAATAAAGGTCTTTGAATGATTCTGGCACTGTCTATACCTCGTTTACTTATTCTTGCCTACCGTTTCTATCCTAGCACACGAGGCAAGCTCAAACATCCTCTAACACTCCACCTCAGAATCTGCTATAATAGCGTGGCAATACACGTGGAGGGGTTTTTATTATGCCTGAACAATATAAGGCCCTGCAAGGGTTTAAGGATATCCTGCCGGAAGACTGGCGCTACTGCAATATGATCGAGCGTGTGGCGATGGAAGTGGCGGAAGTCTACGGCTATAAGCGCATCGAGACGCCGACCCTCGAGGAAACGGCGGTCTTTTTACGCACCTCTGGCGAGGGAACGGACATCGTCGAGAAAGAGATGTACAGCTTTGACGACCGGCCTGACAAGGAGGGCAAAAGCACCAGCCTGACGCTGCGTCCCGAAGGAACGGCGGGCGTGGTGCGCGCCTACCTGGAGCATGGCATGGCAAAGCTTGCGCAGCCGGTCAAGCTCTATTACCTGGGCGAGTCCATGTTTCGCCACGACAAGCCGCAGGCCGGGCGCGTGCGCGAACATCGCCAGTTCGGCTGTGAGGCCCTGGGCGAGAGCGACCCGGCCATTGACGCCGAGATGATCGGCTTGCTGTACCAGTTCTATCAGCGCCTGGGCCTCTCCCACGTGCATGTGTATATCAACAGCATCGGAGATCAAAACTGTCGCCCGCAATATATCGAGCGGCTGAAAGAATACTATCGCCCGTTGCTCGCTGATTGCTGCGACGATTGTAAGGTGCGCTTCTACAAGAATCCCCTGCGCCTGCTTGATTGCAAGGAGCCGCAGGATCAGCCGAAGATCGCCGCCGCGCCCAAGATCGCGGACTACCTGTGCGAACCCTGTCGCGAGCATTTCGCGGCCTTGCAGCGCTTTCTGCACTTCTATGATGTGCCGTTCGAGATCGATCCGTTAATCGTGCGTGGCCTGGACTACTACACCCGCACCGTCTTCGAGTTTACTCCGGCTGATAACCGGCAGGCACTGGTAGGTGGCGGGCGCTACGATGGGCTGGCGGAGATTCTTGGCGGGCAGCACACGCCGGGCATTGGCTTTGGTGCGGGAATAGAACGCGCTATGATCGAACTGAAGCGCCAGGGCATCGAGCCGCCGCCCGAGGCCAAACCACAGGCCTACGTCGTCTACTTCGGCAAATCGCAGGAGATGAAGGACGCTGCAGTACGCACAGTAGCTGAACTACGCCGCGCTGGCATCAAAACCGAGATGGGCTACGGCGAGCGCAGCGCCAAGTCACAGATGAAGCAGGCCAACGCCTCCGGCGCGGCCTACGCCATCCTGATCGGCGAAAACGAACTGGCGGGAGATTTCTACACCGTCAAAGACCTGCAAGCTCAAGGATTGGGACAGGAAAGCAAGCAGGTCGAGGTGAAACGCGAGGAATTGATTGATTTCCTTAAGCGAGGGTAAGCGTCCGAAAAATATCCTGGGCATGATTCGCTATCGTGGAGAAATGCCCCTCGTCGGGATAGAAGCTGGCAGTACAATGCGGCAAGGCCTGTGCTAACAGACGCGCAGGCGCAACAGGCATGATTCTATCCTGCTCTCCATGCCACAAGAACATCTTCTCGAACGTGATCTGCTCAACCTGGAAGCCCCAGGGCTGGACGCCGCCCAGAGTCGCTTCCAGGTTTGCTTTACCGCTCTGTCGATAGCTCTCTACCATAGCTCGCACAATCGACTTTCTGATCTCTGCGTTACCTAATAGCTTTTGGTCTGCTGTTCCCAACCGCGCTGAATACTTGAGAAGGTACTTTTCGATGCTGGTTTCATCCACTCCCACCATGTTTTGAACAAGCTGGGCATACAATCGCACAAACCAGGGAAAATGCGCTCCCAGCCACCATAGAGCGCGCACCGACACCGGACCTGTTTTCCTCATGAATTCAGGAGGAGGAACGGTACTTATCAAGCCGCAGGATATGAGCCGTTGCGGTATCTTATATGCGCAGGCCATCGCATAAGGCCCACCGGCTGACAGTCCCTCAATAGCGAATCGCTCATGGCCAAGCTGGTCGGTGACTTCTATCACGTCATCCGGCCAATCGAGCAGCCGGTAGTTTACCTTCATATCCGAGCGTCCCATGCCCGGTCTGTCAATGCCAATGAGCTTTACGCCTCGAGCAGTAGCATCTGCCGCCAGCAAATCCACTTCCAGACGCGAACTACCCGACCCATGAAAGTGGACAATGGGAAAGCCATCCTCCGGCCCCACCACAGCAACTCCCATACTTCGTCCATCGCGCAGGCGAACAGTAAAATCCCTGGTGGAAGTACTGGACAGCGACATAACCTGCTCCTTTAGACATGATACACATGATGATTTTTACCGGTGAAAGATGGACATCTCGCTCCTGTCATGTCATCCTGAGCGTCACTCCTGTCATCCTGAGCGCAGCGAAGGATTTCCAGTATTGGCGCACGACCTGCTCGGCGATGGAGATCCTTCGCTGCGCTCAGGATGACAGGGGTCATGCCTGTAAAAAGGCATCGACAATTGGATAAAAGGCATCCGGCTGAGAAAGGAAAGGTGTATGACCTCCCTCTTGCAAGATGTGTACCTCAGCCTGGGGATACAGCTTGCGCAGGGCCAGGTGCATTTCCGGTTTGATAGCTGGATCATCTTCCGACTGCACGATGAGTATTTTTCCAGGCCATGCCGTCAAATCATCGGGCGTGAAGTGGTAGTTCAGCCGGTAATCAATGGTCTCATCGAATGAACTAATAAGGTCAGCCCGTGTCAGGTTGCCAATCAGTTCGTGCAACATCGCCCGCCAGAAAGCCTGTTCTTCCGCTCGAACCTTCAGCGCCTTACTTAACGGTTTCTCAATCAGGAAGCGTATCATGCCCATTGACAGCAGTGTGACTAGTGGCTTGCCAAGCTTTGTCAGTTTCCCCAGCCGTTCGTCTGGCACTCCTGTGTTGAGCAGGATGAGCTTGCTCACACGCTCAGGATACTTCCGCATAAAGCACTGGGAGACATCGCCGCCGAAAGAGGCTCCGAAAAGGATAACCTTTTCAATATTCAGCCTGTCGAGCAGGGCAGCCAGACCATCGACCAGTTCGTTCATGGTAGGATAGGGTGGATAGGCTGGATAGAGGCAGCGATACCCTTGCTCAAAATGCTCGAACAATGGAAAACCAATATCTCCAATACGTTCGCCGCCGGGCAGGATCAATAGAGTTTCCGTCCCTGAGCCACCCAGCAGATAGCTCCATGTTGTTCCCGCTATATTCATCTGCTGGCGCGGGTGCATGGAGCGAAACAGAAGCAGGCGTTCCCTCTGTTCTACCGGTACATCTTTATAGGTCGTTTCAATCAGAATCGTGTTCATGGTGTTCCATCCTATTCTCCCGGCTTCGCGGAATTGAGAAAATGCAGGATGCCCGCGTAGCGATCTCGGTCTTCCGGCTCCAATACCTGGGATAGTATCTCCGCGACAAGGGCAGGTTTTTCGTTTGACAGGCGAACGAGATAATATTCCGTGTTAAGAAATGCCGCAAGCAGCCGCACCAGAATCCCATTCTCGGTAAAAACGCCTGTCGCGCTCCCCTCGGGAGGAAACGTGCCAATGAGCATCGATCTCCTATCCGCAATAACGACCAGGAAGCGGGTTGGAGCGGAAACGTTTTCGCCTGCATACGAAACAACTTGCCCCGGAATAGCTGGAGCCTGTCCAATGCTGACCATGCGTACCGATACCTCGCGCCGGGTAGCCATCCTGAGATCAGCTTCCAGCGCACCGAGTTCTGGTGATCCTCCCATTACAGCAAGATGCTGCCGGGCCTCGCGCACCAGGAGACCTGCCCGCCGCAGGATATCCTCAGCGCCAACAAGATTGAGTACGACTTCCGCAGCAGGAGCCTTTGCAACCGCGTTAAGCTCCTGTTCCACCTGTTCGCACGCGGCCTGAAATTGCGCAGAGAGGTGGGCAATCACCAATCGCGGCGCGACCGGTTCATACTGCTGCGGCTCCCCTTCTTCACCGCTCAAGCGCACAACAGCCGCCTTTTCCTCCAGACGATTGAGCGTTTGATAGACCATCGAACGCGGTACACCGCTCACCACGCTTAGCTGCGAACCGTTCAGGGGATGCTGGCGCAGTAAACCGAGATAGCATTGCGCTTCGTATTGCGTAAAGCCAAGCTGTTGCAAGGTTTCAATTAAGGAATCCTGTTTCAAAGTCTGTCTCTTACAAAAGCTGCTATGTTGTTATATTGATAACAGCATAGTAGCTTACAAAGCGAAAGATGTCAAGGCACGACTTCTTGCTAAGAAAAATACAAGGCCAGATTTTGATCTAACTTTTTATGTTTCCCGTATATTGGGCGTGCAAATAAAAACGATTTGCAGAATCTTCTAGAAAAGGAAGAACAGATTTCAAAAGAAAGGTATGGGAAATTTCATGTATCGTCGAAACTGGCTTAAAACACTTGTAGGTAGTTTGCTTGCGGTCGCGTTGATCGCATTTTTTGCCTCGACCGTTGCCCCTTTGAAAGCTCACGCTGCAGCGCTTTCTACGCCTACCAATTACTGTGGCGCGCAGCCCAATGACGCCAACTGTGATGGACAGCAGCCTGAAGCACAGGGATGCACCTTTGATGCCTCTGTCCTCAAAACCGTTCCGATCATCTCGGGAACGCAGACTCTCGGAGAGGTGGAGTTCGTTTACTCCTCTCACTGCCTCTCTGCCTGGACACGCACGATCTCTAATCAACCGGCTACACTCTATGCGCAAATCATCCGCAGTGACGGCCTCTCCTACTCTATGACAAACAACAATGTCACCAAAGTCCATACGGCGATGATATTCGCCTCCAAACCTTTGCGCATATGCGGATCAATTAATGGAGTTAGCGCCTGTGGTTGATATCCACAGCCTCTAAAGGACCGCTAAGAGCTAACCAGCGCGCAAGTACAAAAAGGGGAGAAAGACATTGCCTTTCTCCCCCATTCTTTTGAAGAAGGATAACTTTACGACCCTGTGTAGCCAATCACGCTGGTTGAGCCGGAGATCGAATTCATGAAGTCAAAGTAGAGGGCGCGCTCAGCGACGATGGGCAGAGCGCTGCCTCCATTGCCAGGCAGGGATTGCACCACGACCGAGGTATCTTCAGGAATGCTGCCCGAAGAGTTGGCCGGAATGTTCAGGAAGGTATTGGCGTTGATCTGAAGCACGCTGGTTGGCGCGAGATAGACCTGCTGTTGCGAAACGGTCTGAGTCGAGCCGCGCGTCACGAAGTAGGTGATAGAGACGTTCACACCCGCGTTGTTCGGATTAAACAGGGTAATGTTCTCGCTGAACGAGTTGCCCAGGTGTCCCTCGGCAAAGCTGTACACGTTCGACAGGCCATTGTTTCCCGGCGAGACGCCAACTACCTCAACTCCGGTCGGCTGCGGAGCCAGCGCCGGATAGTAAAAGAATTGCTGGCGCTCGGCAACGATCGTGATGCCATTCGTCGAGACGATCTTCATTGCTACCAGCGCGCCCGAACCAACATCACTATTGACGTTCTCGATGAGCTGGCTTCTGGCCGGGACCGAAACATTCACATTTTTCGTGCCGCCGTTGGTAAAGGCATAGGTGATGGTAACAGAGGCTGCGCTGCCAGAATTGTTGGCATCCGGGTTCGCCAGGATCAGGTTCTCCTGCGATGGATGCGTATTGTTGCCTGTATAGCCATCGGCGAAATACCAGCTCGCGACGGGCAATACTCCGGGAACCGAGTCGCCGCCCTGCACAAGGCTGGCAACGCCCGGTACAGAGGTATGGAAGTACATGGGTCGCTCGACCACAATCGGCTGTGTAGAGTCAATCTGGATTAGAAATTGCTTGCCAACCGGCAGCGAATTGTTCGCCATCAGTGTATTGCGCTGACCCGATGGTACGCTCATCGTACTCTGCCCAATTCTCACACCACCGCTGTAATAGGTCGCAGTAACGGTCGCGGTCGGCTGCCCGAGTGGATTCAAGACCGAGATATAGGTAGAGAAGCCGGACAGCGTCTCACCGTTGGCAAAGGTGAAGTGCATCCCTGGCGTCGATGTGCCCAGCACATCCGAGCCGCCCTGCGTGTTGTGCAGGAAGACGAAGTAGATGGGCCGCTCGGCCACAATGGGAATATCCGAGGTGATGTAGAGCGAAACATCCTGTCCAGGAACGGCATAGTTGGGAACGCGCATTACGTTGTTGACGTTGACTGTGGTGCGAGAATGCGGATTGAGTGTGAGGAACTGCTTAAATGACGGCTTTCCCCGCAATAAGTAGTTCACTATAACATGAGCAGCATTCAACACATTGGCATTCTCAAGAGTAAGATACTCCTGGAAGTTATCCCCAGTATGCCCTTCAGCAAAGTACCAGCAGAATCCAGCAGGAGAAGCGCCTGATGCGACCAGCATAAAGCCATAAGCATTAACCGAACCCAGTCCTGTTGCCATATCGTAACCAAAAGTAGCTGAATAGTGAAGGTTATTGCCGCCAGTCACATCGTGAAATATACAGCTATACAACGAAGTGTTCCTGAGCAGGGAATATACAGTTGGATTAAGAAATCCTAAATTGCTTCCACCTTTGGCATGCGCATACTGATTTGCCAGGGCGACAATTGCAGCCCACATTGGTGCGGCAGCCGAGGTGCCACCGATACTTACAAAGGGATAGCTTGCAGAACAGCCCGCTATCGAAATCGTGCAGTAAACTACATAACCCACATTGGGATCAGCATTCATTGCCACATCTGGCACTTCGCGGCAGTACTGGCCGCTACTCGCATGGCAGGGCGAGCCACTACTATAACTATTGAGAACGCCGGGGCCGCTTTGATAGCCCGGCATGCTCCACAACTGGCTGATTCCACCACCGGAGCCGTTATCTGTGTACGGTGTACTTGACCAGACGCTTTCGCTGTTATAACTACTGTTGCTGTTTACCGCGAGATGAGTCCCACCCACTCCGGTCATATAGGGATTGCTCGCGGGATCATCTACAGCCAGGTTCGTATCACCACAGTCATAGGCTCCATTATCGCCGGATGCGGCAAGCAGCGTCTGTCCCTGCATAGCTGCCTGCATAAAGAATTGCGCTTCGGCGTTGATATTCGAAGCCGATAGACCTGATTCGCACATGCCCCAGCTTGTACTGACTATAGGAACATCATCCGCGAGGATTTGCGACCACTCGTCGTTGGAGCCGGTATCGTTGTTGGGAGCTTCATAGACGAAGAGGTTCGACAGGTGCGGAAGCATTCCCAACAACAAGTCCATGTCCAGTTCGACCTCCAGGCCGCCTGCGGTCTGGGGACCGGGACCGCCATCGATCAGAGTTGTTTGAATGCGTGTTGGCGAGTTGCCATCAAAGCAGGCTTGATAACCCGAGATATCTCCCGGCGTATAGCTGTCGAGTTCAAAGAGGGCGATGCTCTGACCCTCGCCACGATAGCCAGCGTTATAGGCCGCGTTGAAGTTATAGGCAGTGGCAAACTGCGCAGGCGTGAGGTAATTGCTGCCCGGGCCAGGACAACTGGTTGTGTTCACCTTAGCAGTATTCAGTGCGTGCGCGTTGATGGGTGGGTGCTGGCGTATGACGGCATTGCTCAGACCGCTAATATTGAGAATATATGGGCGCAGATTGAGCGGCACGCGAGGAGCGGTCGAGTTCGCATAGAAAAGACGACCATCGCGCGCGCGATAGGTTGAGATGGTGACGCTGAAGGCGCGTTCAGCCTGGCCGACTGTGCCGGAAAAATCAATTACCTGCTCTCCCGCTACGGCGCGGGTAACATTAAAGCCCTGGGCCTGTAAATACTGTGTGACCTGCTGTACCTCATTAGCAGTTGGCCCGTAGAGCGCAGCGAACTGCTGGGGGCGCAGGTAGTGATGATAGAGCGAGGAACCCGGCGTATAGATTGCCGAGATAGAGCTTTGTAACGCGGAGACGTTACGCAGGCTTAACTGAATGCTGAGCGCAAGCTGCTGTTCGGCATTTGCCTCCCCTATTTTTTGACTGCGCGCTACAAGTGGCGATGTTTCACCAATGCTCGCAGTGGGAGCAAGCGAAGCAGCATACACCGGATTCAAGGAGAGCAAGGGCATTCCCAGACTTCCCAACAACACCAGCAACGTTCCCCAGAGTAGCCACCTGGAAGACCGCAACATTCCAACCTCCTGAATAAGCCGTAAACCGGCCTTTTCTTTCAGTATAGAGAGGTGGTTGAAATCTCAAGAGGAAAGATAGTACTAACCATTGTGAAAACCAGGGCGACCGCAAGGGTGCGCCCCTACCTGAACGACATAGTAGGGGCGCACCCTTGCGGTCGCCCTGGAAAACCGTGGTCGCCCTGGTTTTCAGGCCCCGGTACTTGAAAAATCTAATCGTGATACGCCCGTGAGGAATTTCCCCCTTGCTGTGACTCCCTAGTGATAGAAAAAGCTTATTCTCTAAGTGACGAACGGAACGAGGAAATCTCAAAGAGAACCTCGAGCGCATAGCCTCACAAGGAGTGAGTAAAAAGCAGACCGTTCAAGGAGTAAAAATCATGAGTATCGTTAGAAATATACGGCCAAAGGCCGCGACACAAGTTCCCGAGCCTCCAATCGCTCGCTTCCTGTTTGCAGACTCTCGTATGGCATGGTTCTGGTTGATTGTTCGCGTGTATGTTGGCTGGCAGTGGTTGGTTGCTGGATGGGAGAAGCTGACCGGCTATTCCATCGATATTGGCTCCTTTGGTGAGAAAGTTGGCAGCCCCTGGGTCTTCAATGCTCATGCTGGCGCGGCGTTGTCGGGCTTCCTGAAAGGCGCGCTTGCACAGACTGCGGGAGCGCACCCGGCAGTTCAGGGCTGGTATGGCTGGTTCATTCAACACATGGCCCTTCCGGCGGCTCCGGTTCTCACTTACGTCGTCACCTTTGGTGAGATTCTGGTCGGACTTGGCCTGATCTTTGGTGTGCTGACCGGTATTGCAGCCTTCTTCGGCCTGTTCATGAACCTGAACTTCATGCTCGCCGGTGCTGTAAGCATCAACCCGATCATCGGCTCGCTGGCCCTGTTCCTGATGCTGGCCTGGCGTATCGCAGGTTACTACGGTGTTGACCGCTACCTGCTCCCGCTGCTTGGCACACCCTGGACCGGCTCACTGGCACAGAAACCGAAGGAGACAAAAGTAACGCCTCCTGCTCCCGCCAAACTTGCAAGCTAATGTGGGTAATGGTGGCAATGATCTTCTGAAGATCAACAGGACGGGTACGTACATTCCTGTACGTACCCCTTTTTTATGCTCTATACATATGATTTTTGATGAAATACCAGGGGATTGCGCTCCCTGTTATGCTTCCCTGCGCTCAGCATCTGAGTAAGAGGTGATACATCCGTCACACAGATGCTTCACTGCGCTCACATGACATCTTTGATATTCCCTCTTTCATCATCAAAGTTCATATGAGGCGACTACATCGGTGGATGTCCAGCGTTGCCCTGGCGCAGACCCCGACCGGGGGCCACCTGCTCGAGCGATAACTGGGCAGGAATGGTCTGCTCAGAGATTGGCAGCGTAACATTCAACACACCATTGCCGTAGGCGAGATTTGCCATCTCACCATTCACAGGCACAGGCAATTCCAGGTCGCGAGTATAGAATCCAATGCTCCATTCATCGATAAGCAGGTCTTTGACTCCTTTGAGCGTGGCGCGTAAGTCGCCATGTAGCTGCAAATGGCCGTCGCGTGTCACTTCAACCTGTATGTTCTCCGGCTCCAGTCCTGGCATCGGCGCAAGCACCATCAGGCGGTCCTCGGTGCGATAGACCTTGACCGGTACTGTCTGTTCTTTGATCTGTTCTTGCATGGTATTTCCCCTTTCCATTTTCACAAGGTTTTTAGTCTACTGATTACACGCGAGGCTTTCGTAGAGTGTATACGAGGGTTTTTGCGAGACCGGGATTGTCGATTTTGCTCAGGGCTATTCGTCGTTTTGATAACAAGGTGAAATTGAACGCACTTCTGAAAGCTAAAGGAGCAACAATCATGCCAGCTATTATCGAAGAACGCATCATCGCCGCATCCCCCCAGCGTATCTTCGGTGCCCTGACGAATGCTGACAAAATCGCGCGCTGGTGGTCCAATGAAGCGCGGGTCAAACCAGAGGTAGGTTCGCCTGGAGAATTTCGCTTTCGACCGCCAGCCAGTGTTCTTCAGTTTGAAGTGACCGAACTTGAGCAGGACAGGAAAGTAGGCTGGATTTCCAGAAAAGGCCCGCCACAATGGACAGGAACCAGCGTCACCTGGCTACTTGAGCCTGTTGATAACGGAACCAGAGTGCGTTTCACGCATGATGGATTCGCCCAGGTCGATAAGGCCTATGAACAGACACATGGGAATTGGAGCTACTTCCTGGACAGCTTGAAGTCCTACCTGGAAACAGGTAAAGGCACTCCTGGCCTTCCGGCGCAGGTTTAACACGGCGGGGCGCAATAAAAAGCCTGAGTTAATGAACATTGACGAAAAAGCGGGAATATCCAGGCATGTCATGCTTCGCTGCGCTCAGCATGACATGGAACCTCTCGCGCTTAAAACGCCATCACCTGTTCGTTAGCACCGTCTCCTCAAACGACATACTCGTGCCGTCGACAACGTACTTTGGAGTTGGCATCTCGGATGGCCTGACAACCAACATCGGCACTCGCGTCGAGCCAAGCACGCGCTCGGTGATGCTGCCCAGCACCCAGTATTGCAGGCCCGTGTAACCATGTGTCGCCATTGCCAGTAAGTCGCAGCGCGTGGACATACCAGCGCCTTCCGCGTCTTCTCCGCTTTCAGCAAAACGGACGATAGCTCCAGCAACGTCATCATCCATCACTACCGACCAGGTAATTACGAGATGAAGGGCTGCAAGAGGGCCTTCGCGTAAATGCTCTACCACGGATGTCATATACGCTTTGGCCTTGTGCAGAGCCTGCTGCTTCCAGGTCTCTAGCGACACATCGGCAGGCAGGCTTAAGTGGGTCGGCGGTTTGACGACGCGCAACAGGTGTAGCTCGCCCTTGCCAGGAGCGGACAGAGCCGAGACGAGGTAAGCTGCTGGCTCAAGCGCGGCCTTTGCTATGACCGAACCATCCAGGGTTACAAGAGCGCGCAAGGCACGACTTCCTGCGGCCGATGTGACCGGCATGATGCCATTCTCGCGCAGCACCAGCACCGGCACCGGGCTGGTGCGCGCAATCTTCTGCGCCACACTGCCCAGCACCCAGCGCTTCAGGCCCGTTCGCCCGTGACTGGTCATCACGATCAAATCCGCGTTACACGAGGTGGCAATCGAAAGAAGTGTAGGTGCTGCCGAGCCAAACAGCACCTTTGTCTCCGTCTTCACTCCTTGCAATACTCCTCGTTTGCTCAAATCGTTCAGGTAGCTTTCGATGCTATGCAGTTCCTCATCAATGGCATCGCCGGCATAGGCCGCCATCGTGTAGGAGGTGTAAGTCACAGGCAACGCGGCCACCTGCGCCAGTATTACTATGCCGCTGGAAGCACGAGCGATACGCGCGGCTACGGGAAGAGCTTTCTCCGCGCGCTCCGAACCATCCAGCGGAACCATTATGCGCTTATACATGGCCTTCTCCTTTCTAAATTCTAAGGCCATTGTAGTTACAGAAGTCCAACCCAACCCTGCTCAGTTCCCTTTTCCTCGCTGGTGTTAACCACGATCTCCTCTCCTTCCACCATCACCTGCTCCTCGCTGGTTTTTGCCGCCTGTTTTTGCGGGCGTACCACCATCAAGGGCAGTTTGGTGGTATGCAACACGCGCTCGGTGATGCTGCCCAGCAAGAAGTGACTTACACCGCTACGGCCATGCGTTGCCATAGCAATCAGGTCATAGCCCTCGGCTGTTTTTGCGATGGCCTCGGCTACATCAGGATCGCTTGCTACAGAAGTGGAGACCGTGATATTGAACATTTCAACACCGGCGTTGTAGAGCAGATTCTGCATCTTTTCCAGGTACGCCTCGGCATCAGCGCGAGCCTTTTCGCGAGTTTCCTTCGTGATGTAGGCCTGGCTATGCAGCGTGCTGCTGGCATAGGGCAGATCTACCACGCGCAGGAGATGCAGTTCGCCGCGCGCTGAAGTTCCCTCTGCCAGCGCGGAAACCAGGTAGGCCGCAGGCTCAAGCACGGCTTCCGAAAGAGCAGACCCATCCAGCGAGACCAGGGCGCGCACCGGCTTCTCCGGCGTGGTGGTCAATGGCATGCCATCGCGCAGGATGAACACAGGCACGGGCGCATAGCGCACAATCTTATCTGCCACGCTCCCTAAAATCCAGCGTTTGACGCCGGTATAGCCGTGACTGCACATCGCTACCAGGTTGATCTGGAACAGGGGAATGGCATCCATAATGGTTGGAGCAGCAGCGCCAAAAAGCGCTTTGGCCTCCACAGTAATTCCGGCCAATGCTTCTGATTTCGCGACTCTCTCAAGGTACTTCGTGGCCTCGGCTACATCCTCCTCAACCGTTCTACGCATCAAGGATTCAGAGGGAGCGAGGTACGGGCCATACTCAATAGGAGTAGTGACCACCCTGAGCAATACAATGGAGCCATCATATGCGCGGGCTACGCGGGCTGCTATCGGAATGGCGCTTTCAGCGCGCTCTGAACCATCTAATGGGACAAGAATTCGTTCGAACATGTTTGTTCTCCTTATGTTATTGCATTTTCACTTGACCTCTTCGGGCTTGAGTACTATACTTTCCTCACTGGAAGCACCAGGAGTTGCCGCTCGTTCTCGACCCGCTTGAGGGTGCTGCAATTATCGACTTCCTTGTCGGGCTGTGGGTTGGAAAATTCTCAGCCCATAGTTGGCAAGTGGACTTTTATAAAAAGGGCGACCACCCGTTGGGATGATCGCCCGCTTCACGACTTACTTCGCGTATTCCACCAGGACGATCAGACCTCCCATCTCACCCTCTGACTGACCCGGGTTCATCAGGTGCGAGAGGATGTGGCAGTGGAACGGGTAGATGCTGCCGGGGGCCGCCCAGGCCGTGAACCGGATATCATACGTTCCACCAGGAGCAACCTCTATCGTGTCCATCGGAATTGGCTGTGCCAGAAGACCGCTGGACTGCGCGAAGAGGTAGAAGAGATGCCCATGCAGGTGCATCGGATGGATCATCTCACCAGCGCCAATGAGCCGGATATGAACGGTCTGGCCATGCTTGACTATAATAGGCTGCGTGTCCGGGAAACTCTTGCCGTTGATTACGTAGTACGGGCCCATTTCACTGATAATCATCGTGTAATCGACGTCGGCAGCAAAGGCTTTCGCCGCAGGAGTGCCGGGACGCGGGTCAACAATGAACGCACCGTAGAAGCCACCTGGAACCTGAACCATGTCGTTATAGTGGCTATGATACCAGTGCGTGCCAACATCGCTGTCATGAACATAGAAGTCATAGACGTAGGTCTGACCGGGCTGGATTGGTTTCTGGCCAACACCAGGGACACCATCCTGATCGCTCGGCACCTCAAGGCCATGCCAGTGAACAGCAGTCGCCGCAGGGAAGTGGTTGATAAAGGTGACGCGCACATGGTCGCCAGCCGTGACGCGGATCATCGGGCCAGGAACGGTGCCGTTAATCGACCACGCCAGGACGCGCTGTCCGCCTTTGACAGGCTGCCACATAACCTGGTAAGCGGTCAGAGTGAAGTGTTTGGCCCCATCCGGGTCAATCGTGTATTTGGCCAACTGGTTGCCATAGTTCTGCGTCGCGTTCGGCACGTTCGATGGCGTCGTCTGCGTGCCAGATTGCGAGTCCATCGATGACGATGAGCTGCTGCTGGAGCTACTCGCGCTGTTGTTGCTGGAACTGACCACCGGGGCATTGATTGAAGCCCCCATACCGAAGCTGACCAGAGCAAGCAGCACCGCTACCGCGATAAACAGAACGGCGAGCGGCGAGGTAATGCTGCGCCACCAGGGACGACCGATAGCTACAGGCCGCTTTCCTGGTGGCAGCGGCGGAGTCAGGCCGGTTGTGTGGCTGTTCAAGGTATCAAGATAAGTACGAGTCTCTTTGCTGAGGTTCTCCTCCTGAACCTCTTCTTCATGTTTATCAGGACTAAAAGTAGTGCTTTTCGTTTCGATTGCCATGTCTGTGTTTCCTTTCACTTGCGTGAAAAATGTTTCCTCTGCCTTGCCTGATTTCTTTCACCAGGGTTCTTGCCTGTTCTAAGAATAGGGTGGCGCAATCACAGAGAAATCACACGGCGAGAGGGAAAAATCACGAGCTAATCACATTCTGAGTAAATTCTCACAAAAAGAGGTCTGCCGCTTATGCGAGCGGCAGACCTCTTTTTGTGAGAATTTATCCATTGGTGCCATGTGCAGGTGGAAGCGAAGCCAGCGTATATCCAACCCCGACCTTCGTTTGAATGTAATGGGGCGATGAGGGGTCGGCCTCAAGCTTGCGCCGCAGTCGGTTGATATTCACCTGCAACATGTGGCTCTCGCCAAGGTATTCCGACCCCCAGACATGTTCCAGCAGCAGGTCCTGCGTCACCACGCGACCGGCATTCTGGGCAAGATACTCGAGAATGCGATATTCGGTGGGCGTTAGTGGAACCTCTTGCCCTTTCAGCGTCACGAGATGCTGGGCAAAATCTATGGTGAGGTCGCCTGTCGTCAGTGTGGTACGCATGCCCTGCGCGTGTTCCTTTGCGCTTAACTGGGAGCGGCGCAACACAGCGCGCACGCGAGCAAGCAATTCGTCAACGCTGAATGGTTTGGTCAGGTAGTCGTCCGCGCCGAGATCGAGGCCACGCACTTTATCCTGATCCTGCCCGCGCGCGGTGACAATGATAATGGGTACAGAAGAAAACTGGCGCACCCGGTTACAAACGGTAAAGCCATCCATTTTTGGCATCATCACATCCAACAGCACAAGGTCGGGCGAATTACGCTCTATCTCTTCCAGAGCCTGCTGGCCATCGCTGGTTGGTATAACTTCATATCCTTCAAGTTGGAGATTGCGCGTCATTAAGCGTAGCAATTGTGGATCGTCATCAGCGGTGAGGATAGTGGTTTTTCTGGCTGGCATATGCTATACCTTCTTTCTCTTACGACTTTTCATTATTATATGCTCAAACGCTAGAAGGAAACCAAACATAGTTTCTCCGTTTATTCAAGTGGTTGCGGGTCAAGGGGCAGGCGTACATAGAAGGCGCTTCCTTTCCCCTCGGGATCGCTCTGCGCCCAGATCACGCCGTGATGAAGCTCGACGATGCGCTTGCAAATCGTCAGGCCTAATCCCAGCCCATTAACTTCGCGCGTCAGGCGCGTATCGACCCGATGAAACCGGTCAAAAATGCGCTCGAGGTGTTCCGTTGGGATACCCATACCCATGTCTGAGACACAAATCTCCAGCATGCGTTGGGGAGCCACTCCCGGTTCTTCGCTATGTCCTTTTTGTTGCTCACCCTCTGTCTGATTAACCGGACGGATAGTCACCTGGACGCAGCCACCATCTGGCGAAAATTTAATCGCATTTTCAAGCAAGTTATCGAGTACCTCGCGCAAACGTCGCTGGTCGGCGAGGATCAGAGGAACATCCTCCGTCGGCTTTCCTGCGGCGTCCTGCAGGCGAAGCTGGAAGACAAACTGAGCGGGAGCAGCGACATTGATGCGCTCCTTAAGCGCCGCAATGGCTTCGTCCGCGAGATGGACAACATCTACAGGTGCCAGTTCTATCGTCACCTGCCCGGTTTCCAACTGCGAAATTTCCAACAAGCGCTCGATGATGCCTTCAAGCCGGTCGCTCGCCTCATTAATTGCCAGCAGGAACTGATGTCGTTCCTCGCGAGAAAGGCGGCGCTCATGCCGGATCAGCGTTGCAGCATAGCCCTTGATCGAGGCAAGTGGGCTGCGCAGTTCGTGGCTGACAGTTCCCAATAACTCCGCTTTGAGCAATTCCATGCCATATAAGGCTTCGCGCACAGAGCTGGTCTCTAGTTCATGAACTCGCTCCGCCAGCAAAATGCTCTCAACTATGCTCGCAATCGCATTCGCTACCCAGGGCACGCGCCTGCGCGCATCTTGAACGATATGCTCGTTTTTTTCTCCACCCGGCCAACCAAGGATGAGCAACACGTATGGTTGTTTAACAGAATTGTCATCACGCAATTCCGTCATACTGTCTAAAGAATCGAATATATTCCCGGCTTCTGGCCTTCCTAGATCAATGCGATACGTTATCCAGCATGAGATATTGGTCGGCATTTCCTTACCCGAGGCGAAAGCCGTCAGGGCATCTTGCGCGTCTTCCTCTCCTATGTTCTGCAAAGCGAGCGCCCGAAAGGCTGATGATGCGTCGTATGAATGAGCATGGTCATGCTCTCTGCTCAGCAGCAAGGCTCCTTGTTCTGCCTCACAAAGCTGTAACAGGCGCTTCAAAAGGGCACTGGCAACTTCCCCTAATTCCTCAAACTCAATAGAACCAGCCAGCCGGGCCAGTTTCGCGAGATCGAACAAAGCAGGCAAAAGCTCTGCTGGTAGCGACTCCGGCGACAATGTATTTTCTATAACCATACTCACCCCACAATTTTATTAGCAGCACTTTTCGGCGCTTGTCGCTCATCCTGTTTGTGGATTATTATAAGGTGATGGTATTCACATTGATATCACAGAATAAGCTTTTAAATCACGATTCGGTCACAGAAACTGAAAGCAGATGGCATCCACGAATAAACTGGCACAACAAATAGAGACGATATGGACATCACCTCGTATAGTTCAGTTACGAGCACAACTGGATAAGTGGACAAAAGAGTCCTATTCCGGGCCCCTTACCATGCTGGTTGGCACGCTGCTGGCAACGCTTTTCATTATGATCTTCAATCGCGAGGTGGTGGTGCTGGTAAATCCAGGCTTGATCTACCTTCCAGTGATTGCGATGCTGGCCTATCATTGGCAATGGCGGCTGGCAGTGATCGGGGGAATACTGGCGCTCTTCTGCGTCTACTTTTTCTTTATTCCTCCTTTTAATAGCCTCAAATTACCCGGCCTAGAAAGCATAGCGCAACTGGCGACGCTAGCAGCAGTGATGGGCTTCATGTTAGTGATCGTTCAGCTTGCCCGTTATGGCCGCACCCGCGCTATTCACGCGGCGGAACGCCTGGCCGCCCTGAACCGTATCGGCACCGCTCTCATCAGCGAACTGGACGAAAAACGCCTGCTGCGCCTGATTGCGCAAACGGCACGCGACCTGACAGGCGCAAGTTTTGCCGCCTTCACCCTGCGCCCGGTCAACGAAATGGGCGAACCATTAGTTCCATCTGAGGGCAATTTCTTTCACCTGGCAGCCGTAATCGGCGTCACCCCCGAGCAGGAAAGACTTTTCCAGCGTATGCCACTTGGCGGCGAGGGATTGCTAGCCCCTATTTTCCGGCATGGCGTGCCTGTGCGCGTACCGGACGCGCTGACATTCGTTCAACAAGGCAGCACAGCGCATGGGGGAAAAGCGCCTGTTTCACAAAGCGAATACCGCGAAGAGGCGTTGCAGGCAGCCTCTCACTATGCACAAGGACATTTGGCGAAAGAGGGGTTAAAATCGATGGGTGTTCCACGCGGGCACCCCATTATTCGCAGTTTCCTGGGCGTGCCGCTCCTGGACCACAACGGCAATGTGCGTGGCGGATTGCTGCTCGGTCATACCGAGCCAGATCAGTTCACGCAAGAAGACGAAGAATTGCTGGTTGGACTATCGTCCCAGGCGGCGGTTGCGCTTGAAAATGCCCGGTTGTACATGGCAGCACAGATGCGCGCAAGCGAACTGGATTCCATTTTCGAGAGCATTGCCGAAGGCATCACCCTGGTGGATGAACAGGGGAAAATACAGCGCGAGAACCGTACCTCTCTCCGCCTGCGCGAGCAACTCGCGGCCAGTCATACGCTCTCTGCCGATACACTTTTGCAAGAAGTAGCCCAACAGGCCCTGCATGGCGAAATGGAATATCACAGGCAAATTACGATTCCAGACGATTCCGATCCCCGTGAATACAGCATTCACGCCGTACCGATGCGCGCGCCGACCGGACCGCTGAAACAAAGCGCCTATATTCGAAAACAAAGGAGCAACAGTGGCGCAGTCGTTGTCTGGCGCGATATTACCGAGGCGCAAAGACTGTTTTCCGAACGGCAGGCCCATGCAGAGACTGAGACGAGGCGCGCCCTCCTGCAAACAATTCTCGATGAATTGCCTGGCAGTGTGTATCTTGTAAGAGGACCGGATGCGCGGCTGGTGCTGGCAAACAAGTTCGTGGATGAATTATGGGGCGCGCACTGGCCCCAGGGCCAGCCCATGCAGGAATTTCTCGAGAACAATGGCATTCGTGTGTTTCACAGCGATGGCCGCCCCCTTGCCACTGACGAGTTCGCCACCCTGCGCGCAGTAAGAAATGGCTGCGCTGTCCATCATCATCAAGAAACCATCCGACATCCCGATGGCACCACCTTGCCTGTGCTGATGAACGCCGTTCCTTTGAATCCGCGCATTCTTTCCGCTCACGATGGCGGCACATATGAAGAAATGGAGCCGGTGGCGCTGATCATTCAGCAAGACGTGACCCCTCTCAAAGAAGCCGAGCGCGTCAAGGACGAGTTTATTGGCATTGCCGCGCATGAATTGCGCACCCCGCTGGCGGTCATCAAAGGCTTCGCGCAGATGTTGCTGTTGCAAACGGCACGCGGCAAAGGGGCGACGCTGGACGACTGGCAACTGGAGGCCATTCAGGATATTGACCAGGGCACCTCGCGCCTGGTTGAACTGACCGAAGACCTGCTCGACGTCACACGCCTGCAAGCCGGACGCCTGCAACTGCAAATCGAGCCTACCGACCTTGTTGCCCTGGCACAGCGCGTTATCAAGCGGGTGCAGGTGACAACGAACATGCATACTATTTCGCTTGAGGCCTCAGCAGAATATATCGTAAGCGAGGTAGATGCGCGCCGCACAGAACAGGTGTTAACCAATCTCCTCAATAACGCCATCAAGTACAGCCCTGATGGCGGCAAGATCGAAGTGAAGCTGCGAGAGGACGACGAACACGCGCAAGCCATTCTGTCCATACGCGACTACGGCATTGGTATTCCAGAGAATCAGCAGAGCCGCATCTTCAGCCGCTTTATGCGCGCCGATAACACGCGCGCCCGCAATATTGGCGGCACCGGCCTCGGCCTCTATCTGAGCCGCGAACTGGTCGAACGCCAGGGCGGGCGCATCTGGTTCGAGTCTGTCGAGGGACAAGGATCAACGTTTTATGTCTCGTTGCCTTTGACTGAGGTTTAAAGAAGAGTTCCCCAAAGACAGAAAGACCCCGAAGTCACAGGAGTCAAATACCTGGAAGGCACCCCTCGCTGGTGCCCTCCAGGTATTTGACTCCTGTGACTTCGCTGTGATCTTACGCCGCGTTCATGTGATATTTTTGTGATTCTCCGACTTTAGAATAGTTCCAGAACAAAAAACAGTGTGATGTGTACATAAAAACAGCACGTTCAGAAAGGATTGGACTATGTTGAGTAAAGCTGCCCGGTACATGCTCGCGGCACTTCAGGTCATTCTTGGGTGGGAATGGATCGTCTCGGGGATCAATAAAGTACTCTCAGGCACATTTCCGCAGCAATTAGACAGCACGCTCCAGGGCGGCTTTCAGGATAACCCCAATAGCTGGTATATCGGGTTTTTGAAAGCATTTGTGATGCCGCATGGCGTCTTTTTCGGCTATCTCATCGAGTGGACAGAGGTTATTACCGGTCTGGCCTTGCTGGCTGGCGCAATCATCGTCCTGAGTTCGCCGCGTTTGCGCGAGGACGCGCAACATAAGCTGGCGGTAGGCATCTGCACGTTGGTTATCTTCGCAGCCATTGCAGGCAGCCTCATGACCATCAACTATCATTTCTGGATAGGCAAGAGCATTATTCCAGGTATGTCCGCTGATCCCGGCGACGAGGCAATTGACCTTGAGGCGCTGGTGCCACCGCTCTCCTTGATTATCATCGCGGCACAGATGGCCTACATCAAGGCGCTACGAGGCGAGACCTGGTACAGCCGCGCCTATGCCGAAGTGAAGCTGAGACTGCGCAGGTTCATCGGCATGGAAGATGAGCTGGTGAAAGAAACGGCATCATAAATCGTTTCTAAAAATGTAGGGACGCGATTCATCGCGTCCTGCCCGCCAACGCGCACGAGAGGCAGGACGCGATGAATCGCGTCCCTACATTTTTAGATTAATTTTCTCTCGCGTGCAAAATTTGCCGCCTGCGTGCGATTCTCCGCGTGCAGCTTGCCCAAAATATTCGAGACGTGGTTTTTGACAGTACCCTCCGCAAGCACCAGCCGGTCGGCGATTTCGCGGTTGCTGGCCCCTGCCGCCAGCAGTTTGAGTACTTCAATCTCTCTGGCGCTCAGTTCCTCTTCCACCGGTTCCGTCCTTGCTGAAGCAGCCGGTCGTCCTTTGCGCCCGAACTCCATTAACATCTTACTGGCGACTTTAGGCTGGATAAACGGCTCGCCCGCGTAAACCCGGCGAATGGTAGAGGTGAGTTCGTCGGCTGGCACATCTTTGAGCAGGTAGCCCATCGCCCCGGCTTTGATGGCCTCGAAAACGTAGTCCTCGTAGTCAAAAGTGGTGAGAATAATCACGCGCGCGCCCGGATAGGCTGAGGTAATGGTGGCGGTAGCCTGCACGCCGTTCATACGCGGCATCTGAATATCCATCAATACAACATCAGGGCCATTGCCCTGGCGCTGCAACTCTTTATAGCGCGCAATAGCCTCTTCCCCGTTCGCTGCCTCACCTACAACAAGAAAGCCTGGTTCAAGTTCGAGTACAGTGCGCAGTCCCTGGCGCATAAGGGTCTGATCTTCGCATAATAACAGGCGGATGTTGTCGGGCATCACTTCGGCCATTAATTTTCTCCCATGTTGAGCATTATTACCCTCGTAAGTGTACATTGAACGCTTCTTTGGCGCAAGAGGCAATTCACGTTGCCACTGGCAGCAAGCCATTCTCCTGTGGGAGTATGAAATCCGTACACAGGTTTTGGCGCACTTTGCTCCTTTTCAGAAGAGGTCTACACCTTAACCGGTACTCCCCGCATTGCAGCAGGTTTTTCGGGAAGTTCCACGTTCTCGCCCTCGGTCTGCACTTTCATGGCGCTGGAGAGCTTCAGGCCGAGGGCACTGAGGCAGGCCATGCCGGTCGTACACATAAGCATGGCGGCCCAGGGATGTGAGAAGACGAACATGGCGGTTACTTTATCGGCTGGCAGGTGCAGCAGGCCGGTGAAGACCAGCAGGCCCACCGCCTCGTTGCTGCCCACCTGTCCAGGCGGTGTAGGCAGGATGTAGAACATGTTGTAAACGGTGTAGCCGAAGATGGCAGTGCCGAAGGGGATCGGGTAGCCAATCGTCGCGAAGGCCAGCCACGCAAACAGGCCGTCAAAGATGACCGCTACTATTGTGAGCAGCAGCGCCGGTAAGAAAATCCTCGGCTGGCGCGCACCAGCGAGCAGCGAATCCACAAAGCCGGTGGCGAACCCCTCAATCTTGCTGGCGATAGATTTTGGCAGCATGCCTGTCAACTTCTGAAGAAGATGAATAGCCGCGTTCCGCTTCCAGGCCGCCAGCGCGATGAAAAAGATCAGAGCAACAAGCAGGCCACCAACCAGCGCCAGCACCACCCAGAGCTTGATATCCATCTGCACACCGAGCAAAGGAACGATTGCCATGATAAACAGGGCGGGCATCAAATCCAGGGCCTTGTCCATCGCAACTGTTGGCAGGGATTTGCTCACGGGAATATTGGCAATGCGTTTGAGCATCAGGCTCTTGGCAACTTCGCCGCCTCGTATCGGCAATAAGAAATTTAAGAATATACCGACCAGGAACAACTGGATGGCTTTAAAGGTACTGACCTTGCCAATCGGGTTTAAAAAGAGTTTCCAGCGCGCACCGCGAATGGAGAAGGCCATTAAGAAAGCCACGCCAGAGAGCAGGGCCAGCAAAATGCCTCGCGGTGTCGTCAGGTTCTCGCGCAGCACGCGCACCGTCGAGGGAATATCTACGAAGTGCGCAACCAGGAAAAGCAGCCCAATGCCGACCAGCAAGCCGATAGCGATTTTCACGGCAGGACTCTGTAGTGCCGCTTTCCAGGCTGGTACCTTTTCAGAAGCGGCTGCGATAGCTTCGGGCATTACAGCGGGAACGCGGGGCAGACTGCGGCCAAATGGTTCGCGGCCATACAGATTCACCACAGGCAGCGCGCCCGTCTGTTGAATGCCTCGCGGCCAGTAGCCCTCTTCGCCATCGGCTGGCAGGCCAGGAGAACTGGCCCCTGGGCGCGCCAGCTTGATCGCGGGCATCATCCCGCTAAGTTGCATCAGGTGATTGGTAGCCTGCTTGCTGATGTCATCTGCCATTTCGCTGTCTGATTGAGAAAGAGGAGTATCTATTGCTCTGTTGTTTCCTCCCGCTCGTGGCAGCGCTGCCGTCACTTGCCTGGCAATATCATGTAGAGGAGGAGTGTCTGCATTACTTCTTACTTCAGAAACGGGTGTGCATCCTTGCTGCTCTTGCTGCGCTCCCTGCTGGCGGTCACTACTGTCGGGCAAGCCGATCAGGCGAGGACGCGCCGGGCGAGGGCGAAGCGTTGGAGGAATTATATTCAGATCAAATTCCATACACACCTCGATTCATTGCATTGATATATTGAAGAATAGCGATTTTTTAAAGATATTCATGTTTCCGGTACCATTCGGCAGTCCGGCGCATCCCCTCCTCCAACGGCATCTGCGGCGCAAAACCTAATTCATTCCTTGCCCGGCTGATATCATAAACGCGACTATTGGTCAGAAATTTCACGCGACTGCGTGTCAAGGGCGCGTTTTCGCCTCGTATTCCCGGTATCAAAGCGAAGATATCGGAGGCGAGGTTAGCGGCCCAGAGCGGAATGTTGCCTTTCGGCAATTCTTTGTCCAGCGCATGAGCAATCGCGGTCGCCAGTTCGCGAATGGTCACGGGGTGGTCTCCGGCAAGATTGTAGCTATGTCCAATGGCTTTCGGCTTCTCGGCGCAGAGCAAGAAGGCAGCCGTCATATCATCGATATAGATGGGGTGCAGCAGTGCTTTGCCTCCATCAATGACGCGGAACAAGCCCTTTTTAATAGACGAGAAAAAGCCGAGCAGGTGCATATCGCCGGGGCCATAAACGAGGCCGGGGCGCGCCACGCTCACGGGCAGGCCATCTTCCTTATAGGCTTTCAGGGCCAGCAACTCGCCTTCGAGTTTGGTTTGCTCATAGGGATTGGTGGGAGCGAAGGGCGCGTCCTCGGCGGCGGGCGTTTTTCCTGTCACGCCATGCACGCCCGTTGTGCTGCAATGCACGATGCGCTGCAACTGGCTTTGTCCTTTGCAGGCTTCGAGCAGAATGCGCGTTCCCTCGACGTGCGTTCGATAATAGAGTGCTGCCGGAGTGCTGGGATGATAGAGGCGACCGACGAAGTGATAGATGATCGTCGCCCCGTCAACCGCCTTGCGCACCTGCTCCGCATCGGTAATCTCGCCTGGAACGATGCTGACTGCCTCGCCGAACTGCGCGCGCGCCTTCTTCTCATCGCGCACCAGCACGCGCACATCCTGTTTCTGTTTGACCAGTTCCGTCACCAGGGCGGAACCTAAAAAGCCTGTCGCACCTGTCACTAGAACTGTCATTGTCTTGCTCCTGAATAGCCTTTCACGCTGATTGCCTTCTCGGGGCAGGCCTCGTAACAGAGCAGGCAGCGCTGGCAGGCGCTATAATTCACCTTCAACGTCTTTAGATCGATTACATTTGGCAGGGGACATGCTTCCACGCAGACGCCGCAGCGCGTGCAGTTCTCTTCAGAAATCTGCGGCCTTGTGCCTGCCAGACCTGTACCATAGATAGTTGTACACAGGTGTTTACCGCGCTCGGCAATCCAGGTGTAGGGATAGTCAAGCGGGTACATGAGCCAGAAGATGAAGCGGTAGAGCGTCTTTTGTTGGGGCAGGTGGAATTTTTTAATCACTCCCACATCTTCGCCCGCCGGAGTCCAGGAGGGCTTGCCCATCTGCTCCAACGCCAGGCGCAGGTGCGGAATGTCGCGCGGCTTGACGCCTACCACCTGACAGCAGACCAGATCAACGGCGAGGCTGTTGCGCCCGGCAACCAGCACCTGCAAATCGGCTTTATCGCCGTAAACTGGTCCCTCGCCATCCTGACCGACACTGCCATCAACAATCGTGAGGTCGGGCTGGATACCGAGGTTCATATCGACGATACTCTGATCAATGCCAAAGGTATGCATCGAGCGGCGGTCGGGGCGCGGCAGAATGCCCATCAGGTTCTTCATCGCCAGGGTCATTGTCGAGACGACGTGAGTTTTAAGCACAGGCAGATTAATCAGGCGCGCCTCTTGCAAAATACGTGGTACGCGAAAACGTTTCAGGCGCTTCGCGCCATCCGGTCGCAACTCCATCCAATCCTGCTCGCCACCCTCGGGGTCTACCTTGAGAATGCGAATGCCGTTCTCCTGGCAAAACTGCTCTACACCGAGAATGGTATAGATGGCATCGCGATCAAATTCTGTACCCGGCGTCTCACACAGCACCGGCTCCGCTCCGCAGGCTCGAACCTCTTCGGCCACCGCTTTCAACAGGGCGAAGCTGGTGGTCGAGCCGGTTTCGGCATTGCGCCCGGCGACAAAATTGGGCTTGAGAATAGCAATCTTCGCGCCGCGTATCACCGATTCCATGCCGCCGATCTGCTCAATAATGCGGTGCGCGGCCTGTTCAATACCATCAAATGTGCGCGTTACGGCGACAGTATCAGTTCCTGGTTGGGTTGCTAACATAGTTTAAGCATCCTCTTCTACATATATTTATTTTCAAAAACTTTTTTCGTATAATCAGCCTGTCCTACGGCGATCAGCTAAGGCTACGCCTATTCCTGGCGGTTCCTGCCAGGAAAGGGCCGCTGCCGGAGCGGAAACAGGACCGGTGTTGACAATTGGCTGAGGCACCTTATGCTGCACCTGGTAGACGCGAATGACGATTTGCAGGTTGTGGTCGTCAGCGCTGAACTGGGCGCGCAGGACAGAATGATCGAGCGCCTGTTTAATCAGGTCCATACCCCCGCCAGAGTTTTCAATGTCATGTTCCATTTCCGAATCGGCCACGATATAGTCGATGCGGTCCCAGTTGTTCTGCAAGGTTAGATCGTGTATTTCGGGATCAAAAGCCACATTCCAGTACACTTCGGCATGCGGATAGGGCGCGCCATCTCCCAGGCCCTCGCCACCCGGCACGCGCAAATCAAGGTACAGGTAACTGTTAATCACGATGAACGAGTTGTGCGGTACGTGATTGCGCACCCAGAGCATCGCCTCCTGCTGCGCAGAGGTAGGATGCTGGTAAAAACGGAAGCTCGTTGAGGTAATATCATAAGGCAAAAGAACGGCGACCGTGAGCAGCAGCAGAATCGCCCGGACAATATTGAAATGGATCAGCTTCCCCAGCCAGCCCAGCAGTGCATTTAAGGCAATCGCTACATTGAGGGCAATAAGGGGTATCAATGGAAGGATATAGAAAGAAAGTACCTGTCCACCACGAATTAACAATATCCAGAACGAGATGGCCAACAAGGCCAGCATCAGATGCTTGCGATTCCACCAGCCATAGACAAGGTTAAAGAAAGGGGCGGCGAGGCTGAGGAGAACAAACACCGGGTCGTTCTGCAACCAGGCCATCCAGCTATCGATGAAGCTGCCGTTGCTCTCACTGCGCTGCACCTGGCCCACAAGCGTATCAAGCAGGCTCAAATGCTGATGGGTGTCCCAGGGTAAATGCCAGGCATACGGGAATAATTCGCCTTTCAGCACCGCCAGCAGGACAAAGGTAGAACAGGCAGCCACCACCCCGTAGATAAAGGTGACAAGCGCAAATTTCCGCTGGAATTTCGTGATATGCAGCCATGCCGCGTAAATGAAGGCCGGGAAACAGATCAACAGCACTTCTTTAGAAAGCACCGCGCAGCCAAAAGCGAGCGCAGAGCCTACCAGGTAGACTATGCGGCTGTTACTGCTGACCAGCAGATAAAGAGCGACCAGCATCCAGAACGTGGCGATGTTATCCAGGAAAACCTGGCGCTGGTAAGTGATGCTGAGCGGCGAGAATGCAAAGATGACCATCGCCAGCAGCGCAGCGCTGCGGCTCCCACCAAAGCGGCGCACGATCAGGTAGACCAGCAGGGTAGAAGCAACAGCGTACAATAGCATCAACACACGCCCACTATTGAGCGCGTTGCCGAAGGTAAAGACACCTCCCGTCAACTCCAGCCAGCCGCCTATCTGTATCCATGCCAATGGCGGATGCCCATATCCGTATGGATAGGGCGAAATCAGGCCCTGGGTAATGGCCCAGGCATTCGCCATATAGGTGCCTTCATCCAGCTCGTAGCGGGGGAAATTGAACATGTTGTAGGCATGCAGAACGCCAGTAAACCCCAGCGCGATCATTACAAAAATGGCTTCCAGCCACACCGGAATGGGCAGAGAGCGTGTTTTGTTGTTCGTGTCCAGAGTGATACTCGGCATAACGCGCGTCTCGCTGTTGGCAATACGCTTGTTCTGGTCAAGCATCACCCGGGGCAGCATGGTCGTATTGCCTGTGGGCTTGCGCAGAGGATCACGGTTCAGCCTTTCGGGCCGATAGGCTGTGCGCAGGAAAAAGTTATGCGTGCGATAGAGAATGATATTGCCATTCTCTACTTCCACTTTGCGCTGCATCCCGACGCCTTGCTGTACAGGCATAGCAGCCTGACCGTTCGCGGTTCGCAGCATGGCAGGCTGGCGCACAACCGGTACAGCATTTCCAGGGGGAACTCCGGGAGGCATCGGCCCAACAGGTTGTTGCCCGTTCAACTGGGCAGGTCGTCCCTGCTGCATTGGTGGCACCACTCCATTCACAGGCATCGGTGGGCCGCCATTTCCCACTGCCTGGCCGTTTCCGCCAGGAGAGCCTGGCGCTCCCATGAAAGGAGTCGGGGGTATTTTGCCCATCACCTTGCGCTGGGCTGGCTCAATCACACGCTGAGGAGCGCCCGGTTGAGCGCCGGGGGGAAAACCGGCCTGAGTATTATGAGGGGGCGCAGCCTGTGGGTGCTGCGGCCCCTGTTCTTGTGGGTCCTGCGTTTGTCTAAAGGAAACTGTCATGTTTATCTCTTTGCAAGGATTTCCATTACTAACGGTAAGTTTTGCCGGTTACGCGCCCGGCGTAGCAGCAGCTTTGCCGCGATGCTGCCCAAGATGGGCGGTTTTCTCCCAGTTGGTCGCCCCTTTCATTGCCCTGTACACGGCCCGCAGCGCGCCTATGCTCAGGATAGCCTGATACGGGAAAAAGGCCAGCACTAAGATGCAGGCTTCGCGCCAGCTCCAGGGACGTTTATGCGCCTTCAGGAAGGTATGCAGGCCGACAAGGTCGATGAAGACGGCCAGCACAAAGCAGTACAGAGGCAGGAAGGTCAGCATTGCCATCACCAACGGGAGCTTGACAAAGAAGAACATCAGCACCGAGATCGGCACCAGGATCGCAAAAAAGGCTTGCAATTCTGGCAAAATCAGGACATAAAAAGCAAGCAGCTTCTTCGACAGAGACTCCAGCTTCAACCACTCCTTTTTAAAGAGAATCTGGATGAAGCCCTGATTCCAGCGCGTGCGCTGCTTGATGAACTGTTCGATGGTATGCGGCGTCTCTTCGCGTGTGACGTACTCATCCTCGTAGATGATACGGATGCGGGCGTGCGCGAGGCTGAGGCGAATGCCAAGATCGGCGTCCTCGGTCAGGCAGGTTTCATCCCACCCGCCAAGCTGCTCCATCAACTCGCGCCGCACAAAGACGGTATTGCCGCCCAGCGGCGTCATACCGATACGCGCGAAGAAGTGCATCGATGATTTGAACCAGAAAAAGTACTCCAGGACGTTCAGGAAACAGAACCAGCGCGTGTTGTGATTCATCAACTGCACACCGCTCTGTACCACATCCACGTCCTCGTTGAGCATAGTTGTGTTGATGATATTCAGAATATCGGGATGCGGCTCGTCCTCGGCATCGAAGATGGTGACGACATCGCCTCGCGCTATCTGGAGCGCCAGGTTGAGGCCATGTGGTTTACTGACCGGATAATCGTTGTAAATCAACAACTGGACGTTTGGATCGCCCAGCTCATCTATTTTGGCCTGCGCCTCGGCAATCGTCCCAGGATCATCCTCGCGGCAGATGGCGACAATCTGCATCAACTCTTTGGGATAGTTGAGATCGTACACCTTCTGTATCGTCTCGCGGTAGACATCCTCTTCGTTCTTTGCCGGAAGCATGATGGTAAACGAGAGACAGGGGTCGCGGTACACGGTCGGCGCGTGATTCAGCCAGGCATGTTCCGGCGTTTCCCAGATAAACAGGCGCAAACGTATATTGAAGACGGCCTGCACGACCATCAACAGAATAATCAGCAGATAGAGCGCTCCAAAGAAGTAGCCAATATACGTCAGAATCACGATCGCTCCTTATAGATGTTGATTTACCGATGGGGGCGACGCAAGCGTCCTCCCCGCTCCTCCACCACCACTCCCGCCCCTACGTGCTTTGTTGCTTTACCAATGGGGAGGGCGACGCAAGCGTCCTCCCCGCTCCTCCTCCGCCGCTCCGCCCCTATGTTGGTTACTGATAAGATTAACAGGGTACATCATAGGCTAGTGGGTCGGTTTTATTGCCGCAGGTTGTATATTTCAGCGGGTTCACCGACGCCGTATCAATATTGGGAACCGTAAAGCTATAAGCCTCGGCACCCCCATTGCGATGCATGGTGACAAGCACGATACTGTAGCCCGCGATACTGATATCCAGCGAATGCCAGGCGCTGACGCCCAGAAACTGCGTCTGGGGGCTGATCTCGGCTGTCTGGTTATCTGCTGATTTGTTGACGAACAGCAGGCTGAGCGCCTGCTTTGTATCATCGACTGTGCCAAAGACATCAATTGGATCGTGTTCTATGGCAAGTGGCAGCAGATTATGCTGTATGTGCGAGAAGATCTGGAAGACGCGGTACATCGCCGTTTGCGCGTGGCTGCTATCGCCGGTAAACAGGGGATAGGGGGTCTGCACGCCCTCGGCTGAAAAGTACGCGGTATACTCGACTTGCTGGTTCATCAAGGTTCCAAGCGTATCTGCCCACCAGAGCGCGGCTTCGCCTGCGGTTGGCGTGCGCCCGCTGGATGGATTGGTATTGATTTCCGTCACGGCAACCGGTACATCACGCCCCAGGTCCTGCCGGATAAGCTGGCGCAACTGCGGCAGCAGGTACTCCCACTCTTGCGTGCTGCTCAACAGCAGGTAAGGAGCGGTGTGAGCATCCTGAAATGGATAACTGTGGAACGAAACGCCATCAAGCAGGGTGACATGATGGGCCTTTTCGTAATCGCCCACGCCCTTCAAAAAGCCTTCCATCCATAGCTGGCCGGTGCTATCCTTCGGCCCTACGCCCACACCGTAAAACTGGCTGAGTTCGGGACCAAAGACCTTGATGGACGGGTTGTTCTGGTGCATAGCAAGCGAGTACTGAATGAAGGCATTCACATAATCTGCAACAGTATATTTTTGCCCTGTATCGGTATTGGTAAGCTGATCCGGTTCGTTGCCGACGGCCCAGAATTTTATAGGATGCATGGTCGCGTTGGCCGGTATCTGCCCTTTGCAAAATGAGCTACGCGGGTTGCTCATCACGTCCACCCAGCGTCCGGCAAGATTGGCGCGGTCGGCGACCGTCGATTTTTTATTAAATTTATCAATCGGGTCAGAGAGGCGGGCCTGGATCATGCCATCAGCATTGACCTGGTTGAGCAAGTTGCTGAAATCATACAACTGTTGGCACGAGAGAATATGGTCTTCACCCGCGTTACCGCCGGGGAAGCGCAGCAATTTGACACCCGCGCCTTGCAGGCCAGTCACAATCTGCGTGCTGTAATCCATGAAACCGGTAAAATTGGCATCTACTGAGCTTGAACCGGCTTGCGGGAAAACGTTGACGCCCATGAGATACGGGCTGATCGGCTGGCCCTGCCGCAGATCAACCAGCGCCTGCTGTTGACCGGCAACCTTGAGGGTCAACTGATCGTCAGTATTACTCGTCACACTCGCCACGCGCACTGATGTCAATATAAGCAAAATAAGCAGCACAACGCTCGCAATCACAAGCACGCGGCGGCGGCCTTTCCCCTTCACACGGCGCGACGGCGGATTGCCTTGCTGCATCGACAGGTCTTTCCACCCGACGGCGGCATTCCGCTGCCCACCATTTGGTTGCGGCCCTACGCCTCCCTTGCTCACGTCGTTGTTCACCAACATGCTACCAAACTCCCTATGTAGAGGCTATCTCACACGACAGCCATGTAATGCTAAAACTGAAGAACTTTCATCGATACATCTAACTGTTCAAACGCATAATATCGCTTAACTGCACCAAATGAACACTGATTAGGACAATGGTCATCCCAGCATGCTTGCTTGTAGACCTATTTCTACTATCGGCTCATTTCTCGTATGTCGTAGGGACACAGAGTGAGGCATACTTTCCCCCAATGCCTCCTCTTGCTTCAAGCTTAACCAACATGACTCATTGTCTACAAGCGCGTTCGTATATGAATGGGATTACTATGGTATCAGTTGCTACTTGCCACAAACTGTGTATATCAGATAGAATCGGAAAGAGATATTCTTTGAATACCACAAATATCCGCTCCTGAAACTATTCCAGATACTAAGGAGATACCAGTGGCTAGAGGTATACAAGTTGTTAGCGCGTTTCGTTTTTCAGCCGACTCACAACAGCTATTGAGCGAGGCGGCAGGCGCTCCAATCACGGTTCTCAATGCTTCTGACGATTTGTCAGCAAAGATAGCAGACGCGGAAGTTCTTTGCAGCTACGAGGTGCCTTCTAACTGGCGCAAGGCCGCTCCAAAGCTGCGCTGGCTGCAATTTCCGGGCGCGGGGGTCGACTCGCTGCGACCGACCGGCCTGTTGAATAAAGGCTCAGGGGTGATTGTCACCACTGCCACAGGTATTCATGCCAGCACCATCGCTGAATACGTATTTGGCAGCATGCTAATGTTCAACTGGAACTGGCCGCAGATGGTGCGATTGCAGGATCAACGCATCTGGGCAAGGAGCGCCAACTGGTATAACCTGGCGCGGAAAGAACTGGTCGATCAAACGCTTGGCATCGTAGGACTTGGCAATATTGGCCGCCGGGTCGCGCATATTGGCCGCGCCTTCGGCATGCGCGTGCTGGGTATGCGGCGCTCATCTGGTGGAGCAGATGACCCGGATATCGACCGGTCGTATCCGCGCGAGCAACTGCATGAAATGCTGAGCCAGTGCGACTACGTGGTTATCTCTGTGCCTCTCACACCGGAAACAGAGAAAATGATTGGTGAAGCAGAGCTGCGCGCCATGAAGCCAACCGCCTATCTAGTCAACGTCGCTCGCGGGCGCGTGATTGACGAGCAGGCCCTTATTCGCGCTCTGCGCGAGGGATGGATCTCCGGCGCGGGGCTGGATGTGACCGAAGAGGAGCCGCTACCAGCCAGCAGCCCCTTATATACCATGCCGAACGTCATCCTGACGCCGCACATTTCCGGCACCAGCGTTCATTATGATGAGCGCCTGGCGGCTTTGTTCGCCGATAACCTGCGCCGCTATCGTGACGGGGAACCGCTACGCAATCGTTATGACCCGGAACGCGGTTATTGATTTCTAAGGAAGGTTTATTATGAGTACAGACCTGGGCCTTGTGGATGTTTTAGGGGCAGAGGCTGTAGGACAGCCGGGACAACGACGCTTTCGTCTGTTTGCCCTTTCCAATGCTGGCTCCGTCATTATGTGGCTTGAGAAAGAGCAACTGCAAAATCTTTCTCTGGCTATAGACCGCGCCCTGGCGCAGATTACTGAGGGAACGATTCTACGCACCATTGCCCAGGCAGAACCTCCCCCCGAAGAAGAAGGAGGCATGCCGCCCACCTTCCCGAACACCCCTAGTTTTGAATTCCAGGTAGGCCAGATTCGGCTCGGCTTTGATGAGGGACGAAATCTGCTGGCCCTGATTGTCTCTCCCCTGGAAATCGTGCTGGAACGAGGGCGAGACCCTGTAGCCATCATTCGCGAAGAGGAATCGGTGAGTATCTTCTTCACATTGCAACAGGCCCACTCGCTCACCAACGCGATTACTTCATTGATGACCAGAGGGCGTCCCGTCTGCCCGCTATGCAACACGCCTCTAGACGGGGGGCCGCATGCCTGCGTCAAACAAAATGGGCACCGCGAGATTGTGCAGGTCATCGAAGAGATGGACGGCGAAGAGGAAGAATAGTGGCAGGTTATAAAAACTGCCCATCCCGAAATTAGCGGGATGGGCAGTTACTTTTTACACCAGTTTAATCAACACATAGGTACTTATTTGCCTTCTGAAGATAATACTCTTCGTTGGCCTCGATCATGAGCTTATGGAGAACCACTACATCAGCATCAGGCAAACTTTCAACCGGTTGGAGACACAAACGCATCACCGCGTGACCATTTTCGATCACCTGAACGTATCCCCTGGTGCGTGGTACACGATAGACTCGCTGGGCCGTACTGGGACTCGGTATTTCCAGGTAGCCTCGCCAGACCAACTGGCGGCACTGCTCGGCGGTGAGCATATCACGTAACAGACTCGCAGCTCTACGCTCAGCCGACGACCATCCCTTAAAATATGGCTGGAAGATGAGCCAGACCATCGGAGAGATGAAAATCACCAGGATAATCCAACCCAGCGTAGTCAGCACCTGCTGAGTACTCAAGGTCATCCGCCAACGACTCGCGGGACGAGGACTATCTGCTCGGCTGTCTTGTCAAATTCATCGATGCGCTGTGCCGGTTTCCCTGTTTCAATACGGAAAGCGGTCGCGCCTTTCGCCCGCTCCTGGGCAAAGATGCGCTCGGCTTCACGGATGGCAGCCTGGGCCTCGGTATCGCCCGCCAGCGCCTTCTGCTCATCCCAGGTGACACGGTCATCACCGCGCCGCGACATCACCCGTAACATTCCCACAGTCGTTCCTCCTTCGTAGTCATAGCAACTGCCGGACTACCATCTACCTCTTACAGGCAAGCCGGCATGCACATATAAATGACTACCCACAGGTTTGGATGCCCTGGAGGGCATCCACTACGCATGGGCTTTCGACGAACTACAAACCCGAACTACGTGGTAAACAATCCTGGTACCTTCCGATACCTTACTTAGGTATACGTCCAGCGCTGACGGTTCGTTTCGCCAGTCAAGCATGCGAACAACTTGAGCCTTGTCTACAAGCCCTGCCGTTCTGCCTTAGCTCGACTTCTTACTCTCTATTTTAACTTGATATACGTTGAAACGTCAATAGGTCTCACATGGCCTGCTGCAATCTCGTACCGCATTCCGGGCAGAAACGAGTGGTTGGCTGCACCGGCTCCGCGCACCTGGGACAGAACAGGTCAGGCAAAGGTATCTTTGTGCCGCAATCCTCGCAGAATTTGCCGGGCGTTCCCAGGCGGCGGCAGTTCGGACACACGGCCTCTTTCGGATAGCCGGGTGTGGCAAAACCCGCCATCGCCGCTGGCGTCATGGCCTGATTCATCTGTGGTGGTTGCTGTGGGGATAATGCTGGCTGCCCGGGCTGGGGCGGCATAGCACGCGCTCCAGGCTGAGGACGAAGCATGTCGGGTGTGACAGCCGATGGAACGGCGTCGGTATTAAACTGCGGGGCTTTGTAGTTTTCCTCGATCTGCTGGCGTTGCGCCTGCACGTTGAGATCATGCTGGAAGGAAGCGGCGTCGGCTTTGAGATCAGGCGCGCAGTTGACACAGAGATTCAGCTTGAGGTTGAAGCAGCGCGTGCAGACCGTAAGATGACATTTGGGACAATAATGGAAATCGGGCTTTACCTGTGCCCAGGCTTTTTTTAGCGCCTCGGCCTGCTCCGCGTGCCATTTGGAGCCGTACATCTTCTCGCCCGTCTCCGCCGCGCGCCCCCAGAAGCCGCCAAGCAAGCCTACACCAATATCCATAATATTCGTCGCCGTCGCTACATTAGAGCGAATAGGCATGGAATCAACCGACCAGCCGCAGATTTGACAATGAAAACGAAAAGCGAAGTAGCCCTGCGACTGGTCGCTCATATCAGAGTAAATGTTGGGCACAACATAAAAGTCTGCCATGTCTAAAAAACCTCTTTCTTTCCTTTTCAGGAAGCAGTGACGTAAGCAATGGCAGCCGTACCAGGTCCCGTATGGGTGCCCAGGACAGCGCCCAGACGATACACCGGTAAATCTCCTTTGTAGACAGCGCGGATGGCTTCCACCAATTGCTGGCCCACTTCGGCGCTCGATTCGGCGATCGAGACATGCTCTACATTGTTTGAGGCGGAAAGTAATTGGGCAACACGAGCATAGGCTTTGTTGCGCGTGCGCGGCTGCTCTACCGGAACGACCTCGCCATCTTTCAGAGAGACGATTGGTTTGAAGCTGAGCATATTGCCCAACAAGGCTCTCGCGCCGCCGATGCGCCCGCCGCGCCTCACATATTCCAGCGTGTCCAGCACCGCCAGAATATGTGTGCGGGATAGCTCGTCGAGTACGGCGGCGCGAATCTCTTCCAACCCTTTCCCCTCGCGGGCCAGCTTAGCAGCGCGCATAATGGCGCGAGACATGCCAACGCTGATGCTTTTTGAATCCAGCACCTCGATGGGAATCTTCTTCTCCGTCTCCAGGGTATCGCGGGCTGTGACGGCTGACTGGTAGGTGCCGCTCAATTTTGAGGAGAGATGCACCGAGAGAATGGCATCGGCCCCTTCGTCAATCAGGCGCGTGTAGGCTTCTTGAAAACGCGCCGGAGAAGGCTGTGAAGTGCGGGGAAGCTCTTTATTGGCAGCTAGTTTGCGATAAAAACCCTCGTTGTCCAGCTCTATGCCATCCAGATAGGCCTCGTCGCCAAAAAAGACGGTGAGCGGCACAACTGTAATACCGAGCGCGTCGGCCTCGGCTTGCGGAATATCGGCGGTACTATCGGTGACAATACGCACGCCCATACAACAAAATCCTCCGTGTCAAAAAATATCGGCAGCTATTCTGCTGAAATAACGTAGGCGTAGTAGGGCTGCCCACCGTCTACAACCTCGATCTCCAGGTGTGAATACCACTCCTTAATATGTCGGGCCGTCTGATCAGCCTGCTGCTCATCCATATCCTCGCCAAAATAGAGTGTCACAATTTCATACTTGTCGATATGCATGCGCTTCAAGGTTTCGCGAATAACCTGTTGTATATCCTGCCCGGCGATAGTCAGATTGCCATCCACCAACCCGATGTAATCGCCTTCGCGCACGCGCACGCCGCCGATCTGCACGCTGCGTACAGCCGTTGTGATCTCAGCCGTATGCACAGACTTCGCGGCCTCGTCCATCGCCTTGCAATTCTCCTCGAAACTGGCTTCGAAGTTGAAGCTGCTGAGGGCAGTCACCCCCTGTGCCATCGTATCAGTGGGAACAACATGCACCTGCTTGCTACATAAGGAGAGAACCTGCTGCGCGCTCAAAATAACGTTGCTATTATTAGGAAGGAGAATCACTTGTTCGGCAGGCACCGCCTCAACGGCAGAAAGCAGTTCCTCGGTGCTGGGGTTCATGGTCTGGCCGCCCGGCACAAGAGAGGAGACACCCAGCCCCTGGAAAACTCTCACAAAGCCCTCACCTGAGACGACCGCAACGGTTGCAATACCCGACGTGATGGGTACTTCAGGCTCGGAAGCGTGTTCTAGCGCGCTTTCAGCAGCATAGGTAAGGCTCTGTTCCTGGAGATTTTCAATGTTGATATCAAGCAGGCTGCCGAGACTTACACCATAGTCGAGAATCTTGCCGGGCCACTCGGTATGCGTATGCACTTTCAGCATCTTCTCGTCGCCTGCCACAACGGTCGAGACACCGCCCATATCAATAATCTTCTGGCGAATCTCCTCGACGTTCAGATTGTCGCCGCGCAGCAGGAAGACCACCTCGTAGCCAAACTCTTCCTCGATGGTGACGCGCCCCTTTTTCACCTCCGGCTCAGTTGTCTTGTTGATAAGCGCGACATCAGGCACAACTCTATTACCCGCTTCGCCGCGCACATAACGCCAGACGCCTTCGAGAATGGTACAAAAGCCCTGGCCGCCGGAGTCTACAACACCCGCCTGTTTCAAAGTCGGCAGCAGGTCAGGCGTGCGCGCTACCGATTGACGAGCCGCCGTCACCATTTCCTGGATCAGGGCGACGAGATCATCCCCACGCTGCGCGCTGGCCTGCGCCGCCTCGGCGGTTTCGCGCACCACCGTCAAGATTGTTCCTTCGACAGGCTTCAATACAGCCCGATAGGCGAGTTGTTGCGCAGCCTGCAAGGCCGAGGCGAGGTCTTGCGCGGTAAAGGTCTGCTTTTTTTCAAGGCCCTGCGCGAGGCCACGCAGGATTTGCGAGAGAATGACGCCGGAATTGCCACGCGCTCCCAGAAGCGCACCACGCGCAATCTTTGCTGAAATAACCGCCGCCGAAGTCTCTTCGCTCTGCACGATATCGCGGATGGCCGACTGCATGGTCGCAGACATATTAGAACCGGTATCGCCATCCGGCACCGGAAAGACGTTCAAGGCATTGATGGCATTTTTATGCTCTTCCAGCCAGGCTGCCCCGGCCAGAATCGCCTTCTTCAGGTCCTGCCCATCGAAGACACTGATCCGGCGCTGCCGCTGCGGTCGCGCCATGAGCGGCGATGTGCGTGGCTTTTGTTCCTGCATTTAGGTAGACTCCCGCGTACAGCAAGCAGAGGTCTGGCGGGCCGCGTTCAATAAAATATGTTCCATGTGCCGCGCTGCAAACCTCTACAATATGCTGCTTATCTTGTATTTCCGCTATGGCTTAATCCCTGCACATTCACATTCACCTGTGCTACAGGGACGCCCAGCATTTTTTCGATAGAGAACTTGACGCTGCTCATGATATTATGCGCTATCTCCGAAATACGTAACCCATATTCCAGCGCGACATAGACGTCAACGTAAATCTGGTCGTTGAGAATGCGTACATGGACTCCCTGGTTCTGGTGATTCGGATCAAGCAGAACAACCCGTCCATTATGCAAACGTGGAGCAGCGATTCCAACAACACCATAACACTCACTGATAGCCTGCACCGCGATTGTATGAATGGCATTCGGCAGGACTTCTATCTTTCCAAGCGGACGTAACCCGTGTTGTGGTTGGATAGCAGGCGTTCTCGACATGTACACGTCTTCTTTTCTTACTAACTCTTGCCAAAACAAGGTATATCATGATATACTCGCATGGCATGCTCAGTTGTTCTCAAAGAAAGCCAGTCGTGGCTGGCAGTCTGAGAAGCATTTGCAGTATATCAAAAGCACCAGAGATTATCAAGGGAACAGGCGCAGTGAAGAGTTGGAGGCTGTTGCGTTTCAGCGTTGTGTACGCCAACCTTCCTATATAGTACAGAGCCATTTCTACCTATGACGCACTGCCCGAATACACACTAACGTAGAGAGGATGATAGATCATGTTAGGTCGTTGTGAAATTTGCAACCGCAAGCCAATGCATGGCAATTATTCAAACTTCTCCCAGAAGCGCTCACGCCGCCGCTTCGTACTCAACGTCCAGCACCGCCGCCTCGAAATCGATGGCAAAATGCGGACCGTCAACATCTGCACACGCTGCCTGCGCACGATGAGCAAGATGCCAAAGGCGAAATAAAGGGTAGAAGAAAAGCATAACAAAAGTCGAGCCTGCGCAGGCTCGACTTTTGTTATGCTTTTGCGGGCTGCTTTTTGCTTTGTTCAAAGCGTGTTCGTAGCTGTCCACAGGCCGCCGCGATATCATCGCCACGCTCGGCACGCACACTGTTGCTGACGTGATGCTGGCTCAAAATGTCGCGGAACCTGCGAATGGCTTCGCCGCTCGGCGGACGATAAGCGGCGGCGGTAGCATTGACCGGAATGCAGTTGACGTGCGCGAATTGCTTGAGGGGAGCGAGCAATTCTCCCAGCAGGTGCGCGTATTCAGGCGTATCGTTGACTCCCGACAGCAGCACATATTCAAACGTCACCTGCCGCCGCGTGGCCGCGATGTAATCCTGACAGGCCGCAATCAGTTCCTTTATAGGATACTTGCGATTGACCGGCATCGTCTTACCGCGCAGTTCATCGGTTGGTGCGTGCAACGAGATGGCAAGGTTCACCTGTAACGGCTCCTGGCTCAGCTTGCGAATGGCCGGAACCAGTCCCACCGTCGAGACCGTCATATGGCGCGCTCCCAGATTGAAACCATCAGGACTATTGAGGATGCGCAACGCCTGCAAGACATTATCATAATTATGCAGCGGCTCGCCCATGCCCATAAGCACGATGTTTGTAATATGGTCTATTGGTGCGCTATTTGGCAAACCAGCGGCCTTCCAGGGAGCAGCCCGTAGTTCGCGGGCAAAATGCAGCACCTGGGCCACAATCTCCCCCGCGCTCAAGTGGCGATCAAAGCCCATCTGTCCAGTCGCGCAGAAGGTACAGCCGAAGGCACAGCCAGCCTGCGACGAAACGCAGACGGTGGCCCTTGCGCTATTCTCTCCAAGCGGGGGATAGAGCATCAGCACCGACTCGACCAGCTTACCATCCTGCAATTCCAGCAATATCTTGCGCGTGCGGTCATCCTTCGAGTGCAGTTCGCTGCGCACAATGACCGGCCCAATTGTCGCCTCCTCCGCCAGCCGGTCCCGCAGCGCCTTCGGCAGATTCGTCATCTCCGCGAAATCCGCCGCCAGGTGCTTATACAGCCAGTTATAAATCTGCTTCGCTCGAAACGACGCCTCTCCACGCTCCGCCAGCCACTCCCGTAATTGTGGTAAAGTCAGGCTCAATAGATCAGTTTTTTTGGTTGTATGTTTGGCTTGAGAAACATGCATATGAATAGTTGACATGGCTTCATTATAGCATGTCACAAACTTATTGGCTTTAGACAATTTATATGGTATCGTTTCAAATATGAGATGTATGCGTAATAGTCAGAAGGAAGACTATGGCAATCGAAGTACGGGTACAGACGGTGGTCTTACCAGGAGGCCGCATAGAGATCAGCACCCCCGAACTCGTTCCAGGTCAGCAAGCAACCGTCACTATCACCGTTGAAGACAACAAGCCTGCTGGATCGGAGCATGTGATTGACATTTTGAAATCATTGCCCGGCCATCAACTCTTTCAAAATGCTGAAGAGGTGGATAATTATATACATGAGGAACGGGATTCGTGGGAGAAATAGTAATACCTTTAAAAGGGAAAGTGTACCTGGATGCTAACTGCTTCATTTTTAGGAGTCAAAACACCAGATGCGCTTCACGTTGCTACTGCCCTGGTACATCGCTGCAACCTTTTTGTCACGAACGACAAAGACCTTCGCAAAATAGCTGAACTTAATATCACAGTTTTAAGTGAACTGGTAGGAACAACAGAACCGTTTTGTTTAGTATTTGTTGAACCCGCGCCATAGTCACACATTTGCAAAAAAGTGTACAAGTGATGGATGACGGGGAGGGCTTCATCCGCAATTGTATCTACTGTTGCAAATCCACTGTTACATGTGCTATAATCCGACGTGGTATAATAAGAGAGACGACAGATGGGAACACTCGGATGAATAAAAAACCGCCCTCTGTTTGGGACGCCATGGGACTCATGCTGCAATTAGGTTTGACCATTGCCGTTCCTTTAGCTCTTGGTGCTTTCGGGGGCAACTACCTCGACGGGCTAACCAACCATAAACCATTATTTTTGTTACTCGGGCTGCTGCTTGGCCTGATTGTGGGAATATATGGGGCGTACCGTTTATTTGCAAGACTCCTCTAAGTAGCTAGATGGGATAGACGGACCTTCAATAGCGAACAACAGACCGGGCAGGGCGCGGTAATATAGGAGGAACCGCGTGTTCTGGAAACTACAGGAAATCAAAATTCAACCAGACGTGATCTTCACGCCGTTTGGTTTTCCAGTCACCAATACGTTGCTCTGTACCTGGATTTGTATCCTGATCATTGCCTTTATTACCTTCATCGGTACGCGCCGACGCGATCTCATCCCTGCGGGTGTGCAGAATTTCGTCGAGTGGGCCGTGGAAGGTATGCTTAATCTGGTCGAGGGAGTGGTAGGGAAAGAGAAAGGCAGAAAGTTCTTTCCACTGGTTGCCACCTTTTTCTTCTTCATTCTCATCGCCAACCTGACGGATATCTTGCCGGGTATCGATACGATTGGCTGGGTCAATCTCGATGCTGTTCGTGCGGCGCATCTCCCCGATCCAACGAGCATCTTTCTCTTTGGAGACTATACCAACAAGATCGTGCCCTGGTTCCGGCCACCTACCAGTGACCTCAACCTGACCTTCGCGATGGCGCTGGTTTCGGTAGTGGTGACGCAGATCTTCGGTTTCGCCTGGCTCGGTCCGGGATTACACCTGGGTAAATACTTCAAGTTCAAAGAGCTGTTTACACATGGTGTGCAGGGACCCATCGAGTTCTTCGTGGGTATCGTCGAGCTGATTACTGAGATCTCGCGCCTGCTCTCGTTTGCCTTCCGTCTTTTCGGAAACATCTTCGCAGGTAGCGCGGTGCTGGCGCTCTTCGCTTTCCTGGTACCCGCTTTCGGCGACGTGATTTTCATTCCCCTGGAAATCTTCGTGGCCCTGGTGCAGGCACTGGTCTTCGCCCTGCTAACCCTGGTCTTCCTGGAAATGGCGACCAGTTCGCACGAGCATCCCGAAAGCGAACACGAGGCGGAGCAGGAATACGAGCAGGCCAAAGAACACGACCAGATGGTCGCCGCCAGTCGTTAAGCCTGAATTTCAGGCATTTCTCTGATTGCTACTCGCAGCTTTGTCCTGCGGTTGCATAAATTAAGATCATCAATATTACAGCATTGTCCTTACATAAGGAGGGTTTTTTCATGACATCACTTGCTATCGCTCTGGCTATCGGTTTGGGAGCTATCGGCCCAGGTATCGGCATTGGTCTCGCGGCAGGTCAGGCCTTCAACGCCATCGGTCGCAACCCGGAAGCTGAGCCGTTGATCCGTATCAATATGTTCATCGGTCTCGCGTTCGCCGAAGCTATCGCTATTTACGCGCTGGTTATCGCCTTCGTACTCACAGGCAGGCCTTAGTAGTGCAGATGAACAGGCGGGGTGCGACAGCGCGCCGCCTGCTTACGTAGATCAACCCCCGTCTAGTTTGCAGGTGGGGGTTGCCTACTGAAAAGCACACCGGCTATACCTCTGAGGAAAGGAGGCACACAACATGCATACAGTTCTTGTCTCTGGTGATCTGCTGGGAAATCTGGGCATTAATTTACCAGCCTTCATTTCTCAGCTCATCAGCTTTGGCATCGTCTTCTTTATCTTGTGGAGATGGGGCTTTCCCGCGATCCAGAGGACGCTGGAAAAACGGCAGGCCGTGATCCGCGAGGGAGTCGAGAACGCTGAAAAGGCGCGCCGCGACCTCCAGGAAGCCAATGCGCGCGCGGAGCAAATTTTGCAGCAGGCCCGCCGGGACGCGCAGGATACGATTGCTCAAGCCTCCGCTGCCGCGCAGCGTGAAGCTGCCCGCATCCGGGAAGAAGCCGAAGCCAGGGCGCGCCAGATAGAACAGCAGCAAATTGCGCGCATCCGCCAGGAAGCTGCGCAGGCGCGTGAAGAACTCAGCCGCCTCGTGGTCAATCTCTCGATTGATGCCGCGAGCAAGGTTATTAGTAGATCGGTTGACACGAAGGATAACCGCCGTTTGGTGGAAGAATTCGTTAGTAGCAGCCAGACAAGGGAACAGTAATGCTAAAGGGAGCGATTGGACGCCGCTACGCGGAGGCCGTTTTCGATATTGCGCGCAAGCAGAATACCATAGATCGCACCCTTGAGGACGTAAAGGAGATCGCGAAGTTATTCTCCCAGCGCAAGCTGGCCTATCTCCTGCGCGAGCCGAAGATTCCCTTGCAGCGCAAAGAGACAGCTATACGTCAGGCCTTGTCGTCACGAGTGTTGCCCACGTCGCTCAATCTCGCTCTGCTCGTCGTCCAGCGAGGGCTGGTTGACGCAATGCCCAACATTGCGAGAGAACTGGAACAACTTGTACTGGATTACAAGAATCAGGCAGTAGCGGAAGTTACGACGGCAGCACCGTTGGATGAGCAACAGCTCAACCGGGTGAAACAGGCGCTGGAGCGTACAACTGGTAAACAGATTATCATGCATACCCGGATTCAGCCGGACATCCTGGGTGGTGTAGTCGCCCGTGTCGGAGACCAGATCATTGATGGCAGCGTTCGCTACCGCCTGTCCGCCCTTCGCCAGCAATTGCTCAGAAACGTCGCGGCAGGTGTTAACGAGCTTCCGAGTGTAAATGGCTCAGATGGTCAGGCGCAGACGACTGGCGATACAATGGCATCACCGAGTGAGCCAACTAGAATCCAATGAGGAGGAACGACGATGGCTTCATGGGCTGATGAAATCAGTGCCATCATTGAGAGAAACATCGCCGGGTTCGGTGGAAGCGAGACAGAGACCGCAAGCGTCGGCACAGTAATCTCGGTGCAAGACGGTATCGCTCGCGTCTACGGCCTGCAAGATGTGAAATATCTCGAACTGGTAGAATTTCCACGCACCGGAATTATGGGCATGGCCTTCAACCTTGAAGAGGAGACCGTGAGCTGCCCGATTCTGGGTGACTATACACATATTCGCGAAGATGATGAGGTGCGCACGACGGGCCACGTGGTCTCCGTTCCGGTAGGCGACGCCCTGATTGGTCGTGTGGTGAACCCCCTGGGCGAGCCGCTTGATGAAAAAGGCCCCATTATCACCGACAAAACGCGCCCTGTTGAGCGCGTGGCCCCTGGCGTAATCACCCGCCAGTCGGTGAACACACCTGTGCAGACAGGTATCAAAGCGATTGACAGCATGATCCCCATCGGGCGCGGCCAGCGCGAACTGATCATCGGCGACCGCCAGACGGGTAAAACGGCCATCGCGATTGACACGATCATCAACCAGAAGGGCAAAGACCTGATCTGTATCTATGTGGCAATCGGTCAGAAGAACTCTTCGGTAGCGCGCACGCAGGCCATTCTCGAAGAGCATGGCGCGATGGATCATACCATCATCGTTGTCGCGGGCGCAGCCGATCCCGCTCCGTTGAAGTATCTCGCGCCTTATGCCGGGTGCGCGATGGGCGAGGAGATCATGGAGTCCGGGCGCGACGCGCTCATCATCTATGACGACCTGACCAAACACGCCGAGGCATATCGCAATATCTCGCTGATTATTCGCCGCCCGCCAGGACGCGAAGCCTATCCAGGTGACGTTTTCTACCTGCATTCGCGCCTGCTGGAACGCGCTGCCCGCCTGAACGACGAGTACGGTGGCGGTTCGCTTACTGCGCTGCCGATCATCGAGACGAAGGCCAACGATATCTCGGCCTACATTCCGACCAACGTGATCTCGATTACCGATGGGCAGATCTTCCTGGAAACCGACCTGTTCAACGCCGGTCAGCGTCCGGCCATTAACGTCGGCCTCTCGGTCTCTCGCGTGGGTAGTAGCGCGCAGACACGCGCCATGCGCCAGGTTGCCGGTTCGCTTCGCCTCGACCTCGCGCAGTTCCGCGAACTGGCCGCGTTCGCGCAGTTTGCCTCCGACCTGGACAGAGCCACCCGCAACCGCATTGATCGCGGTCGCCGCGTAACCGAAATTTTGAAGCAGCCGCAGTATCAGCCGGTGCCGGTCGAAAAGCAGGTCATGATTATCTATGCAGCCACCAATGGCTACCTGGATGACGTGCCTGTCGATAAAGTCTCGGATTGGGAGACCGCTTTCTACCGCTACATGGATGCCAACCATCCAGAAATCGGCGAGGAAATTATCGCAAAGGCGGTTCTGGAGCGCAACAAGATGTCTGACGAGCTATTGAAGCGCCTGGGCGATGCAATAGAAGAGTTCAAGAAGACAGCCGCGCCGCAGTAGGCCGTAAGCAGGAGGTGGGCATATGCCATCAACCAGAGAAATACGGCGGCGTATCCGGTCGGTCAAAAACATGGCTCAGGTCACTCGCACCATGCAGATGGTGGCCAGCAGCAAAATGCGTCGAGCGCAGGAGCGCGTGGAACAATCGCGCCCCTACGCCGAGCAGTTGCGCGCCCTTGTCTCGCGCCTCGCGAATGTCGCGGGTGAGGATGCCGGAAGCGAGATCGCCCTGCTGAGACAGCGCCCGGTGCGCAAAATCGGCTTTCTGCTGATTACACCTGATCGCGGCCTGAGCGGCGCGCTGCCCGGCAACATCAATCGCAGGGCAGCTACCAGCTCGCAGGAGATGATACAAAAATACTCCGAACAGGGCGAGCGACCCGGCATCGATTATATCGCGGTAGGGCGCAAGGGGCGCGACTTTGTAGTGCGTAGCCAGCTCAATATGATTGCCGAATTTACCAACTATGGCGACCGGCCCGGCATGTCCGATGCTTCGGCTATTGCCCAGGTTGCTACGGATGCTTTCCTGAAAGGGGAAGTTGACGTGGTATACCTGATCTACGCCCAGTTCGTCAACACCGTGACACAGAAGCCAACCGTCGTACAACTACTGCCTGTGCAGCCGCCAACCGACCAGGAAGGCGAGCGCGGTGCCCTCGAATATATCTACGAGCCGGACGCGGCGAGCATCTTTGAAGCGCTGCTTCCACGCTATGTAGATGTGCAGGTGTACCAGGCGCTGCTCGAATCGGTAGCCAGCTTCTTCTCGGCGCAAATGGTGGCCATGAAGAACGCGACGGATAACGCAAACGAACTCATTCAAGATTTGACTCTGACCTATAACAAGGCCCGTCAGGCCAGCATCACCACCCAGATTCTTGAGGTGGTCTCCGGCGCTGAAGCCTTGTAAGGATACGAGGGACAGGAGTATCTACAGGTATTCCAGCCCCTGGGAGAGAGAAATAGATGACTACATATACAGGCGCAAAAGGAAAAATTGTGCAGGTACTTGGCGCAGTGGTTGACATTGAGTTTCCGCCTGATAAATTGCCGGAAATCTACAACGAGATTGTCACCCACATTCCCGGTAGCGACCAGGAACTTGCCCTTGAGGTCGAGCAGTTGCTCGGCAACAACTGGGTACGCTGCGTGGCAATGGGACCAACCGACGGCCTGCAGCGCGGTATTGATGCTTACGATACCGGCCAGCCGATTACTATGCCCGTTGGAGACAAGACCCTGGGTCGCATCTTCAACGTCCTCGGCCAGGCCGTGGACAACAAGCCGCAGGTGACGGACGCGCCCCGCCTGCCCATTCACCGTCAGCCCCCTGACCTGGAAGACCAGGCTTCTGAGATTCAGGTCTTCGAGACAGGCATCAAGGTTATCGACCTGATCTGCCCCTTCATGAAAGGCGGTAAGATTGGCGCGTTTGGTGGCGCTGGCGTCGGCAAGACCGTTATCATTCAGGAACTGATTAACAACATCGCTAAAGGTCACGGTGGCTATTCCGTCTTCGCAGGCGTGGGCGAGCGCACACGCGAGGGTAACGACCTCTATCATGAAATGCAGGAGGCAAAAGTTATCGACCGCCTCGCGATGGTGTTCGGACAGATGAACGAGCCGCCCGGCGCGCGCCTGCGCGTGGCCCTTAGCGGATTGACCATCGCCGAATACTTCCGCGACGAAGAGCATAAAGACGTGTTGCTCTTTATCGACAACATCTTCCGCTTCACACAGGCGGGCGCTGAAGTATCCGCGCTGCTGGGCCGCATGCCATCGGCAGTAGGATATCAGCCGAACCTCGCAGAAGAGATGGGTGAGTTGCAGGAGCGCATCACCTCGACTAAAGAGGGTTCCGTCACCTCGATGCAGGCCGTGTACGTGCCAGCCGACGACTACACCGATCCTGCCCCGGCCACGACCTTCGCGCATCTCGACTCGACGATCGTGCTGGAACGCGCCATCTTCGAGCAAGGCATCTACCCGGCGATTGACCCGCTGGCTTCCACCAGCCGTATTCTCGATCCGAACGTTGTCGGTGAAGAGCATTACAACGTGGCGCGCGGCGTGCAGCGCGTCTTGCAGCGCTACAAAGATCTGCAGGACATCATCGCCATCCTCGGTATCGACGAACTCTCGGACGAGGACAAGCTGACCGTAGCACGCGCCCGCAAGCTCCAGCGTTTCTTCTCGCAGCCCTTCACGGTTGCCACCGTCTTCACAGGCCTCGAAGGTCGCTACGTGCCTCTGAAAGAGACGGTACGCGGCTTCAAGGAAATCCTGGAAGGCAAATATGACCACATCGGTGAGACGAACTTCTATATGAAGGGCACCATTGACGAGGTCGTGGAAAGCTACGAGAAAGAGCAGCAGCAGAGAGGGTAAGCGATGGCGTCACGCACAACTATGCATGTCGAGGTCGTCACCGCCGAGCGCGAACTCTACAACGGCGAAGCGGACCTGGTGACAGCTCCCGGCACCGAAGGCGAAATGGGCATCTTGCCCCGCCACGCTGCGCTGCTCTCCGCGCTCAAGCCGGGGATGCTGCGCATTCGCCTGGGAGGTCAGGAGGAGTCTCTCTTCGTCTCAGGCGGTTTCCTGGAAGTCTCTAACAACCAGGTAACGGTGCTGGCCGATGCCGCCGAACATGCCGAGGAAATCGACCAGGCCCGTGCCGAGGAAGCTCGCCGCCGCGCCCAGGAACGCCTGGCGCAGGCCGGTTCCGACGTCGAGCGCGCCGAACTGCAGGCCGCGCTACAACGCGCCATTAGCCGCCTGCGTGTCGCCGAGACTGCGCGCCGCCGTAGAGGCCCGCGCATCCAAACGCCGCAGTCTGAATAGGCTTTGCAAGCGCAGAAAAACGATGGGGAACGGAATTTCCGTTCCCCATTTGCTTTGCTTAGAAATTGCCGCTGCCTCCACCACCGCCGCCTCCACCGCCAAAATCTCCGCCTCCTCCGAAGTCTCCACCACCACCACCGCCGCCGCCAAAGTCTCCACTCGATCCTGCGCCAAAATCTCCGCCTCCTCCAAATCCGCCCCCTCCGAAGTCTCCGCTAGACCCCGCGCCAAAGTCTCCGCCTCCTCCAAATCCACCCTGGTTGCCGAAGTCCCCACTGGAGCCAACCCAACCGCCGCCCTGATTCTCTTCGCGTGCCTCGCGCTCGCCAGCTTCTTTACCCAATTCGTAACCCAGAAAACCACCACCAGCAGCCCCCAGACCACCTGCCACCCAGGGATTCATACCAGGTCCTTGTTGATAGCCAGGACCATAGCCGGGAGGATAGGGCTGGTTATACTGCGGAGGATATGGTTGGCCCATCGGAGGAGGTGCGCCGTAACCGCCACGGAAGCGCCTGCGCATGAAGATGCCGCCCAGGAAAATGACAGCCAGGATCACCAGACCGATGATACAAATGGCACCGAACAGGCCGGAAAAAACACCGCCCCCGCTTGAGCCACTGCTTGAACTGCCGCCCAACGAACTGCGCAGCGAATCGATAGCAGCAATCGTCGCCCCTGTATAGCCGCCACTATTAAAGTTGTTAATAAAAGCGTTCTTTGCATCGACAACGGCCTGCGATGCATTGCCATTGGTGAACACATTCGAACCTGCCACAATTGCCAGGTGCCGGTGAACGGTATCAATTGCGATCACAATCAGATTGGGATTACTCCCTAGCTTGTTGCGCGTCTCCTGGTCAAATGCGGCATTGCCACTGTTGAAGTTATTGACGGTATAAATGTCGATCGACGCTGAGAGCGTAGATGCCTCGTTCTGCACTCTATTATCATCCAGAACATGCGCATTGTCATAGATATGCACAGTATTCGCGTAGGCAGCCGTTGCGCTGATAAACGTGAGGATACAGACGGCAATTATCGCCAGCCAGCCCTGGCGTAGCCACCGAACACGATGTCTTATGTTCATAGCGGTTCCTCTTTCTAGTAGAAACAATCAAGAGATTGTCACATGTATGTATACGTATGACGCCGCGAAAAGGCCAAATTTCATTACCAGTAATAATGCTGTCGAATTCTTCTTCCTCACGCCGCCTTATGCCGTGATACAATACGATGAGAAGTTTATAGCATGGCATTACCCACCTGTCTCTAAATGTCATCCTGAGCGCAGCGAAGGATCTCCGGCCGCCACAGGCTCGACATGGCCAGCGCGAGATCCTTCGCTGCGCTCAGGATGACAGGCGAAGGGGGCTTTTTCATGACATATCATACCTTATTTACGGAGCGAAATTTGGAATGAGTACAGCATCTTCCGGGCGACCACGCCCGTTTGTTTTGATTGTTATGGATGGCTGGGGCATCAACCCACGCAAAGAGGGTAACGCAATTGCCCTGGCACGCACGCCCAATATTGACAAACTCGCGCAGGATTGGCCGCATACATCCGTCCGTACCTCTGGCGAAGCGGTGGGACTGCCGGAAGGTCAGATGGGCAATTCAGAGGTGGGACACCAGAATATCGGCGCGGGCAAGCGCGTCCTGCAAGACTATACCCGCGTCAGCGAGTCGATCAAGGATGGCACCTTTTTTCAGAATCCCGCCTTCCTGAAGGCTATCGAACATGTCAAAAAGAATTCCTCGCAGTTACATATCTGTGGATTGCTGGGGAACGGCGGCGTACACGCGCACGAAACCCATCTGGAGGCCCTGCTACGGCTGGCGCAGATGCATGATATCGAGCGCGTCTACATTCATAGCTTCACTGATGGTCGCGACAGCTCGCCAACGGGCGGCGTCGAATTCATGCGCAAGCTGGAGGCGCGGGCGCGTGAAATTGGCGGCGAGCATCCCGCGAAGGTGGCAACGGTGAGCGGGCGCTACTACGCGATGGACCGCGATAATCGCTGGGACCGCACAGCGATGACCTATTTTGCCATGACACGCGGCGAGGGCAACAAAGCCAGTTCCGCCATTCAGGCCATTCAGCAATCTTACGATCAAGGCGTCACCGATGAATTCATCGTGCCAACCGTCGTCATAGAGGACAATCATCCGGTAGCGGTGGTGAAAGCCGGAGATGCCTTAATCCACTATAATTTCCGCCCTGACCGCGCCCGCCAACTGACAAAGGCCTTCGTGATGCCGGAACTGCCCCCACAGGCACAGGGCAAGTTCGAGCGCGGGCCGCGCCTGCAAGACCTGGTCTATGTGATGATGACCGAGTACGAAGAGGGTCTGGATGCCGAAGTGGCTTACCGCGCCGACGAGGTTGAAATGCCCCTGGCCCGCGTCATCTCCGAACACGGCCTGCGCCAGTTCCATACCGCCGAGACCGAGAAATACGCCCACGTCACCTACTTCATCAATGGACGCCGCGAAACGCCTTTCCCCGGCGAGGACCGCCTGCTTGTGCCTTCGCCCAAGGTGCCGACCTACGATCTCCAGCCCGAGATGAGTGCGGCAGGAGTGACGGATACGGCGGTAGAGCATATCCGCAGCGGCGAATACGATCTGATTATCATGAACTACGCCAACGCGGACATGGTCGGCCATACAGGCGTTATCGAGGCGGCCATTAAAGCGGTCGAGGCTGTCGATACGGGCGTTGGGCGCGTCGTAGAGGCCACCCTTGCAGTGGGCGGGGGCCTGTTGATTACCGCCGATCATGGCAATGCCGAACAGCTTATCGATTACGATATCGGCAAACCCTTCACCGCTCATACCACCAATCCGGTGCCGCTTTATCTCGTCGTGCCGCAGTTAGCGCAGGTAAAGTTGCGCGGCGATGGCATTCTGGCGGATGTCGCGCCAACCATTCTGGACGTGATGAAGATTCCGCAACCGAAAGATATGACGGGTCGAACGCTCATCATTCATTGATGCGCAGCCAGAGTTATCCACATTGATAGCGTTCAATATGTGGATAACTTTCTAAAAATGTGGATAATGCCCATTCTGTAGTTCAAATAGAACGGGCATTACTCTGCAATTCGCTCAAGATTCGCGAGCGGCACAACCAGCCCCGAGCCATCTTCCAGGCGCACGCGAGCAGCGCGAGCGGTCACATTTGAAAGAAATGCCTGCTGGTGCATAAAGAAATATTCGATGCGCCCCACCTGGCCTCGATGCTCGCCAGCGCTGATACGCACCAGCGAACCAAGGCGCAATTCAGGATCGGGCGTAAGCGGCTGCCAGTTGCCCTGCGTCTCTTCGTGTGGCAACGAGATAAGCAGTTCAGGCAAGCGCCGGGGCATGACTGAGGTGAAGCCGGAGAGCAGGGCCACGTTTCCCACGTAGCGCTTCAAGAGGTTCAGTGTATACTCCGGCATGGGCAATTCACCCAATCCCTCGGTAAAAAGCAGGGTGAGAGGTGGCAAGCGGATCAAATCGTGATTTACACTGCTCATCAACGTTATTAGATCAGCGCCAAGAAAGCCTTCGAGGTCGCGGGCGGCAATGCTGCTCGCCACAACGCCCACTATGCCGGAGGTGAGCATCTGTCTGAGCATGGCGAAGGTGAGCGGTACTGGAACAACGAGAATCGCCCCGGGGGGAATTTGCTGCGGCGGTCGATTGGGAAGCGGAGCCTGCCAGATGGTTAGCACACCGGCGACCTGGTTGCCCACGCCAATACTGCCTTGAATAAGGGCAGCCCTTGATTCTATTATCACACCGCCACGCCGGGTAATCTCGATGACCCGCCCGCGCAAACCGGCGGGTACAATAATAGGGGAGGATGCCGGGGAGCCACTTCTGGCGCGCAAATCAATCCGTTCAAGTCGCATTACGGGCTGATGCGGCTCAACTTCCTGCCCCGGATAGACGAGCGCCGTCCCTCTCATTCCATATCCACCCGGCCAGCGTTCTCTGCGCACAAGCAGACGCGGGACAACCGGCCATCCTTGTGGATACGTCATATTCGCCACCCCCTCAAGCGAGGATACCCCTCTCCGCCTTTTATTTTATATTGTAATGCACCTCAGGCCCCGATTACCTGCATCCACTGCATGATGCGCGCCTGGCGCTCTGTTTCGTTCTTAGGGAACGCCAGGGGCCTGCCTCGCGCATCGATAATCAAACCAACCAGTCCACCATCGATTTCTTCTGCCGCTCGCGCTCGCTCGCCCGGGCCGAGACCAACATCGACGGTGGGAGCCGGATAGAGCGTCAGCAGTGCCTGCTCGTTCAGGCGCAGCGGGATGATTTCAATCGAGCCCGTCATGACCTCAGCCGTTACCTGTCGCCCGTTGCTATATTCGACACCGACGCGAATGGCGGTCTGTCCCGGCGGAAGCTCGCCGAACGGCACCACGCAGGTACCCAGCCGGTGCATCACCGCGTCGTTTTCATTGACCTGCACCGCAGCTATGGGCGCGACGGTTGCCACCGCGCCAAGCTGTGAGATCAGCCCGGTACGGTCCAGCACCAGCGAGGTGACGCCGCGAGGTTGCAGCGCGTCCAGCAGCATCAAGGCCGCCTGCCCAAATTTGGGCGCGTGCGAGAGGACACCGCCCGTCGCCAGAACCAGATCGGCATCGAACGCGCCGTAGCCCTGCTTTTGCAAAACTTCCAGACCGAGAATAATCGCCTCACGCGCAAAGGCTTGAGCAAGCTGTAATTCGCGATGGCCGGTAGGAATAATCTCGGGATGCAGCATGTGGTTCATGACATACTCGCGCAGTTCCTCTTCAGTGATGCTGAAAGGCAGCCAGCGAGTGATACGGGCAAAGCCAGCCTGTTGCAAAATCGAGCCGAGGCCCTGCCCCACGCCAACGCCGGTATTGACCAGGGGAATAAATTCACCGCGCTCTCCCGCCATCATCAGCGTGGTAGCGCTCGCGCCCACGTCCACCGCCGTCACATTCATCGCGTAATGCTGCGCCAGGAAGCGCACAAGACTGCTCAAGGAACTGGTAGTAGCGACCGGCGTAGATCTGGTCAGGGAATGCAGGTTCTCATAACCGGGGCTGCGCTGCACGATCTCGCGCTCATACAGGGCCATAGCTGCCATACTGGTCGGGCCAAGCTGTGCTGGCGATACCAGCGTTTCAACCCGCGTCACCTCTCCATAGCCATTCAACAGGCGGCGCACTGCTTCAACGAATTGGGGCGCGCCCGCGTATACGACAGGAAGGCGGAACTGCTCGCCCGACTGGCTGTTTAATTCCTTGACCGCGTTGATGATAAGCTGGCAGGCTTCTTGCAACGGCGTCGCGCCAGCGGGACTATCGGTAAGTCCCACAATTAAAGCGGCCTGCGGCTGTAGCTCGCGCATGCGCTCTAACTGGCGCTCCCATTCCAGAGCCAGCCGTTCCTGAGTCCAGGGAGCATTGGGAATGGGCGTTGCGCCGCGTGGCACCGTCGAAAGCGGTTTTGCCTGACCGGCTGCGATATACGAAGGAGCGGGTATGGCATAAGTTTCGGCATACAGGCCCGAAACAGCCTGTGCAGCCAGATTTTCCAACTCAGGGCTAACCGCGCCCAGCACGACAATCCGCAGTGGGCCACCAACGCTCATATTGGCGACAAACAGGTCTACCCCGTCACCTGTTGGCTGTTCGGGAGAGATAAGCCGCCCGTTAGACACAAAATGGCGACCGGTAATCGTCTCGATCTCGCCAATTGCCTGCAGAATGCCCTTTGTCACATCGGCGTGGGGCGGCGCGATGGTCGAAGGCGTTTCGCCACGCGCCATCAGGCGATATTGCCCCTCAACGAGGCCAAGTAAAGATACTTTGGTAAAAGCATTTCCACAATCCGCTACCAGGATGGAACTGGCAGCGTCAGAATTTGCATTACTGGTTGGACGTTGTCCTTCCCCCAGGTAGGATTCTGTCTGCATTTCGACTATCCTCTTACTGTATGGTCGCGTAAGTAGATGGCGCGTTCTGCTCGAGCGCTAAAAGCGGAACCACTCACGTATCGTTTCAAGAAAACCACGTTTGGCCGGTTTTGTCCCGCTGCCGCTCGGACGCTGGCTCGTCGGATCAGGCACTCCCACCTGCGGCGGCATAGGCTGGCCGCTCCCCGAATAGGGCATGCCTGAATACTGTCCTGGCATTCCAGGAGGTATAGCTCCCGGCACAGGGCTGGCGGGAGGAGGCGGTGGAAATGCCCCCGGCTGAGATGAGAAATTCGGATTTTGCGAACCCGCAAAAGGATTGCTCCGAGCAGGATAGGAGGGCGCGGTTGACGCCACGCCAAGCATCGATGAAAGAACGTTCGCCGCGACTTCGCTCTGTCCAGGAGCAGGCATATCGGTACGGGGACGGCTTGGTACGCGCACATTTTCTACACGAGATGAACCCGGACGACCATTCGCGCTCCCTCGCTGCTCCTCAGCCTCGCGCAGCCAGCCGGGCAACGCATTCATATCAATCAGGGATGAAGCAGGCATGCCCTCGCCCGGTTGTTGCCCCGGTTGCGCTCCCGAGTTGCTCGACGATTGTGCGCCCTCACGGAGCCAGGGGGGCAGCGAGTTCATATCAAGGAGAGACGAGGCCGACAGGCCATTCTGGTTTGCCAGAGGAGCCTGGTCGGAAGCCGCAGACCAGTTCGGCTGGCTCATTTGAGGCTGCATAGGCTGCGCGGATGGCAGCGGTTGCGACGGCTGCTGCGCAGGTTGACCCGCCATCCAACCGGGCAAAGCCTGCGGGTCGATGAGCGAACCGGCAGAAATGTTCTGCGCCGGAGCGGACGGATTACTGAAGTTCCCAGGATGCGCAGACTGCATAGGCTGGCCCGACGTGATAGGACGAACCGGATTATCTTGCCGCATATTCCCCAACTCGCCGCCAGGAGCTACTGGTCGTGGTGAACCGACGGGTGGCTGGCCCCCTGTCATCCAGGATGGCAGGGCATTGGGATCAATCAGACTTGAGGCCGAGAAAGGTTTCCCCGGGGTAGCCGGAGCGGAAGAAGCGGGGTCTTGACCGCCATGCACCCACGAAGGCAGCGCGTCTTCGTCAATCAGTGAGCTTGCCGAAAAGCCCTCGGGTGGAATTGCGCCGTTATCGGTATCAGGCGCAAATGTTGAAGCAGGCCGCATCGTAGAAAATTTGCCGGAATTGGCCGCTTCCGCCAGTGCTGGATTCTCCGGGTGCATCCAACTGGGCAACGCATTATCATCGATTAAATCTTTTGTAGAGAAACTGGACTGCCCGCTCGATGGCGCGCCAGTACGATCCTGCGCGCGCAGCGACTCTAACCAGGCAGGCAACTGCTCCTGGGCATGCGGCCTTGAATTAGCAGTATTCATGACAGGCTGTCCGCAGTTCTGGCAACTGCTGGCACCAGCCGGAACGGGTCTTCCACAGCTCTTACATGTAATCACTTGTACTCCTCACTTTCGCCAGCCACGACATGCACGCTCCCTCACAACGATGGCAGTGTACCATCCTCACATGAACAGAACAACTACAATTACTTCCAGAATAAAACACATTGGTATAATACAATACACATGACGAGTAGCCGCAAGGCAATGCCACGTCACCATCACGAAAGTACTAAAAGTACTATAGACACCTCTCTCCTGCTCGACGTGGAACTTCCTTGTAGATACATGCCTGTCTGGCCCTCACCACAACCACCAGCCTTTACCCTTGCTTCTTGAGAAAGGCTTCATTACAATAGAACCGTTCTGAACAGAAAACTGTAACACTTTGCCCACAAATTCTTAGAGGTGTTCATCACATGTTAAAACAACGCGCCCCACTTGATCGCGCCATTCCCTCGCGCCTGTTGCTCGGCCTGCTCTTCAGCAGTGGTGTTGCTATTCTGGCTCACAGGCGGCGTTCGCTCAGCAAAAGCGGCGTTGCTGGCGCAATGATTAGCGGCACCACCATTTTTGGTATGGGCGGCTGGTCATGGGGGTTATCGCTAATCTATTTCTTCGTCTCCTCAAGCCTGCTCTCGCATTTCAAAGAGCGCGAAAAAGCCGCCACCGCAGCCGATAAGTTCGACAAGGGGTCGGAGCGCGACATCCTGCAGGCCGCAGCCAACGGCGGGATGGCAACCCTGCTCTCCCTCGCCTACGGCCTGACGCGCTCTCCCCAGGCAAAACGAGTCCTGAAGGCGGGTTTCGTCGGCGCGCTGGCAACCGCCAACGCGGACACCTGGGCCACCGAAATCGGCGTATTGAGCAAACAGGCACCGCGTCTGATTACCACTGGAAAACCGGTAGCGCCCGGCACATCTGGCGGCATTACAGCACTCGGAACAGGCGCGAGCATGCTCGGAGCGCTTACACTCGGTCTATTTTTCTGGCTCTGTCAGGGCTTGCGGCGCTCGCTCCTCTCGCTCCCTCTGGTTGCTCTGCTCAGCGGCATAGTTGGCAGCCTGTTCGATAGCCTGCTAGGAGCAACTGTGCAGGCTATGTACTTCTGCCCGGCCTGCCAGAAAGAAACCGAAAAGCGCCTGCATAGCTGCGGCACACCAACCCAATTCCTACGCGGCCTCCCCTGGATGAACAACGACACCGTCAACTTCCTGGCAACCGCCTGCGGCAGCCTGACCGGAATCGTAGGGGCGTGGGCTTGCCCCGCCCTCTGTTTCCTCTTTCCTAATATCCGTGAGAGAAGAGGGCGGGGCAAGCCCACGCCCCTACGATAATATGCGATAGAAAAGGATACATACGGATGCTCAAACAAATGACAAAGTTTATTTCCCCCACCTGGAATCCAGTACGCGCCGCGCTTGCCGGGCTGCTGGCAACAATTGCCTATAGCGTAGCAATGGAAGGCGATATGTCGCTGACGGGCAATCGCTTCAGTGATGTGCGGTTTATCGAGGGTATGCTGCCGCGTGAGAAGTCGGTTCGCAAAGGGATACCGGTACTCGCCTGGGTACTACACCTGTTGAATGGCGTGGCATTGGGAGAGGTCTACGCGGCCCTCTTTGAACGTTTCTTGCCGGGGCCGAAATGGGTGAAAGGGGCTATTTTCAGCGAGGGTTTTATTATTGCTGCCTGGGGATTGACTCCCCTGGCCGATAAGTACCATCCGTTTATTAAAAGCGGTGAATTGCCAAAACTGGCGAACTGGACATCTTTTTTGCAAAATATCGTCCGGCACCTCGTCTTTGGCATCACGCTTGGACTGTTCTATAATCAAAAATAAAAATGGTATGGGTTGACATGCCGGGCCTGGCATGTCAACCCATACTATTTTTAGTCATGTTTAGACCCAGCGGCGAATATAGTTGCCGACGAAGGGCAGGCTGTAGTTGGGCCGGAACCAGGCCATCACGGCCAGCCAGATGGCGAGAATGACCATCACCCAGAAGATCACCAGCGCCACAAAGCCCAGGCCAATGCTGAGGAAGAACCCCAGGAAAAAGATGTGACCCAGCAGCGCCTGCAGTAGCTGAACAAGCGCGTGGAGGATGGACAGCGGGCCGAAAACGGCCAGCGCCTGCGCCGTATGCCAGCGCACGTTACGATTTCTTTCCATGAAGAAAAGCGCGATAGCAAGCGCCCAGACAATCAACCAGCCAAAGGGTACAAACAGGCCAACCACCAGGATAATTGGATAAATCAAGGTACGTACCCAGCGCTCCTCAAGCCCAAACATCGTACTTGAGGTGCTGCTGCGCATAGTGCTACCTCTGTTTATTCTATCTCTATTCATCATATTGAGCCTCGTTCTTTCTATTTGTTTCGCCCGGCATTCCTCGCTCATCTATCTAACAGAGCCTGGCGTTCTTTTGTTACTTCTGCTATGTATACGTACATCCCTCCGCGTAGTTGCATAATTTTTGCTTAATAAAGAGTGTCATGCTTCGCTGCGCTCAGCATGACATGGAGAGAATCCCCTTATTTCATCAAAGTTCATACGATTTCGTTACAATTTTTTCCACCCACCCATTTTGTGAAAAAGTTCACATCTGCACTGCAACACAAAGGATACAGGTTAGCGTCTATAACAGTGGATGAAGCAGACGTTAAGAGTATAAGGCATTTTACCTATGAATGGGCGAGGCATTGTACGGTTCGCGGAACAAAATCGTTCCGGCATAAGAGGTGTTCAGGTAGAAATGAAGGGATACTCGTCATGAAAACACACAAGCGAACGGCGCGAATGCCGGGTATACATATGAAACCACGAGCGCTCTTGCGCTGTGGAGTCGGATTGGCAACGGGGTTGGTAGGGGCGGCGGATATGCTCTCGGCCATCGTTCCCAGGCTCAACTGGGATATCCTGTTAGGCGCGTGGCCCATTTACGAACGTTATGGGCCGCAAAAGTTGACCGTCATCGTTGGCTTCTTTCTGATAATGCTCTCCTATGGCCTGATTCGAGGAAAGCGGCAGGCGTGGGTGATTACTGAGGCGCTGCTGCTGCTCTCCTTCTTCCTGCATATACTGCGCGGCGGCTCGGTGCTGGCAACGCTGGTTGCGGCGCTGCTGGCAATCCTGCTCATCCTGCTGGCGCGTCTGTTCCAGGCAAAAAGCGATCCCCCTTCGGTGAAAAAGGGTTACGCGGCGTTGATTTTAGGGCTGGGCGTGGTCGTCTTTTATACTGTTGGCGGCTTCATCACCCTCTACGATCAGCTTGAGCCTGTGATTGATCGAATTGGTATCGAGGGCGTGCTGATCCGGCTGTTCACCAACGCGCATTTGCATGTCCTGTACGGCACTCAGGCCTTTTTGTTTGGGCGCGTCCTTCCGGCACTCTGCCTGAGCGCGGTCCTCTACGGCATGTTCCTTGTCCTGCGCCCGGTTGCAGCCACGCTGTTGCCCGGCGAGCAGGAGCGAGCGGTAGTTAGCAGCCTGACCCATCTCTACGGCAAAAACTCGATCTCTTACTTCGCGTTGAGCGAGGAAAAGGCCTACTTCTTTGCTTCATCGGGCAAAGCGGTTATTAGCTACGTGCTGGAAGGCAATGTGGCGGTGGTGGCGGGCGATCCCATCGGGCCTGAGAATGAGATACAGGCGGCCATTGCAGAATTTATCAGTTTTTGCGAGCGGCAGGACTGGACGGTTGTTTTCTGGCAGGTGCGCGCTGACCTGGCGGATATCTACCGTTCGTTCGGGCTGCACCTGCTCAAAATCGGCGAGGACGCCATCATATACGCGCAGAACTTCACGTTGAAAGGCGGAGCAATGGCGAATGTTCGTACCAGCGCCCGTCGGGCAGAGAAAGAAGGCGTGCGCGTGGTCTTCTATCGCGGCCAGGCGCAGGATGTCGAGCAACTGGCACAAATGGAACGCATCTCGCGCCAATGGCTGGCTCAGAAGGGCGGCCTGGAAATGGGCTTCAGCATGGGCAAGTTCGACCCCGTCGGAGACGAGGAGCAGATAACGGCGCTGGCTATCGACGCGGCAAATACCGTCTACGCCTTCGTCACCTTCGTACCCATCTACGGGCGCAGGGGCTGGGGACTTGACCTGCTGAGACGAGCCGAAAGCTGCCCGCCTGGCACAATGGAACTGCTGCTGGCAAGCTCCATCGAACATCTCAAGCAACAGGGCGCAGAAGTTGTCAGTCTGGGCCTGGCTCCCTTAAGCAACACGAACGAAGAGGATACGGGCACGCTGGACAACGGCATCGATTTCCTGACTCATCGCTTCGGCAATCTGAGCAAGAGCCAATCGCTGTTCAAGTTCAAAAAGAAATTCGCGCCCGTCTGGGAGAGTCGCTACCTGGTCTACTCCGGCACGCTGACCCTGCCCAAAATCGGCTGGGCACTCTACAAAGCCCACCAGGAAGATGTCACCCTGCTCAAGACGCTGCGCCGGTCACTCCTCGGCTGGCGCAAAGGCTACGAAACGGTCAAAGAAAAAATTGCGACCGGGGCGCTTGAGGCGGCGAAACTGTAGCACGCCATTCCAAACCTGCCTCCAGATGTCATCCTGAGCGCCGCGAAGGATCTCAGGGCACCCCTGGCTCGACACGGCAAGCGAAAGATCCTTCGCTGCGCCCAGGATGACATGCATCATGGCACGTTGCCAGGCTCCCGCAACTGACGTATAATTGACAATGAAATCTATACGCTTTTTCAGGAGGCTTCACAATTATGGGTGGTCCCGAAATGCAAATATTTGATCCGCAGGGCATTGGCGTGGCGGCTCTGTGTGGTTTTATCCTGTCGCTGCCGGTATCGATGTTCATGGCGTTCTGGATGAGCGCGGTACGCCGCCGCGCTGCGGTAGTCGTGGGCGCGTTCATCGGCGCGTTCATTGGTTTTCTGATTATCCTGGGCTGGGCCGGTACGCTCATCTATGACACAATACTTCCGGGGGCGAATCCCGCGTCCGTATTCTTTGGTTCGCTCTTTTTTGACTCGGTGCTGGGACTCGTTGGCGGCATCCTTTCAGACCTGTTCATTGCTCGCCTGACGCGCCGCGAATATCGCAGGCCGAGCGCGTTGCAGGAAGCAGAGGGACATTCGTAGGATAATTCATGTTCTACCTGCTGCATGGCAACGACGAATTCACCTGCCGCGAGCAACTGAAAAAGTTGAAACGCGAGGAGGATTACGGCTACAACCAGGACTTCTACACAGGCGGTGAGGTCTCCTTGATTACCCTCACCGCCACCTGTAATACTTTTCCGTTTTTGACCGAGAAACGGTTGGTCGTGCTGGAAGGCCTGCCCAAAAGAAAACGCGGCGAAGAGGCTTCCGATAGCGAGGCCAGAGCAGAGCAGGCCGAGAAGCCGAAAAAGGGCAAAAAGGGAAAAGCCAGCACCGAGACACGCGCCGGATTCGAGAAAGGCCTGGCCGAATACATTCCGCAGATGCCCGAGAGTACGGTGCTGATTGTGCTGGTCGATGAGGAACTGAGCGCGTCCAGTCCAATCCTCAAAGCCGCACAGCAGCATGGCAAGGTCATTCAATGCACGCTGCCTAAAGGACAGGCCATCGAAGGCTGGATCGTCAAACGGGCGCAAAGTATTGGCGTCAAGATCACGCCGGAGGCCGCAAAGCTGCTGGCGGACTTTATCGGCAACCAGCTACGGCTGCTGGCGAACGAACTGGATAAGCTTGCGACCTACGTTGGCGAACGCAAAGTGATCGACGTAGAAGACGTGCGCCGCCTCTCTGCACAGGTGCAGGAGGCGCGTATCTTCGACCTCACCGATGCGCTGGCCGCCCGCGACCGCAAAAAGGCCCTCAACCTGCTTCACGAACTGCTCGCGGATGGCGAACCGCCGCTCAAACTTATCAGCACCATCACCTCACAGGTGCGTTCGCTGCTGCTCGTCAAGGAACTGGCCGACGAGGGATTGCGCATCCCCCAGATTGTTTCCGCGACGGGCATGGCCCCTTTCATTGCCGAGAAAGCCCTGCGTCAGATAGGCAAGTTCAAAGCAGAGCAGATCGAGACCGCCTATCGCCAGTTGCTGGCAACCGATGCCGCCCTCAAACGCAGCCGCCTGACTCCAGAAATGGCGCTCGACCTGCTGGTCGTCAATTTCGGCAATGCTTAGCCAGGATATCTATGACGATACATTCTTCCCTACAACAAATGCTGCTCGAACGCATTGAACGCGAGGGCGCGATTACTTTTGCCGAGTATATGCGCGCTGCCCTGTATGAACCCGGCTATGGCTACTACGTGACGGGAGCCGCGAAAATGGGCTGGGAGGGCGACTACTTCACCAGCAGCGATGTCTCCAACCTGTTCGCGCACTGCCTGGGGCGGCAGCTCCAGCGCATGTGGGAGATGTTGAAGCAGCCGCAGCGTTTCATCGTGATAGAACAGGGAGCCGGGCGCGGCAACTTAAAGCAGGGCGTGCTGCAATGGGCCAGGCGCGAAGCGCCGGAATTGTCCCAGGCATTGGAATATCGAGAGGAAGACATTCGCGCCGGGCAGGACGCGCTTCATTCCGGCATAGAGGGCGAAAAGGCATCGGTCTTCCTTTCTAATGAATTGATCGATGCCTTTCCGGTTCATATCGTGCAAAAGCACGATGGGGGACTATATGAAATATACGTGATTGCGCAGGATGGCCGACTGCGCGAGGCGTTGGGAGAGGTGAGCTCGCCGGAAGTCGGGAACTATCTGGACAGGTTTGATATTCCCTGGCAATCGTTCGAGGATGGCTGGCGGGCCGAGATCAACCTGGATGCCCTGCACTGGATGGAAAGCGTGGCGCGCAGGTTGCGCAAAGGCTTCGTGCTGGCAATCGATTATGGAGAGAAAGCCAGAGACCTCTATACGAGAGAGCGGCGCGAGGGTACCTTGCTCTGCTATTTTCAGCATTCCGCCAATACTCGTCCTCTGTGGCATCCAGGGGAGCAGGACATCACGGCGCACGTCAATTTCTCGGCCCTGATACATGAGGGGCGGCGGCATGGTCTGCGCCTGCATAGCTACACCACGCAGCGCGAATGGCTGGCAAAGATGGGCATTGCGGAGGAACTGGAACGCATGCGCGCGCGGGATTTTCGCGACATGGATACACAGCGCGCCAGCGATCAGGGGCAAATCGCGCTGCTACAATGGTATAACCTGCGCCAGCGAGCTGCCGCGCTGACCGACCCCTACGGCATGGGCAACTTCAAAGTCCTCATTCTGCGCCGCTAGTATTTACGCGGGTAGGTGTGGTTATCGTAGCTATTCTTCCCGGCAGGCGCGACTCCCGTATTTGGCAAACCAGGAGGAGAATTCGGGTTGGTCGAGGTACCGTTTCCGCTCGCGCTGGACGTCGAATTACTGACATTAGCTCCTGACTGGCCCACATTTAAGGAAACGGAGGAACTTGAGCCATCAAGCGGCGTAGGCGTAGCAGCAGTCCCAACGGTACTCTGATTTGTCTCTAGCTGGCCACAGCCAACACTCGTTCCACTCGCGCTTGCTCCCTCGTGAATATCGATAAACCAGGGAGTGCTGAGGTCGAGATTGCTAATATGGAAGATGCCATTCAAGTTGCCGTTGCTGTCGCTGGTGATGCTTCCAATATCTATTGAAGGATAGCCACCGCAGGCACCTTGATCGAGCGTGATTTCATAGCGCGTATTCGGCGCGAGGTTTTGCAGCGATATTTGCAGGTTGTTGTTCGCATCAGCAGTATTCTTGGGCAGGTAATCCGCGAAGCCTGTTACCGCTGAGCCAGAGTTGAGTAAGGAGGTGCCCGCCTGAGCAAAGAAACGAGGCGCAAATAAAAAGATCAAGACGCCCACTACCACAACGATAAGCAACAGGCGGAACAATCCTTTAATCATCCAGGCCATCTCCTCATGTCTATACGCCGATACTACACGTATTATATGCTGAACATCGTCAATCTGTCTACAGGCAAGAAAGGTAAATATGCGCAACAAACAACATCTTGAACCAGGCCAGGAATCCGTCTGGGATTATCCACGTCCCCCGCGTCTTGAAGAGAGCAGCAGGCATATCCAGGTCATCTTCAACGGCGTGGTCATCGCCGATACGCACCGCGCCAAACGCATCCTGGAGACCAGCCACCCGCCCGTTTACTACATTCCCCCGGAAGATGTGCGTCTGGAATACTGCATCCCCACCTCGCGCCATACCTTCTGCGAATGGAAAGGCCGGGCCTCGTACTATACCATTCAGGTTGGAGAGAAAAGCGCGCCCAACGCCGCCTGGTACTATCCGCACCCGGCACATCCCTATGAAGCCCTCGCCAACCACGTCGCTTTCTATCCTGGCAAAATGGATGCATGTTATGTCGATGGAGAGCTGGTGCAGGCGCAGCCGGGGGATTTTTATGGAGGCTGGATTACGAAGGAAATTGTCGGGCCATTTAAGGGTGGGGTGGGAACAATGGGGTGGTAAAAGTTCATCTTCCGCTTGATAGGTCATTTTTGCGCAGGCACTAAATCGACGAGCGGTTAGTACTGGAAAGAATTCGGGGTTTTGAGTCTCCGACGAGGACGGATTTGTGGTTTCGGGTGGTTCTGTAGGGACGCGATGAATCGCGTCCACCCCGGCCCATCGGAACGTATCGCCGACGGGTGGACACGCTGATGAATGTTGACCAAGCAAGAGGAAAGACCCAGGCAGGTCATGCTGAGCGCAGCGAAGGAGCTGCGGTCGCGCCGCACGCCTCGGCGGGGGACCACGATCCTTCGCTGCGCTCAGCATGACAGGGGGCACTAGACCCCCATCTTGTGTCAACATCCATCAGCGCGTCCCTACAGAATTATTCTTGATTCATTTGTGTAAGTTCATAGACAGTTCGTCACGGATAGCCTTCTTCACCTTTTCCAGAGCTGTTTCTATCAGTTGTATTCCATGCTCTTGAAAAGACATCACGAGATATCTCAGGTCGGAAAAAGGTTCTATGTCCATGCTCCAGAGTTTTTCTTCTATTGCCCGCCAGAATGTATTGAACGCCTGCTTGCTTTCGCCCAGACGCCAATACATTTTATGAGCAGCAACTTGAAGCGTTTCCAGGTTCCGGCCATAGGGATGCAGGATAGCGGCAACGAGAGCATAGTTAAAGGCTGTCTCATCTTCACTTTTCTTGCCTTCCATCGCGTGCATTACACTTATTTCTTTTAATGTATCCGATAGTCCCTTTGGATAGAATACAGGTTCGATATATCGCTCATGAGCCATTTCTAAGAAATCTTGCGCCTTTTTCGGTTGCTCTTCGAGCGTAACCAGTCCTTTGTGAAGGGCAATATGACCTGCTGCTGTCCCTTGCATACCAAGCAGTTCCTCACTTCGCGATAGATGGTTTTCAATCAGCTTAAACTCCCCTTGATAATGGAGAGCGGGGATCTGGCGCAGGAATGCAAATCCTACATTTGGATAGAAACCAAGTTCACTATCATATTTACCAGCTTCCTGTAACTTTAGTAAACCTTTTTTTATAAGTGCCTGATTATCTTGCTGAATGCCCCAATCTACGTAGATCCGTCCTAACCAATGCAGCCGTACAGCCTCTAGAGCTATGATCTGTTCCTTGCCCTCACCATAAATGAGCATTTTGCCATATGAGGCAAGATAAAGTAATCGTCGCTCCTTGCTTCCATAACTTTGTAAGAGCGCCTGGCCATTCAGGAGAGCTTGCCTGGCCCGACTAAATTTATCTTGTTCATAATAGAGCCAGCCAAGCCGCAGGTAAGCTTCTGCCAGAGTCAATGCACCCACTTCGTCCTGGGACTTCTCAATAACCTCTTTGAATCTGCTTTCAGCAATCTCAAATTGACTGAGATTCAGCGCCATCAGTCCAGCGCTTACGAGACATCGACTCCATGTCGCCCAATCTTCACGATGTTTTGCCTCTTGCGCGGCAAGCAACCAGAATGTTGCCGCCTGCTGCCACTCGTGCCGCTCGTTCAGTATCCTGGCCCGCTCTTCGTGCGAGACAGCTTGAATCAACTTCTCCTCGCCGCTTGCTTCCGGGCTTCCTATCAGTTGCGTAATAGATGATGTAGTACCTACAGTTGTTGAGGCGGCAGTAAGACCCGCTAATTCTAAGAATTCGCGACGATTAACGGGACGCCCAATTTTTTCCAACCCCTCAGCGAGAACATCAATTAATCGCTGCCGCTTGTTGTCTGGCAAATGAGATTCCCCCTTCTCAACACGTTGTAGCGACCCCTTATTAATATTACTAAGCCCGGCAAGGTCTCCAAAAGACCACTCCAGAGCCATGCGGCATTCTCTTACTTTTTGCCCGAATATTTGACGATTGTAATCGTCTTTCCGCCACCCCTTAGCCATAGGCTTCTTTTTTACTCCTGCTTTTCTGGGAAGCTCAGCTAAAAAGGTAACAACGTACGTGTTTTAGCGACCCGCCATGACAAACCTGCTTCCAGATGTCATCCTGAGCCCAGCGAAGGATCTCAGGCCACCATTGGCTCGACACGACAAGCAAGCGATCCTTCGCTGCGCTCAGGATGACAGGCGAAAGGGTCTTTTTCGCGGTCCGATATCAAACCCATCAAGTAATGACGGAAAAGCGTTGCAAAGTTGCAAAATTGCAACGCTCAGATGCGCTATGCTTGGCCTGCAAATTTTGCGCGCATGTCTATTCGGGACATGCGAGGTTCTTAGCTTTCAGAACAAAAGGAGAAAGCAGCATGGCAAAGGAAAAAGTTGTGGTCTTCCTGGACTTCGCCAATGTTAACCGGGCGTCCAGGGAGAAAAGGCTCCGGCTAGACTATCACCACCTGCTCCAGTACCTGGGCGAGGGGCGATTTCTGGTCGATGCGTATGCCTACGTGCCGGTCAACCCGCGCAACGAGCATCGCTCGGACGGCATTATCGAGGCGTTGTGGCGGTCGGGCTACATCGTCACGACCAAGCTGGGTACTATCGCGGGTGGGACGTACAAGTGCAATTTCGATGTCGAGATTGCGATGGATGTGCAGCGCGTGGTGTACCAGGTGAAACCGGACATTCTGGTGCTGGCGTCGGGCGACTCGGATTTTGTCCCGCTCATTCAAGAGGTGCGCAAGGCCGGTGTGCGCGTCGAGGTGGCGGCCTTTGAGGAGAACGCGGGGCCGGACATCATGCTCAAGTGTTCGGGCTTCATCAACCTCGGAGTGTACTACGATAGCTACCTCGCCGCCCTGGATGGCGAAGAGGAGCGCATCGAAGACCAGTACGCCAACCTCATTTCCTCGCAAAACGGGGCTTCGGAGAGCATCCCAGAGCAGCCAGCGAAAGAAGGTGAGGACGACGAGGATGTGGATGGCGAAAAAGAGGTGGCGAAGCTACTGGATGACGCGGCGAATGCTGCCGCGTCCGAAAAACTCGACGATCTCGGTTTGTAACCTGCTCAGCAGAAAGGAGCAATGACACATGGCGATTATTAACGGCAGGCGTATTCAGGTCCCACCTTCCGGCATTACGGGCCAGAACCTGATCCAGCAACTCAATCCCGCCCCTGGGCGGCGTCCGGTCATGCAGCAGGGACTGTTCTTCCGGCCTGTGCAGCCGAACTACGTCTACCAACCGGCAGAACTGGTTGACAGTCACGGCAGGCCGGTCAAGATCACGACCATTCCTGACCGCACGAAGGGCATGGTCACGTATGGGGGCGACCGCACATTTCTCTCCAAACAGATCATCACCGAACAGGTTTACGATATCGCGCAGCACCTGTTCAAGAAGGGCGTGTCCTTCGACGAGGAACATGCCGATTGGATGATTGCCAACGACTACGTGCTGCCGCCCATCTGGCACAACATCGCCCGTACCACCGACCTGCTCATCATCTTCCCGACGGAATATCCGGAGCTGCCGCCCGTGGGTTTCTACCTCAAGGAAGATATCCCGCTCTCGGTCAACGGCCACCTGTACCAGCGCGCCTATCACGAGGCCTGCAGCGACCCGCTGACACAGGGTTGGAAGTGGTACTGCGTCTACATCAACCCCGGTAGCTGGCAACCCGCCCCGGTGCATAGCCCCGGCGACTGGCGCAAAGGCGATAACCTCTGGACCTACTTCACCCTGATTAGCGAAGTGTTATCGGGAACAGAGGATTAGGGGGTAATACCTGTCCCTACGCAAGGATGGGCATCCGTTGCGTAGGGACAGGGGGCGGCGGGGATGAGCGGCGGGGGCCTCGTGCCTGTCCCGGGTGGTGGGGAAAATGCGCCTGAGTGATCGAACGGCGGTTTTGCCCCACCACCCCCCAGGACAGGCACGAGGCCCCCACACCACCCCACCACATCCCCCTGTCCCTACGCACCTTATCCATCATATACAGCTAATGAAAGGAAATTTCCCCGTGAATACACACGTCCGCAATTACATCAAGTTCAAACAGGAAGACCTGGCATACTTGCGGAATATGCTGCTGGAAGACCTCTCGCGGGAGCATTTCGGCATACTGCTGGGCAAGACACAGCAGGTCGAGGGCCATACCATCATCAATGTGATCGACATGTTTTTCCCTGAGCGGACAGATTATTACCAGCAGAACGTGGCCTTCTTGCGCATCAAAAAAGAGTTCATTCACAAGATGCTGGTCGAACTGAACAACCGCTACGATGTCGATACGATTATTGACGTGCATACCCATCCCTTTTCGCCGTCGCATGTGGCGTTCTCAGCAACGGATGATAGCGACGAACGCACCTTTTTCCACTTCCTGAACGACACGTTCGACAACATTCATTACGCCAGCATCGTCTTCTCCCAGACACAGTACTCGGCCCGCGTCTGGACGTTCAATCACAATCATTCGATTGTCGCCAGGAGAGCGTTGCTCAAAACACAGACGAGCCGGGAGAACATCGCGAGTGCCGACTTTCGCGAAGAGACGGATACCACCTACGAAAAAACGGCGCTCGCGCAGGTAGAAGGCTTTTTCCACCGCAGCGCGCTGGCATTGGGGTTGGACGTGATGCGTACCATTATGCATGACCAGACCATCTCCATCGTTGGCGTCGGCGGCCTCGGTTCGGTCGTCGCGGAACACCTGATTCACATGGGCTTCCATGACATTCACCTGATCGACCCTGACGTGCTGGAGATGTCGAATCTGAACCGCGTGGTGGGAGCCTATTACGAGGATGCGGAGCAGAAACGCTATAAAGTGGATGTGGTCAAGCGGCATCTGACAGGCATCAATCCGAAGGCAACGGTACGCGCCTGCCGGAAAGACATCCACGATCCAGAGGTAGAGCAGGCGCTGGCCCTCTCAGATTGGATCATCGTGGCGACCGATAACCATTCCAGCCGCCTCAAAGCGCAGCAACTCTCAATCAAGTACTTCGTGCCGCTGCTCTCGCTGGGCGTCAACATCACGGTCAACAACCACAAGATTGAGGACATGAGCGGCGAGGTGATTACGGCCCGCGTCGGAGACTATCTCTGCCTGAGCTGCCTCAACCGCATCAACCCCATCAAGGTAGCCAGCGAGCGGCATCCAGACCAGGGCATTCGCGAGGCTCTGGTGAAACGCGGCTACGTCACAGGCCAGGACATCAAAGAGCCTGCCGTCAAGACGCTCAACACCTTCCTGGCCACAATGGCGGTCGAAGTCCTGATTAACCAGTACACCGGAGCAAGAAAACACGTGCCTGTGCTTGTCTTCGAGAACAACGAATACATGAGCGTCTACGAGGACAAAGAAAGCGTGCAATACAGGAATAAACAGTGTTTTCTGTGCAATGTGTAGGGACGCGATTCATCGCGTCCACCTTCGCACGCGGCGGGAATCGGATCGGTGTAGGGATGCGCTTCATCGCGTCCACCTTCGCACACGGCGGGAATCGGGTCGTTGTAGGGACGCGATTCATCGCGTCCACCTTCGCACGCGGCGGGAATCGGGTCGTTGTAGAGACGCGCTTCATCGCGTCCACCTTCGCACGCGGCGGGAATCGGCATGGGCAGCCGGACGCGATGAATCGCGTCCCTACACCATTCTGGCGCATTCTTTTCTGAAGGTTTATCATCGCGTCCTGCCGACCTGGGATGTGCATCGATCGGCAGGACGCGATGAATCGCGTCCCTACAACGATCCGATGCACCGAGGTAGACGCAATGATGAACATACATCAGACAACGGGGAATCATTCTGTAGGGACGCGATTCATCGCGTCCACCCTGGTGCATCGGCGTGGCAGGCGGGTGGACGCGATGAATCGCGTCCCTACAATAACCCGATTCATTCCCCCCACATTCACTAAAAGGTATATCGCATGAACGAAAAGAAACAACCTGCACCGCAACCTGCCCGGCCATCTTCCAGGCCGCAGCAGATGCAGTGGAGCGTCCTGGAACAGCAGGTGGCGCGCATGCAGATGCAGATTACGCAGGCCTGCCAGCGCGGGGATAGGCAGGCGGTACATAGTTTGCAGCAGCGATTGATGGAGTCTGAGGCGGCGCGCTTGCTGGCGGTGCACAAGGCGGCTGAGGAGAACCAGGGGAAGCACACCGCCGGAGTGGATGGCGTGAAGTCACTGAGCCAGAGCGAACGAGTGGCGATGGCGGCCCTCATTCATCCTCGCCATTGGAAACAGCAGCTTCCTATGCCTGTGCGGCGGGTATGGATGCCGAAGCCAGGGACGACCGAACGCCGCCCGCTCGCCATCCTGCCGATGATTGACCGTTGCAAGCAGGCGCTGGTGAAACTCGCGCTGGAGCCGGAATGGGAGACGCAATTTGAGCCGCATAGCTACGGCTTCCGACCGGGGCGCGGGACGCATGACGCGATAGCGGCCATTCTGGTGGCGATTGAAGGACGTCCCACCTACGTCTTTGACGCTGACATTGAAGGGGCCTTCGATCATGTCAACCAGGCGGCGGTGCTGGAGAAGTTGCAGACCTATCCCGCGCTCAAAAACATGATTAAAGCCTGGCTTGGCGCGGGCGTGATGGATGGCGATAACTTCATTCCTACCAAAACGGGCATCGCGCAGGGAGGCGTGCTTTCTCCCCTGCTCATGAATGTCGCGCTGCATGGCATGGAAGCTATCGTTGCGGGCGGCTCTGGTGGAGAACAGCCGTTGCTGGTACGCTACGCGGATGATTTCGTGATCTTGCACTCCAATCTCTCGGTGTTGCAGCAGGCCATCCGGCGCGTCAAACGCTGGCTGGGAACGCTCGGCCTGCAGGTTCACGCCAACAAGACGCGCATTACGCATACGCTGATCTCCTATGAAGGGCAGGTTGGCTTCGATTTTCTGGGCTTTCACATTCACCAGGAACAGGCAGGACGCAACGAAGCGCGGGGCGCGCAGCCGCACAGGGTGAAAACAATCATCGCGCCCAGCCAGGAAGCGGTGCGGCGGCACATGGCCGTTCTTGATCAGAAGCTGGCGCAGTTGCAGATGGCTCCCCAGGCACAGGTTATTAAGACGCTCAACCCGATCATCGCGGGCTGGGCCACCTATTACAGCGGCGTTGTCCCGGCGGCAACGCTGAGCCAGTTCGATGAAATGCTGGAACAACGGCTATTGCGCTGGGCAGGCAAACGGCATCCCGGCAAAGCGCGTGAATGGCTGCTCAACCGCTACTGGCAGCCCGTTGGCAGGCAACAACGGGTGTTTGCCACCCATGACAGGGCGCAATTGCGGGCATATCGTCTTGTAGGGACGTGATTGATCACGTCCCTACAGGAATCGCGGCATTGTATGGATGTTTCCATAGAAAGGATAACCATGAAAGGCGCGGCCCCATTGGATATGATCCCGATTTCGTCGTTGAATTCGCTGGAATATTGCCCGCGCAGGTTTTATTACGAGGTGGTGCAGGGCGAGATGCTGGTGAACGAATTTGTGCTGGAAGGGATGCTGGTTCACGAGCGCGTTCATTCGGCGGGAACGCAGACCTCGGCGGAAGGCGAGATTCAGACCACGCGCCTGTACCTCTACAGCGAGACGCTGCGCCTGACGGGCTTTGCCGACGTGGTAGAGGAGCGAGCGGGCGTGTTTCTACCCGTCGAATACAAGCTCGGCACGATGGGCGACTGGCTCAACGATCACATTCAACTGTGCGCGCAGGCTTTGTGCCTGGAAGAACGCCAGCCCGGCAAACCGCCCATTCCCTACGGCTACATCTACTATACGGGTTCGCGGCGGCGCGTCAAGGTTCCTTTCACGCCGCAGTTGCGAGCGAAGACAAAGGCGGCCATCGCGCAGGCTTTCCAGGTCGCCGCCCGCGAAACGCCGCCGCCACCGCTCACGGGCAAATTGACGGAACGCTGTCCCAATTGCAGTCTGCTGCCGCTCTGCATGCCGGACGAGGTACGCATGCTGCGATCCAAAAAGAGCAAGTGAAAACGCGAAAAAGGGCAAGTAACAAGGAGCAAGTGAAAAGCCAGGGCGACCGCAAGGGTCGCCCCTACCACAATGGCAAGGAGCAAACGCATGTCTACATTGTACCTGACGGAAGACTATTCCTTTGTGCGCCGCGAAAGCGAGGATATGCTGCTGGTGCAAATTCCCGAACGCAAGGGTAAGGATGGCGCGCAGCCTCGCCCCGCCCGCAAAGAACGCATCCCGCTCATCAAAATCGACCAGGTTGTGGTGATGGGCGAGATCACGCTGACGGCATCCGCCATCCACCTGCTGCTCGACCGCGACATCGAGATCACCTACCTGAACCAGTTCGGCCACTTCAAAGGCCGCTTATCGCCCCCCTTCTCCAAAAATGCCATCCTGCGCCTGGCTCAATATCGCGCTCACCAGGACATGACCAAACGCTGCGAACTGGCGCGCAGGTTTGTGATGGGGAAATTGATGAATCAGCGCCAGCGATTGCTCCGGTATAATCGCGCCCAATCGGATCAAGAGGTGAGTCAGGCCATTCATCAACTAGCAGCCTCAATTCAAACACTGGAAGGCCTCTCATTGCGCGGCATCTCTACATCCCGATCATTAGCGAGCGGGGATAACAGCGTGGAAGGCACACCACTTGAGGCAATCCTGGGTCTCGAAGGGGCAGGAAGCGCGACCTACTTCCGATGTTTTGGCAAACTGATTACAAGACAAGACCACTGGTCCTTCCCCGGACGAGTAAAACGCCCACCTACTGACCCGGTTAACTCGCTTCTGAGCTTTGGCTACTCCCTACTTACCAGTAAAGTAGCCAGCATTGTACAAATGGTCGGCTTTGACCACTTCGTCGGCTACCTGCACAGCGCCGTGTATGGTCGCCCCGCCTTAGCCCTTGATCTGATGGAAGAATTCCGGCCTTTGATTGTGGATGCAGTTGTGTTGACCATATTGAACAATCGTATGCTAACATCCGGAGATTTTGTAGCAGAATTGGGGGCTTACCGCCTTAAGCCAGAGAAACGCAAAGTACTCTTTACGAAACTCGAAGAACGGCTCAATGAAGAGGTGCATCATCCGACCTTTGGTTATAGGACAACCTATCAACGCTGCATCGAACTACAAGCACGCTTGTTAGGCAAATATATAACCGGGGAGATCGATGAATACCCTCCATTTCTTGTAAAGTAGGTGAAAATGAAACGTAGAGCGAACAACACAACTACCTGCTACGTGGTTGCCTACGATATTCCCGATGACCGCAGGCGCACCAAAGTACATCAAACTCTACTAGGTTTCGGCAAGTGGACTCAGTACTCTCTCTTCGAGTGCTTTCTCACACGAAGAGATATGATATTATTACAGGCAAAACTGGCTGAACACCTGATAGCGTCTGAAGATAGCGTCCGCTTTTATCCACTATGCGCTAACTGCATAAGCAAAGTAGAAACGGTTGGGGGTGGGCCTCCATCCGACGATCTGTTATACATTGTTTGAACTGCTCAGCTTTCCGCGAGGCGCAGTGATGGCCTCTTTCCGCTGCGCCTCGCGGCAGGCTCTACAAGCCTCTTCGCGCCATAAATAGGACATAGACTGTCCTTTTTGATGCTCCACAAAAAACCCAAAAAAACCCGCCTCGCGGAACTGCTTGCCTTTTTTGGCTTCTGATGCTACACTACAAGTACAGCAGTTGGAATGGATGAGGCGGCCCGTTGGGGTTTGAAACGCTACAAACGCCATGCTAGGCATAACATGGGAAACCCAGGTTGGAATGGATGAGGCGGCCCGTTGGGGTTTGAAACCCGATACCGCCCTCTCCGAAGGTGGAAGCTTTAACCCCATGTTGGAATGGATGAGGCGGCCCGTTGGGGTTTGAAACGATGACGCCATCGTCGATTGATGGGACCGTCATCCAGGTTGGAATGGATGAGGCGGCCCGTTGGGGTTTGAAACAGACCGATGAGCGGGAAAAAACGACGAACGTTTGCCAGTTGGAATGGATGAGGCGGCCCGTTGGGGTTTGAAACTACGTCAGATGCGACGTTCCATGTGCCAGGCGAAAGGTTGGAATGGATGAGGCGGCCCGTTGGGGTTTGAAACTATAAGGACGATGAAGGCCATACATTGGCTGTCTCTCGTTGGAATGGATGAGGCGGCCCGTTGGGGTTTGAAACTGGAATTCAGTTTTTTGTTGCCATTGGCACTTTGGTGCTTTTTGGCACTTGGAGGCAATATCGGTTGGAATGGATGAGGCGGCCCGTTGGGGTTTGAAACTGGAATTCAGTTTTTTGTTGCCATTGGCACTTTGGTGTTGGAATGGATGAGGCGGCCCGTTGGGGTTTGAAACTTGCCTCGCTCATTTCAGGCTCTCTTAAAGTGCCTGTTGGAATGGATGAGGCGGCCCGTTGGGGTTTGAAACAACAGAGCAGCTACCGAGAACAAAACTAAATCCATCGTTGGAATGGATGAGGCGGCCCGTTGGGGTTTGAAACCACCAATTTTTTCAACACTACGACGCCAGCGCGTCGGTTGGAATGGATGAGGCGGCCCGTTGGGGTTTGAAACTTGTCCTGTTGTAGACGTAACAAAACGATCACCAAAGTTGGAATGGATGAGGCGGCCCGTTGGGGTTTGAAACTTTTATATACAGCGGCAGAACGCCTGTCATTTCCTCGTTGGAATGGATGAGGCGGCCCGTTGGGGTTTGAAACCCTGATCGGGAATGCTGGCCAGGGCAGAACGCGCAGACTTGTTGGAATGGATGAGGCGGCCCGTTGGGGTTTGAAACAAAAAGGACCCTCCTTTGAGAAGGAGCCAAAACACGAAGTGTTGGAATGGATGAGGCGGCCCGTTGGGGTTTGAAACTACTCCTTTTTAGAAGACTTACCCTGTTTGAAGGGCGTTGGAATGGATGAGGCGGCCCGTTGGGGTTTGAAACAGTCGGTCGCTGTATTCCCAGGATTCCTCCCAGGGTAAGTTGGAATGGATGAGGCGGCCCGTTGGGGTTTGAAACGTGCCCTACGCCACCAAGTGGAGGACAGACATACGTCTGTCGTTGGAATGGATGAGGCGGCCCGTTGGGGTTTGAAACCGTCATTGCAAACCACTTGGGTTGTGGGATTGGGCGGTGGTTGGAATGGATGAGGCGGCCCGTTGGGGTTTGAAACAACAATATCAGCAAGCCGATATTGTTCACCCGTTTGGTTGGAATGGATGAGGCGGCCCGTTGGGGTTTGAAACATATCAAATGGCTGCGGAACCGGTGTCGGTCCAAACGTTGGAATGGATGAGGCGGCCCGTTGGGGTTTGAAACCAATCTGCACCTCTAAGGCAAAGAACAAGGCTCACGTTGGAATGGATGAGGCGGCCCGTTGGGGTTTGAAACTGCAGCTCATCGAGCCAGAAGTGATTCACTCCGTCTACGTTGGAATGGATGAGGCGGCCCGTTGGGGTTTGAAACTGCCGGTAGTACATGCTATCTGGCTTTCAACTACAACGTTGGAATGGATGAGGCGGCCCGTTGGGGTTTGAAACCTTTGCTATCTGGTATCACCACAATGTTCAGATGCTCGTTGGAATGGATGAGGCGGCCCGTTGGGGTTTGAAACACCTGCAGATTGTAGCAATACTTCGTCAGTTGACTCGTTGGAATGGATGAGGCGGCCCGTTGGGGTTTGAAACTTCTTGCTTCAGTTTACGTACCGCATCGGCGACATTGTTGGAATGGATGAGGCGGCCCGTTGGGGTTTGAAACGTTGCCTCGACGACGATGTAACAATATCTGCCAACTAGTGTTGGAATGGATGAGGCGGCCCGTTGGGGTTTGAAACGCCCCGGATCCAGAGGGCGGGATATGCGCAGTCGCCCGTTGGAATGGATGAGGCGGCCCGTTGGGGTTTGAAACCAGTTCTATCAGGTGCGGAGCAACAGCGCAGATAAGGTTGGAATGGATGAGGCGGCCCGTTGGGGTTTGAAACTGGCACGGAAGGCGTGTTACGTGCATCGTTTGATCGGTTGGAATGGATGAGGCGGCCCGTTGGGGTTTGAAACCTGCTGATACGCGATGACGACAGTACAGCGTGCCGGGTTGGAATGGATGAGGCGGCCCGTTGGGGTTTGAAACAGAAATCTGAGCGCGCAAGCAACAGCAAGATGACCGGGGTTGGAATGGATGAGGCGGCCCGTTGGGGTTTGAAACATACCCTTGCTACATATTCCACTATCTCCCGCCTCGTTGGAATGGATGAGGCGGCCCGTTGGGGTTTGAAACCCAGTGCTGCAACCCGTGACTGAGCGCCCGCAGCATAGTTGGAATGGATGAGGCGGCCCGTTGGGGTTTGAAACTAACATACCATCGTATGTTCGAAGAAAACTCTCGATTGTTGGAATGGATGAGGCGGCCCGTTGGGGTTTGAAACATGCAGTGGTGCCACTGGGTGCGCCGGTGCTGATGGGTTGGAATGGATGAGGCGGCCCGTTGGGGTTTGAAACTTACCTCGTCCTCGTGGAAGAACACCGGAAGGAGAGTTGGAATGGATGAGGCGGCCCGTTGGGGTTTGAAACTATACTTCCATGCCACGGGTCCTCAAGGAACTTTTCCGTTGGAATGGATGAGGCGGCCCGTTGGGGTTTGAAACGATGTAGTAAATGTCGGCCTCGTAGCCGCTAAAAAGGTGTTGGAATGGATGAGGCGGCCCGTTGGGGTTTGAAACTTCACTAAACCCCAACTTTAAAAGCTGGTTACTTACAATGTTGGAATGGATGAGGCGGCCCGTTGGGGTTTGAAACACCAGGGTCACTATAACCTGACGGCTGGTTGATTGGCTGTTGGAATGGATGAGGCGGCCCGTTGGGGTTTGAAACACTCCAACACCGCAGCCCTATCACTACAGTAGGAAAGTTGGAATGGATGAGGCGGCCCGTTGGGGTTTGAAACGAAGAAATCCGAGAGATGCCAGGGCATCACTTCCTCCGTTGGAATGGATGAGGCGGCCCGTTGGGGTTTGAAACGCCAGAAGCAATCATCGTTGGTGGCCTCAATGCACGTTGGAATGGATGAGGCGGCCCGTTGGGGTTTGAAACTCCTGGAGTTCGAAGGCCTCGGTTTTAAGAGGACTGGTTGGAATGGATGAGGCGGCCCGTTGGGGTTTGAAACGATCAATGCTGCGTTAGAGTTGGATGAATCCACCCCTAGTTGGAATGGATGAGGCGGCCCGTTGGGGTTTGAAACAGGCTCATCCCCAGAAATGTCCAGGATACCGAAGTAGTTGGAATGGATGAGGCGGCCCGTTGGGGTTTGAAACTCATCAGTTGAGCAATCGTACTCCCATGCAGAGAGGTTGGAATGGATGAGGCGGCCCGTTGGGGTTTGAAACAACCCCACGCCTGCCGGGCCTGGTAGCCCATGCTGTTGTTGGAATGGATGAGGCGGCCCGTTGGGGTTTGAAACTTTTGGCCCGCGCTTCCCTTTCGGCCCTCTTCCGAGGTTGGAATGGATGAGGCGGCCCGTTGGGGTTTGAAACCGCTCTGCTCCTGTTCCTGCTCTTGATCTTCTTTTGTTGGAATGGATGAGGCGGCCCGTTGGGGTTTGAAACTACCGTGCTGCCGAACGAGTATTGGGCAATCTCAACGTTGGAATGGATGAGGCGGCCCGTTGGGGTTTGAAACAGTCGATGAAGGCATACATGTGCATTCTTCGTCCCGTCGTTGGAATGGATGAGGCGGCCCGTTGGGGTTTGAAACTGCCAACCCACCTCTTCATGGCCGCCGCTTAAGCCCTGTTGGAATGGATGAGGCGGCCCGTTGGGGTTTGAAACCACTCAGGAGGAGATTGATCTCGCTGTCGAGAAGCCCAGTTGGAATGGATGAGGCGGCCCGTTGGGGTTTGAAACCGGTAGATTTTCAGGCGGAATGCCTGTAATCAGATCGGGACAGTTGGAATGGATGAGGCGGCCCGTTGGGGTTTGAAACCCGAATTTCTCGGCTGAGAGAGCATCAACAACATTGGTTGGAATGGATGAGGCGGCCCGTTGGGGTTTGAAACTCCACAAGATCCACACCGTCTGCGAGGTTTCCCTCCCGTTGGAATGGATGAGGCGGCCCGTTGGGGTTTGAAACGTAACCCATTAAGGAAACATCATGCGCACACCGGAACAGGGTTGGAATGGATGAGGCGGCCCGTTGGGGTTTGAAACTGGGTTACAACAATCCTGAAAACACTTCAGGATTAAGTTGGAATGGATGAGGCGGCCCGTTGGGGTTTGAAACCTGCCCCCACGAACATGCAGAGTTTCTCGATCAACCGCGTTGGAATGGATGAGGCGGCCCGTTGGGGTTTGAAACTCCCAGACTACGCGTTGAAGCGTACCTTTCTTCGGAGGTTGGAATGGATGAGGCGGCCCGTTGGGGTTTGAAACGTTGGGTTTTGCCAGGATCGTTTTTCAGCTCCTCCGTTGGAATGGATGAGGCGGCCCGTTGGGGTTTGAAACTGTAGATGCCGCCGGCCTTCCTGCTGGTTTAACGACGTTGGAATGGATGAGGCGGCCCGTTGGGGTTTGAAACTACCAAAGATCATACCTCCTGCAATTCCTGTCACGAGTTGGAATGGATGAGGCGGCCCGTTGGGGTTTGAAACAAACTACTTTACAATTTCAAAGTACCGAAAAATCTGTTGGAATGGATGAGGCGGCCCGTTGGGGTTTGAAACCAATGGATAGTTCCCTGTTTGATTTCCATATCCTACGTTGGAATGGATGAGGCGGCCCGTTGGGGTTTGAAACAGCCTATAAATTCCACCATACATTAGTCTTGTCATTGTTGGAATGGATGAGGCGGCCCGTTGGGGTTTGAAACAATGCTCGCTTGCCCTCGTAACTGAAACGTTGGTCTGTTGGAATGGATGAGGCGGCCCGTTGGGGTTTGAAACATGGTACCCCTCCGGATTCTTATTTTGGTGTTGGAATACGTTGGAATGGATGAGGCGGCCCGTTGGGGTTTGAAACTTCTCTGTCGTTAACGGTTAATGTAAATGCTGATGTGTTGGAATGGATGAGGCGGCCCGTTGGGGTTTGAAACTCGAATGTCTCTTGAACGTCTTGAGCAGCCTGCCGCGTTGGAATGGATGAGGCGGCCCGTTGGGGTTTGAAACAGGATTAATTTGTTTTAACAATCTTAAAACATCAGCAGTTGGAATGGATGAGGCGGCCCGTTGGGGTTTGAAACCAATAAACACAAGGATACTAAGTAGTGATCCCCAGGTTGGAATGGATGAGGCGGCCCGTTGGGGTTTGAAACAATCCCGCCCGACGGCAAAGCCGCAGATCACCATCGTTGGAATGGATGAGGCGGCCCGTTGGGGTTTGAAACACGTTATGTTCAGTCTGCCGACCAAAGCCAGCACCGTTGGAATGGATGAGGCGGCCCGTTGGGGTTTGAAACCCCACTATCAGCATCAGGAGTATCAGTAGGACTGTGAGTTGGAATGGATGAGGCGGCCCGTTGGGGTTTGAAACTGTCGATATCAGCCTGATTCAATTTGTGTGTCATGGTTGGAATGGATGAGGCGGCCCGTTGGGGTTTGAAACCTATATGGAAGGGACGGGACGCGCCGGGCTGCTGAGTTGGAATGGATGAGGCGGCCCGTTGGGGTTTGAAACTATCCGATAACGAAGACGTACTTCTTTTCGAATCGGATGTTGGAATGGATGAGGCGGCCCGTTGGGGTTTGAAACCGCATGATGGGCCGGATACCAACGTTCAGGCCGTCTTGTTGTTGGAATGGATGAGGCGGCCCGTTGGGGTTTGAAACCTCATGCTAATCTCACCGTGAGATAGCTCCAGCATGCCGTTGGAATGGATGAGGCGGCCCGTTGGGGTTTGAAACGTCATCGTATGCCTCCAGGCATTCCATGACTCCGAGTTGGAATGGATGAGGCGGCCCGTTGGGGTTTGAAACAAGTCGTAGGGAAGGACAGAGAAAAGAAACAAGAAGGTTGGAATGGATGAGGCGGCCCGTTGGGGTTTGAAACGTCATCGTATGCCTCCAGGCATTCCATGACTCCGAGTTGGAATGGATGAGGCGGCCCGTTGGGGTTTGAAACCACTGGGTTGGGCAAGCATCCATGACGCAATACCCGGGGTTGGAATGGATGAGGCGGCCCGTTGGGGTTTGAAACACCATATGCTGCCCTCTTCAATAGCACGATGGTAAGTTGGAATGGATGAGGCGGCCCGTTGGGGTTTGAAACACTAAGAAGTGAATTACCCCAAATGGTCGCATTGACAGTTGGAATGGATGAGGCGGCCCGTTGGGGTTTGAAACCCAAGGCAAACATGCCGTTCCGGGCCGAGAGGCGTCGTTGGAATGGATGAGGCGGCCCGTTGGGGTTTGAAACGTTCAGGTCTTGTTCCAGGCGCACGAAGCGATCGAACGTTGGAATGGATGAGGCGGCCCGTTGGGGTTTGAAACGAAGGGGAGGGGGCAGCCCTTCGGGGCATACGGCAGCCGTTGGAATGGATGAGGCGGCCCGTTGGGGTTTGAAACCTTAAGGGCCGGGTCGGCCCCTTCGCTTGGAGATGGTGTTGGAATGGATGAGGCGGCCCGTTGGGGCTTGAAACGTCATCCAGCGGCATGGTCCTCGCAGCGACATGCACCTGTTGGAATGGATGAGGCGGCCCGTTGGGGTTTGAAACGATGACCCCCTTTTCTATGTCAAGCTGGTAGTCTCCGTTGGAATGGATGAGGCGGCCCGTTGGGGTTTGAAACAAGCAACGAGTCATCAACCAGACGTTGTTGGTGCATGTTGGAATGGATGAGGCGGCCCGTTGGGGTTTGAAACCTCGCGCTTCAGCAGGCGTTTCGGCGTGCTCTGCTTTGTTGGAATGGATGAGGCGGCCCGTTGGGGCTTGAAACATGCTCTGATATCAGGTTCATCAGCATTCAAATATAGTTGGAATGGATGAGGCGGCCCGTTGGGGTTTGAAACGAATCCGGGTTTTTACGAGGTTTTGTAGGGTTTCTGGTTGGAATGGATGAGGCGGCCCGTTGGGGCTTGAAACTCTTGCAAGCGCCTGGGATGAAGGACGTCTAACAAGTTGGAATGGATGAGGCGGCCCGTCCGGGCTTGACATGTATGTCCCGGCATTTGCCAATTGAGGTGTTGTATTGATAGGGATGGCATAATCAACGTTTACAAAAGAATGGCGATTGACCTTGTAGGGACGCGATTCATCGCGTCCACCTCGACACGCGCGACAGACGAGGTGGACGCGATGAATCGCGTCCCTACAAGAGAATCTGCCTTTCTCTTGTGAACATTCATCATCGCGTCCACCTTCATTGGCAACGGGAATCGGTGGGGGCAGGTGATGCAATAATGAATGTTGTTAAAATAACCGGGCATATCTTCTGTAGGGACGCGCTTCATCGCGTCCTGTTGCGTGCATCGGCGCGAGAGGCAGGACGCGATGAAGCGCGTCCCTACAGAAATGTTTCCCAGGTTGTGGATACGTTCTTCACCGCGTTCTGTGGCGTCAATGGATGTTCATAAAAGAATGCTGGTTATTTCTGTAGGGACGGGATGAATCGTGTTCATCCTGGTGAAGCGGCAGGAGAGGCAGGACGCGATCAATCGCGTCCGTACAGAGGTAAATTCATCATTGGATTGCTATATTCGTCAGGTAATCCGGTAAACATTCATTTTTATGTGAAAGCGAGTGACATATGACATGCCTTATGATCCTGATAAGCATCACCGGCGTTCTGTGCGGTTGAAAGGGTATGATTACAGTTCACCTGGAACCTATTTTGTGACAATTTGTACCCACCAGAGGAGAATGTTATTTGGGGAAATCGTGGATGGCAATATGTATACCAATGATATAGGGGATGCGGTGCGCTGGATTTGGAATACCTTGCCCGATTCTTTTGCGTTTCTCAGGCTGGACACCTACGTTATTATGCCTAACCATCTGCATGCTATGTTACATTTTGTAGAATCTAACAACCCGGATACACGTAATCCTACTCTGGGGCAGGTCATTAGACGATTTAAAGCCCTCGTCACTTATTATGTTCATGCGGCAGGTAGAGATGATTTTGCGTGGCAGGAACGTTTTTACGACCATGTGGTTCGGATAAATAACGCCAGCATAGACCGGATTCGGCAATATATCCTGAATAATCCTGCCAAATGGATAGAAGATGATCTTTATAATGTGTAGGGACGCGATTGATCGCGTCCTGCCTTCCACGCCAATTCAGACGTAGGTGGACGCGATGATGAATTTTTCTGTAGGGACGCGATTGATCGCGTCCTGCCCCGGATGCGCAGGTAGGCCAGCAGGACGCGATCAATCGCGTCCCTACATTTATCGAATCAGTTTCTGATACAACGCCCCAAATGTCGTTCCCTGCACTGTTAAGGTCACATGATAGGTAATCAATGGTAGCGAAGTGTCGGTGGCCGAGTATTGCATGGAGGCGAAAACCTGGTTTTGGGCCAGGGTCTCTATGGCTCTGGTGGTCCATTGGGTCATGAACTGGCTGTTATCGTATTTGCCGTCGGGGATGGGCTGGCCGTTGGATTGGGTGGATTGGTCGGAGGCGTAGTTCCATTCGGTTATCATGATGGGCAGCATCTTTCCCAGCGTGGACTGCATGACTGAGCGGGCGTCTGTAATGTGATTTGTCCAGTGATCGATGCTGTTGAGACAATCCTGGGCGGGGTCTTTGTAGCTACAGGTGTATTCGTGCCAGCTAATCAGGTCAGGAGCGGGATGCGCGCCTTGCAGGAAGGCCGTGAGATTGTCATGGCTGTACTGGTAACTTACGGGGCCGATAAATTGCCCGTTGCGGGCTAAGCGTTTTAGTTGCGGCACCAGGCTGCTCCACTTCGCGGTGTAGTCTGTGATGAGGACGCCGTTCAGATCATCCTCATTGCCAAATTCGTAGTAGACGAGGCTGTTCCCGAACACGTTGTTCATCATCTGAATCATCTGGGTGTCGATGGCGAGCGCGTCAGGCCTTTGTCCGCCGACCAGCGCCAGCAAAGGGATGGCTCCGATGCTTTTGATTGCCTGCGCCGCCTGTTGTTCGACGGCAAGCGGCAGGTTGGGGCGCGTGGGCATACGCACAATGCGCACGTGTATCTGCTGCATCAAATTGCGCGTCTGGCTTGAGTTAATAAACTGGTCATGGTCATTGAAGAGGCCAAGATTGGTGCCGAAAAGCAAAGGAGAAGGCGGCGCGTTGGGCTGTAAGGTTGGGCTGATCTGAGCCGCCGGGCTATTTTGCGCCGTTGGACTCCCCTTCCCCTGTTTATTCGGATGTCCAGCAGTTTGCTGACCGGGGTTGACATAATTCACGACAAGAAGGCCTACAAGGATAAGCAAAACAACGCTCGAAATACACAAAACGACCATCGCTATGCGGCGTTTGAATGTATACCTGCTATCTGGCATCATCTATTTCTCTCCGGCAGTTTTTTCCAACGCATAGCATAGGCATTTTTATGATAGAGTTCAAGGCATGTGGGACATATGGGATATCTATCTTTCATTGTATTTTCATAATAAAAAGGGCGGCTGGACATGTCCAACCACCCTTTTTGTTGTGTTTGTTTACACTGCCTCTTCCTGCAAGGCCCTCCCCGTGAACTGGCTGTTATACAGATCAGCATAGAAGCCGTTCTTTGCCAGCAGTTCTTCGTGCGTGCCTTGCTCGATGATGGTGCCGTGATTCATGACCAGGATCAGGTCGGCATCGCGGATCGTCGAGAGGCGGTGGGCGATGACGAAGCTGGTGCGGCCCTTCATCAGCTCGCTCATGGCTTTCTGAATCGCCATCTCGGTACGGGTATCGACGCTGCTGGTGGCCTCGTCGAGGATGAGGATGGCAGGGTCAGCCAGCACAGCGCGGGCGATGGTCAGCAACTGCTTCTGGCCCTGCGAAATGTTGGTCGCCTCTTGATTCAGAACCGTGTTGTAACTCTCGGGCAGCGTGCGGATGAAATGGTCGGCGCGGGCGGCTTTCGCGGCCTGCACAATCTCCTCTTCCGTCGCGCCCTCGCGGCCATAGGCGATGTTATCTCGGATGGTGCCGTTAAACAGCCACGTGTCTTGCAGCACCATGCCGAATAGCCGCCGCAGGTCGCCGCGCTTCATCTGCCTGATATCCACGCCATCAACCAGGATACGCCCCTCGTTGAGTTCGTAGAAACGCATCAACAAATTGACCAGCGTGGTCTTCCCTGCACCCGTCGGGCCGACAATGGCGATGGTCTGTCCCGGCTGCACGTCGATGTTCATATCCTCGATCAGCGGTACATCCTCTTTATAGCGGAAGCTGACATGCTCGAACTTGACCGCGCCGCGTGGAGCCTTGACCACCTTCGCGTCTGCGGCATCTGGCTGCTCCTCTGGCTCGTCGAGCAGTTCAAAGATGCGCTCCGCCGAGGCGATGGTGGACTGGATGACGTTAGCGATATTGGCAAGCTGCGTGATCGGCATAGTGAACTGCTGCGCGTACTGGATGAACGCCTGCACGTCACCAATCGTAATCGAACGCTGCGTTACCATGATGCCGCCGATGACACACACGAAGACGTAGCCGATGTTGCCGATGAAGCGCATCAGTGGCATGATGATTCCGGAGACGAACTGCGCCCGCCAGCCTGCATTATAGTACTTCGCGTTCAGTTCATCGAAATGCTCCATCGACTCGCGCTCGTGTCCGAAGGCCTTGACGATTTTGTGTCCGGTGTACATCTCCTCGACATGGCCATTGAGTTGACCGAGCGCGCGCTGCTGCCTCGCGAAGTAGACCTGCGAGCGTTTGGCGATGAAGCCCGTCACGAACAGGCTGAGCGGCAGGGTCAGCACAATCACAAGCGAGAGCAAGGGGCTGATGAGCAGCATCATCACGATTACGCCGATGAGCGTCACGGCGCTGGTAATCAACTGCGTCAGGCTCTGTTGTAAGGTCGTGCTGATGTTATCCATGTCGTTCACGGCGCGGCTCATGATCTCGCCGTGAGTGGTCGAGTCAAAGTACTTCAGAGGCAGGCGCGTCAGCTTTTCGTCTACTTGCTTGCGCAGGGTGTAGACGGTGCGCTGCGCCACGCCAGCCATCACGTACTGCTGGATGTACATGAAGATCGCGCTGATGACGTACAGGCCGAGCAGGATCAGCAGCACTGTGCCGATGTAGCCGAAGTCAACGCTTGCTCCAGGCACGTGCATAAATTTGGCGATCAGGCCCTCGAAGAGTTTGGTCGTTGCCATGCCCAGGATTTTCGGGCCAACAATATTGAAAACCGTCCCCAGCACAGCCGTTACGAGAACGACGAACAGGGCGACCTTATAGGGCCGGAAGTAGCCAAGCAGGCGGTAGAACGTGGCCCGGAAGTTCTTGGCCTTCTCGACCGGCATGCCCATACCACCTCTGCCCCAGGGTCCCATGCCCCCGCCTTGACGCTGCATGCCGGGTCTCTGCGCGCTGCGATCTATACTCATGCGATTTCCTCCAAAGAGAGCTGCGAGGAGACGATTTCGCGATACACTTCACTGCTCTGCATCAACTGATGATGGTTGCCGATGCCCGCGATACGCCCTTCATCCAGCACAATGATCTGATCCGCGTCCATCACCGTGTTGACGCGCTGGGCGACGATAAAGACCGTTGCATCCTCCGTCTCTCGTCTCAGGGCGGCGCGCAATCTGGCGTCCGTCTTGAAGTCGAGCGCGGAGAAGCTGTCATCAAAGATGTAGATTTCCGGCCTGCGCACCAGGGCGCGAGCGATAGACAGGCGCTGTTTCTGCCCGCCAGAGACGTTGGTGCCACCCTGGGCAATCATCGAATCGAAACCGTCTTTCATATTGGAGATGAATTCGGTCGCCTGCGCCACATCGGCGGCATGGCGAATTTCTTCATCAGTAGCGTCTTCTTTGCCATAACGAATGTTGTCCGCGATGGTGCCTGAGAACAGCACCGCCTTCTGCGGCACGAAGCCGATCTTCGAGCGTAAATGCTCCTGCGACATCTCGCGCACATCCACGCCATCTACCAGCACGCGCCCGTTATCCACGTCATAGAAGCGCGGGATCAGGCTGATAAGCGTTGATTTGCCGGAGCCGGTGCCGCCGATGATGGCCGTTACCTCGCCGGGACGCGCGCTAAACGAAATGTTCGAGATGGCGGGTTCTTCCGCGCCAGGGTAGCTGAAGGTGACATTATCGAACTCAACATAGCCACGCATGTCCTCCGCCCGCTTCACAACCGGCGCATCATTGATCTCTGGCTTGATGTCCAGTACCTCGTTGATACGAGTAGCAGAGGCCGAGGCGCGGGGCAGCATAATGAACATCATCGAAAGCATCAATAGCGAGAAGAGAATTTGCATAGCATACTGCAAGAAGGCAATCAGCGCGCCCACCTGCATATCGCCGTTGTTAATGCGAATACTGCCGAACCAGAGAATACCAACCGAGGTGACATTCAGCACCAGCATCATTACCGGCATCATGAAGGCCACAATGCGGTTGACCTTGATAGCAAGATTGGTCAGATCAAGGTTGGCGTCGTCAAAGCGTCTTTTCTCAGCCTCATCGCGGTCAAAGGCGCGAATGACGCGCACACCCGTCAGTCCTTCATCCAGAATCAGGTTGAGCCTGTCCAGTTTGACCTGTATCAGGCGGAAAAGCGGGATGGCGTTACGCATAATCAACAGGATGGCCGCCAGCAGAATAGGAATAACAACGATCAACAGCCAGGAAAGCGTGGCGTCCTGTTGAATTGCCAGGATGATGCCACCAATCGCCATCATAGGAGCGCTAATCATCATCAGCAGCATAATGATAAGCACCTGCTGCACCTGGGTAGTGTCGTTCGTCGTTCGAGTGATTAAGGACGCTGTGCCGAGCGTATCAAATTCATGCAGTGAAAATTGTTCGACATGCTTGAAGATTCGGGCGCGCAGGTCGCGGCCAAAGCCGATAGCCACCCTGGCCGAAAAGAAAGCGCCAATGACCGCGCAGGCGGTGCCTGCAAGCGTCACCACCAGCATCAAGCCGCCCACACGCCAGATGTAGCCAGTATCCTGCTTGACAATACCGTTATTGACGATATCCGCCATGAGTGTAGGCAGGTAGAGGTTTGACAGCGATTGCGCGAAGGCGAGGATCACCACAAACAGTAATAGAAGGCGGTATGGCTTTAAAAGTCTGAATAAGCGTATCATGATTCTTCCCCGTTCCAATAAGCGTCATTCATAGTGGCTGCCTTCTCTTGATAATAGCGAGCCGTTTTAAGCAATAGTTCAGCAAGGTGATTGCTCTCTTCCTCCCCCAGGTATTCAATCAATCCCTTCATGGAGTCAGCAAAGGCCCCAATGGCTTTGTGCGTCACCATATCGCCCTTTGGCGTGAGCGTGATGACGACTGCGCGCCGATCATGCGGATCAATATGCCGCTCGACCAGCCCATTCGCCTCCAGTCCCTTCAGCAGCTGCGTCACAGTGGGCGAAGTGACGCCCAGCCGCTTGCCGATCTCTGAGACTGTCACAAGCGAATCAGGTTTGGCCCCTCTTTTGACACAGAACAACACGCGAATCTCGCTCGGCCTGCACCCCGCCACCGACCGGTCATGCCAATCGACGCGATGGAACTGCATAAAGGCCCGCATAAGTTTCTGCGCGGTCTCATCCAATGCCAATTGTTGCAAATGTTCCACTTCCGCACCTCCCTGTGTCTATATAGGTTGGTAATTAATTAGGTTTCCTAACTAATTATACAGTAAAGGAAATGCGGTTGTCAATGGGTTTGCTCAGCAGTTTTTATATGCGGTACGAAACCTCTGTAAGAGAAGGATATACCATGTTCTTAAACGGAATGTAAATCAGTTTTGAGCTAGAGCAGAAAAGAGAGTGGTATAGCAGGCGTATAGAAACTGGTATTTGTATGAAAGCCTATTGAATGTTGTGTTTACATACGGTTTTTATTCAGCCTATTCTATTTGTATATTGTTGACAAACAAACAAATCTCATGTATACTTCGCTTGCTAGCATTTTACTTCTGGTGCCACCTTTACCCTTGTTAACTTAGATGCTAGTAATAAAACTAATAACGTTTGTATTCTAATGGGGGAGAATATGGACGGGAACACCCAAGAGAAATATGATCAATATGATTTGGCCGAAGAACATCATGTTCTCAAAGAGTGGGATTACCTTCTTCAGTGCCTTTTCAATGTTCCAGCTATGCTTTCACAGGTACTATCAGTTTCTCCACGGCTTTGGTTCGAGAAACACATTTCTTGTATTACCAAAGAGCGTGCGCGTATTTGGTGGAACAATTCCCAGAAAAAAAGTTTTATAACGGGGTCGCAGGTCATTGATCTTTATTACCAGCAAATTTGCTATGGGATGCTGGAACTAGATGCTGGTTATTTAGTTTCCAAATTGGTGCCAGGACTTCCTCAACATTTTGCACAGCAGTGCGCTCTTCTATTACATAATATTGAGTATGAAATCTATAAGCAATTTCAACATAGAAAACTTTTGCCATTACTTGTAGAAGATGCGAGAAAGCTTCTGACTAAACGTGAAAAAGATGTATTAGAAGGACTAATACGAGGAGAGAGCGAACGGGAGATGGCTCAGAGGCTTGGACTTGCAGAATCTACTATTCATTCGCATCTCCAAAGATTGTACAGTAGTTTGCATGTTCATAGTGCTGAAGAGGCTATAATGAGAAGTTTTGAATTGAGGATTGTGGAATGGCTTGATGTGTCATTAGGAGAGAGCGATTAATGAGCGTTTCCCTCTTTATTAATGAGAAGAAACCTCTAGGAAAAATAGCTGAAAGTAGAATTCCACTTGGAAGATGAAAAAATTGGCCAAAAATTCCATCCTCAAGAGGAAGACAAAAAGCTAAAAAACAAGTACCTTATATCTATACCTGAGTTGAAAGACCCTACCGTAAAATTGATGGTCTATCCGGTCAGGATTTTAAATAATTGTTGGGTTTGTGCTTAGGGAATTAAGTACAAGAAGAACAGAGGAGAAATTTAGCTTTGAAGAGGAGTTTTTCCCCCCTCAGAAACTTTGTAGTATGCTGTGCTACACTCTTTACTTTGTTTGGTGCCTTTAGCCTTAATGCTTACGCTATGAACGGTGACAGACATAGCCATAATCCACCAATCAAGCAAGGTCCTCCCATTCAATGCTTAGATGTAAGTCTCAGCAGCGTCTCTAATCAAGATACAGTTGCTGTATCTAATCCTCCAGGAGGGGCGCTTGATTGGCAATTATATTTGCATGTCAGTGTAACCGCTCCATGTCTCAAGAACTATTTAGTGACCAACATTAGAGTTGTTGGTCAGGTTACTGGTCTTTGTCCATTCCCTTCAACCTTTCAAACTCCCCCTCCTATCATTTTCAATGGACCCTATCCTTTATATCCAGGGGCGGGATATGGGCAAGCAAGTGGATGGCAAGACAGATGCGTGAGATTCCAGAATAACAAACCTGTTGCTTCACTTGTTCCAAATAGCCTGAACATAAGTATTAGTGCTACTGGGAACACTTTAAATAATGACGTTGCACAACAGGTCACTTCAGATACATTGGGAATACTTATATGGCCCCTTTAATAATGAACTAACTTAATAAGGCTTACCTTGCAGTATTGCTAGCTTTGGCAATGACAACTTTTTCTACAATATGCTCTATCAGGAAAAAGCTGCTCATTGCCGGAGCTAGTACATACTGGTTTTTAGAGTAATTTAGACTGCACACGAAACGGATAAAAAATGATACAATCCCAAAAGATTTAAAATGTATAAAAAAGTGAGATGTTGATATAAAAGCGACTAAGAAACGTTCCTAACTTTTAATAAAGGACGAGGACAAAAGCCATGCAAAGCCAACACACACCATTACCCCCGCAGCTTGCTATTGAAGGGACAACCATATATGCCAGTCAGGGACATATTTCTGCTTTAGAGGCGAGTACGGGAACGCTTCTCCGCAAGTATACTTTTCAGGGTATCGCCGATTCCTTCGCAGTTTCTCAGCATATGTTGTATGTCAATGTACTCTCGCAGGAAAAGCGAATAATCCAGGCGATACAAGCAGATGATGGAGCTATGCAATGGTCGTTTGAGCCGGGGGATTTTCCGGCGCTTATCGAAACGCCTGTTGTTGCTGGCAAGACAATCTATCTTGCAACTAGCGCGGGAAAGCTTTACGCTCTTGATACACAAAATGGTAGATTGCTTTGGCATGCAAATTGTGCCGGTCATAGTGATGGAAATCCGGTGATTTTTCCTGCTCCTGCCGTTGAAGGAAACAGGGTGTATGGCTCAATACGGGTGAATGCTCCCTATGCGCCCTCGCTTTTTGCTCTTTCTCCAATGGATGGCAGCTTGCTCTGGAAAGTTTTTCTTGCGAAAGGCATCTTTTTCCCGTTGGTCGTGGCAGACGATATTCTTTATGCGGCAGTGGATGGTTGCCTGGCATTTCGAGCGCAGGATGGCTCGCTTCTCTGGAAGAAACATGGATTGGGTCAGGTATGTTCGTCGCCCGTCGTGGTTGGTAGAGTGGTGTATCAAGGAATCATGAGGCAGGGAATGGCGCTTTTCTATGCCTTTTCCGCCCGTGATGGTTCGTTATTGTGGCAACAATTTATCAGAACCTCTGTGCGGGAAGCCCATATTAGCCTGCCTACCGTTGCTCAAGGCAATATCTATCTGGCGACCAACGACGGCTATTTACTGGCTCTACGAACAGAAGATGGAACGCTTCTCTGGCGTTTTCGGTTTCCTGATCTGCTGTTGTCCCAGCCTCTCGTTACAGATGGCATCGTTTTTGTTGGGGTGAATGACGGTTATGTCTATGCGTTTCGAGCCGACGATGGCGATTTTCTTTGGCGAAGCTTTGTTGGAATTTCTGTCTCTATGGGCTTGCAACATAAAGAACGCGAGGCTGAAACGAAGGAATGAAGGCTTTTTCAAGACAACCAGACAATCGCCTTGAAAAAGCCTTGCTCAAAAATGCTCTTATTTTCCTCGCCTGACCAGGGCGACAATAATCCCAATGGTCACAAGAAACGACGCGGGCGTGACAAGTATGACCAGCAGGTTTACCTGTCCCATCAAAAGCATCAGCAGGCTCACAATGAAGCTCAAGCCGTTGAAGACGCCTGCCATCACCGCAGGCCAGCGCACTTCCTGCCAGTTGCGCGAGCGGAGTTCATACACACCCATTACTGCGTACCCCAGGGTGGCCGCGCCTGCCTGCCGGAAGATGAAGACATCGGTTCCTTTCAGGCCAAACAGCGTATGGAATGCAGTTGGCAACAGCAGGGGAAAGAGGCCGAAGACCGCCGCGAGCAATGTGGCAACCACCAGGAACCAGGCAAACCAGGGGGCAGTATCGGGCTGTTCCTTGCTGACGCCGCGATGCCTGTACAGAGTTGTGCCGGTAATGCACACAAACAGAACGGTCAGGGCCAGCACTACGTAGACGACCCACCTGGCGTTGCCAGCGATAATATCGGCTCCACAGGCGTAGAGCGAACCGATGCCAAAGGTAAAGAAGGCGAGAACGACCAGCCGAATGGCTGACCAGTTACTTTGCCTGAGCGCCAGACCCATCGCTACCGCGTAACCAAAAGTGGCCGCGCCCGAAAGCTGGTAGATGTAGAGGTCGTTGCCGGAGAAGTTGGTGAGTTTCGCCAGCAGGGTAGGGAGCAATAACTGAAACAGCCCCACATACGCGCTGGCCGCCAATGGAAGCAGGAGCAAGATACGTTCCGTCCTGCTCAGATGAGCGTGGGATTCAACCGCTAAGGTGTGTTCCATGCCATTTCCTCTTTCATGCTATCTAACGCGCCATCAAGACGATAATTTGACGAATGTAACGTAAAACGAGGGGTTTTAGATTACTTGAAATCAGGCACTTAGAAGAGAACAGTACATCAGAGGAGAAAGAAGTCAGCGATTATCTTCTTCGCCTCATTGTTGCGCGTACCGGACTGCCATTGCGTGATCTCACAACGGCGGTTAAGCCACTGCTTTCGGCAAAGGAAGAGGCGAAGGAAAATGTTGTGGTGAGCGACTAGAATTTGTAGGGATGCGATGATGCAGGTTGACAACATACTGGCAATCCTCGCCCCCTGTCATCCTGAGCGCAGCGAAGGATCTCCAGGCTGGCAGCGCTATCGTGTTGGGTGACGGAGATCCTTCGCTGCGCTCAGGATGACAAGGTTCTCAGGATGACAATTGGTGGCGGTTATTGCAGCGTTTCCTGATACGGCTCCAGCACCCTCACCACATCATCAACAAGGAACGGCTTGGGCATCACGGCCTCTACTTTGCAGCGCATGGCTTCGTCGATGCGGTCGAGGGCGGACATCATGACGATGACGTGGCGTTGGCGGATGTGCGGCTCGCTTTCCAGTTCGCGACAGAGTTCTTTGCCGCTCATGCCGGGCATCAGCATATCGAGGAAGACCAGGTAGGATTCGTCCTGATGCAGCAGTTCAAGCGCCTCGAAGCCGTTGCGCGCCACAGTGGCGGTATAGCCCTCCATTTCGAGGATGTCCACCATCATGTCGCGAATGACCGGGTCGTCATCGACCACCAGCACTTTGTGCGGCTGTCTGCTCTGCGGCGGAACCGGCTCAAGGAAAATGGCGCTTTTAGGATTGTTCAGGATCATGTGACTCCTCCATTGGAACAGGGGCCTCGAGACGCGGCAGGTAGAAGCTGAAGACTGAACCCTCCCCAGGGATACTGACTTCCAGCCAGAGCCTGCCCCCCATAGCTTCAATATAGCGGCGACAGATGTAGAGTCCCAGCCCCGTCCCGCGTACCGTCGTGGTAAGCGAGCGCGAGGCGCGGACAAATTTATCAAAGATTTTTTCCTGGTCTTCAAGTGGAATGCCCTCGCCCTCATCGCAGACGCGCACCAGTACCACCTCTGGGTCGTTGCCATCGACGAGCTGGCTGAAATCGATCTGGTCATCGGGCAATTGCGAAAGCTTCAGGGCGTGCGCCATCACGGTAATCTTAGTGCCGGGCGGCGAGTACTTGGATGCATTATCGAGCAGGTTAGTCAGAACCTGCTTGAGGTGCAGACCATCGCAGTAGACCCAGAGATTGGGGTCAATTTGCAGCTTTATTTCTTGCTCGATGCTGACTGTGAGCATGTGCGTTGCCATTTCGGCGGCGGCAAATAGCTGTACCGGCCCGAATTGCAAATCGAGCTTTTTGTCGATATTGCCCACTTTGGCCGCCTCGGTCATGTTGCCTACCAGTTCAGTGATCTGCTGCGCGGCTGCGCCAATTTTGCTGGCGTAGCGCCACACCTGCTGCGGCGTCAGGCGCGTACTCTGGCGTTTGAGCAGCGAAGCGTAGCCGCTTACGGCGCTGAGCGGGGTGCGCAGTTCGTGCGAAGCCGTGACGATGAATTCATCCTTAAGCTTGTCCATGCGCTGCAACTCTACGTTGGCATCCTGAATCTGGCTGAAGAGTTCGGCGTTACGGATGGCGCTCGCAGCCTGAGCAGAGATGGCAAGCAGCGCGCTGACCTCTTCGGGCCGGAAGATGCGATCCTCGCCCGGCGTATGCACTGCCAGGATACCGACCATCTCGTTCTGGTAGCGCACCGGAATCATCAGCATGCGCTTGATGCGTGTCTCGCGCAGGAAAAGCGCCCCTGCCTCGTCGCTGATGCGCTCCAGTTCCTCGATGTTGTTTTCGTCAAGGTAGAAGAAGGTATCGGACTCGATGAGATCGGAGAGCAAAGACCCCTTGAAGGGCAGCGAAATCATCTCGATCAGTTCGCGGTGCCTTTCTTTGTTGCTGCCATTGCTGCGGTATTTGCCGGACGTATCGTAGATGGCGCGGGCAACCAGCTTCTCCTCGTTATTGCGCACCTGGAAGAAGGCGCACATCTCGGCCTTCACCATCTGTCCCACCACTTCCACAAATTTATGCAGCAGCTCTGAAACGTTCAAGACGGTGCTGATGGCCTGCAGCGCGCTATTCATGGTTGCCAGCGATTCCTCGCGGTGCCTGGCCCTTGCCACCATTCTGCTGGCGCGATCATAGAGCTTGGCGTTTTCGATGCTGACGGTGATGATCTGCACCATCGTCTCCAGCACCTGTATTTTGTTGGGGGTAAAGGCATCGGGTCGCGCGCTTGCCAGGGATAATGTGCCCACCACGCGCGTAAACATTCTCATAGGCAGCAGCAAGAAAGAGGCCGCCTGGCTCTGATCTCCCCAGGTTCCCTTAAACAGTTCTTCATATTGCGATGCGCCGGGTTCGTAGCGATCTGGAGAGAGCTTAAGCGGCGTTTTCTTCTCCTGCGCGACATGCCACCACATGGGGCGTTTATCGGGCGTGAAGACCAGGGGATGCTCCGGCAGGTCTGCAGATGGCTGCCCTTTATCAACCGCGAAGACGTCGTAAAGCCTGTCCGTATCGCGATCATAGAACGTAAGCAGCATCGAGCAGGGGCCAATCACGCTTTTAACGAAGGCATACACATCCTCAACCAGCTTGCGCAACTGGACCGCCGTTGGAAAGGCCATGCTGATCTGCTGCAACTGCTTCATATAGCTGTTCATGGCCTGCTGCGAGCGTTGTAGCTGATCATTTTGCAGGTAGAGCGCGATGCGTTCGGCGAATTGCGAGGCATCGTGACGATGTTTTTGTGAAAAGCTCAGACCGGGCGAGACCTGGTAGAGAATGACAACGCCGATCACGCGGCGTTTGCGTTCCAGGTCGCCCGTCGGTAGCGCGGGTTCCTGTATGGGGACGCCCAGGTACCAGGTGGGCGTGCCATGAGATGTTGGCGGGGCCTGGCGCGCTGGCAGGATGGAGCGCAGGTATTCCTCGTGGCGAATGATATCCGGCTCGTTATGCCGCCAGATGTATCCTATTAGATCATGCCCATGCGCGTAGATGGTGCCGGGCGGAAAAAGAACAGCATGCTGTTCTACGGTGATCTCTTCGAGTTCGGTCAGTGGCTGCGAAAGGCGGCGCAGATGTCCCGTAGAAGACGCGGGCACCTCACCGGAGCCGCTAGCATGGCGGGCAAGGGGAACGGTCTCCTCGCTCTCGACCGGAGATCCAACGACGGCAGGGCTGGTCAGGCGCATACGCAGGTGCAGGCGCACCACCATCTGCCCAAGCGTCTCATCATAGAGCGCAAGTACGCCCCCCTGGGCGGTAAATTGCTGCATCATCTGTTGCAGCAACTTTTTCAGCAGCTTCATCGGGTATGCGTCGTTTGCCTGCGGTTCCGCGTCTCCCCATGTAGCAATAGACATCCAAAACTCCTTACAGCGAGGCGAGAAGCATCAGCAAGCACAGCCAGCCATGCACGTTAATAGTCCAATCTCTTGTTTTTCTCTACAAAACCCACACAGTCTAGCATATCATAGCACTCTACTTTAATTCAACTACGCTGAACAGCTTTTTCGCGTGCAGAAGATGCAAAATTGGTTACTTGCTTTGTGGTTTGGCAGCTTCCGTTCCCAAAACTCACATTTGACATTAGAGATGGCTATACTCTACTATATTGGATATGTCTCCGGTCCGTAGAAAGGGAAAAACAGTGACAGATCAACCAACCAATATCCGTTTCATCAACCCGCCCACGCTATCAAAACCGCCCGGCTTCACGCATGTTGTCGAGGTCACAGGTGGCCGAACCATCTTTTTGTCCGGGCAGGTCGCTTTCGACCAATCAGGCAATCTTGTCGGCAAGAACGATTTCCGGGCACAAACCGAGCAGGTCTTTGAAAACATCAAAGCCGCGCTTGCCGCAGTGGGAGCTGATTTTACACACGTAGTCAAGCTGAATATCTATGTGCTTGATGCCTCTCAGCTACGCAATTTCATCGAGATTCGCGACCGCTATGTGAATACCAGCAACCCGCCCGCCAGCACCTTTGTGGAAATACGAAAACTCGCCCGCGAAGAACTTTTGATTGAAATCGAGGCGATTGCGCATTTGCCGGAATAATAGAAACGGTAACTCCCGCAAGCAGTAATAGGCCAACTGTAGAGACAACATAAAGCAAATGGGCTTCCCTTAATCAGGGAAGCCCAAATTTTTTATTGAGACATGTAACTTTATCTAAGCCGCAACATCAATTGTAATCATCTGCGGGCGTTCAACCTCTTCTGGAACGTCCTCACCCGCAGCCCTCAAGCTCTCAATATACCCGATAATAGCTTCCTGAGCGCGTTCTATACACTGCTCAACCGTTTCTCCTTGCGTGATGCACCCTGGTAACGCGGGAACAGTTACAGTATAGCCACCATCTTCCGTATCGGGGTCCAGGATGATTGTATATTTTCTCATGCGTGTTTTCTCCTTTTACAGAAGCTCTTGAAACTCTTCCACAGTTAAGCCTGCTTGTTCCAGAATTGATTGGAGCGTCTTTGGCTTTATCACCTCGCCTGAATGTACGGGAACTGTAACTCTCATATCAGGACGATCTGGGTGTCGCAAGTAAACGTGTGAACCATGTTGATACTGCACAAACCAATTAGCGCGCCGCAAGGCTCGAATCACTTTAATGCCTGTGATTCGGGGCAACTTCGGACTCATACTACTTCTACCAACTTGCTGCATTTTGTTGAAATTATATACGAAGATGAGATAGCAGTCAAACATATTTTTATGAAAAAAGCTCGCGTACCGACTCGTAGGGACAAGGGGTGGTGTGGCAGGGATGCGGGGGCCTCGTGCTTGTCCCGCGCCGGGCATAGATACATGTGCCAGGACACGTAAAAAGAAGATGTCACTCTTCCTCGTATTCCGTCAAATCGCTGATATCCACCTGCAGGACTCGCGCTATTTTCGCGAGCGTCTCTATTGTCACACCTGAATACGGCTGCTTCCAGAGCCGCTTGATAGTGTTGAATGAAATATCGGTAGCACGCGAAAGGCTATTCATACTATAGCCTTTTTCCTGAGCAACCTCTTTAATGCGTAGTCGTATCCTCATGCTTGCTCTCTAATGGCTGTATTGGCTATTCCCTGGCACTATAACACGGCTCAGGTGCTTGACAGTAGTACAAACATTGTTGTACAAACATTGTTGTACAAATATATTGCAATTATTTTTGTCGACGAGATTTAGTTAGGGGGGAACATGGACAAGCAGCAGCTAAAAGAAGGAGCAATCATCATATATCGCCTGCGTCCCGATCAATTGCCAACAAATCCTGATCGTTTATGGACAGGCCGGATTATTAAGGTTTTTCCTGAGAGAGCAAATATCGAAAGCGGTGTTGTGGTGAAGCTACTTGATAGCGGTTATGAGGAAGATACGGAGGTGGTGACGCTGAGGCAAATTGTAAGGGTTATTGGTTCTTAGCATCTGGCCCTTCAGATGGCGATACAAGATTAAGCTGCCTTGCTCCCTTGGTCATATCAAGAATGCAAAGCCGCGTGCCGAATGGGTCTTGAATGACTGCACATTTACCTATCGTAATATCAAAAGGCTCAACCAGCACCTGGCATCCCTGCTCAGCATAATGAGCGACAGCAGCAACCACATCATCAACCAAATAATGAACTTCTGCTGGAGAGGGCATATCAGGGTAGTTATGTAGCACTATCTCCGCATCGCTTTCTGGAAAGACAAGTCCAATCGCGTCATCTCCACTCCATTGAGGGCGCAACCCAAACACCCGGGCATAGTATTGAGCGACAGATTCGACATCATCGACGCGGATCATGATGCAGTCGATTTTTCGTAGCATAGTATTTGGCCTTGACTTTGTGTTGACTAATGTTGAGGCTTGTCAGGGAGACGCGCTAATATCTGTGTAAGTAATGCTGTTTGCTCATCGAATTTCGTTTCCAGGCGCTCAAGGCGATCTTTAATGCTGCTCATAACCTCTTTTATCGTCTTAATATCTCCGCCCTGGTTGGAAGCCACGCCAGGCAGAATGGTGATGTTTTCGTTTAACTCTCTCAGATTGTAGGCTTGCGCAGCAGGAGTAGCTTCTTCTGCTTTTTTCTCATCATACATGCGCCGCAATTCCAATGCGGCTACTTTTCGTTCTAATGCAGCTATGCGATCTTCCATTGAAGGCATAAACATTCTACCTCAAGTCTGGACAAACACCATTAACCATTTCGCGCTTGTCCCTAATAATATAGTATACAGGCTGATCCTGGCAATATCTGTTTTTCAGAGTTCTGGGGTGTCTGCCAGATTTTCCACTTGCATTCTCTCAGAAAACGGAAACACCGACTCATAAACCGTCTTTATGAAATGCTGTACCTCTTCATCGTTATATCCAAGCGCGGCTAGCTCCCGCTCCATATCTTGCAATTTCAGCATCTCTTCTATAAATCTGGCGTGACATGTCTTATCCCATGCATGAAACAGGCTACGTATTCTCTCAAAGATATTGAAGAGATTATCAAAGATAGGGCGAACTCGTTCAAGCTGTATTTTTGTCTCTGCCATCCTGTTTCTCCTGCTATTCTTCGCTGGAACTGTTAATTTGTTGCCTGCAACAAAAGAATGCCAGCGAAGTAATACTACTGTCAACACAGTAACGCATGTACAATACAAGCAAGCATGAAACTACAACTAAAAGCAGATGAACAGCCATGAGAACGCGGCTTAAAGTAAAAGAAGTGGCAATTTCAAAGGGGATATCTTTAACCAGGCTGTCCCAACGTTCTGAGGTTGCGTATAACACGGTAAGGCGTATCTGGCGAGACCCATATACAGATGTCACCCTCTCCACGCTCCAACGGCTCGCTGATGTTTTAGGCGTGCCTGTGAATGAGTTGGTTGAAACGATACCGGACGAATAGCTGCTTGTAATAACCCGGTCGAATTCCCCAAAATAAAACCTCTGCAACCACGTGATATAATGTCTGGTAGTTAAACAAGATATGCGAGTGTCACGCATTCATGAACTCAACGAGGAGAAAGATACCTATGTCCATTTCTACTCCTGCGCCAAAGGCGGAGCAGGGCGTTATCTATCAAAATTTCATCGGGGGCACGTGGCGCGACTCACAGAGTGGTGAGACGTTTGCCAGCACCAATCCGGCTCGTACCTCCGAAGTGATTGGATACTTCCAGAAATCGAACCTGGCCGATCTCGACGAAGCAGTCGAGGCGGCGGCGAAGGCTCAACCTGCCTGGGCTGCTATTCCAGCGCCCGAACGCGGCGAAATCCTGCTGCGCGCCGCGCTTATTTTAGAGCAGCGCAAACAGGAACTTGCTACGCTCATGACCCGCGAGATGGGAAAAATCCTGAAAGAGACGCTGGGTGATGTGCAGGTTGCTATCGATGTCGCGAAATATATCGCGGGTGAAGGGCGGCGCGCGGAAGGCGAAACCGTTCCCTCGGCCCTGCCCAATAAACTCTGTTTGACGCTGCGCCAGCCGCTCGGCGTGGTTGGCATCATCACTCCCTGGAACTTCCCGATGGCGATTCCCGCCTGGAAGACCTTTCCCGCTTTGCTGGCTGGCAATACGGTTGTGCTGAAGCCTGCCAGCGATACACCCCTGCTCGCGCTGAAACTGGCCGAGGTGTTGAGCGAGGCGGGTTTGCCTGCTGGCGTTCTCAATGTAATCACTGGCCCAGGCGGCACGCTTGGTAATGCGCTGGCGTCCCATTCGAAGATCAGCATGATTTCGCTCACTGGCTCGACCGACGTGGGCAGGCGGGTTGCCGAGATATGCGGGCGCGACCTGCGCCGTTGCTCGCTCGAACTGGGCGGCAAGAACGCGGTGATTGTGTTGGAAGATGCCGACCTTGACCTTGCGGTGCAGAGTGTGGCCTGGGGCGCGTTTGGCACCACCGGGCAGCGTTGTACGGCCACCAGCCGCGTGATTGTGCATCGTTCCGTCCAGCAGGCTTTTACAGAGCGATTGATCGCGGCTGCCGAGCAACTGCGCATTGGCGATGGCCTGCGCTCTGATGTAGATATGGGGCCGCTGGTCAATATGGGCCGCGTGCGCGCTGTACATGAATATACGAAGGTCGGGCAGATGGAGGGCGCGAAGCTGGTGGCAGGTGGCAGCCCGCTCACCGATGGCGAATACAGCGAGGGCGCTTTTTACAAACCCACCATCTTCAACGAGGTCAGTCCATCGATGCGCATCGCCCAGGAAGAGGTCTTCGGGCCGTTCGTCTCGATCATGCCCGTGAATAGCTATGAAGAGGCGATAGAGGTTGCCAACTCGACTGAATACGGCCTGTCAACGGCAGTCTTTACCGAGGATGCGCGCCTGACCTTCCGCGCCATGCGTGATATCGTCTCCGGCCTGGTCTACTTCAACGCTCCCACAACGGGTTCAGAGATTCACCTGCCTTTCGGCGGCATGAAGGCCAGCGGCAACGGCCATCGCGAACTCGGCTGGCGTGCTGTGGAAGAATTCAGCGAGATCAAGACCGTTTTCGTGTCCTATTCCGCTAAGAAGTAAATAAACAAACAAGCAAAATGCCAGTGGGCGCGCCCACTGGCATTTTGCTTGTTTGTTTATTTTTATCCCCTCGGCAAACCAAACTGTGTGAACATGGCCTCCCAGACCTCCTGGTTTTCCAGGCGTTCGTAGAGCGAGGCAATGCGCCCGTTGATAGTGTCGAAGATGCAGAGCAGGATGCGTTGCAGGACGATGGAAGCCTCCTCGAAGAAATCGTTGGCCTTTACAATATCGCCGTGTAGCACTTCCTGGCAGAGCGAGGCGAAGTTGTTGACATCGATATGGTTGTTTTCAATTCTAAAGTAGTAGTTGCCCATGTGGTGCAGGTCGTTACGCGCAAGCAGGTTGTAAAGCGTGTTGGGGTCTAGCTCGGTGCCGTTGGCGCGGCAGGTTTCGGCCAGGGCATCCATGGTCCAGTTGGCGAATTCGGCCAGGGCGGGTAGTTGTTTTTCAGGCGTCTCGCGGTTCAGCCACTCCTGCTCCATGCGGCTGAGCAGGTTGAGCAATTCAAAGCTTTCCATGCGCAGGCGCTCGGCTGGATCAGGCAGGCGCACCGGGGAACTGCCGCGCCCGTTTCCATTGGCACGCGGGTATGGCCCTTCCTGGAAAACATTCATTATCAGGCGGTATTGTATCAATTGAGCGAGGTCACGGGCGACTTCCAACTCTGGTCGGCGCAGGCTGCTGGCGATGCGCCGCACCACGCGATGGCGATTCACTGCGCCCAGCAATTCTATGGTCCGGGTGTCAAAGATGGTAGGATAAGGAATGGCGGGCGCAAGCTGGAGCGCAGTATGCATGCCCTGCGGGAGATAGCGTTCCAGAATTTCCCATTCATCGGTGTAGCGCACCATCTCCATTGTGACGCCCATCACTTCGAGGTCGAGCGATTCCTCTCCATACGGCAGGATTGATTTAGATTGGCCAACCGGGCTGGCAACAAATTCGTAGGTACCTTCCTTCCAGCGCGCCAGCTCGCGGGCCGTCCACAAAGCCTTCGTGCGTAAAGCCTCTTTCAATTGCTGGTTGCTGATAACGCGCATCTCAACCAGCCGCTCGCCGATGCGTTTGCCGAAGGCGTCCTGCATTTGCCGCGAAAAGGCGCTGTCAATATCCTGCCTGGTCGCCATGCCAAGTTGCTGCAAGACATCGCCTAAGGTGAGCGCGCCGGAGTCCAGTTCCGAGCAACCGGCTATTTTGCCATCCTTGAAATAGAGGATGCCGATGCGCTCGGTTGCCTGCTGTTTGAGATGAATAGCCCCGGTCATGCTTCCAAACTCCATCATCTGCAGGACTTCAACCAGGCTGAAATCCCTTAATAATCCTTGTAATCTGGAGTTTGTTGTCATGCTGCCCTCGCCCGTTGATGCCTGATTTGTATATTAAAATTTCGTAAAAAACACATCGATGACATTATAACAGATGCCAATTTGTTCCAACAAGTGTCTGGTTCCAGGGCGACCGCGAGGGTCGCCCCTACAGGCCTTATCGTAGGGGCGACCCTCGCGGTCGCCCTGGAACTGTTCCCCTTGACCCCAAATGATACGATATGGTGAGAAGCGAAACCCGTCTTCCTGAGTTCGGAGGGTTCTAGTGGATACGGCCATCGAAAGCCAATCATATCTCCAACCGCTTGCCCAGCCGCCGCGCCGCGTGCATACCATCACCGATCGTTTTGCGATGTCGAATACCTATCTCATCGATGAGGAGCGGGTGATAGTAGTAGACCCGGGTTCGGCCTTGAACGCCCAGTTGACGCTGCACTACCTGCAACATTTCCTGCATCGCCCCACGACGGATATCGATTTGATTGTCTTAACGCATCTGCATGCTGATCATTCCTCGGGCGTGGAGCCGCTGCGTAAGGCGACGAAGGCTCCGGTAGCCTGCTCCATTGAAGCCCTCAGGCAGGTGGAAGCCTGGTCGAGCGGCGAAAATTGGGGAGCTAGCTCTGCATATCAGAGATTTACTTCGCCGCGCCTCGGAGAAGCCTTCCATCGCCTCGATCAGTTTGGGCCGCAGTATGAGCGGCAGGTGCAGCAGATCGATATCTGGCTGCAAGATGTGAATGGCCTGCCCAATCATCTCGACTGGCGTGTGATTGCCAGCCCCGGCAATGCCTGGGAAAGCATCTGCCTCTACAACCCTTTTACCTACGAACTAATAAGCGGTGATACCCTGGTGACGCTGGAAGCAGGCACCGTGTTCGTGCGCGGCGGCAGGAATCGCCGCCAATTGTACGAAACAGTGGAAACGCTGCGTAGCCTGAAAGTCTACTTCCTCTATCCGGGTCATGGCCGTCCGGTTCTGTCCGTCAATGCGCTGGCGCGGATTGAATGGTGAAATTGGAATTTTGTCAAAAAACATATTTCCTTTTATTGGCGTTTATGTTACAATGAATATGTGGTTTGGAAAAGGTAAGTCTTATCTTGGCCCTGGTCTCGCTCCGTCACCGGTAACCTGGTAAACCTGCCTCTCTGGAAGTTCACCTTCCCTGACCACTACAGGATATTGCTTGTAACACACTTTTTCTGGTTGCGTATATCTCCTGAAACTGACCCTTTGCGCACACAGTCATAGTCAGACGGAGCGATGTTAGTCTTTTAGTTAAGAAGGGGAACCATTACCCATGATGTCAAACGGAGGATACCAGGATCGTATCCTTACCTGCCGAGATTGCGGCCAGGACTTTACTTTCACCGCCGGTGAGCAGGAATTCTACGCGAGCAAGGGCTTGACCAACAGCCCCGGTCGGTGTCCTGACTGCCGCGCCGCTCGTCGCAATGGTGGCAACAATGCCGCGCCCCGTACTCGCGGCGAATACCATGAAACGACTTGCGCCGATTGCGGACGCCCCACCTCGGTACCGTTCATTCCACGCGAAGACCGCCCGGTTTATTGCAGCGATTGTTTCCAGTACCACCGCCCAGTTCGCGCAGCAGGACGCCGCGATGACTACGGCAACAGCAGCTATAACAACTACGGTGGCGGCAACCGTGAGCGCCGCGACCGCCGTGAGCGCCGCGACCGCTGGTAATTCCAACCACGTAAAACAATGATAAGAGGATGAGGCAGATACGCCTCATCTTCTTATTTTGTGTAGGGACGCGATGCTGAACCTTGACATAAAGAACAGGGAATCCTCGCCCCCTGTCATCCTGAGCGCAGCGAAGGATCTCGTGTGTCCAACCGAATCGCGTGCCGAGACCGGAGATCCTTCGCTGCGCTCAGGATGACAGGCAATGGGCAGTTTTTCCGTCATCCCCAGGCATGTGCTATACTACAGCAAACAACACCGCTTCGCTTTTCTTTGGAGGTACAATCGATGTCGCAAACACCCGCTGGACAATGGCCGAACTATGTCTACATTGTGCCGGATGTTTATACAAAGGCGAAAGTGCGCCTGATTGGGCTTGGCAATTATGCCCCGGCAGGAATTATCACGAACGAATTTTTCGCCTATATTTCTACCCGCCTCGGCGACCCACGCAGCGCCGATGATCTGGAGCGCGTAACCGGACTCAGCACACGCCACGTGCGCACCAGCACGCTTGAACTTTGTCGCAAAATGGCCGGAGACGACGCGCCCGGCCTGATCGAAGACCCTAATGCTCCACGCGATGAAACGCTTGTCGATATGGCGGTAATCGCGGCGAAACGCGCCCTTGCCAGCGCCGGACGCGATGCCTCAGAGGTCGATACCGTTATTGGAGCCTCTTCCTCGGACAATGACGCTTTTCCGACCATTGCCGGACAGGTGCAGCAGCGATTGGGCATCAAGCCGGTGCGCGCCACCATGCTAAAGGGAGCCTGCGCCTGCCAGACCGAAGCCTTTCAGATGTGCGCCGAAGTGCTGGCCGCCAGCACCGCCAAACTGGTGCTGCTGGTCACGGCTGAAGGTCTGCTGCCCAACATCATGAACGTTCTCGACTGGAAAACCAGTTCGCTGTTTGGCGAGGGCGCATCCGCCTTCCTGCTTGAACGCGGCGACGAAGATACCTATATCATCAATGGCTCCGATGCCAATCAGGGGCCATCCCTGTATTACCAGACGCCCCTGCGCAAAGACGTGATCGAAATGGCGGAAGTCGACATGAAGATACGCGAACTGTACAACGCCGGGCAGGGCAAGGAATTGAACAAGGTATTGAGCCAGTACCTGGTTGGCTACACCAAGATGAACGGCAAAGAGGTCTTCCGTGAAGCCCCACGCGCAATGGCCGAGGCGGTTGACACGCTCTGCCGCCATGCCGTGCTGAGCCACGATGAACTCTCCTATATTATTCCTCACCAGGCCAATTCCCGCATCACGCGCCGCATGGGCGAACTACTCATCAACGACTACGGCTGGCCCCCCTCGACAATGGACAAACTGGTCGATAACTTCCGCTATTATGGCAACCTCTCCAACGCCAGCATCGCGACCGCGATGGTAGAATTGTTGCGCCAGGGCCGCCTGCATGATGGTCAATGGCTCGCGCTACCTGCTGTTGGCGGCGGCATGAACTACGGCTGCTGGCTGCTGCGCTATCACGACATTCCTAATGTGGATTTTATTTTGAATCCGTAGGAGTTGGGTGTAATGCGGTTTTTGTAGGGACGTGATTTATCGCGTCCTGCCCGGGGTGTACATCGATGCCAGGCAGGACGCGATAAATCACGTCCCTACAAAAACCCTTGCACAAAGCATCCGCCTGTCTGATCGTCGATAATCTTAAAAACACGTGCTTTGTGAGGACGCCCGCTTCCCTGGTATCCAGGTGGACCTCCCACGAAAAAGAAGGTTCCGAAAAACTCAACGTACCAGACCAGGTCGTCATACTGGAAACTGATGAAGTTGTGGATCAGTTCGCTGGCCTCACGGGTGGTCATCAGTTTTATCTGCGTTATCTCCGGCTGCCCCACACTATGGATGCTTCCTCCACCCTCGAATGGGCCAGATAGCAGTTTTCTAATGCTATTCTCAGTGTGTCGTGGAATGACAGGTGACTTTTCCTGAGAACCAGATGCTGTTTCAGGAGAGTTATCATTCTCTTCATATATGCGATCACTCATGCCGATCACTCCTTTCACACGATAGAATGACCTTTCAACATCATGGTAATGCCCGCTCGAATGTATAGAATACTTCGCCATCGGTTTCGTATTCGGCACCCAGGAAAGCATCCTGTATCATCATCTGGTCCGGTACGTTGGCGCTCACCTGCTCCAGGTTCATTTCGGCGATGACGCGGCGCATGGCGTAGGCGATCAGGCCAATGGAGTCAGAGGTGGTGCCATCGATGTAGCCAATATTGAGATGTTTTCCCCGGCGCGAATCGCGGACTTCAACCATTGCCAGCCCATCCAGGCGATCCCAACGCTTTAAGAGATAGATTTGCTGCGCCTCTATCTTCCGGGCCAGCATTTCGCGTGTAATAGCGTAGGCTGTGAAGCCGCGATAGTAGAGGCCGCCCGTCACCGGAAAGATGTTGGAGACGTTAAGATAGTGGATGATCTCATCCAGGTCATCGATGGTTGCCAGCGTTGGCGTATCTATTCCAGTATTACTGCGAGGCCGATCAGTGAGCGGGGCCGCGTGATATGGCGCGAAGCCTCCCACCTGTTGCATGCCCGCGCGCTGCGCCAGGCGAATAGATGCTTCGTTCGTCGAGGCGGTAAGCAGGCGTACTACGGTTGCGCCCCTGCGCAGGGCTTCCTCGATTTGCGCGTCAAACAGCGCCTTCGCGATACCGTGATTGCGATAGGCCGGATCGACGCGCATTCCCTCTAACCAGGCTTCGCTGCTGCTGACCATTTCGATATGCGCCAGTCCTACCGGCTTGCCATCAGCTGTTGCTACGAACAGCTTTCCATTGGGATCATTTAGCCATTCATCCCAGACATATTCGATGTAATCGCCCCAATCCCAGGTCTGCTGGCAAAACGCTAACACTGTCTCGCGGTCCTCGGGTCGGGCCGGTCGTACTTCAATCTTCATGAAAAAGCTCCCTTTTTGATGACGCCTACTAAAAATGTACCTGGGAGAAGGGCCGTCCGTCAAATAGATTGCGCCACATCCCCCTGTCCCTACGGATACGTATATATAATAGTTGCTATCGAATAGAGATTTGTTGGGAGAGACTATGCAGAAAAAACGAATAGATGAACAGCCTCAGCCAGCGCCAGACGAGCAGAAGCCGGTTGGAGAGCAGGTTTCTGAAGGCGCGCAGCAGGCGGTTGCTGAGGCGCAGCAGGAAGTTGCCGAAGCCCGCAGGCCCTGGTACCGCACGATCTACTGGGGGCGCGTTCTGATTATGGTCTATATAATCTGGATGGCGCTTTTTGCGTTACTGGCGTGGTGGGTGTACTATCATCCCGTGTTGGGAATTGATGTTGCCATTACGCGCGAGTTTCAAGAGAATCAAACACCCTTTGTGAAAGACACAATGATAGCGGCGAGCTATCCGGGCAATGCTGCCTGGCTTTCCACAGGCTTCATCATCCTGACGGCGATTATTTTCTGGGTGCTTGACCTGCGCCTGGAAGCCCTGATTGTGCCGGTTCATTCCATCGTCAGCGCGTTAATCAACGTTGGCATCAAGTTGTTGATCTCGCGCCCGCGTCCATCAGCCAGCCTGGTAGAGGTTTTCCAGGTTGCCAGTGGGAAAAGCTTCCCCAGTGGGCATGTGATGGCCTATGTTGCTTTCTGGGGCCTGCTGTTCTCCTTCGGGCTGATTCTCTTCCGAGGAAAGTACTGGTGGCGTATCGCCTTGCTCATTGTCTCGGCCATCATGGTGGTGCTGGTCGGCCCATCGCGCATCTACCTGGGCGATCACTGGGCCTCTGACGTGTTGGGCGCGTACATTATTGGCGGCGTCCTGCTCGGCATCACCCTTTCCATCTACCTGAAGCTAAAAGAGAAAGGTGTGCTGGCCCCGCGCAGCACGCGCTGGAAGTATATCCGCTACGCGAAGAAAGCTGCTTGAGATTGTAATAAAAAAGGAGTGGGAAGCGCGGAAAGACCGGAAGCCACCTGCAAGGGGATGGCTTCCGGTCTCGTGTTTCTAAGCTTGTTCCTCACCACCGTTATGGAAAGTACTCGTCTCGCCTTCTTCTGACAGGTATTCTTCATTAGTGGACGTGTTCCCGCTCGCGCTTTCGGAGACGGAACCGGTGGCTGCCATCACTTCGGCAGGCGGCTCTGAGGAGGTCGTTGCGGCAGGCCCGGTCTCACTGTAACTGGCGGGCTGACCGCCTTCCTCTGCGGCGGAAGTGGTGGTAGGCTCTGTCTCAGTGGAACCGACAGGCTGGCCCTCTTCCTCTGCGGCGGAAGTAGTGGCAGGCTCTGTTTCGCTCGAGGAGACGGACTCGCTCTGTTCCTCGCTCACCGATTCGGCAACGTCGGTGCGACCCTCTACGGGAGGCGGAGACTGCATCTGATTCGTCGGAGTGGGAATATCGCTATACTGTTCCTGGTTTGTGGAGGTTGCCTCGTGTCCGTTGCTGCCTGTTTCGACCGTTTCTGGCTGCCCCGTTTGCTGTGAGAAGCCGCTATCCGGCGCGCCAGCCTGGCTGCTCTGAGAGGAGCGCAGGGAAGCGAGTTCGGCTTCGCGATTGCGCAGGCGAGTCTCACGCGCATCGCGCCGCGAAAGGGCTTTCGCCAGTCTTTTCTCGGCTTTTTCAAGCGCCTGCTTTGCCCTCTCTACCGCCAGCATGGCCTTTGCTTCTCGTCTCGCGCGCTTTTTCTGCTGCTTCTGGGCCTTTTTAGAGGAGGTTGTGGAGGTCTGCGATGTGTCTGCTGTCTGTGCCATCTGTTTCCTCGCATTCATATATTTGCAATATTCACCCGACACTCACGAATAAGGATGGGTCTCATCTTACATAGAAATACGCTCTATCTCTGTTATTCGCTTCAGAGACCGCAGCCTTGTACATGCAGGGAATGGTTTGCTAGAATCCATTTTACAAGGAAACAGGGAGTATAGCAATGCAATTAAACGATACAACTGATTACCAGCGCTGTTTTGTGTGCGGGCAGCGCAATCCCTATGGCCTGCACCTGGTCTTCCGCCTGGAAAATGACACGGTGGTGGCCGATTTCTCCCCACGCGAGGAACATCAAGGCTTTCCGGGCGTCATTCATGGCGGCATAGTCGCTGCCGTACTGGATGAAGCGCTGGGCCGCACCTCGCTGCTCGGCAACAACAAAGAATGGACGATGACCGGCAAGCTAGAGGTGCGCTATCGCCGCTATGTGCCCTATGGGCCGCTGCTTCGTGTGCGGGCGCGCCTGGAAAGCGAACGCCGCCGCATGTTGCAGGCTTCCGGTGCGCTGACGCTGGCCGAGGATGAAAGTGTGATTCTTGCCGAGGCGCAGGGCATATTTCTACCCCTGTCGTCAGAGGCGGTTGATGATATTATGCAGGATTACCCGCAGTTGCGCGAATTTCTGAATCAATAGCTGTGAAGCAGGAAAAAGATTCTTTTCCCGTTTCACATATTCAATACTACAAATAGACAGGTTTAACCGCCCAGGCAGTTAAGCCGAAGGTGAGGCAGGTAAAGTCTTCGTTCAGCATCTCGAAAAGCATCTGCTGTAACGTGTTCTCGAATAGAACTTCGTCAATTACTTCTGTCGAGAGCAGTATGGGTTTGAACAGGGAAAAGGTGGCTTCGGCCTCTTTGACCAGCCGGTAGTGCCAGGAAGAATAGACCGAACTATCCAGCACAAAAGGACGTTGGTGGAGTTGTTCAAAACCTGCATCAAGCAGCCACTTCCCTAGGCGGTGTACCATCCCCATGCTCCGTCCATCGACCGAACAGGTGCGGCATTGTTGCCGGAGAGCGCGGGTCAGCAAGGTTTGCAAGTAGTGTAAGGCCGGACTATTGGAAAGCGCTATTTCACACTCGGTCAAGCGCATGATCCCCCCTGGTTTCATCACCCGGAAAGATTCCCCCAGCAGGGCAGGCCAATACGCCTGACCCAGCGCCCGTGAAAGCAAGCGCCCGGTGACCAGGTCAAAAGTTTCATCCGCAAAGTCCAATGGCTGAGTCAGGTTCATGACCAGAAAGTCAGCATTATCCAGCCCACGCACCCGCGCCATTGCTCGCGCATATTGCACCATTTCCCGGCTAGTATCGACACCTGTAATCTGACAGGGATACAGGCGATGTGCCACGTCCAGCGTCCAACTGCCAGGACCGCATGCCAGATCAAGCAGGCTTTTTATGCCTTCCAATTGCTCTGCTGGCAGGTCTGGTAGTAAGCCGCCCATTGACTGCGTCATGATCTGATCCAGGTTAACCAACCGCGCTGTTTCTGCACCCAATTCGACATTAATGAGTGGAACGGCATCGGCTCCTGCTGCTGTTTTATCCATGTCTACGACCCCCTGCTAGCGGAGTGGTGACAAGATAAGGCAGATACTCCCGAAAGGGTTCGCCTGTCAGCCGTTGCAGGACAGAACGCACAATTTCTACCGTCTCACGGCGGACAGGCTGGTTCTGAGCGATTTTCCAGATGGTCAGATAGCGCACGCCTGATGCCAGCGAAACATCCAGTAAGGTGAGGTGGTGGCGTTGCAGATAGCTGTGGAAGGCTATCGCGCCGTGCGGGATGGGGATAGTGTCCTGCTCGCTGAGGTTAGGGGTATTCTGCATGACTTGCTCCTCTCGACATTACTAACATTGCCCGATTTCTCAAGTCTCACTTTTCATAAATCAAGTATCATAAATCATATTACGCATATATACTCAATTTGTCAATAAGAATCATATGGCAATTAAAACTCACATTTTCTCAGCAGAGTGAGCCAAAAAAGCGTACAATATCTATGGCTCTTACACATAAGTAGCAGTAATCAACGAAAAGGAAAGTCACCTACCGCATGATGGAAAAAGCGTATTATACGCCCGAAGAAGTGATGAAACTGCTTGGCATCTCTAAAGCGACGCTTAACCGCAGAGCTGAGGATGGGACGATCCCAAGCGAACTGGAAGCAGGCCGCAAGCGTGGACGAAAGTATCCCAAAGAAGCCATCGATGCGCATGTCAAACTGTTAAAGCGCAAACATCAGGTCAAACTCACCTTTGGGCCAGCCACCAATAGCGAACTGTGGGCCAGCTACCAGAACCACCTGAGCCTGTATGAGCCAGAAGATATTGTCACCTATGACAGACTTCTGGAATGGCGGGAAGCCAACTACGACATTTTCATGTCGGCCCGCGAAGGGGGCAAACGGATTGCTGGCGTGACCATGATGCCCTTAGAAGAAGAGGTCATTCTTTCCCTCATCAATGAAGAGATCCGCGAGCAGGACATTCCCTCAGAGGCTATCCAACCCTGGACGGAGAAAAATTTGACAGTCTATATCCCCAGCATTTCCATTCATCATACCGGAAATGCCATTAAAGATCGCGAACGTGGGCATTTCATTATCAGAAGCGCCATTCGCTGGGCTTTTGCCTTAGATAAACACTACGACATTCAAAAGTGGTATGCCATCGCCGCCACTCCAGAAGGAAAGAAATTGGTGCAACACCTGGGCTTTGAGAAGATCGCAGGCAAACGCGATGCCTATCTCTTAACCAATTTAAGCCAGGCTGTAGGGCCAATCAAAGCCTTTATTGAGCGGTTAGAACAGGAAGATGAGCCGTTGGTACCACTCCCGAAACGGAGAGGAAGGGTGGGCATAATACAACATTCGTGAGGACCATCTTATGTCACAATCATTGTTTCCTGATGAAACCCGCGATGGTTGCTTTTCCTTTGGCCACTTGAAAACGACCTGGAAAACCCTGGATGGAGATGGAAGCCGTTGCTATCGACCGCAGCATCTTCGTGCGCATTACATCCCGTTCCCGCTGGAGCTTCCTGAAGCATTACAGGCCAGGAGAGAGCGCATTCAACACGAGCAGGAGCAAAGACGCGCGCAAGGCTTACCCTTTTTCTGGAATGGAGAGATCTATGCCCTGGATCGTTTTGTGATTAGTCGTGAACCAACTCATGAAGACATGACGCTAGATCTGTGGTTCCGACCCTCGGATTACTACACCTTTCTAGCGACCAATATGAGTCTCCACAAATCTGCCTTACGGGAACAATATCTGGCTGAAGTGGATTGGTATGAGCCAGTGCCTTATTTCTCGCATTCCTTTGGCGTTTCGCTCGCGGTCGTCACCTCGGATGGGTACACTCTGTTTACCCAACGAGGCAAACATGTTGGCAGCCGTCCAACCATTTATGAAACCAGTGTTGTAGAGGGATTAAGCAGGCCACTTGATAGCGGTCCTGCAAGCGATGCACCCGATATCTACCATTACGCCTGTCGCGGATTGGCTGAAGAGTTGGGTTTGTATGAAGGTGTCGATTTTGCCCTGGCTAATCTCTGCTTCTTGAACTTCGGTGTAGATACCCGCTACGCGCTGCGTGGCTTAACCGGGATGGTCAAGATCAACAAAAGCATTGAGCAGCTTCTACGGCGTTGGGAAAATGGAGTACGAGACAAGTTTGAAAATCAAAAACTCTTTCCTGTTCCTTTCACGCCGCAGGACGTTATCAGGTTTGCCTATACTCATCAGCCATTCGCTCCTGGCCCGACCTTGTATTATGCCTTAGTGTATACCTTTGGGCGTCCGGTGGTCGAAGACGCATTCGAGCGTATATCTCTTGATGCCTGAACCCTTTACTATTGATGGCATGCGCGGAAAAGCTGGGGATTATCTGGTGATTAATGAGGGTGGCGGATAGCCTGTGGATTGCGAGATATTCGAGCAGACATATCAACTTGTTGAGGAAAAGGCAGAATAAACTTCTTACCTCAGTCCAATAAAATAAGGCACGCCAATTGTGGCGTGCCTCGTATCGTTTGCGGCCTTTTAATGCTGCTCGTATCCAATCGGCGGTTCCGTTGGTGGCGGAGGCACAATCTCTACGGATGGTTGTTTAGGGCTGGCTTGCGGGACAGTAACATCCACTCCGGTTTCACGCAGGATTTGTTGGAGTTGCTGGGCATCAATAGTCTCGTGCTTGCGCAGTTCCTGGGCGATACGATCAAGCGTCGGCTTGTAGGTGCGCATGACGTTCAGGGCGCGGTCGTAGGCCTCGCGCACGATGCGCTCTACCTCTTCATCGATCAATTCGGCAGTGGTTTCGCTGTACTCGCTGGGTGCGCCTGTATCGCCGCCACCGAGGAACGGGTTGCCTCGTTCGCTGAAGGAGATAGTGCCAACCCGCTCGCTCATGCCCCAGCGCGCTACCATCTGGCGCGCAATCGAGGTGACGCGCTGCAGGTCGTTCTCCGCGCCGGTGGTGATGCGCCCGATGGCGACCTGCTCGGCGGCCCGCCCGCCAAGCGCGTAAACGAGCTGGCTTAACAGGTATTCCTTCGAATAGTTGTAGCGATCATCGACAGGCACAGACATGGTGACGCCAAGCGCCTGCCCGCGTGGCACGATGGTGACTTTCGTTACCGGATCAGAATACTCCGTAACCAGTCCTGCCAGCGCGTGCCCGCCCTCGTGATAGGCGATGACGTTGAGGTCTTCATCGCTCAGCACAAGCGGGCGTTCCGCGCCGAGCAAGATTTTGTCGAGCGCTTCATCGAAGCAGCGCTGGTTCACGTAATCCAGGTTGCGACGGGCGGCCAGTAGAGCGGCCTCGTTGACCAGGTTCGCCAGATCAGCGCCAACCATGCCGACGGTGGCGCGAGCAACCTTTACGAGGTCAACATCTGGCCCCAGGGGAACGCCGCGTGTGTGAATCTTCAGAATGGCAAGGCGACCATTCCAGTCGGGACGATCTACCGTTACGCGGCGGTCAAAGCGGCCAGGACGCAGCAGCGCGGCATCCAGGCCATCAGGGCGGTTGGTAGCAGCGATGACCACCACAGCCTGCCGCGTATCGAAGCCGTCCATTTCGACGAGCAACTGGTTGAGCGTTTGCTCGCGCTCGTCGTTGGTGTTGATGCTCGCGCCGCGCTGGCGACCAACGGCATCAATTTCATCGATAAAGATGATGCTGGGAGCGGCCTTTTTCGCTTGATCGAACAGGTCGCGCACGCGGCTGGCACCGACGCCGACCAGCACTTCGACAAACTCCGAACCGCTCATCGAGAAGAACGGCACCCCCGCTTCACCTGCGACCGCGCGCGCCAGCAGCGTTTTGCCAGTTCCAGGAGGGCCGACCAGCAGCACGCCGCGTGGAATCTTGCCACCCAGGCGCTGGTACTTGTCGGGCGTCTTCAGGAACTCCACCACTTCCTGCAAGTCGTACTTGGCCTCGTCCACGCCCGCCACATCGGCAAAGGTCGTGCTGGGCCGGTCTTCCAGGATCACCTTCGCCCGGCTCTTGCCGAAGCTGAAGATGCCCTGCTGCCCCTGCGTAGCCCGGCGGCTGATGAAGATGAAAAGCGCTATCAGGAAGACCCAGGGCAGCAGCGAGATCAGAATATTCAGCCACAGGCTGTTATCCGTGGGCTGCTGAGTCACTACCGTAATGCTATCGGCGCAGGTGGGTTTGTGATAATAGGCATTAGTGGGATCGGTTAAAGCTGGCAGCAGATTGGGATCGCCATTGGGCAACTGCACGACGTGAAATTGCGAGTTTCCCTGATAAGGCGTGCAAAAATCGCCCACAATGTCCGTTGAGCCGTTAATGGTAACGTCTTTGATGTTGCCTGCCGCGATTTGCTGGTAGAAAGCGCTGTAGGCCAGCTCGTAACGCTGCGGCTGGTTGCTGTTGTTCGCATTCGAGCTAAAAAATTGGTACAGGTAAATACCAAGCATGACCAGCACAATAATCAGCAGCCAGCGATTGAGCGAGGACATGCCGCCGCCACCCTGCGGTGGTTGCCCGTTTGGCCGCCCGTTGTTGGGGCGCAACTGGTTTTGCTGTCGCTGGGGCGAGTTATTGTTCTGTAGCCGGTATATGTTGGAAGGTTCGTTCTCCATCGAGATGCCCCTTGCTTTCAGACTTATCCCCACTACACACACACAGCAGCTTCAAACGTCTGAAACGCTATTTCTGCAATGAATGTACGTGGGCCATCATGTGAATACTGTTCTTTATTATACCTTACGTAAACAGGTGCTGCATGGTTACGTCGGTTGCGCCCTTAACTGTAATACGAAGCGGCGCGAAGCACCGGGTGCAATATTGAGCCGGTCAGCCGGGCGGTTGAGCGCGTCTTCGCTGCCAACGGTTGGCTCGAAGCATACAAAGTCATGATCCGGTTTGCCCGGAGGCTCCGACCAGACCTGCATATTGTGCAGCGAGTACTGTCCATCCTGCGGTATTTCCTCGATAATCAGCGTACCGCCCTCTGGAATCTGGATGGTGACACGATGGGAAAACGGGTAAGGATTATCAGGAATATGCTCGATCCAGTCGAAACTTTGCGCGCTGAAACCGGGAGGGCCATCCGACGCAATACGCGATTTCTCGCGCTGCGGAACCGTAAAGTACGGATGGAAGCCAGGAGCGATGGGCATTTTCTCGTTGCTGCGGTTCTCCATCGTCACAGTATAGGTCAGCGTTCCCTCTCCGGCCTCGATATGTGCAGTGAAGGTAAAGTCGTAGGGATAAGATGCCCGCGTAAAGTCGTTGCTCTGCAACTCCATCGTAAGCGAGCGTTCGTCCTGCTGCGTCACAGGCCAGGGCAGGTCGCGTCCGAAGCCATGAATAGGCAGGGTCGTCCCCTTCTCCTTAAAGATGCCGTTTTCCAGGCGCGAGAAATTGGGGATCATCAACGGCAACCCCCAGCGTTTGACGTTCCCTGTCTCCATTGGCCTGTACAGCACCTGCCAGTTCCCTACCTGAAAATGCGAAACCAGGCAGATATCGGGAATAACGCCGATGGTCGTATTGCCTGCCCGCAAGACACGCTCGCGGGGCGTCGGAAAGTTCATAAAAGCGGCCATGTCTTAACCCATCCGTTCATTTATATGTTCTCGATCTGTTCTGGCGACATTGTATGTTTGTTGGGGGAGAAGTGCAAGAGACTTCCATCCTATTCCTATTGCGTTTTGTCGCGCAGCCGCTTATACTTGATGTTGATATGCCGTGTTAGGCAGTATCAATTGTAGAGTTGCCCTGAATCCAGTAGTGGGATAACATACAACATGGACACGGAGGAACCTTCGGCACGCAATGAGGCTGAAGCGCCGCGCAAACTGGAACGGGGAGAGAGGCAGTCTGTGCAAGGAACGATCGCAATCAAAGGGACGCGCAATGGCCTGCTATTGACCCTGGAGCCGGAAACGCCTTTCGGTGACGTGCTGCATGCTCTATCTGCACGACTTGCCGAGGCTCCCGGTTTTTTTCGCGGCGCGTCAATGGCTGTCGATACCAGCCGCAGAGCCTTGCAGGGAAGCGAACGCACCCAGCTAGAGGCGCTGTTGGCGCACTACGAGGTCTCAGTGCTGCCCCTGGAACAGGTGATTGCCGCCCGCCGGGAGGCGCAGGCCAGGCTCTCAGCGCAGCAGGCGCTTCCTTCTCCTGAGTCGTCTTTTCAGATCACGGGCGAGCAGCCGCGCACCACACGCAGCCTGGAGGTGAGCGAGGGATTTAACCTGTATGAGGACGCCGATACGCTGTTTATCCGGCGTACCGTTCGCTCGGGGCAGGCGATCCATCATTCCAGTAATATCGTCATCTTCGGCGATGTGAACCCTGGGGCGGAGGTGGTCGCGGGAGGCGATATTCTTGTCTGGGGTGTGCTGCGCGGGCTGGTTCACGCGGGCTACCCCGATAACCAGAACGCGGTTATTTGCTCGCTGGTTCTGGCTCCTGTGCAGTTGCGCATTGCCCACCTGCTCTCGCGCCCGCCCGAGGGATACGAGGTGCAGCCACGCCCGGAGGTCGCAGCCATCAGGAACGGCCAGATTGTTGTCGAGGCCTGGGTGAACGGTCGCCCGCCACGTCGATAACGTGTTTAATATACACCTACAATCGTCGCGTAGTCACGTTGAACAGTTGCTTATATGGAGACGCATATGGACAGTCGGGTGATTACCATCACATCGGGGAAGGGCGGTGTTGGCAAAACCACGACCACGGCAAATATTGGAACGGCTCTGGCGATGTTGGGAAAGAAGGTCGCGGTTGTCGATGGCGATATTGGCCTGCGTAACCTGGATGCCGTCATGGGACTGGAAAACCGCATCGTCTACGACCTGGTGGACGTGGTCGAGGGCCAGTGCCGACTGCGCCAGGCCCTGATTAAAGACAAGCGGCAGCCGGAGTTGTACCTGCTGCCTGCCGCGCAGACCCGCGATAAGAACGCCGTGAACAGTGTCCAGATGCAGCAGCTCTGCCAGCAACTGCGCCAGGAATTTGATTTTGTGGTGATCGACTCGCCCGCCGGAATTGAGCAGGGCTTCCGCAACTCCATTGTGGGCGCGGACGAGATCATCATTGTGGCAAATCCCGAAATGGCCTCGGTGCGCGACGCGGACCGCATCATCGGGCTTGTCGAAGCCGCCGGGAAGCCAGAGCCGCGCCTCATTCTCAATCGCCTGCGCCCCGAGATGGTCAAGCGCGGCGACATGATGGACGTGGCCGACGTGTTAGAAGTACTGGGCATCGATCTCCTGGGCATCGTTCCAGAGGATGAAAATATCATCATTGCCATCAACAAGGGCGAACCAATTGTGTATGACAGGCGTACTCGCGCCGGGCGCGCCTACTGGAGTTCCGCGCAGCGCATCCTCGGCGAGGAAGTGCCCCTGGAAGAAGTGGCGGAGGCCCCCTCGTTGATGGAACGCCTGCGCCGTCTGATGGGCTTCGGCCCCGCGTTATCTGAACGTCGCGTTCGTTCTTAGCCATCCTGGAGAAGGAGGCAATCCAAATGGGTGTGTTTGAGTTTATGACAGGTCGCAAGAAACCGACTCCCGGCGAGGTTGCGAAGGAGCGCTTGAAGGTCGCGCTGGTGCATGACCGTCTCAAAGTAAATCCCGAACTACTGGAATTGATTAAAGCTGACCTGATTAAAGCCATCTCGCAGCGCCTGGAAATCGACGAGCAGCATATGCAGGTGAGCATGGCGCGCGAGGGACGCTGGGATAAGCTGCTGGCCGATATGCCCGTCAAACGCCAGAAGGTCGCCTTTGAATGGGACCCGCCCGCTTATACCCCTACGTCCAATGCCTTACAGGGCAACCGGATACGGGTCGAGGTCGAACGCCTTGACAGGGATTAATACGTCACATAACGGATGGATGCAATCCTGTAGGGACGCGAATATGGTTTTTCACGACCAGCATCGGCAACGTTTTGATGTCATCGTGAGCGCAGCGAAGGATCTGTATGCCGGGCCTTCTCGCGTGCCACGACCGGAGTTCCTTCGCTGCGCTCACGATGACATGATAGTGGAGGTGGTTCGTCTGAGCGGTAACAATGGCCGATCTTGCTTGTTCACCTTCATCGCGTCCCTACAAAATGGGCCTTCGGGATTGCATCACGGCATAAAGATGCTAGAACGTCGTTTGTCTATATATGACATAGAAAAGGACAAATGAATCGATAAAAGGTTAAGAAGTTAGTAGTGCAGAAAAGCGTTTCTTAACTCAACCTCCATGCGTTCATAACCAGAACCAACCTCAGCCTTACTACAATAAAGGTATGACAATGATCTGTCATACAGTTATCGGTTGGGAAATGTGGTGAGGGACAGACTCCTGAAAGGAGCTAATTTTCGAACTCCTTTCTGTTAGCCAGCTTCCGGCGAAAGCGTATGAGCCGCTGGAAGTATACCTGTAACCTCCGTCTGGCTACGACGGCATGCTCTTGCCGAAGTAGCGGGAGCGTTTCCCTTTCGCGATAGTGAAGTGCTGGTGTGCGAACACAGGCTGGACACACTGTTTGTCAGGCAGAGTGTCCCGTCGGTTGGGTGGTGAGTGTGGAGACGTTGGGCTGACGGCTGTGTATACGCGGGTGGTGGGGTGCGATAACCCTGGGGGAACTTCGCTCGACGTGTGGAGAAAAGGTATACACAGTGGTGGGAGATGTTGTGGATGTGGTGTTGTGTTCCACGCTGAGCGCTGGAGTGCGGCTACTGTATGCCGGCACTTCAGTGTCGCGAGAGGACGTTTTTAGAGGATAGAAGGTTATGGTCAACCGGAATGATTTGCAAGAAAAGCAATGGCTGTCGATTAAAACACATGCTGTCAGAGTGAGCCGGGCGCTCTGGCCTGCTGATACGCGCCGCGTGGCGACCGGCAAAGCCGCACAGCGCCGCCGGAAACTGCTTGTCCGGCACCGTCGCAGTATTTATCTGCTTGATCTGCTGCAAATACGCAATCCGATCATGCTGGTCGCGCTCTCTCTGCTGCTGACCGTTAGCATCATCACCGCCTTGAGCGCGCATGTCTGGTATCCGTTGTTCTGCTCGCTGGTCTTATTTATTGTTCTGCTGATGCTGCCCCTCTTTGTCGCGACCGAGGCCGTACACAGCAATATCGTCGGATCACAATTGTTGCAAGAGATGAGAAGCCTGCCGGGTATCGCTACGAAGCTGCTTGTGCCCGATACCCCTCTGCCAGCCGAGCCGCCCCTGGTGCGCGTCCTGGATACTGTCGATCTCTCACAAACGGATGTCGAACACTTCCTGGCGACACCTGATGAGCAAACGGGAGACACCGCTGCCATGACCTTGAACTGGTGGAAGGAGCGGGAGCAGAAAGCAATGCATCGCTTTTAAATATGGCAGATGAAAGCCGCCCAGTAGAAGCAGCCGAAAGCCGCCCGCAAGGGGCTGGCTCTACAGGGGCGATGATATTGTAGAGCCAGCCCCTTGCGGGTGGCTTTCGTTCCCCCAACTTCCGGCTTTATTCATAAGTTCTATGACCTTTGGGCTATTCCATTGACCCTACTATCTCTCCCTATGTAAGATACAACTTAACACAAGTGGATACATGTTTTCGAGAGGGCCGAGTTCTCGCGCCCTCTTTCTGTGATGATGTCAACCCGGGGAGAGGAGACACATATGAGCGAGCAGCAGATACAAAAAGTTCGAGTGAAGCGACTGGCGCACGTGGGGCTATGGACGACGGATGTCGCGGCTCAGACGCGCTTTTACCGTCAGGCGATGGGCTTTGTCTTGCGCGCCACCGAGATCAATTCTAATGATTCGGATGTTGAGTTTGAGGAGGCCAATACCTTCCTCGCCCTGGGCGACGAATTTCATTGCCTCAGCCTGTTCACCGATACGCGCCCGGGCGGGGGCAATGGCAGGACGCCTGCGCAGCAATCGCGCCTGCATCATATCGCCTTCGAGGTCGATAACGATGCCGAACTGGCGGCACTGGCGGCAAGGCTGAAGGCGGCGGGCGTAAATCTTGCGCTTCAGCCTCGCGACGGTAATCCAGAACTGGGTGATACGCTCTGGTTTGCCGACCCCGATGGCAACCCCATCGAAATCTCGGTCACGCCCGATGACGCGCTTGTGCTGCCTCCTGGCGATACGCATCGCACCCGCCTGCACCCGCACGCGCTCCAGCATATAGCCCTGCGCACCATCCACATGGAAACGATGGTCGAGTTTTATACCGAGGCGCTCGGCTTTGACATTTCCGACTGGCTGCTGCGTGAATCGGCCTGGCTGCGCTGCAATACCGATCATCACACGCTGATCTTGATGCAGGGCAAGCAGGATATCGATCATATCGGCTTCAGCATTCCTAACGGAGCGGAACTGCTCACCTGGGCCGATTACCTGAGCCGCCTGCAAAAACCGATCCTTTGGGGGCCTGGGCGACATGGCGCAGGCAACGACCTCTTCATCCGCTTTGCGGACCCCGAGGGCCTGCACATCGAACTCTCGGCGGAACTCCAACAGTACTTTGACCGCGATGTCACCACACCGCCGCGCCTGTGGCATTCGCGCACCACCGCGCTCAACCTCTGGGGTCTCATGCCCTCCTGGGTTCGCGACGAAGTGAGAGTATAAGTTCAACAGAACAGGCGCGGGATTGCCACAATCCCGCGCCTGTTCTGTTGAACTGTTTTATTCCTTGTTGGTATATTCAGCGGGAGCGAAGATGACCAGCACGCGCAAGTCCTCTGTGATCGTATGGAAGCGATGCTCGTCCCTGGCTTTCACATAGATCAGCGAACCTGCCTGCACTTCGCGGTTTTCAGAGCCGACCTGTATAATGGCCCGCCCGCTCAACACGTAGTAAATCTCGTCCTCCGTGTGAGGCTGCTGCTCGTCGGTTGCGCCCGCTTCCAGCATGTACAGGCCGACGCTGAGGGCGGGAACGCGCAGAAATTCGAGATAGTCGTGCCGGGATTGCTCCTGTTGCCGCAGCAGTGAGGCAATTTCAAATGCTTCCATCGTTGTGTGTTCCTTTCAGCCTGGTACTTAGTACTTTGTCAAACTTCATTGGGCCGTCTGCTTGTCATGCTTCGCTGCGCTCAGCATGACAAGCAAAGGGCTTCTCTATAGCTTGACAAAGTAGTAGAAACTTGCTTTCTATGCTTTGGGCCACACCTGTGTGAGTTCGATCTGCACAGGGTGAAGCGGCTCCGGCAGGGTTAAGGGTTGCGGGCTATGCAGGCGAAATTCGGGCGCGGGACCGAGTACCATCTGCCTGCGCCACAGGCTAACCTGCGGCATATCAACTATCGATTGCAGCAGGGCATAGAGGGTTTCGTAGCTCATGCCTGCCGGTTTCGCGAAGCAAAGGGCAATGCGCGCTGTTGCCAGCTTTGTTTCCCCGTCGTATAGCCGGTATAACCCACCGGCACCTACCGCCGCTCCCTGCGCGGCGCGATTATGCGGAGCCTTACACGGCCCGGTGACCGCAATCTCGTTGATGACATCCAGGGCGGCGGAGTTTTCGAGGACATACCAGTCCTCGTATGCTTCCTCGCCACCTGGCAGCCAGGGAGCCTGGCTCAGCTCGAAGACCGTTGAATAGTGGAAGCCTGCCGGTTGCTGCGTCAGCAATACCTCGTGAAAATCTTGCAGGTAGTGCTGGTAAGTTGTTTTATCAACGTGGGGGGCGCGCCGGTGCCAGAAAATATACGCCAGCATATGCTATGTTCCTTATTTGTTATGAGTGCTAGTCTGTCATGCTTTGTTATGAGTGCCAGGCTGTCATGCTGAGCGCAGCGAAGCATCCCCTATCGGCCACACACGGATGCTTCGCTGCGCTCAACATGACAGCCGACGAGTACAAGTTTGTAATATCAAACGCCAATCACTGGATTTTTCATGATACCGATACCCTCAATTTCCGTCTCCATGACATCGCCGGGCTTCAAAAACTCGGGCGGCTTGCGCGCGAAACCAACTCCGCTCGGTGTGCCAGTGGCGATGATATCTCCCGGCTCCAACGTCATGCCCTGGGAAAGCACGGAGATAATGGTGCGCACAGAGAAGATCATGTTGCCGGTGGTATCATCCTGCTTAGTCGCGCCGTTGACGCGCAGACACAGCTTGAGATTTTGTGGATCAGGAATCTCGTCCGCCGTAACAATCCAGGGACCCATCGGGCAGTAGCCGTCGATACTTTTCCCTTTGAAAAATTGCTTGTGCAGGGCCTGCAAGTCGCGTGCTGAGACATCGTTGAGAACGGTGTAGCCAAACACGTGATCCAGCGAGTCCGCTTCGCGAATATTTTTGCCGCCTCTGCCAATAATCACCGCCAGTTCGGCCTCCCAGTCGATCTGTGTGGAGACCGATGGATCGATGACGAGCGGGCTGTAGGGGCCGTTCACGGTCGTTGGCGCTTTAGTAAAAAAGAGGGGAGCTTCAAGCTGCGTTGCCTCGCGGCCGCGGGCCTGAGCGGATTCTTTAGCGTGTTCAGCATAATTCAGGCCGAGACACATGACATTTTTTGCCGGGCGCGGAATGGGCGCGGCCAGTTGTACTTCGTTCAGCTTATGAACAGCCCCTATCTCGCTAAAGGTACGTACCTCAGAGAAGCGTCTTTGTCCTGCTTTTTGCATAATGGCATCGAGTGTTGCTTTGCCCTCGTCGTCATAATGCGCGATGAGGTCGAGCATTTGCTCGAATGGCCTGACTTGCAAGGCACGCGCCGCGAGGTCGATATCTACTATTTCATCGCCCTGCACAAGTCCCACCCGGACTCTGGGTAAGTTCTCGGTAGAAAAGCTGGCAAGTTTCATTCAAAGGTCTCCTTCAGTACAAAATAGAGTTATTGGCCGGTTTCAGGCAGCGGCCCTGATGGCTGATTGCTGGTTGGCGGTCGCAAATCACCTGGCCGACCGGGATAGCGAGGCAGGCCGGTCACGGCTCCCAGTTGGCCGGTTGGCACGCCAAGCATGCGGCCTTTGCGTTCCAGCGCGAGCAGGATCAAATCAACTGCACCCTCCAGATCAATCACGTGTGTATTGATAATCAAGTCGTACAGGAGCGGGTCATTAACGTTGAGATGATGCTGGGTTTGCAGGTAACGAGCGCGGTCGCGGTCTTTGGTCGCGATACGCGCCTGGGCCGTTGCCTCGTCCAGGCCTTCGCGCTGTGCCACGTAAGCAATGCGCTGTTGGAGCGGAGCCACCACGCGGACATGCAGGACATCACGCCGCTGAGCCAGGAAGGACTGCCCGGCTCGCCCAACGATCACCACATTTCCCGCGTTGGCGGCTGTCTCGACCACCTGCCGCAAGGCCTCGTGATAGACTCGTTCTTCCTGTGCGGGCGAGGTTGTTGGCGAGAGGGGAACAACGGGAACTGCGATTTGCAGGGCGTTTAAGGCGCGCGCGATGAAGCCTTCCACGCGCTCATCGTGTATGGAAGCCTCTTCTTCTGTAATGCCCAGCCTGCGCGCCACCTGCGCCACTATTTCATGATCGACCAGTTGCCATGAAAGGCGTTTTGCCACCCGGACTGCGATTTCGCCGCCGCCGCTGCCATACTGTCGCGAAATGGTGATTACTCGCATTTCTTGCTGCGCTGCCATCGGCCTGCCCCTTTCTTTGATCCGTTCGTTTGTTCTCAGCATAAGGGCGGCGCAAGCGCCCACACCCCGCCATCACCCCACTCCCGCCCCTACAATGTGCTTATAATATACAATACAACAAGACAGGCCGTTTCGTAGAATGGAGAACGAGAAAATGACGACTACACAGCCTCGCGTTGCCTCGGCGGTGATGTTGCTGCGCGATTTGCCCTCGGGAGAGGGACTTGAAGTATTTATGGTGCGCCGCGTCATTCAGAGCGATTTCATGCCCGACGTGTATGTATTTCCAGGCGGCTCTGTGACGAAAGACGATTTTGCCGCCGAGCTGGCCGAGGGCGTCTGTGCGCCGGTAGCTCTGACGCCTGCCGACCCGGAGGGCCGCACTGTGCTGGGGAAAGGTGTGCGAGCGGCTGCCATTCGCGAACTCTTCGAGGAGGCCGGTGTCCTGCTCGCCTATCGCGATGGAACGCCCCTTGTGATAACCGCCGAGGATACGCCGCGTTTCGAGGCCTATCGCAAAGCCTTTAACGAGCGCAAAGGCTCGCTGGTCGAGATGACGCATGCCGAACGACTGATGCTGGCTACCGACCTGCTCGGATACTTTGCTCACTGGATCACGCCCGAGGGCATGCCCAAACGCTTCGATACGCATTTCTTTGTGACGACCGCGCCACTCGAGCAGGAGGCAGCGCATGATCATTTGGAGACCAGCGAGGGCATCTGGATCTCGCCCGCCGAGGCGCTGGCGCGTTCCGAGCGGGGCGAATTTCCGCTCGTCTTTGCTACCATTCATCAGTTACATGACCTCGCGGCTTTCAGAAGCGTTCAAGATGCCCTGGCGGCCTGCGCGACCCGGCATGTCCCGGTGCGACAACCCGTACTGGTACAGAATGAGGACGGAACGGCTCGCGTCTACCTGCCCGAAGAGAGCGACAACACCTGGGAAGTTCCCGAACACATGCGAAAATCGTGAATGCCGAACTTTGGAATCGCCCGCGAGGTGCGGATCACATTTGTACAATCGACGTGGGAGAAACGTGAGGCCGGAAGACACAGAGAACGAAAGCCACCCGCAAGGGGATGGCTCTACACTGTGTTCTCCCTGTAGAGCCATCCCCTTGCGGGTGGCTTCCGTTCTCTCTATGTAACGCGGCAAATGAGGTAAATACCATGTCACAATCCTATACAATTCTCCTGGCCCCTAATCCTTCGATCATGACCGGGCCGGGTACCAATACCATTATTCTTAATGGCAATGACGGTGGCGCGTATGTCATCGACCCTGCTGTGGATGAAGAGGACTATTTGAATGCCCTGATACAGGCGGGAGAGCAGCGTGGTGGCATCCGGCGCATTTTTATCACACATGGGCATCCCGATCATATTGGCGGAGCCGGGGCACTGCGCGAGCGGCTGCGCGTACCAATTTATGCCTATAGCCGCGAGGGCGTACCTATCGCGGATGAAGAGGTCGCAGATGGCGCAACCTTTCCGGCGGGGGATGATGTGCTGCGCGCCGTTCATACGCCCGGGCATCGCTTCGATCACCTGTGCTATTACCTTGAGAAGCAGCGTATTCTCTTCGCAGGCGATATGATCTCCGGCATCACCACCAATGTCATAGCGCCGCCCGATGGCGATATGCTGGATTACATGCAATCCTTGCAGCGCTTGCAGCAGCTGGAAATTGCCGAAATCGTGCCCGGACATGGACCAAACATCTCCGACGCGCAGGCGAAAATCGCCGAGTATATCACCCATCGCCAGTTGCGCGAGCAGCAGCTCTTGCAGGCCCTGGAAGTATTGCCACGCGGCGTAACCATCCCCGAGATCGTCCCGCGCATCTACACGGATGTGAATCCGCAATTGCATCCCATTGCTGAATGGACGGTTCAGGCCACGCTGCTCAAACTCGAAAAAGAGGGATTGGTAGAGCGCATTGGCGAAAACGGCTGGGCGCTGGTGGAACCAACGGCGTGATAAATGCCCCTGCGTTTATCGTCTGATTAACAACCGTAATCCCATCAGCGCGGCCATACCCATAAAGAACCAGCCTGCCATGACCTGGTGGGCGTTGGTCAGGAGAATGCCGCCGCCGAGGGAAACGGCGAACGCCACCGTTGAGGCCATGCCGCCGATTCCTTCGCCCACTCCCCGGCTTCGCCTGCCGCGTCCTCTTGCGTGAGGTAATCCCAGGTCGGCCTTGACTTCGATCTGCCCGGCGTCAATTTTGCTGACCAGTTGCTCTACCTCACGGGGTAGGCGCATCAAGATGGTGCCTGCCTCCGTTAGTTGTCTCACCAGTTGCTCAACCGTTTGCCTGGCTCCCTGCGCGTTGATATTCAGGAAGCGGCGCGCATAGGGTGTGGCGACATCGACGAAGTTGAACTCGGGCGCAAGTCCTGTCGCCACTCCAACCAGCGTACTGACGGCCCTGCCGGTGAAGGCGAATTGTGCCGGAATATGAAATGGCTGGCCGTAGAGCAACCTGCCGACGTCCTCGCCCACTTCTGGAATATCCAATTGGCGCGCCTCTCCCAGTGTCATGCCGTAGTATTGATCGAGCATCATGGAGAGGCCGCGCTCGATAGCCACCAGATTTGCTCCCTCGCCTATGAAGCCCAGGCGGCGCAGCGCGTCAACCAGCGCCCGCGAATCACGCAGAACGAAACTGACGAAGAGATCCCGCAGCGCCTTTTTCATGCTTCTGGTGAGCGAGCCGACCATGCCGAAATCCACAAATTCGATGATTGGGCCAACCTCTGGCGGCCCTTTTTTGATAAAGATGTTGCCGGGATGCGGATCGGCGTGAAAGAAGCCCGCCTCAAAAAACTGGTGGAAATAGGCCCGCACTGTGCGTTTGGCTACTTCAAGCTTGTCGATGCCAGCCGCGTCGAGCGCGGCGTAATCGTTGATTTTGATACCATTGATCCATTCCAGCACCAGTACCCTGCGCGTCGTGTATTCCTCGTAGACCCTGGGAATGTAGATAGCCGGGTCATCCTTGAACATCTCCTTAAAGCGCCTGGCGTTGGCCGCCTCGGTCACATAGTCGATTTCTTCGTAGATGGTGCGTTTGAATTCCCGGTAGACGCCCATCAGATCGATGAACTCGCGTGTATCAACCAGGCGATTGATGATCCAGATGACGAACTTGATGGTACTCAGGTCGCTGCGCACCAGTTGTTCGATATGGGGACGCTGCACTTTGACCGCCACTTCCTCGCCGGTTGCCACCAGCACAGCTTTATGCACCTGCCCAAGCGAAGCCGCTGCTGCTGCTTTGCGCTCCACGACGCTAAAGACCTGTTCAACCGGCTTTCCCAACTCCGACTCGATCACCGAGACCACATGGTCGAACGATTCGGGGGGCACCTCATCCTGCAGAGCGCTGAGTACCTCTAGCGCCCGTTCCGGCAGTAAATCGGCACGCGAACTCAGGAACTGACCCAGCTTAATCATCAAGACGCCCAGCTTTACCGCCGTGTGGCGAAAGGCTACAAGCACGTTTATCAATACCTCGACGTCCGGCTGGACTTCGTAATTGCCCCGTTCACGGGCGCGAATCACTCGCCGCCGCTCGCGGTAAATGACCCACAGTGTCCACAAGAGCAGGCGCGAGACTCTAAAGAAGCGCACCATCTGTGAAAATCTATTTATTCTCGGCGTTTTTCTACGCATGTATGTCCCCTTCAGTTGCTCAAGGTTAGCATAACATGTACGAAGAAAATGTGATAGGGGTTTTATAAAAGAGACGTGTCCGTGCCGACTTTTTCTTATTCCAGTTCATTGCCTCATAAGAAATGGGGCTATTGCATGTTAGTAAATGCTCCTAGAAACGATACTATACATAGATGAATAGAAATACCTGAGTGTAAGGGTGCAACGAAAACACTTCTTTGAACGTCCTGTATTCTAGGAAGAGAGGTAGTATTTTCGTCCTCAGCGTACTCCACCTGTGGAGGCAACATTGTTCGCGAGGAGGACGAAAAAGTTGATATGCACGCCCTCGTTCCAGGAACCATTTTTAGCACAAAATTGATGTATATTGTTCACTTGACAATGCTACAGGCTAGCATACAACCTGTATAGGGGGCAGCTTTTCTATTCTCTAGAACTCTTAAGTGACATGTGGAAGACGTGGGGCTATATTAACATTCATATTCTTAAGCGTAAAGCTATTATGGAGGTGTACTGTGTCCGGCGTTCATATGGATATTTCTCCGGCAGTTACACGCAAACAAGATATCTCCTCCTGGAAAGAGGATGATGTTTATCGCCTGAACTCTCGTAAAAGGAAGCGTTATTATAAGCGTAAGAAAGCGATTCGGGAGTATTTTACCTCAGATGCTTCTCTTGAGCAGATTGCGCAGCGCTACCAGATTTTTCCAGTAAAGGATTTGGAAGAGCTTGCGCAAAAGTGTTTAATGCGTCATGAAGATGGGAATGTGTGGGGCTATCGCGCTCTGGTTCCAGGTGTCGAGGTAGCCGATCACACACCGCCCACCCAATCCTCTATTCAAGACACGCCCATTCCCCCATTTATGGAAGAGCAAACGGGGGATGCGCTCGCATCTGAAGCCCAATTGGGTGAGGAAGCCAACCAGATAAACGGCGATGCCTCTGTAGGGACGCGATTCATCGCGTCCCCCACCGGAGAACAGGCTCCCCAGATAACCGCCGTCGATGAACAGGATAAGGTAGGCCCTCTCTCCTCAGACATGCCGCAGGACGAAACGGCTCTTGAGGAAGAGCAAACTGTAGATATTCCTGACATCAATTTAGAAGAGGCGCAGCCAGATACAACAGAGGATGCTGGTGAGGAGCAAAATAAAACTGTAACGCTTGAGCCACCGATAGCAGGCGTTGTTGCCCCCACAGTTCTTGAACCTGGAGAGCAGGACGAGGCAGGCGCTTCGGCGGTTGAAGATGCTGCCGGGGATATAGCTATTCCTGACATAGTAGAAGAATCTTCCACTCCCTTTGAAAAGGAGACAGAAACAGCCTCGCAAAACGATTCTCTGGAGACCTTGCCAGCGTCCGAAGATGGCGCTGAAGAGTTGCCTGCAGCCGAGACTTTGCCAGTTGAGGAGAATGACGAAGGCGAGCAGTCAACTCCGTTCATGGAGGATTTAGTACCGGTCGAACACGACGACGAAGCTGTTGAAGTGATGGCTGTAAGCAAGCATGGTAAAGGCGATACAGATAAAATGGCCAATCCATACAGCTTTGCCGGTAAAAGAAATACGTCGGCGCATCGCGCCATACGCAAGCGCTGGGAGCGCGATGCCCGAACGAACAAACAGAAGCGGATACGCAAGATTGTCAGCATTATCGTCGTCCTGGTGATTCTCCTGGGTCTATCTATTCCACTATTCGCCGGGCTTGCCGCTTATAACGCCTATACCTCAATAAAAGGCGTGGCGATGGACGGAGTAGACCACCTGCTCAACGTCAAGGACCTTTTTTCGAGCGCTAAAAGCGACCCTACGGCGGCGCTCGATCCAACCAAACTGGGAACAGCGAACAGCGATTTCACGCAGGCGAAAAGCGATTTTGAGCAGTTGCTGCAACTGGTGAATCGTCCCGATATCCAGTCGATTGTCAACCAGTTCGCGCCCCAGTACTCAGATAAGCTGGATATGGCGCGGCGGCTTGTGCAGGTAGGCATTGATGTCTCCCAGATGGGCGGTGAATTGATCCATGTGGCGCAATTGGGCGCGAATATCGTGCATGGTTCGCCACTGGCCTCTGGTTCCAGCAAACCCCTGCTGACCCCCGATGATATCACCACTATCGAAGGCACGCTGACTCATGCGCTCTACTACATCGGCGATGTGCGCAATCAGATGAACGGAGTCTCGGTCAATGCGCTGCCCATCAGCGATTCGCAGAAAAAACAACTTGTTTCCGCGCTCGCTCTGTTGCCAAAGGCCGAAAGCTATATTCAGCAGGCGCAGGGGCTGGTCGGCGTTGTGTCATGGCTGCTGGGCGTGGGTCAACCCAGGCGTTTCTTAGTCCAGACGATGGACCGCGCCGAATTGCGTCCCGGTGGCGGCTTTACCGGGCAATACGGTATCCTGACAATCGACGGTGGGCGCGTCGGTCAGTTCAGCCTGCGCGATGTAACCGAGCTTGACTACGCTGAAAATGGCGTGGAGCTGGGGCGACAGGCACCGCCACAATATAGCATGTGGATGAAGTTCGGCAACTGGGGCCTGCGCGACGCCAATCTGTCCGGCGATTTTCCAACCACCGCTCGCCTCGCCATGCAGGTCTTCCAGGAAGAGGGCGGCGGTCCCGTCGATGGCGATATCGCCTTCACGCCCATTTTGATCGAACATGTCTTGCAGGTACTTGGCCCAATTCAGGTAGCGCAGTACAACGAGACGATTACCGCTCAGAACCTGGAAGATAAGCTGCACTATTATCAACAGAACCAGCAAGCAATTGCTGTCCAGCGGCAAAAGAGCGGCACCAACAATGCTGCCACGCGCAAAACCTTTACCAACCTGCTGGGCAAGCTGCTGCTTGAGCGCGTGCGCCATGCCAGGATCAAACAATTGATCGATATCAGCAAACTGGCCATCAAGGATATTCAGTCCCGCGACCTGGAGATCTACTTCAACAACCCGCAGGCTGAAGGCTGGCTGGTAGATCACGGCTATAGCGGCGCGATGGATACCTTCACCAAAACGGATGGTTTCATGGTGGTGCAGGCCAACATCAGCATCAGCAAGGCCAGCCAGTACGTGCATTCCACCTTCAAAGACGATGTGGTGCTGGATGCCCAGGGCGGCGCGACCCATAACCTGACTATTACGCTAGATTACCAGCAAAAAGGCCCGGTCTACGGCCAGGACACCTATGTTGACTACATTCGCGTCTATGCGCCCGCCAATGCTCAGTTTATCTCTGGTGATGGCTTCGACACAGGCAAGCCGCTCTGTGTTCCACCATCAACCAAAACTACTACTGGGACAGGCGCAGGCCCAACTCCAACCCCGCCAACAGGCTGCAGCCAGTACGCGCATTACTTCCCAAGTGACGCCCGCTACTGTCCTGATGGGAATTACCAGTTGACCGGCCCCAATAGCTTTGTCCCTGGCAAGGGCTTTGTTCCCTGGCCGGTCGATAAGCTGGGCGCTCCCACCGCCATGACCAGCGACCTGCCCGGACGAGCCATGTGGGGTGGTATGACCGAGACGCCAAAGAACTGCATCTCCACGATCACCCTCTCGTGGTACGTGCCCCACGCGGTTAAACACACGGCTGGCCAGTCTCCCTACTCCATCCTGGTACAAAAACAGGGCGGCCTGATCCCGACCGTCGATATCACCATCGATACCAGCGCCCTGAAAGGCATCAAGCCCTATCATTTCGCTGGAGATTTGATCGCGGACCGCCTTTTCTCGCTGGCTCCACTGCCTGTGAAGAAGAGTTAAGTGGAATAAAAGAGGATGAACATAAAGTTTTATATAGTGTGGTGGATACACCCACCACACTATATAAAACTTTATGTTCATCTAAGAAAGAGTTGCTTGACAATCCCCCCAATACCCCCTAAACTATAACCAACGAAAACTCTATATGGACGTTGAGCAGGAAGAGTAAGCGTATACTCCGCGCAGAGAGGGAAGATCGGTAGGCTGCAAGTCTTCCCCGGAAAAGGTACGCTGAAGGTCGCCTGGGAGTCTCGAAACCATGACGGGTGCGCCCGTTAAAGCGCGTTGTGAGGATCAATCTTCGTGATTGATCGAAGCAAGGTGGTACCACGAGAACTAATAGGCCCTCTCTCGTCCTTGACGAGGCAGGGCTTTTTTATATGTGTTCTGTAGGGACGCGATTCATCGCGTCCACCTGCCCTGAACGTACACGAGAGGCTGGACGCGATTCATCGCGTCCCTACAGATAGGGGAGAGAAATAGATATGATTGAGCAGGACAAACAGGCTATCGCGGCATTGCCGAAAGCGTATGAGCCGCAGGCCGTGGAAGGCAAATGGTATCGCTTCTGGGAAGAGAACGGCTTTTTTAAACCGAGCGGCGATACCCGCAAGCCAACCTTTGTTATCAGTATGCCGCCGCCCAATGTGACGGGCGCGCTGCACCTGGGCCACGCCATCACCGCAACCATTGAAGATATCCTTATTCGCTATCACCGTATGAAGGGCGATGATACGCTGTGGGTGCCTGGGGAAGACCATGCAGGTATCGCCACGCAGACCGTCGTCGAGCGGCAACTGGCGAAAGAAGGAACGAACCGCCATGAACTGGGACGCGAGGCCTTTTTAGAGCGCGTCTGGGAGTGGGTGCGCCAGTATAAGCATCGCATTCAGGACCAGCATCGCCGCCTGGGTGCCTCTTGCGACTGGTCACGCGAGCGGTTTACGCTGGATGAGGGGCTTTCAAAGGCGGTGCGCGAGGTCTTCGTGCGTCTCTATGAGGAAGGGCTGATCTATCGCGGCGAGCGCATCATTAACTGGTGTCCGCGCTGCATGAGCGCGCTTTCGGACCTGGAAGTCAATCACGTGGAGACGCCGGGCAAACTGTACTTTGTACGCTATCCCTTGCAGCCTTTGCCAGGGCATGAGAATGACCCGACCGAATATATCAGCGTTGCCACGACGCGCCCGGAGACCATCCTGGGCGATACTGCCGTCGCGGTCAATCCCAAAGATGCGCGCTATAAGGACATCGTGGGGCGCATCGCTATTCTGCCCATCATTGGGCGCGAGATACCGATTGTCGCCGACGAGGTGGTTGATGCGAGATTTGGTACGGGCGCGGTCAAGGTGACGCCTGCGCATGACCCGACCGACTTCGAGATTGGTATTCGCCATAACCTGCCCCGCGTGCAGGTCATCGGCTTTGACGCGAAGATGACTGAAGAGGCCGGGCCATTCGCCGGACAGGACCGCTACGAAGCGCGCCAGGGCGTGGTGGACGAATTCCAGCGCCTGGGCTTGCTCGTCAAAGTCGAGGATTACACCATTCCGTTAGGCCATTGTCAGCGTTGTGATACGGTGATCGAGCCGCTTATCTCGAAACAGTGGTTCGTCAAGATGACGCCGTTGGCTACGCCTGCGATGGGCGCGGTGAAGTATGGGCAGATGAAGATTGTGCCGGAGCGGTTCAATAAGACCTACATGGACTGGCTGGAGAACATTCATGACTGGTGTATCTCGCGCCAGTTGTGGTGGGGCCATCGCATTCCAGTCTGGTACTGCGACAACTGCGGCCAGATGACCGTCAGCCGCGTTGATATCACCACCTGCCCGCACTGCGATAGCGACAACATTCGCCAGGATGAGGATGTGCTGGATACGTGGTTCAGTTCGTGGCTCTGGCCTTTCAGCACGCTCGGCTGGCCGGAGAACACGGCTGATCTGGGGCGGTATTATCCGACCTCGGTGATGGAGACAGGCTACGACATCATCTTCTTCTGGGTGGCGCGTATGGCGATGTCCGGTATCCATTTTCTGGGCACCATTCCGTTCCATACCATCTACCTGCATGGCCTGGTGCGCGATGCCAGAGGCGAGAAAATGAGCAAGTCCAAGAACAACGTGGTTGATCCGCTCGAAGTGATGGATCAATACGGCACCGATGCCCTGCGCTTCACGCTCGCCACCAGCAGCACGCCCGGCAATGATATGAAGCTGGTGCCGGAGCGTATCATTGGCAATCGCAACTTCGCCAACAAAATCTGGAACGCCTCGCGCTTCGTGCTGATGTCCACGGCTGAAATGGGTGGTGGCGTTCCCTCTATTGACGAGGTGCAGCCGCAGACGCTGGCCGACCGCTGGATTCTCAGCCGCATGGCGCACCTGACAAAAGAGGTGACGCGCCTGATTGAAGAATTCCAGCTTGGCGAGGCCGGACGCCAGATCAACGAATTCTTCTGGTCAGACTATTGCGACTGGTACGTGGAAATCTCCAAAGTGCAGATGCAGGGTGACGAGGTGCTGCGCTATTCAACGGCCAGCATCTTGCGCGCTGTGCTGGATCAAAGCATGCGCCTGCTGCACCCCTTCATGCCTTTCGTGACGGAAGAGGTCTGGCAGCATCTCTACCGCACCTGCCAGCCCAATACGGAACGCTGGCCTGCTCCCGCGCTAATCGTCGCTCCCTGGCCCTATGCCAACGAGCGCGCTACCGATGAGAACGCGGAACAGGAATTTGGCCTGCTGCAAGAGGTGATTACGCGCATTCGCGATGCACGCAACCAGATGAACGTCGAGCCAGCCCGCCGCGTGCCTGTTATTCTGGTCGCGGGCGAGAATACCAGCATGTTGCAGGCCCAGGCTCCTTTGATTGAGTTCCTGGCGCGCACTGAGCAACCCCAGTTGCACATCGCGCTGGATCAGAAGCCAGAGCAGGCGATGGGTATGCTGGCCGGGCCGGTCGAAATCTACCTGCCCCTGGCTGGCATGATCGATATCGTGAAGGAGCTTGGGCGGCTCGACAAGGAGATTGCGCAGGCCCAGCAGGAGATCGCCCGCCTTCAGGCTAAACTGTCAAACGAAGCCTTTGTGACAAAGGCTCGCCCCGATGTTGTCGAAAAAGAGCGCGAGAAACTGGCGACCCAGGAAGAGCGCGTCGGCAAATTGAAGGCGCGCCGCGCTGAATTGGGAGGATAAACCTGGTGTAATTCTATACTTGTCACAACCTGTTTCAATTGTAGGGACGCGATTCATCGCGTCCACCCCGCTTGTGATGCGTGTCGATGCGATGGGGTGGACGCGATGAATCGCGTCCCTACAGAATTATGCGTTTTTGAATGTTCATCTGGAAATGTAGCAATTAAAGATAGCAAAAATATTTTCCCGATTCTATTTTGTATTATTTATCACAACCGTATCACTTTTTTAAGCGATGTGCTTAAAACCTCTCATCTGTATTCACATTCAGTCTCATCTATGCTATACTTCTTCACGGTTTTCATCCAGGGGGGATTTCACAGGTTTGTATTGTTGTATGTGAAGAGGAAGGAGACCTTTGTGTTCCGCTTCGACTACCCGCCTATCAAGCAGTCGTTGGGAATGGCTGCACTCCGTGATCCTTACCCCGTATTGTACCTCGACGCTCGTGGCTTTATTCGTGGAGCCAATTTGCTGGCCTACTGGCTCTGGGAGAGGCTGAGGGATGGTGAACCCTTTTCGCCTGAAACGTTTTTAGGAGTAAACGCCTTTAATGTGAGGGCGTCGAATCTCCATCGCATTCCGGTTGAACAGAATCGCGAATTTTTTACCAAGCTCTCGGCAATCATCAAGCGTATGAATGCGCTTGATCGCGAAAGAGCGGCGCATGATGATACTTTTCCAAAGGCTCTGCGAGACAATCCGCAGCTTGCCGAAATTTTTGAAACGGCCCCTTTCTATACCGAAGAGGAGTGGGAATATCCGCTCACCATTACGCATCCCGATAAGCCTGATCAATGGCTGGAATTTCGAGTGAACATTTATCGCATCGAGGGTGGCGGCGAAATGCTGCTCACATATATCCCGTATGCCAGCACCGTTCCCTTCATTGAAGAGCAATATGCCAGATTGTTGAAAGCGTATCCGCAAACTGTGTATCTGGCGCAAGTTGGACCGGAGGAGGAGGAGAAGTTGCCCGTAAACTTTGAGCAGGTATACCGCGACTATTATCCTATGATTGTTCAAGATCCGCTCTGGTATCTTGTGGAAGAGAATAAAGCGCATCAATTGATGATGGGAGCTTCGGTGGTTGGTTTCCACTTTTTCCACTTATTATTCTCTCCCATTGTGCGCGAATATCTTGGGCCTTTGCGCGATACCAGCGCCCCACGTGCCATTCGCTATTTCCAGACATTTACATCGCCGTTTTTGCAAGAGAACCACGAATTGCATGCTAAGTATATAAACCTGTTAGCTGAACTGGATCAGTTGCCCGATTATAAAGCAACACGAGCGATGTCCGAGAAAATGACCATGCGCCTGGATTCACATATTCACCTTGACCCCCTACGTCCGGAGGCGCAGGAGCCTTTTTATACCTGTCGCGTCATTTTGCCCTGGCGTTATGAGCCAGACGTTCGCTTGCAGTTCAAATCGATGGTGCGCTTGAAGTACGAGCCAGGGATGGTCATTCAGGCGGATAAGCGCTACTACCAGGTGACGCTCGTACCAGAAAATCATGATACCGATGTCGCCCTGATATTTTTGCCGCTCTTTGACGATCATGGAGGACCGGCAGAAACCGGGGAGACGAACGATAAGCAATTACGCTGGCTTCTAACAATATTGCAAACTGCACAGGAGGGGATTATGCGTGAAGGCGAAGATCAGGATTGGCGGCCCGAAGAAGCCTACCAACGGATTCAGGAGAAGCTCAAGAACAGCTCTGTCTCTGATCCCGAGCAGGAAACACTCGCCCTGGCTCTAGAGATCGACAGAACGATTCTCTGGCTCACAGGCGAGGGCATGGTCAGCGAATCCACCCTGCTCGCCCTGCTCAGCAGCTTCGCCGTAACGCAGCCCCACCTGGAGAAACTGAGGCAGGAGATAGCGGCGCGGCTTGAACGCATCCAGAATCAGAAGTTGAATTTGTTAGATTGACACATTCCCTTTGCATCGACTATGCTTAAATGCTAGGAATATTGGCAAAAGGATGTGTAGGGACGCGATTCATCGCGTCTTGCCTTGGGAAGATCACAAGCTCCCACCGCCGGAATGTGGGGAAACCGGGTTGCGTATGCTACAGGCATTAGAACAACGGCGCACCGGTCTGGCACTGAATTATAGAGGGGATTGGCAAAATCAGGTAGATCATTTGCTTGCTCAGGGATGAGGCATTTAAAGAGGTACTGCCGCGTGTTGGAAAGCGCCCATATACAAGGCTCGATCCACATCAATTTATCGAACGCTATCAAACAGCGCGGCGGTTGTTTGGTGGGTCAGGCTCAAGTTTTTTGCACTAACTCCTCAAATCGCTCAATATCTCCTCGCACGATATCCAGGCTGGAACGCCAGAAATCGGTAGAGCGAATATCGATGCCGAAGCGGGCGGCGAGGGTTGCGGCGTCGGCGAGGCCGGTGCTGGCAAGCAGTTCGTCGTAACCCTGTTTGAAGCGTTCGGGGTCCTGCTGGTACTGCGCGTAGAGGCCGAGGCCAAAAAGCAAGCCGAACATGTAGGGATAGTTGTAGAACGATAGGTGAGAACTGTAGTAGTGCGGCTTCATGGCCCACATGTAGGGATGCAGGACGTTCTCATCCAGCCCATCGCCGTAGGTTTCACGCTGCGCTTCGAGCATGAGGGCGTTGAATTCCTCGATGGAGAGTTCGCGCTGGCGGCGACGCTCGAAGACACGCTGCTCAAAGAGGAAACGGCTGAGAATATCGACAACCACCTGGCATTCGCTTTGCAGTGTACCCTCGAGAATGGCGATCTGCTCCTGCTCGCCCGCGTTACGTAAGGCGGCATGGCGAATAATCGTTTCGCAAAAGATACTGGCTGTCTCCGCGAGTGTCATAGGAGTTGAACGCTGCATCATGGTGCGTTGTGCCAGATTCAGGTTGTGATAGCCGTGTCCGAGTTCGTGTGCCAGCGTTCTAACACCGCCGAAGGCCGGTTTGTAGTTGGCGAAGACCCGCGATTCGTCCTTGCGCAGCCATGTGCAATACGCGCCATCGACTTTCCCCGGTCGCGGCTCAGCATCAATCCAGCGTTCGCGGAAGGCGCGGGCCGCGAAATCCGAGAGGCGAGATGAATAGGTGCCGAATTGCTTGATGATAAAGTCTCGCGCTTCCTCGTATTCCCACACTCGGCCCTCGCCCCCAACGGGCGCGAAGAGGTCATACCATGACAGCTTTTGCAGGCCCAGCGCGTGGGCCTTTGCCCGCAGGTAGCGCCGGAAATCGGGGAGCGCTTCGCGGGCGGCAGTGAGCATTGCATCAAGCGTTGCCCGGTCGATATTGTTGTCGAGCAGCGAGGCTTCGAGCGCCGATTCCCACCCGCGCCGCCGCGAAAGCGTGTTGACCTCGCCTTTGATGCTATTCATGGCGGCTGCTAGCGGAACGGCAACCTGCTTCCAGCCCTCAAGCTCGGCCTCGTAGGCGATGCGCCGCGTCTCTCTATCGGGATCATACGCGAGATTGCGCACCATGCTCATTGGCATGCTCTGCCGCCTGCCCTCGATCTCCAGCGTCACCTTGAGTTGCGAGGTGACATCAGAATGCAGCTTCTCCCAGGCTGTGCCGCCGCTCAGGTTCAACTCGGACGCCAGGTTTTCTTCAGCAGGCGACATCAGATGTTGCGCTCGTATCTTCGTTTTGCGCAGCTTAAAGGCGTATTCGCGGGCGATCTCTGAGCGCGCAATCAGTTCCTCGACATCCAGCGAGCCGATCCAGGCGGAAAAACGGACATCGAGCTGCGCGAGGATGACGCTGTACTGCTGCAACTCGCTCATCTTTGCCTGCGCTACCGTATCCATTGTGTTCGTCGTGACGAAGCAGGAGATATAGGTGTCAAGCGTCCGGTACTCTTCAAGTACCTGGTTGTAGTGCTTCATCAGCGTCTCAAAGGCCGCGATAGTGCTGGCGTCTACGGCCAGCGCTGGCTGTTTTTCGATGTGATAGGTATCGAAAAGTTGGGCCAGTTCCCCAATTTCTTGCGTGACATGCGCGAAGCCCGAGGCAAACTCGGGCGATTCCAGGCCGGGATAGACGACGCTCATATCCCAATGGGGCAATGCTGTTGTAGTATTTGACATAGCTTTACGAAAACTTTCCTTCGTGTAGTAGTGTTAAATGGCAGGGGCGCGGCAAATGAACTCTACCTCGTTGCCATCTGGATCATCGACGTACATGGTGCGGCTGGCGAGTACCGGGTGTTTTCCGCCGCGTGGTTGGTAGCCAGCATTCACCAGCGTTTCATGCTGGGCATCAAAGTCCTCTTCCGGCAATTCTAAGGCCATATGGTGAAGTTGGTAGCCAGATGGTTTGGCCTTCACTTGCTCGCTTTTCGGCACCAGCACAATCATCTGCGGAATACCCGCGTTGCCCTCGCCTACTTTCAAAAAGACGTTGGGCAGGGTTGGCGGCGAAATGACCTCTAAGCCGAGCAGGTCGCGATAAAAATGCAGCGCCCGCTCCTTATCCCTCGTCCAGAGGACGATCTCAGAAATACCGACGACGTTTTTCATAGCAAACCTCACATGAAAAATGTATGTGAAACACGAACATGTGCAGCACCAGGCCTTTGCTTTTCAAGGACTTATCCATCATATCACTTTTGTACAGGTGACTGATGTAGGAATGCTGGCTCCATGTCATCCTGAGCGCAGCGCCTGTCATCCTGAGCGCAGCGAAGGATCTCCGGTCTCGACACACACATCGTCGGGCCACGGAGAGATCCTTCGCTGCGCTCAGGATGACAGGCCTGGGTATCAACCCCTTTATTTGTAAAACTTCATCATCGCGTCCCTGCATTACGTGTTTTGATAACGCTTGCCATCGTTCCTCTCCATCAACTATAGTATAGTCATGTTATTAGCTGAACTGGACACACATCTTTCCACGTTTCATCTGGAGATAAGCTTTACTGCCGAGAGCGGGAAAACGACCGTTCTGCTTGGCGAGAGCGGCGCGGGAAAAAGTACGGTTTTGCGCCTGCTCGCCGGGCTGCTTGTTCCTGAGCGCGGCCATATCGCGCTCGATGACGTGGTGTATTTCGATAGCGAGCGGAGCATTATGGTGCCGCCACAGCAGCGACCCTTTGGCTACGTGTTTCAGGACTACGTGCTTTTTCCGCATCTGAGCGTCTTCGAGAACGTGGCTTTTGGCCTGCGCGCCCAGCATATGCGCTCACAGGAGATACGCCGCCGCGTGGGTGAGGCGCTTGAACTCGTGTATCTGAGCGGCTATGAGCAGCGGCGACCAGGGCAGCTTTCCGGCGGCCAGCAGCAGCGTGTCGCCATCGCGCGTGCCCTGGCCCTGCAACCGCAATTGCTGCTGCTTGACGAGCCGCTTTCAGCCCTGGATGTACAGACAAGGCGCGAGGTACGGCACGAACTGCGGCGCATTCTCGCCACATTGAATATCACCACGCTGCTGGTGACGCACCAGTATCTTGATGCGCTCGTCTTTGGTCACTCCATCCTCGTCCTCGATTCTGGCAAGTTAGTGCAGCAGGGCAACCAGCGAGACCTTGCGCAGCGCCCTCGTTCCTCATATGTCGCTGAATTGATCGGCCTGAATCTTTTTCATGGCCGCGTCGTCAGTTGCGAGAATAAAGCGGTTTGCACCATTCGCGTGAGCGCAAATGGCGCAGGAAATTCCGGTACGGAAATCCGCGCCGTACTGGAAGAACATGTTTCTGACGAGAACGAGGCCAGTCCGCAGGCAGGCGAAGAGGCCTTTGTGGTGGTTGACCCGCGCAGCATCACCCTCTATCCCTCGCTTCCCGACAGTTCCGCCCGCAACACCTTTTACGGCGAGATCATCCAGGTCTTGCGCCTCGGCCCCTACAGCAGCGAAGAAAGTCAGCACGATGGCCGCGTGCGCGTCAGCATCCTCTTCGACCCATCGGCCCCGCCACTGACCGCCGAAGTCACAGAAGCTTCGGCTGCGCGCCTTGAACTGGGCGAGGGGAAGTATATCTACGCATCTTTTAAGGCGACTGAGGCCAGAGCATATACCTAGTTAGCAGACCCCAAACAGGTCGCTTTATTGAAAAGCTTTTCCTTTCTTGCGTGGGAACCGGGAGCCACTCGCAAGGGAATGGCTCTACCATATCAACCCGCTTGTAGAGCCATTCCCTTGCGAGTGGCTCCCGGGGCTTCTCCTGCTTCCGGGATCTCTCCTTGCAAAAGCATGATGTGCATACTACTTAATAGAACTCTGGCATTTTGTTCAGGTTGCAGACTGGTAAAAACCAACGGTACGTTATTTAATACTCTTCAAGTATACTTCCTGTTAGTGCCTGGTCTGGTGAATCGCCTGAAGTTCTTCCAGGAGATCAGAAAAAGTTTTGGGAAGTTTTTCGCGCCATCAATTGTTCACTATCTCAAGCAGGGAGATTTCACCATTGCCGACCTGCTGAAGTTTGCCGGGGCTGCTTAATTCATGCGGAGCAAATCTATGGTTCATATCGTGAAGCCGCCATGCGATGACGGCGTTATTCAATCTGCGCCACAGACTGGAAAGCTTGTCCAGCAAGCGCAGCGTTCGAGCGGGGCCTGGGTGCTGGTTGCCACCATCCTCGGCTCGAGCATGGCCTTTATCGATGGCACAGTCGTCAATGTGGCGCTGCCGGTGCTGCAAGCTGATTTGAATGCGAGCGCGGCTCAGGTGCAGTGGGTGGTAGAGGCCTACGCCCTGTTCCTCTCTGCCCTGATCCTGGTCGGCGGCTCGCTGGGCGATCACTTTGGGCGGCGGCGCATCTTTGCGCTTGGCATCATGCTTTTTGCCGCCAGTTCCATGCTCTGCGGCCTTTCGCCGAATATCACGGTGCTGATTTTCGCTCGTGCCGTTCAGGGTATTGGCGGGGCGCTGCTGGTGCCGGGGAGCCTTGCCATCATCAGCGCCTCGTTCGATAGCAAGCAGCGCGGGCAGGCGATTGGCACGTGGTCGGGCTTCACGTCCATTACCTCGGCCATCGGGCCTGTGCTTGGCGGCTGGTTGGTGCAGTATGCATCGTGGCGCTGGGTCTTTTTTATCAATCTACCGATGGCGTTGATCGTGCTTGTCGTCCTCTTCTGGCGCGTTCCCGAAAGTCGCGGCGAGGAAGGCTCACGTCAGGGGCTGGACTGGTGGGGCGCGCTACTGGCAACGCTCGGGCTCGGCGGCGTTGTCTATGGGCTGATCCAGGCCGGGAGCGTTGGCTTAGGAGATTTCCAGGTCTTGCTGGCCCTGACTATTGGCATTGTGGCGCTCGTCCTCTTCTTTATTGTTGAGGCCCGCAGCGCTACGCCGATGGTGCCCTTAAAGCTGTTCCGCTCTCCTACGTTTAGCGGCGCGAATCTGCTGACATTCCTGTTGTACGCGGCGCTTGGCGCGTCCCTGTTCTTTGTGCCCTTTGACCTCATTCGCGTGCAGGGCTATTCGCCGACTGCCGCCGGAGCCGCCAACTTGCCGCTTATTATCATCATGTTTGTGCTGTCGCGCTGGTCTGGCGGGCTGGTTGCGCGCTATGGCGCGAAGTTGCCGCTCGTCATTGGCCCCATCATTGCAGCCCTGGGCTTCGCTTTGTTTGCCCTGCCCGGTATTGGCGGCAGCTACTGGACGACCTTCTTCCCGGCAATAACGGTGCTTGGTATCGGCATGGCGGTCAGCGTCGCGCCATTGACAACGGCGGTGATGGGGGCGGTGGATAGTCAGCATTCGGGCGTTGCTTCGGGCATCAACAATGCGGTAGCACGCACAGCAGGTCTGCTTGCCATCGCAGTATTCGGCATCATCGTACTGTTCGTCTTCAGTAACAGTCTGGAACCCCAGCTTGCGGCCCTGCATTTACCCGCAACGGCGCATGATGCGCTGCTGGCGCAACAGAGCAAGCTGCTGGGCATTGAGATTCCGGCGGGTCTGAGCAGTTCAGCAAAGGCAGACGTGCAGCAGGCCATTGCTGCCTCGTTTGTCGCCAGTTTCCGCGCGATTATGCTGGTCTCGGCGGCGCTTGCCCTTGCCAGCGCGGCCAGTTCCTGGCTGCTCATCGAGGGGAAGAAAGCGACGGAGTAAGACAGGTTCTTTTAGTATTCAAAAGGGATTTTTGATATGGCACAACAATGTACGCATCTCGATCACATCAAGCAGGTCACGCCGAGCGCCAATGGCTGCGAGGAGTGCCTGAAGATGGGCGATACCTGGGTTCACCTGCGTATTTGTCGCGAATGCGGTCACGTCGGCTGCTGCGATTCGTCAAAGAATAAACATGCCACCAAACATTTTCATCAGACACATCATCCCATCATCCAGTCCTTCCAGCCGGGAGAGGACTGGATGTGGTGCTATGTTGACCAGGTACTCATAGAATAGCGCTATTCGTGTACCGTCTCGCTCTGCCACTGGCACGTTTCGGGAATGCGCTGCTTGAGCGCTTCGGCAAGGGCATCCAGGTCGGTCACGTCGTCGCGATAGACCGCCCAGGCCTTTGCCTTTTGTTGCGGCGAGGTCGTCTTGCGGTAGACAATAACACTGATGCGCTTGCCGTTGGGGAAGAACTCTTCCTTGATGCGCGTCAGGTCTTCCCAGCGCACCTCGACCACCTCGCCATTTTTGCTGCGCTTCACCAGCGCCTCGGGTTCCAGCGCAATAGTAAAGGGAACAGGAGCCACGATGCGCAAATAAATCACAAAGCCCAGGATAAAGAGAATAGCGATGATGGTGCTGCCAATGGCTGGCGCGCCCTCATGCACCGCAATCCACAAAACCAGCGCGATGACCGCCAGCACGCCAAAGACCGTCACTATACGCTTGAACGGGCTTAATCCAGGCCCGATAAAAACTTGCTCCGTTGCTGCTGATGATGCCATAGGAACCTGCAACCTCTCCAGTGATGCCGATAAAATATCTATGGGGTATTGTAGCAATGCGAGGGGGGTATTGCAATACGCTTTCCCTTGCATCCCTTAATAAGGGCGTGTTACCATTTCAAACATTAGAAGGTATGGAAAGTGCCATCACAAGCTGTATTTGTCCTGGAAATGGTGGAATATGCCCGAATCGCAGCAACAATGGTACAATCGACAGGCGATTGAACTGCTGGCTCATCATATTCCGTTTGAAAACGACCCGGCCACGAAGGCCGAACAGATAGAGATGCTGCGCAGCCTGGTGCTTCGGCATGGGCGCGATATGGACCCCGAATATTTCGGCTTTGAGGCGCGAGAAGAATTGAAACGGCTGGGCCTGTGGAACCGCATCGGGCCAGCATCAACATCATGAGTAGGAAAACGCATGCCTGAAACACCCGTTGATAAAACTATCGTCATTACCGGTTGTTCGAGCGGCTTTGGTCGCGTGACGGCCCTGCAACTGGCTCGTTCCGGCTGGCATGTCTTCGCCACTGTGCGCAGGGAAGCAGACCGCGAGAGCCTGCTTGTCGAGGCCGCCAACCAGGGCTGCAAGGAGAACCTGGGCGTGCTGCTTTGCGATATTACCGACGGCGCGCAGATTGCTGACCTCGCGAAAACGATCAGTTCGGAAGTCTCGCGCCTGGATGCCCTGCTCAACAACGCGGGAACTGCCTATGCCGGGCCGCTTGAACTGGTCTCGCCTGACGACCTGCGCCAGCAATTCGAGATCAACGTTATCGCGCATGTCGCCGTAACACAGGCGCTTTTGCCCTTACTGAAAGCCGCGAAGGGCATCATTATCAACGTCAGCAGCGTGAGCGGGCGCGTTGCCACACCCGTTATCGGCCCCTATGCCGCCAGCAAATTTGCCCTGGAAGCTATCAGCGATGCGTGGCGCGTCGAACTGGCCCATTTCGGTGTGCGCGTCGTGCTAATCGAGCCGAGTTCCAGCACCACCGGCATCTGGAATACGAGCAAGGAACGCGCCGTTGAACGCCTGGAGGCGTACCGCAACGGTCCCTATCGCCGCCTGCTCAACGTCATGGAAAAGATGGTTGCCAACATCGATAAAAATAGCTTCCCGCCCCAACTCTTTGCGGAGACGGTACAGAAGATATTGAGCAGCCGCAAGCCGCGCACGCGCTATGTTATTCCGGCGCGGTCCACGTGGATGATTCGTATGCGCAAATTTTTGCCGGATAGATTATGGGACCGGCAGGTGCGGCGTACTTTGCGCTGGTGAACTCGTTTTTTCTTCCTCATATTATGTGTAGAGGTTACCTGAAAAATGAGCCTGGAAGAGTTTTTCCAATGGGTCGAAAACCACCCGGGTGTGCGTTATGAGTACCTGGACGGTACGATCACGATGATGACAGGAGGTAGCGCCAGGCATGCGCTTATTGGTTCGAACCTGAACCGTGTTCTGGGAAATTTGCTTGAAGGAAGTCCCTGTCTGGTATATAGCTCGGATGCCTATGTGCAGGTGACCGAAACGGCCTGTGTTTGTCCTGATCTCACTATCAGTTGTGATCCACGTGACCGCGATGATCTGGAAGATGAAGGAGAACTGAAGATACTTCAATATCCCCGCGTCGTTGTCGAAGTACTCTCACCCGGGACAGAGGCGAAAGATCGTGGCATCAAAGCGGAACACTATCAAAACTGCTCGACCATGCAAGAGTTCCTCCTCGTAGATACACAGACCCCTAAGATACAACTTTACCGTCGCGCTTCTGGCAATCTCTGGACTGTCCAAATTTTTCGATTGCACGAAGAAATCGAGATGAAAAGCCTGGGCGTAAAGTTTCCTGTCGCCAGTGTTTACGCGAATACGCGGCTTGCCAGGCAGAAGTGATCCCGCGCGCTACCCATCACGCCTGTCATGCTGAGCGCAGCGAAGCATCTCATTGTGCGACGAGGGATGCTTCGCTGCGCTCAGCATGACAGGCTCTCGAACGCCGTGTAGTTAAACACTTCCACATGCAAGTTCGTCTAAGGGGATAAGCCTTTTCGTGTTATTTTTGTGCTATGATAATTAAAAGATATTATTCATATAAGGAGGGCAGCGATGCTCAGAGGTACAGTGTTGTATCTTGCTCAGAATAAAACAGTTCATGATTTTGTGGTGCATAATCCGGCAACGCGCTCCGTTTCGCATCGTTTTGTGGCGGGCGAAACGTTGGACGAGGCCATTGATGTGGCGCGAAGGCTGAACAAACGCGGTATGCATGTCTCGCTCGATCATCTTGGCGAGAATGTCTCCGATGCCCGTGAAGCGAAAGCGGCCGCCCAGGACTACATCACCATTCTGGATCGCATCAAGCAGGCGGGCGCGGATGCCAACATCTCGATTAAGCTGACCGCGCTGGGCCTGGATATCTCGCAGGAGCTGTGCGAGGAGAACGTGTGCCGCATTCTGCAACACGCGGCGCAGTTTCCGATTTTTGTGCGTATCGACATGGAAGGTTCAGCCTATACCGAGCGTACCGTCGATATCACCCTGCGCATGCACCGGCAGTTTGAACATGTCGGCACCGTCATCCAGTCCTGCCTCTATCGCAGCAGGAAGGATATCGAGATGTTAATTGCCGAGGGTGTGCGTGTGCGTCTCGTTAAAGGGGCCTACAAGGAGCCGAAAAGCGTCGCGTTCCAGAACAAAAGCGAGGTTGACCAGAACTATATCAGGCTGATGATGCCCTTGCTGTTGCATGGCAACTATCCTGCCATCGCCACCCATGACGAGGAGATCATCGACGCGACCTGCAAGTTTGCGCGCAACAATGGCATCAGCAAAGAGGCTTTCGAGTTCCAGATGCTCTATGGAATTCGTCGCGACCTGCAGGAGAAGCTGGTAAAGCAGGGCTATAACCTGCGCATCTACGTCCCCTACGGCTCGCAGTGGTACCCTTACCTGATGCGGCGCATGGCCGAGCGGCCCGCCAATCTGATGTTCGTCGCCAGCAATATGCTGCGGCGCTAGTAGAAAGAAATAGATGTTTGATTTTGTGGTTGCCGCAGGCGTTGCTGATATTCGCCGCGAGCCTGACCCCGCCTCAGAACTGGTGACGCAGGCGCTGATGAACGTTCCGGCAAGGGCGGGAGAAATTGCCGGAGACTGGACGTATGTGATGCTCTCCGACTACGAGGGCTGGATGCGCAGCGACCAGCTTGAATATCCGATCAGCAAAGGCTTCTGCAAAATCTGTGACACCTGCGGCACCCCGCTCGATCTCGTGGCCGTCGTTTCATCCCCCTATGCCGAATTATACGCGGACGCGCAGGGAGATGAAACATTGGGGCGCGTCTACCTCTCAACGGTGCTGCCACTGCTTGACATAACGCACCTGGAACGGCTGCAGGTGGCGCTGCCCGGCGAGAGCAGCGCGTGGCTGGACCGCAGGCATATCGCGGTGCGCTTCCACACCGAGGCCTTTTCTCGCGAGCCAGTTCGAGTGGTGACGGAGTACGCGCGCTCTTTTCTCGGCGTTCCCTACCTGTGGGGCGGAACGACATGCGAGGGCATCGATTGCAGCGGCTTCGTCCAACTGTGCTACCGCATGGGCGGCTATATCCTGCCACGCGATGCGCACCAGCAGCACGACTTTTTGACTCACCCCGTTCAGCGCGAGCAGATGCGCGAGGGCGACCTGATCTTTTTCGGCCAGCATGCCATTACACACGTGGCCCTGGCGCTCAACGCGACCGAATATATTCACTCAGAGGGACAGCACTACGGGCGCGTGCTTATCAACAGCTTCGACAAAAACGACCCGCGTTATTACCCGCGCCTGGACGAGATCGTATGGGGCATTAAACGAGTTATTTGCGAGGAGTGAAGCCATGCCAGTTTTGCCATTTCAGGGCGTGATGCCGAAAATTGCCGCCGACGTATTTATTGCGCCAGGAGCCATGGTTATTGGCAATGTGACGATTCACGAGGGGGCAAGCATCTGGTACAACGCCGTCATTCGCGGGGATACGGCCCCGATTGTGATTGGACGGCGCACCAATATCCAGGATAATTGCGTGCTGCACGTGGATGCCGATGCGCCGCTTACTATCGGAGAGGATTGTACGGTTGGGCATGGCGCGATAGTACACGGCGCGACGGTGAGTGATCGCGTGCTGGTTGGTATGAAGGCGGTTGTCCTCTCGCACGCTAAAGTCGGGCATGATACCATTCTCGGCGCGTGTTCGCTCGTCAGCGAGCGCAAGGAGATTCCCGGCGGCGTACTTGCTCTCGGCATTCCGGCGAAAGTGGTTCGCGAACTGATCCCGCAAGAGGTCGAAAGCATCATTAACAGCGCGATGGGCTACTTTGAACGCAGTCGCCTGCATGCCGCCTCACTTCAGGAGTAACTGTCTCTCCTTTCTCCCTTTGTTACGTATTACTGTAGGACGTGCCAGTCTGAACTAAACAAAAGATAGACTCGTCCATAAAAAGTGTAAATGAGCGATAGAAAGGCTTTCTATCGCCTGGTACAGAGTAGTACAGCCTGTCATGTAGCATAGCCTGTCATTCTGAACGTAGTGAAGAATCCCTGCGGACGACCAGAGATTCTTCACTACGTTTAGAATGACAGGCTTCGGGATAATGACAGGATTGAGAAAAGGAAAAAAGGAGTTCCACTTATGGCGATGAAGAATCCACAGCAACTGTTCCTGCATGAACTTGGAGACATGTACGACGCTGAGCAGCGCATCTTACATATGTTGCCCTTGATGGCGAACGAAGTTGAGAATTCTGAGGTCAAGAGCGCCTTCAATATGCACGAGCAGGTGACGCACCAGCAGGTGAAAAACCTGGAGCAGTGCTTCCAGATTCTGGGTGAAAAGCCCCCGCGCACAAGCTGCGATGCTATCGCGGGCCTGAAGAAGGAGCATGACAGTTTCCTGAAGGAAGGCCCTTCACCGGAAATTCTGACTATGTTCGATCTCGGCGGCGCTTGCAAGACCGAGTACTACGAGATGGCTTCGTATCGGGGACTGGTCGAAAAGGCGAACCTGATGGGACAGCCCCAGGTGGCCCAGCTCCTGCAGGAGAACCTGCGCCAGGAAGAGGCGATGGCCCAGCGCGTCGAGCAGATGTCGCGCAAACTTGGCAAACAAATGGCAGGAATGCGTTAACGTAAGAACAAAATCGCCGCCCGGCCGGGCGGCGATTTTGTTCTTACGTTAACGTGACTACGAACCGCATCTGAACCGCCGCCTGCCCCGGTCTTGAAATAGAAAGATCGATATCCCAGGCTCCGAACATCGAGAAGGCCTGTTCCGGGCCGAAAACCGCGACATAGGTTGAACTGCCCTGCTGGCTTTGCGCGGTTTGCTGGGCGGTGCCCATGTCCATCAATTCCATGTTGATGCGTATCTGCACCTTTGCATCTGTGATGGGGTCGCCGTTATTCGTTTTGAGCGTCACGCTGACTGTATTCGTGGCACCGATTTTCGCAGGCTGCACAACAAGCGTGGCAGTGAGATTGCCTGCCTGTTTCGTCTGGACGCCTGGACTGGTGGCAGGTGGGTTGCCTGTCTGATTGATGGTTGCCGGAAGCGACGGGAAAACGACCGGCGGCGCGAAGAAATTCATGAGGGCAGCGCACAGCAGTATGCCCGCACCCAGCAGCGAGAGAATGTGCATGGTGCGTTTGAGGCTGCTTTCGGTCTGCTCGATTTCGCTGCGGCGCGTGCGCCGGGCCGGTAGTTCGGCATCCACGACCGGCAGCAAGATCACCTGGCGTGTGAGCCGGGCGCGCAGGAAGCAGAAAGCATAGAGGCTGAAGGCCAGCATCAGGAGAAACAACAGCAATTTAGCCAGCAAAGCGCGCCCGTAAGGTTCCGTCATGAACTGCTGAAAGCCGGTGATGGTCGTTTCCACCAGGAAAAGGCCGCTGACGAGCAGCGCACCCAGGGCCAGTAGCAGCAGGGAAACATACTGGCGCAGCAGTGTCACCAGCGATTCGCCATGCTGATCGGTCTCGATGATGGGCAGGGTGGGGATCAGAATGAAGCCGAGGTAGGCAATGCCGCCGAACCAGACCGCCTGCCCTGCCAGGAACAGCCATTGCAGGACAACCCCCGTTGCTCGCTGCGGCGCTAGCTGCACCTCTTCGCTTGAGAGCGCCAGGGTAAGCAAGATCAATCCGCCCAGGACGAGCCAGGCAACCGTATACCAGCGAGGAACATAGTCTGCTGCCGTTTGTTCCGCGTTTCTGCTCGCAGGGGGCCGTTGCTCCTCGCCGCGTGTTTTATCGCTGGTAATTCTGACGGTGCCGTTTGCCTCGCTTTTCTGGCTTTCGGGCTGCTTTTCGTCCTCTTCTAATTCTTCAGCAACCTGCTGGCGAAACTGGCTAAAGCGGCTTGCCCCGGCGCTTTTTGCAACGGGCCTTGTTTGCGCCAGGCGCTGTTTGCGTAGAATCCACCATAACAGACCTGCCGCGCAGATAATCAGCAGCATGCGCGCTATCCAGAGATAGCCGTAGATAGTCTGGAAAAGTAATTGACCGATGGCCGCCGGATCGATGGTATTATTGCTGAGCGACTGCGTGAGCAGCGCAGCACGCAGTATGAGGTTAATCACCTCTCCGGCCAGCAAAGCGGCAAGACAGAGACCCTGCAGCGGCAAACTCTGTTTTCTCAGGCGGGTGATATCGTGGATGGCTGGCCCGGCCCTGGTTGCGGGCCGGGCAAACAAGATCAGACCCTCCATGACCAGGATGCCGAGCCAGAAGATCAACGCCACCTGTGTCAGCCATTCCCACATGACTGCCAGAATGCCCACCAGGCTCAAGGCAGGAAAATAATTGCTGGTGCTGGGTCCCAGAATAGATTGACCGGACGCGCCCGTTGATGAATAACCAATATTGAAGCCAATTAAGCCCGATGTCGTGTGCCCATCTTCCATTGCCACAGCCGTCCACTTTACCTCGTATCCGCCCTGCGGCAGTGAAGAGGTCGGAAGCAGGGGCGTATCGAGTTCGCGTGGATTCTGCGCTGAAACTGTGCTGCGCGCACCATCAACGAGGAAGCCGTTCTGAGGCCCGCCCGGCGGAAATGCGTACACATGCGCGATGCTGGCCGGGCTGATATCTGCATTAAAATAGATGCGTACCACTTTCGGCGCGCTGGCAACCGTCGAGCCATCAATCGGGTCAGAGCCGATCACAAAGGCATGCGCGAGCGCGTCCGGCGACTGCGAAAAGGCCGGAAGCCAGCTCAGCGCCAGCAAGACGCCAAGCATCATTATGGATAGCAGTAAGGGGTGTGCTTTCCTTTTTTGTCGCATCCTCGTTCCTTAATATCAAATATTACCCTGGAATTGTACATCTACAAGGCATTACCTGCAAGCGTTACAATCTTCATTTGTCCAGGAGTGATCCCTCTCTTTATGTCATGCTGAGCGCAGCGAAGCATCTCCAGTCTCGATGTACGAATCGCCCGGCAAAGAGATGCTTCGCTGCGCTCAGCATGACATACCAGACATGACCAGTTTGATCGGAAAATTTCATCGTTGCGTCCTACAGTCCATATAACCAACAAGTACATAATTTTGTTTCCGCCCTGCTTCCCTTGCTATAATAAACTACATGAGAATACGAAGCTGGTTATCTTCCTGGCCGCGCCTGCTGCTCTGGGCGCATGTCATAGGCGTGCTGGGATTTTATATGATTTTGTGGCGGCGCACCGTTCCCGGCAATGAGAAAGCGCAGCCCTTGAAAAAAGACGAGCGGCTACCTGAGGAGCCGTTTGTCTCAATTATTGTGCCTGCGCGCAACGAGGAGCGCAACATCCGGCGCTGTGTCGAATCGCTGCTGGCGCAGGATTATAGCCGCTTCGAGGTGATTGTGGTGGATGATGGCTCGACCGATGCCACGCCGCGCATTCTTGATGAGATTGCCGCAACGAATCCGCATAAAGACCGCCTCTATGTGCTGCGCCTGCGTGACGCTTTACCCGAGGGCTGGGCTGGCAAGCCGCACGCGCTGCAAATGGGCACGCAGGAAGCGCGTGGGCAATGGTTCCTCTATACCGATGCCGATACCTGGCACGCGCCCAACGCGCTGCGCTTCGCCATCACCCGCGCCATCGAGGGAAACATCGATTTGCTTTCGTTGGGCACGCAGCAGGAGTTGCCGGGGTTCTGGGAAAGAGTGATGATGCCGATGGCCTATCTCGGTATCAGCATGATGTATCCTGTGCGGCTGGTCAACGATCCCCATAGTCCGGTCGCCATTGCCAACGGACAGTTCATACTCATTCGTCGCTCCGTTTACGAGCAGATTGGTGGCTATGCGCGGCCCGATTTGCGCTCGACCTTGCTGGATGATCGCGACCTTGCCCAGGTAGTTAAAAGCCAGCATTACCGGTTGCAAATGCTGGATGGCCGCGACTATGTTCACGTGCAAATGTACTCGGGCCTGGACGAAATCTGGCGCGGCTGGCGAAAGAACGTCTTTCTCGGCTCGCGAGGCGGGCTGGCCTTCACTTTGCTGCAATTGATCGGCCTGCCGTTGGTCAGCATTCTGCCCTTTCTGCTGCCCTTGTTGCTGCTCCTGCGGAAAATTTTCAGGCCGCGCAGCATGGCAACCGGCACGCTAGTACTCGTTTCGGCTCTGGAACTGCTGCCGGTACTGGGCTACCGGGCGTGGTTGGACCGCGAGGTGCGCGTTCCCTGGTACTATGCCTTCACTCATCCCCTGGCTGGCGCACTCTTCGAGGGCATTCTCGCGCAATCCACCTGGCGTATTCTGACACGTACAGGCGTAGACTGGCGCGGGCGCTCCTATTATACGCAGAAGCAGCCTGTTTCTACAGAGAAGCAAGCCGTTGCGGGAGACTGAAAACCTTGCGCGTTTCCCTGTCCACCTTTTTTTTGACCCTGCTGGTCTTTCTCGCATCACTCGCGCTCACCATGTCTGCCGCCGCCTGGTTCACACGCCGCCTGGAAGCGCTGTGCGACCGGCTCGATCTCGCGCCCGGCATTCTCAGTATCTTAAGTGCGCTCGGAGCAAATATTCCCAACTATCTCGCTTCCATCGTCGCCATCGCCAATGCCCAGCTTGAGGTGGGACTTGGCATTATCCTCGGCTCTAACATCTACAATATCGCCATCATCCTGGGCCTTGCCACCTTCGCCACAGGCCACCGCTCCGGCATCGAACTACAGCGCAAAGAAATTCGCGATGTGCGCGTCATCGGCCTGTATGCCTGTTCCATCCTGCTCAGCACGCTCATCCTGATCTGGTTACTTCCTGGAACGCGCTTCGTCCGGCAATCGAACATTTCGATACTGTTCTCAATTGTGCTTCTCTCACTTGCCTGCCTCACGCTGTTTATCTCGCTGGTTGTTCACATCGCGAGGAGAGTACACCCGGCGCATATGCAGGGGGAACAGGTGGATAGAAGTGGGGAGATGGAAGATGGCATATCCCTTGTGCGGTTGATCGTGGAAATTGTGCTTGCGCTCGGCATTGCGATGGGTGGTGTAGCGGTGATGGTGCAGGCGGGCGAGCGCGTGACGGTAGACGTGAACCTTTCGCCGGTGCTGGCGGGACTGGTAGTACTCGCGGTTGCCACATCGCTTCCCAATACGGTAGTAGCTATCATTCTTGCGCGCACCGGACGGGCTACGGCCTGTGTTGAAGAGATCTGGAGCAGCAACAGCATCAATGCCGCGCTTGGCATTGCTCTGCCGCTGGTTATCTGGCATGCCGCGCTGCATGATGATTTGCTCTCCTTCCTCGATGCGCCATTGATGCTGCTCCTTACGCTGGTCGCTTTGCTCTTTGTAATGACCGGTCGCCTGGGCCGCTATACCGGAGCCTGCTTCGTCGTTTCCTATGCTTTGTGGATTGGCGTTCACCTGTTCGTGGGAAGATAATGATATTTCACAAGCCAGTCCAGTCATCGTTCTCATTACGTAACCGTCTGCGCCATGTCATCCTGAGCGCAGCGAAGGATCTTCGGCGTCGGCACCCGCATCGTCAGGGGAACGAGATTCTTCGCTGCGCTCAGGATGACATTTCTGGATACAAAGTTCATCCTTGTCCCATGTAGGGGGAGGGTAAAATCGACCCGTGGTGGCAAATCGTTTTTCTATTTACTATGATATAAAGCATAAAGAAAACGCACAAAGGAGCTGTGTGCATGGTAGCGATTTCCATTCAGATTGAGGGACAGGACGGCTTGAACTGGCCGCGCTGGAAGCGCCTGGTAAGCGCGATAGAGGAAGCGGGCTTCGCGGGATTGTTTCGCTCTGACCACTTTACCAATGCGCGCCCGCCCAACAAGGACGCGCTTGAAACGATAGTTTCCCTGACCTACCTGGCCGATCATACGGAGCGCATGCATTTTGGCACGCTGGTCGCGCCGCTTTCGTTTCGCGACCCCGTGATGCTGGCGCGGCAGGCGATTGCGCTAGATAATCTGAGCGGTGGGCGCATGTACCTGGGTCTGGGCGCGGGCTGGCAGGAACGCGAGCATCACCTTTTCGGCTACGATCTGGGCGAGGTGCAGTTGCGCATGCGCCGCTTTGAAGAGGGGCTGGAAGTGATTACGCGCCTGCTCTCGAGCGACGAGCCTGTGTCATACGAGGGGCAATTCTTCCGGTTACACGGCGCAATCTTGCTGCCTCGCCCGGAGCGTCCCGGCGGCCCGCCAATTCTGATCGGCGGAAACGGGGTGAAACGCACATTGCCTCTGGCAGCGCGCTTTGCCGAGACCTGGAACGCCGTCTTCCTCTCTCCCGGAGAATTTCTGGAACGCTCGCAACAACTCGATGAACTGCTCCGGCTTCACGGGCGCGACCCCTCGGCTGTGCGCCGCACCGTCATGCTCACCCTCTTCTTCGGACGCAACATGGACGAACTGGACCGGCGCTTAAGCTGGCGACATGACACGCCCGAACTCGCAGGCAAGCCGCTTGACGAGGTGGTGAATATCCTGCACACCCGGCGCAATATGCTTGTTGGCACGCCAGAAACCATCCTGGCGCAAATCCAGGAGTACTCGCGGGTGGGCGCGGACGAACTCGTCCTTCAATGGTTCGACATGGATGATATCGAGGGCTTGCAGGCCTTTGCCTCGACCGTATTATCTCAAGTCTAACAGAGAATCCAGGTGCGTGAACCCACATTCCGTAGGGACAGGGGGCTGAGGGGTGGCATGGTGGGGGCCTTGTGCCTGTCCCTGGTGAGGGCGACACATTCCGTAGGGACAGGGGGCTGAGGGGCGGCATGGTGGGGGCCTTGTGCCTGTCCCTGGTCGAGGTACGCGAAAAAGCTTATCCAACACGCTTTTTTCGTTTCCCCACCAGGGACAGGCACAAGGCCCCCACGTCCCAACCACCCAGCCCCCTGTCCCTACGCAAAAACGGAAAAGGGTTGTTTCTCCCCATCTCGGATTACCGTGTAAGCGGAATACGCACGCCGAGTTGTTGTAACAGGCCGGTAATGCCCCCACCTGCTTTATGTTCGACGCTGATGATCCGAATTTTCCCCTGATTCACCGTAAATTCCCAGCGCGATTCCGGTAGTGATACCCAATTGTTGCTCTGGGGAATAGGCGGAAAGTTGAGCGGAATCAATTCAAACGTCTCGGTCTGCTTGCCGGTAATCTGGACGAAGCCCTCTTCCACGCTGCCGGGTGCGCGCTCGGCTGCTTCGTTCAAGCCCTGGAAATGGAACGACATGTTTGGCATACCTGTAGCAAGGCCCTTCATCACGAGCAGAAAGCCGCCTCGATCAAGCGGTGTCGTGGTGAAGCCCTCGAAGCGGAAATCATCGGCCAGATATTCTTTGGCCCGCTCGTAATCTCTCGTCTCCAGCGCCTCCATAAATGCCTGTACAATATCGGAAGCCTCTGTCATACCGCACTCCTTCTAGATGCTCTTATGTACGCAATCTATTCATATACAACACCACGAACCGGCAAGATATTTGGACGAATAGATAGGCATGATACCCCTTCAAGCAACCAACGTTCCAATAAGTAGAATATCCTGGATGTGTTTACGTCTACAAGAATGATCGCACAGGACATCAAGGCATGAAACTGAATTTCAAAACGCTCTTTACCATCTTCCTTGCAATAGCTCTGTTCTCGCTCTTTTATCAAGGCTTCAATGCTGCTTTAGATTCAGGGCAGGTCCCTAAGATGATATTCCTGGCCGTAGCAATCAGTTTCCTTATGACTTTGTTTCTACACCTGTTTATAGTCGTGGCAACAGCCAGAATTCGCGTTCCGGTAGAGGACAAACTGGCTTTTATGAATACACTCAGCGGATTGCTTTCCGCATTGGGGTATAACCCCGTAACACAGACCGAAACCTACACGTACAAGAAAACCGCCTGGAAGACAACCCTGGTGTTCGGCCCACGCTCTCCAGGCAAAGTGTTAAACGTCACCGTGAACATCGAAGACAACGTCGCCACCATCACAGGCCCCAGCAGCATTCTATGGTCATTAGAGAAACGCATGGCCCCATCGTAGGGGCGGGAGTGGGGAAGCGTGGCGGGGAGGGCGCTTGCGCCGCCCCGGGTGGGGTTGGGGGAAATTCGGTCATATTCTCTACCATGTTTTCCCCACGCGACCCCAGGGCGGCGCAAGCGCCCTCCCCACCACACCGCACCACTCCCGCCCCTACAGCTACCGCCGCCCCTCCCATAACACTCGTTCTGCCGAACCCGGATCTTCCACTACCTCTGATGTGACATCGAAGCGCATGGTTGCCCGCCGTGAAGGCTCGTACTGGGGCCAGCCTGGATTCCCATTAGTAGCAAAGCCGACCCAGGCGGTGTGCATGGCATCAGCCACCTGCTGCGGGGGATTTGTTCCCATCAGCCCCTCGAAGCCCTTTTTGTCGAGGTTGTCGAAGATGAAAGGCACATCCAGGGCGTGGCAGGCACCAAGCTTGCCATCGAACGTTGGGGGATTCCAGGCGAACTCGTACATGTAGGTTCCCGCTGCATGTTGCTGTGCATGAACCTCGGCCATACGGATGGCAGGGATGCGGAAAAACCAGTCGGTGATGATGGCGACCAGCAACTCGCCAGGCGTGGCGTCTGGTCGCGCTGCGCAATAGGTGGCAAGCGTCTCCGCGACCGGCAGTCCGTATCCCGCGATAGCGGCGCTGAGCCTCTGCTCATTCACGGCATGAATCGTTCCCTGGGGAACCATGTACAGCCTGAACTCGTCGGCGTTGGTTCCAACCAGCACATCGATGTTGGCACCGGCTCCGGCAGCCATCGCATCAACAGGGCGTTCGGGCAGTGTTTCCCCGTCAATGACCGGCAGGAATGGCACGCCATTGACTGCGGCCTCTCCCCAGCGTTCGGGGTCGGGATTGCGAGACATCTCAACGCGCAGTTCCTGCTGAGCCTGCACCAGGCGGTTGATGGGAACGGATGCAATTGCCTCGCGTGTTGGCTCGACACCCAGCTTCTCGGCAAGTATTCGACCAACCCGTTCCGCCGTCTCTGCTGTGTAGACATGGTGGCCTGCTCCACTCTGGGCGATACCGCGCCGGAAGAGACCAGCGGCGGCAGGCATAGCCAGCAGCGCGGCAACACTCATCCCGCCAGCCGACTCGCCAAAGACGGTGACGTTATTCGGATCACCGCCGAAAGCAGCGATGTTCTCCTGCACCCACATGAGGGCAGCGATCTGGTCGAGCATGCCGAGGTTGGCATTGCCATCCCCCAGGTAGAGAAAGCCATCGGCCCCCAGGCGATAGTTAATGGTGACACAGACGATCCCATCACGGGCAAAGCGCGTGCCGTCATACGTCAGCCATGACCCCGATCCATTGAGAAATGCGCCCCCATGAATCCAGACCATGACCGGCAACCGCGCAGACCCCAGGTCCGGCGTCCAGATATTGAGGTTCAGACAATCCTCACCAGGAATCGTTACCTCTGGGAGAAGTACATCGAAAGGCGGAAAATACGGCGCTTTGGGCGCGGTCGGGCCATAGTTCAACGCAGGCCGCACGCCCTGCCATGGCTCCACTGGCTGCGGCGGCTGAAAACGATTAGGACCAAACGGCGGCGCTGCGTAAGAAATGCCTTTGAATGCGACGACCCCATCAGCCGCGCTTCCCTCTACAGCCCCCTGACGAGTCCGAACAACGGTTTGCATCCTACACCTGCTTTCTAGAATGTGGAAATACTGGAAAACTCTAAAAAAGTATACCACCTCCTCGTTAGGAACTTTGACAAAGAGGCATGTCATCCTGAGCGAGAGGCATGTCATCCTGAGCGCAGCGAAGGACCTCTGTCCGCCGGACGATTCGCGCGTCGAGGCCGGAGATCCTTCGCTGCGCTCAGGATGACAGGGGGCGAGGATTCCCACGTATGTTGTAAAAATTCATGATGCCTGGGAAAAGCAAAAGGGTACCGTAGTTGCTTCATTTCCGCTTTTCTCTACCTATGTTAGAATAGGACCGTATAGAGCTACATAAGGAGATTTTTATGAACCAACTTGAAAAGAATAGCAAGCAGTCCAGGGGCTTCACAGCCGAGGAAAAAGCCGCTATGAAGCAGCGCGCTAAAGAGCAACAGGCGGAAGAGCGCGCCAGCAAGGACAGGGCGGAAGGGGAAAGAGACGTACTCGCTAAGATCGCCGAGATGTCGGAACCAGACCGCACTATGGCCGCGCGCATCCATGAGATCATCACTACCAACGCGCCAGACCTCTCACCAAGAACCTGGTACGGGCAGCCAGCATATGCCAGGGACGGCAAAATCATCTGCTTCTTCCAACCCAGGCAGAAATTCAACACGAGGTACGCGACACTCGGCTTCAACGACGCGGCGAACCTCGACGAAGGCAACATGTGGCCAACCGCCTTCGCCCTGATGGAGTTAACCCCCGCCGAAGAGGAGCGGATCAGCGCCCTTATAAAGAAAGCGGTAAGCTCCTGACGCGGCAGGGGAGATGCGGCGGCTTACATGGGTAAGTTTTTTTCAGGCGCAACACATCAAGCCTGTCATGCTGAGCGCAGGGAAGCATCTGTTTGTCGAGCGATTTGTGCGTCGAGACAGGAGATACTTCCCTGCGCTCAGCATGACATGGCAAGGATCGCTCTGTTTGCCGATCCTGGTCGTGAAAAACCATCATCGCGTCCCTACAGAAATCGGTAAACCATCGTATACGATTCCGTTCCCACGCGGTTCGTCCCCGTACCCACAATTTCAAATCCCAAACGCTGGTACAGGTGAAAAGCTGGATTGGTTACGCGCACGCTTAAGACAATCGCCGGGTAGACCTCGCGGGCGGCTTGCAGGAGATGTCGAAGCATTTGTGTGCCTATTCCCTGCCCAACATATTCCGGCAGGACGGCTATCGCCAGTTCGGGAATATCATCATCGATATAGCTAAACGTTTTCTGCTCGCCCTTCAGCAGCCGTACCCAGGCCGCGCCTATCGGCTGCTGACTTTGTGGATGCAGGGCCAGCACCCCCAGGTCGCTCTCCTGGCCCCATTCCTCAACATACTTCCTCAAATCAGGATTACTTTTAGCCGCATCCGGCGAACTTTCCCCATCCTCGTCCATATGCGCCGCATAATACAACATCTGCCACAGAAACGGCTCGTCATCCCTGTTCGCGAGTCGAATGATTGCTTGCATGTACTTCCTTATAAATAATATGCCATGAACAAGATAAATAATATGCCATAAACAAGCCTCCCTTTCCATGTCATCCTGAGCGCAGCGAAGAATCTCCGGCATCCACCTACGAATCACCCGGCTAACAGATCCTTCGCTGCGCTCAGGATGACATCTGGAGACAGGTTGGTCATAGTACGAGCAACGTAGTTCTTGCCACACCTATCATAGCATACTTGCTCGCTTGGCTGAGGCTTTTCTGAGCAGGCGGGCAACGACAGGCAACCCGATATACAAAGCAAGCAGCAGACCAGCTACAAACGCCAGCCAGCGACTATGCCAGAGCAAAAAGCCAGCCACCATAGTAATGCTCGTCAGGGAGACAAAGAGGCCCGACAAACAACATTCTGCAAGCTGCCCAAGCTCTAACATGCCCAACCACGCATCTTCCGACATCGTCGTCATCTGCACTAACACCCCCGCCAACATTACTCCCCCTACAGCCCCAACCACAGCCAGAAACACAGATCGCCCAAGTGCATAACCTATAGCCGCCCCAATGGCAGCACACACAATCACAACAATAAGTGTGATTCGCCCTTTCTGACTCATAGTGGGACTCCTTTGTCTGTTTATTACTGCTTTTGTTTTCTATGGGTATGTACGACAAAGGGGAGGGTTTGTTGGGGATGAAGGGGATACGTAGGGACAGGGGGCCGGGGTGGTTGGGATGCGGGGGCCTTGTGCCTGTCCTGGGGTGTGGCGGGGAAAAACACTGCTCGCTACGAATCCATGCATTGCCACTCCATACCGCGCAGGGACAGGCACGAGGCCCCCACACCACTACCCCTCATCCCCCTGTCCCTACAGAACGCTCTGTTTGATAGCCCAGCCGCCCTCGTGTGACAAGCACAATGACCAGTGCTGTGACCCCAAAGCCGATCAATATATTCGGATTGCTGTTGACTCCTGGGAAAAGGCTGCCGACCACACCCTGAGAAACGTTCACGCTATTATGTATCAACATGATGATGAGCAAACTGCCCCGCGTGTTGTTGAAGACCCAGGTCATGATGATAGAAATGGCAATGGCACCAAGAGCCAGCATACTGAAACTCGCCAGGCTCAACCCCCCATTCTGGCTCGCGAAGTCAGGCACCAGGAATAAGGGCAAGTGCCAGAAAGCCCACAGGAGGCCGAGGAGCAGGGAGCCGATCAAGGGTCCTTGCAGCCGTTGCATACGTGGCAGGGCGAAGCCGCGCCAGCCAACTTCTTCAAACAGCGGGCCAATCAGGAAGGAGACGACAAAGTTCAAGGGGATATTCAGTAAAAAGCCTGTGGATGGAGCATGGTAAGAAGCTAAAGCACCTGGTAAAACAATCGTCCCAAGCAGAGAAATCACAAAAATGCCGGGGATGGCAAACAGGTACCACTGAACGCCTACACGCCAGAGTACAATGCGACCCAGTAAGCGGCGAACGCCAGCAGCACCTTCGATGGCAGCAGTCATGATAATCGCCGCTAAGGGAGGCCCAAGTACCAGAAGATTCAAATTGATGTGCAAAAGTACGTAAAAGACCAGCGCATAGCCCCCGGTGAAACCGTAAGCGAGAAGAAAGTAAAAAACCAGAGGATGCCGACGCACAACGTTTTGAGAAGGGGGAACAGGAGCCACCGAGGCTGCTGAAGTATCCATGAGAGCTTTCCTTTCCTTGTCTATTCACGTGTTCTAAGAAATCCCCCGTGACGACAAGGGCTTCCATAGAAAGGACGCTTGGGCATGGAGTTTTTGGAGGAAGGGAGTTAATAGTTTGTATATAGGAAAGGGCTAGAAAAAGTGCCAGGGGACGGAATCGAACCGACGACACCAGCATTTTCAGTGCTGTGCTCTACCAACTGAGCTACCCTGGCTTGTCTTGCTGACGGGACTTACTATACCATAGCTCTTGCTGTCAGTCAATAGCCCAATTACCCTTGTTTTGGCACAACTTTTTCCCGCTCCGTTCGTAATTCTTTCGGTAGAATGCCCCGGAAATATGTACCTCACATCACGTTCAGGAGTGCCGCGAAAATGAACAAAGAACAACTGATTAGCGAAATGTTGCTTCTCCCCACCGCTGCTATTGACTACCATACCAGCCAGCACCTGCTCTCGCTTTTCCCCGACAAGGCAATGATCGAAAGCGAAAGTTACCTCAATGTTAAGGGCTACGCTCAGGCGGGTCATTGCGTGCTCAAGCGTGGGACCTTCACCTACAACCAGATGTATACGCACTGGCGCGAGCCGGAACAACCCGTCTTCCAGCCGCATCACATGATCCGGCATATGGGCGGTTTCGTTCCCCCTCACATGTTGCCATTTCAGCAGGCAAATGGCGCTAGCGTGCAGGATACCGCTTCCGAGACGGATGATATGCCCAATAAAGTCTGGTTCGAAATTGAATGGCAGGGACACAACCTGGATATGTTGATGTTAATCGTCCGCGCCGACAATATGCATAGCGCCCATTTCTGGCTGATTGCTGATACACAGGAGATCGCGCGTGGTTTCCTGGCCGCAGTTGAACGCTGGAACAACGAGATTCGCGGCGAGGTGCTGGTGTTCGATAATGGCTGCTGGTACAAGGACGAACACCTCTTCCAGGACATCAAGAACGCCACCTTTGATAACCTCATCCTCAAGGGCACCCTCAAACAGGAGATTCGCGATGATCTCACACAGTTCTTTGCCTCACGCGACCTCTATGAGGAGCATGATGTGCCCTGGAAACGCGGCATCCTCTTCGTCGGCCCGGCTGGCAATGGCAAGACGCACACGGTCAAGGCGCTCATCAACTCGCTTGACCAGCCCTGCCTCTATGTAAAAAGCTTCCGCGCTCCCCATACGGGCGAAGCCGACGAATACAATATTCGCCTGGTCTTTGCTCGCGCTCGCAAAACCGCGCCCTGCGTGCTGGTGCTTGAAGACCTCGACTCGCTCATCACGCCGCAAAACCGCTCGTTCTTCCTCAACGAACTGGACGGCTTCGCCTCAAATATCGGCATCGTGACGCTCGCCACCACCAACCATCCAGAGCGGCTCGATCCCTCCATCCTCGACCGCCCCAGCCGTTTCGACCGCAAATACCCATTCGATCTGCCGGAACTGCCCGAGCGCATCGCCTATATGACGATGTGGAACGAATCGCTCAAGCCAGGCCTGCGCCTCACGCCCGAGGGCATTACCATGATTGGCGAACAGACCGAGGGCTTCTCCTTCGCATACCTCAAAGAACTGTTCCTCTCCTCCAAAATGCGCTGGATCGCCTACGCCCAGCAAGGCACAATGGAACAGGTCATGAGCGAACAGGTCGAGAAGTTGCGCGAACAGATGTCGAGCGTCGATTCCTCTCCTACACCTGAAATCCCACCTGAATTCGAGGGTATGCCGCCCGTAGTGGGTCGCGCAATGAGCCGGGGCTTCATGTACCGTCGCACAAGGTAAACATCCATAATAAAAAACAAGATGCAGGACAGCCGGGCGGCTGTCCTGCATCTTGTTTTTTATTAACCTCCTCTAGTCTATTTCTCCTAGTTTCAAAATGTGTCATGCTCATTCAAATTATTCTTCCGATAATATGCAAAGCAGAAACAATTTATTCGGGTTGAGTTGAGGGAAGATGTGGGGATGTGGGGTAGACCTGTTTTTTACTCGCGAACCCTGGCGGGGCCGGGGAACACAAGGAACAAACAGAGGAAAGGGTTTACTTGCGTATGCAGACACATTCACGAGCGTGGCGGTTTGTGCGGGAGCATCGACTGGCGAGCGTCATTATCGGGCACGTCAGCGTGCTGTTAGTGGTAGGGTTATTTTTCTGCGGCGGCGTTCTCGGAACACAACTATTTGGCGCGTTCGCGCAATCTCCCTGTTCCGGTGGAGACGCGACCTACATCGTTCACGGTGGGGATACGTTGGGAGCCATCGCCGCCCGTTATCACACAAGCTGGCAAAAGCTGGCCTCCTACAATCACATCCACAATGCCAACATGATTTACGTGAATCAAGCGGTGTGTATTCCTGGCCGCTCTCAGGTCAGCAGCGGCCCCATGCCAGTGCGCGGCAGAGGCAATTTCTTTCCTCGCGGACAATGCACCTGGTATGCTGCCGAGCGCTATCACCAGCTACACGGCATTTACGTTCCCTGGACAACCAACTCCGACGCCTGGCTCTGGACAACCCGCGCCAATCAATTTCACTGGCATGTCTCCTCCTCACCAGGTGTGGGCGCGATTATCGACCTGCAGCCCTGGGTGCAGGGCGCTTACGGCCTCGGCCACGTAGCCGTAGTGGAACGGGTTCTCAGCAACGGCCACGTCATCGCCAGCAACATGAACTGGGGCGCGCAACCCTGGCGCGTTGTGGACGTGGAATTTGCGCCAGGGCCTGGAGTGACGTTTATTACTTTTTAATTACCTGTAGGGACGTGATAATGATAATGAACTAACAAGATCGGCTATCTCGTTCATGTCATCCTGAGCGCAGCGAAGGATCTCGTGTGCCGACCGACCCGTGTGCCAGCGCCCGCAGATCCTTCGCTGCGCTCAGGATGACATGCCTGGGTCTCCCTCTCTTTCTTTGTCAAACTTTATCATCGCGTCCCTACGAGAATCATGCTCTCGAATGCTGCGGGCTGATCGGGGGTGGATTAGGGCCCGCGGCCGGGTCAGGTTCGATCAGAGGATGGGTGATAAACCAGTTCTGACAATCAAAGGGAGCTGCGCCGGGTTCTGGCGAGACGCGCACGTAACAACCATCGGAGAGTAATTCGCGGGTGTTGACTGTATCACGAAGGTAGGGCAGGATGACACGCTCGTAGAGCGCTGCCGCGAGCCGGGCGTCCTCGATAGGGAAGAGTGTTTCGACGCGGCCATCCAGGTTGCGCTGCATCATATCGGCACTGCCCAGGTAGATCTCCGGGTCGCCGCCGTTGCCAAAGTAGTAGATACGGCTGTGTTCCAGGAAGCGGCCCACAATGCTGCGCACGCGAATCGTCTCGCTCACGCCTGGAACGCCGGGACGCAGGCAGCAGATGCCGCGCACGAGCAAATCCATCTGCACGCCAGCCTGCGAGGCGCGATAGAGCGTGGAAATAATCGCCGGATCAACGAGCGCGTTCATCTTGAAGATCAGACGCCCATTGCCGTACTTTTCATGCATGCTTATTTCACGCTCTATCAGTTCGATCATGCGCTGGCGCAGCGAGGTGGGGGCAACCAGCAGCTTTGCGTAATCGGTATGGCGCGAGTAGCCGGTGAGCGAGTTAAAGAGCATGGTGACATCCGCGCCGAGATCGGGGCGGCAGGTCATCAGGCAGAGGTCTTCGTAGATGCGGGCAGTGGTGGCGTTATAGTTGCCGGTTCCCAGGTGAACATAGCGGCGCAGGCCATCCGGCTCCCTGCGCACCACCAGCGCGACCTTTGCATGCGTCTTCAGCCCGATCAGGCCGTAGACCACATGCACCCCGGCGTCTTCTAGCGCCCGCGCCCATTCAATATTATTCTCCTCGTCAAAGCGCGCCTTCAATTCCACCAGCACCGCTACCTGCTTGCCATCCTCAACCGCGTCAAGCAGGGCATTGACAACCGGCGAATTGGTGCCCACGCGATAAAGCGTCTGCTTGATGGTCAGCACGTTAGGGTCATGCGCGGCGGTGTGTATGAAATCGACCACCGAGTCAAAGGCATCGTAGGGATGGTGCAGCAGAATGTCATGGTCGCGAATCGCGGCAAACAGGTCTGCCCCTTTGCGCAATTCGGGCGGCGTGCGCGGCGTGAACGGCGGGTCTTTCAGTTCGGGATAATCCAGGCTATGCAGTTCCATCAGGTCGCCCAGACCGAGCGGCCCGTCGATCACCGTCAGGTCTTCCTCGGTGATCTCCAGGTTTTCCAGCAGCAGGCTGCGAATGCGCGGCGGCATGGATGGATTGACTGCGAGATCCACCACAGTCCCAAAACGGCGCTCGCGCAGCCCTTGCTCGATGCTTTCCAGCAGATCGGACGATTCGTCCTCGCGAATCTCGATATCGGCATCACGCAGCACGCGGAACGGGTAGGACTCCCACACATCGAAGCCCGGAAAAAGCATATTCAGGTGCGCGGCAATCAACTGCTCCATCCAGACAAACACGCTTATCGGCGGGCCTTCCTGCTCAGCTTTCTTCACCGGTATCGGCACCAATCGCGGCAGGCTGGGCGGCACCTTCACGCGCGCGAAATGGTTGCCGGAGATGGCAACGGCAAGGTTGAGGCTGCGATTCGAGATATGCGGAAAAGGATGCCCCGGATCAACCGCAAGCGGCGTCAGTACCGGAAAAACCTCGCGCTCAAAATAGCCCTGCATATACTCGCGCTGCTCAGGATCAAGCTGTTCGAAATCCAGAATATGGATGTGATGCTCAGCAAGCCGGGGCATCAGTTCGGTGCGCCAGTACTGGCGCACTTCCTGCATCAGTGGAGCCAGGCGCTTCCTCACGGCGGTCAACTGCTGAGCAGGTGTCATGCCATCTGGACTGAGTGTGTTGACATGCGCATTCAGCAGGTCTTTAAGGGCCGCGAAACGCACCATGATGAATTCGTCAAGATTGGTTTCAAAGATAGAAACGAACTTGACTCGCTCAAGCAGGGGTTCCCGGCTATTCTGCGCCTCCTCGAACACGCGCCGGTTGAACTCGATCCAGCTCAATTCACGATTAATATAGAGGTCAGGGCGATCAAAGTCGCTCGCCTGGGATGCAGTAGCCTGGTTCTGGACCATATGTGGTTGTCCTTGCCATCAATGCGCCATCTTTTCCCCATTGTAACATTCTCCATGCGAGAGACGCAAATGAACCAGCGCTGATGGATGCGCATCATGTTTTGCGTCCGGCGTGGAGGGAACGGAAGACACCCGCAGACACAAAACCCGAAGACACCCGCAAGGGGATGTCTCTACAAGTCGATTGAAAGTGTAGAGACATCCCCTTGCGGGTGTCTTCGGGCTGATCTCTAGCCTTGAATTGTTTTGTTCAACCTTGTTCCCGCGAACTAGTTGGTATTGACCTGGCTGATGAAGGTGCCCCAGTTGGCCAGCAAGGTGCGAGGCAGATTGGGGATAAATTCAGCAGCCAGCAGGATGATATTACCATCGGCAACAGCAGCAGAGTAGTCACCCCAACGGGCAACGCCACTCCCGCCATACTGCGGATAGCCCGAGAAGCCATCTTCCGGCAACTGTCCGGCACCGGCAATATGCACGTCGCCTGTGCCATTGGTCACGTCAACAGTCGTATAAGCGGTGCTGGGATAATAGGTAGGACCGCTCAGCGTGAAACTCATCACAGCCTTGCCGCTTGCCGTTACGCCAATTGAGGGGAACAGCACATTCGCGCCATTCACCGCGACATAACCCTGTCCGGCCATGCTGGCAACGAGGCTGCCATTGCTCCAGGAAGGCTGGACAATGAAGTAGGCGATGCCGACACGCGGGTTGCCATTGGGTGCCTGCACGATGGTATTCACACCCGACCAGAGCAGACCCTGGGAAAAGACAACCTGGTTCATGCGATCATCGTTACTCGCAAGCTGTTCCAATGGATCGCCAAGAGCCTTACCAAGCGGGCGCGGGCCATTCTTCTGGGTCGCGTTGGGTGGCTGTCCATAGGTCTCGCTGCCGATGACCACCACGCTCAAATTCACACTCGGCGTTGCTTTGTTGAGCGACTGTGTGTTGGTCAGTGCCCAGGTCGCGACGCGGTTATCGAGCGATGCATTGAAATCGAGCGCGCTGAGGAAGTACTCAGTGCCATTGTTTGGCTCCTGCGCCCCAGGGGTCGGAGACGTGGCGGGCTGTACCGAGTAGGAGAGGCCACCAAAGGGAACCAGGGCCTGGGAAGCATCGATATGCACAACGGTCGGCAAAGAAATCGAGCCGCCGCTGGAAGCCGCAGCCTCGATGCCCTTCTTTGATACGGCATAAATCTGTGCGCCGTTGAAACCAGGGCCAGTAATGGGGAACTCGTTGGTGCTGATGTAGAAACCCTGCGAGTCAGCGCCGATGAGCGGCTGGTCGCCGAAGCAGGGGCAGCCAGGATGGGCCGGTGTGTTGTTTGTGCCATCATCCGTGGTATCAATGGAGTAGATAGTCCACAGGCCCGTCGGATCGCTTGTCTGGCTCACTGCGATGAGCGTGCTGGAATGATTGGCGAACGCGCCTGTCGTGGGGTCAGTGTCAATCTCCAGAACGGTGAAGAACCAGCGAGCAGTTGAGCGGTCGTAGTAGCACTTCGGGTCGCTGATGAAAGGCCCGAAGGTTGGCGGATTGGTGCGCGTGATAATATTCGGCAAGCCGAAGAAAACGCTGAGGGCCGTAACCGGCTTCAGAATGACATGGCCGCTCTCACTGTAAACAGCCAGCGCGTCATTCACGCCTTCGAGGATATCGCCCTGGCCTACGCACAACGCCTGATCGGGTGGCTCCAGGCTAAACTGATTGCCTCCATTGGCGAGACGCTGATCCGCATGCGTAATACCGGTAAAGCCGCGGAAACCAGGATTGCTGGTAGTGACATTGCTGCCACGCGGATTGGGCGGAGTCGTCGGCAGGTTGGATGGATTTCCAGCTACCACTTTCGGCGAGCCATCAGTGGGTACAGGACCCGCCTCATAAGGAGAGACGGTATCTGGCGCAACCCCTTTGGGACCGCCTTTGATCGAGCCAACGCCTCGATACTTCAATTGAGCAAGCGTGGTATGCCCAACACCTGCCGCGTGGGCGTTTACGGCAGACCCGCGCAAGAAACCCGACACCGCGAAGGCCCCAACAATGGCCACCAGGGTGATAAGCGAGAGCGCAATGCCCAATCGGGAGCGAAGAGAGAAGCGCATACAAGGCCTCACTTTCAAATAGAAAATTTCAAACTCACTAAGGGTGGGAGTCTGGAAGCCTTTAGCCCGACTTCCTTCACAGCAATAGATACAAATAGACTAACTCCCATTTGAATTATGGAAGAGAACATGTGGTAAGAGAATAGTAAACAGGTGATGATCCTGTTAAGAAATGGTTATGGTTTGCCTGCTTTCTTCACCTCTTCGCGCAAATAGCCAAATTGTATCGTCTCGCCAGGGTTCACCTTGACAGTGGCCAGTTCACTGATGTATCATCCTCTGGTGAGGTTTTTCTACCCCTTTTTTAGAAGAGTGCAAAGGTATCACGGGCGGTTGCTGAAATTGGTAGACAGGGCGGACTTAGGATCCGTTGGCGCAAGCCATGAGAGTTCGAGTCTCTCACCGCCCACCACTACACAGGTTATTATCCGCACCGAAACGCTCAAAGGGGAGATCGGTATGGAGTATTGAACCTTATTAATAAGAGGTAGTCTTACTCGTCCGGTAACACACACCGAAACCGGCGCAGTATATTCTATATATATGAACGAATGTCAAACGTGTTGGAGGAAACGTGAAGGTCACGGTTGAACGATTGCCAGGCAGTGAAGCGCGCCTTGATGTCGATTTTTCCTGGGAAGAGCTGGAAAAAGCGTCGGATAAAGCCTATCGCAAGCTGGTACAAAAAGTCAATATCCGGGGATTTCGCCCCGGTAAAGCTCCTCGCTCACTCGTTGAGCGTCAGCTCGGCAAAGAATATATTTATCAAGAAGGTCTCGACGACCTGATTAACGAAGCCTACCGCAAGGCCCTCGAAGAAAACGATCTTACGCCACTGGATCAGCCTGAAGTAGACGCGCCCATGTTTGAGATGGGCCAGCCCTACCACTTCTCTGTCAAGGTTCCCGTCCTGACACCCGTTGAACTGGGAGATTATCATTCCCTGCATTTTGAGCGCGAAGAGGCCACCATCACCTCTGAAGAAGTCGAAAAGGAACTCGAATCGCTGCGCAATTCGCGCGCGCACTGGGATGAGGTTGAGCGGCCCGCCGAAATGGGAGACCGCGTCACCGTCGATCTGAAGCTGACCGTCGAGGATCAAAGCATTTCAGACCTGAAAGACAATCCCTTTGAGCTGACGAACGAGCGACACGGGCTGTTCACAGGCATGGACGAGCATATCGTTGGCATGCAGGCCGGTGAAAGCAAAGTCTTCACCACCACCATCCCTGACGATTATACCAACGAGAAGATCGCTGGAAAAGAAGCGCACTACGACGTTACCGTACACAAAGTTGAAGAGAAACATGTGCCCGAACTCGATGACGCCTTCGCTATCGAAGTCAGCGGCGGCGAGATTCAGAGCGTGGAAGACCTGCGCAAGGCCGTCAGCGATCAGTTGCTTGACAGCAAAAAGCGCCGTATTCGCGATGAACTGCGCGACAAAGTGCTGAACGCCGTTATCGAGCAATCGAATATCACGCTGCATCCAGTGCTGGTGAAAGACGAGGCCGAGGAGATGCTGCACCAGTTGTCGCACCTGCTCGAAGAGCAACACATGTCGCTCGACCAGTACTTCATGCTGACCCGCAAATCACGCGACGAGTACCTGAAAGAAGCTGAACCAGAGGCGGAGAGCCGCGTCAAGCGCCGCCTGGTACTCGATGCTGTAGCAAAGCAGGAAAACATCACCGTCGCGCCGGAAGAACTGGAGTCGCTGCTGCGCATCTATTCACAGATGGGCCAGCCCATTCCACGCAACGAGGCGCAGATTCGCGCCTTTGCCCAGAGCTTCCTGCGCGAGAAAGCAATCACCCGCCTGGTAGAAATTGCAGCCGGACCCGATCCCGATGCTGAGGCTGAACAGGACGAAGAGGAAACCGCCGTTGCCAATGCTGAGGCAGCCGCGCTGGCGGGAGCCGAAGAAACTTCATCCGAACAGCCTGTCGAGGCAGCTAACGAGGAACCGGCGGAAGAAACCAGCGCACCACAGGCGACAGAGGCATAATCATTGGTCACAACAGGGAGAGGAAACAGACGTGGCTAACTCGAAAAACATGCGGAACACCTATCGCTGCTCATTTTGCAGCAAGAGCCAGGACCAGGTTCAGCGGCTCATCGCCGGCCCAGGCGGCGTCTACATCTGCGATGAATGTATCGATCTGTGTCGAGAGATCATCGAAGAGGAGCAGGCTACTGTCGCCAAGCCGCGTCTGCAAACGGGAAAAATCCCCACGCCAAAGAAGATTTACGAACAGCTCAGCCAGTACGTCATTGGGCAGGAGCGCGCCAAGAAATCGCTCTCGGTGGCTGTGTATAACCACTACAAGCGCATTGGCGTAGGCATGCAGATCGATGACGTTGAGTTGGGCAAAAGCAATATCCTGCTGATCGGCCCAACCGGCTGTGGCAAGACCTTGCTGGCGCAGACGCTGGCTAAGATTCTGGATGTGCCGTTCTGCATCGCCGACGCCACCGCTCTCACTGAAGCAGGCTACGTTGGTGAAGATGTCGAGAACATCCTGCTGCGGCTCATTCAAACGGCTGATTTCGACGTGGCGCGTGCCGAGCGCGGCATTGTCTACATCGACGAGATCGACAAGATCGCCCGCAAGTCTGACAATCCGTCGATCACCCGTGATGTCTCGGGCGAGGGCGTGCAGCAGGCCCTGCTCAAGATTATCGAGGGCACAGTTGCCAACGTGCCCCCGCAGGGCGGGCGCAAGCACCCGCACCAGGACTTCATCCAGATCAACACGTCCAACATCCTGTTCATCTGCGGCGGCGCATTTGAAGGACTGGACAAGGTGGTCGAGCAGCGCCTGGGCAGCAGCAAATCCATCGGCTTCCGCGCACCAGCAGCCACCCAGGACAAAGAAGTCAACCAGGAATCCATCCTGACGCAGCTCATTCCTGATGACCTGCTCAAGTACGGCCTGATACCTGAGTTCGTGGGCCGCCTGCCTGTAGTGGTCTCGCTGGATAGCCTGGACAAGGATGCTCTGATTCGCATCCTGACCGAACCCAAAAACGCCATCGTCAAGCAGTACCAGAAATTCTTACAGCTTGACCGCGTGGAACTGGTCTTCACGCCCGACGCGCTTGATGCCGCCGCCGAAAGCGCGCTCAAGCAGCGCACCGGAGCGCGTGGCCTGCGCACGATTATCGAAGATGTGCTATTAGACGTGATGTATGAGATTCCCTCACGCGCCGACGTGAAGAAAGTCGTCGTCAACGGGGATGTCATCACCTCACGCCATAAACCGCTGCTGGTGACACGCAGCGAACGAGCAACGGACTACGAAGATGAGTCTGCCTAGCGCAGACTCATCCACTTTTATACACAAGGTTCCAGGGCTTCGGCCCCTAAGAAGGCGGGAAACGTGAGCGAACAAGAACGCCTACATCATGATGACATGGATGCGCCCTACCCCCTTGTGGCGTTAAAAAGTATGGTCGTGTTTCCCCGCACGCGCACAACCCTCTCGATGGCGCGTGAAAAGTCGATTCGTGCTGTCGAAGAAGCTATGTCACAGCCCAAACATCTGATGGTGGTCGCGGCGCAGCAAGACCCCAACATAGACGACCCGGAGCCAAAGGATATTCGCAAAATCGGCACGCTGGTCGAAGTCAATACGCTGCATCGCCAGCAGGACGGCAACTACCAGGTGCTGCTGAGCGGCATCCGGCGCGTGCAACTGGACGAGTTCATCGATATGGAACCGTTCATGCGCGTCAGCGTCACCCAGTTAAACGAGCCAACCACGCAGGGAGCGCAGGCTGACGCGCTGGTTCGCCACGCCACCAGCCTGTTTGAGCGTTACGCGCAGCTCAATCGGCGCTTCTCTGCCGAAGATATCAACTCGATTGTCTCCATCAAGACCGCCGCCCGCCTCTCGGATATGCTGGCAGCGCACCTCGTCACCGACTCCGAGCAGCAGTTAGACCTGTTGGAAACCCTCAGCCCGCTCGAACGCCTGGAAAAAATCTGTGTCATTATGGGCAACGAGATCGAGATTCTTGAACTCGAATCGACCATCCGCAGCCGCGTGCGCTCGCAGGTGGACCGCACGCAAAAAGAATTCTACCTGCGCGAGCAACTGCGCGCCATTCAGGAAGAACTGGGCATCGAGGGCACCAGCGAGGCCGCCGAACTGCGCGACAAGCTGGCTGAAAAGATCAAAAACGGCCTGCCAGCCGAGATAGCCGCCAAAGTACGCAAAGAGATCGACCGCCTGGAGCGCACACCTGCCCAGGCCGCCGAAATCGCCGTCATTCGCTCCTATATCGACTGGATACTCGAACTGCCCTGGAACGAGCGCAGCGAGGACAGCTTCAACATCGAAAACACGCGCCGCATCCTTGAAGAAGATCATTACGGCCTGGAAGGCATCAAGGAGCGCATCATCGAGTTCCTGGCAGTGCGCGAACTGCGCCAGAAACGCGGCGGCAGTGGAGCCAGGCGCGAAAGTCAGGGGCAGATACTCTGCTTCATCGGCCCGCCCGGCGTCGGCAAAACCTCGCTGGGCCGCTCGATTGCGCGCGCTTTAGGCCGCAAATTCGCCCGTATCTCGCTGGGCGGAGTGCATGACGAGGCCGAAATTCGCGGCCATCGCCGCACCTATGTTGGAGCACTGCCGGGGCGCATCATTCAATCCATGAAGACCGTCGGCACGCGCAATCCCGTCTTCCTGCTCGACGAGATCGACAAGCTCTCGAGCGAGTTTCGCGGCGACCCGGCGGCGGCGCTGCTGGAAGTGCTTGACCCTGAGCAGAATCACGGCTTCGTTGACCACTACCTGGAAGTGCCGTTCGACCTGTCCGAGGTCTTCTTCATCTGCACCGGCAACGTCAAATACCAGATTCCGCGCGCGCTGGCAGACCGCATGGATATCATCGATATCCCCGGCTACACGCTAGACGAGAAGATCAATATCGCCTCGCGCCACCTGTTGCCAAATGTGTTGAGCGAGCATGGCCTGTCGCCGGAACAACTGAAGATTCCGCAAACCGTCATGCAGCACATCGTCACCGATTATACCCGCGAAGCAGGAGTGCGCAGCCTCGAACGCCAGCTTGCCACCGTCTGCCGCAAAGCAGCGCGGCGCATCATCGAAAAGCCCAACGCCCATATCCGGCTCACGCAGCATAACCTTGAGCAATACCTGGGTCCGCCGCGCTACGTCGAAACGCCCATTGTACACAAATCGCAGGTTGGCGTGGCAACCGGGCTGGCCGTCACCGAGATGGGCGGCATGCTGCTCCCCGTCGAGGTAGCCTGTATGTCCGGCAAGGGAGAACTGCTGATTACCGGCCAGCTAGGCGATGTGATGCGCGAATCCGCTTATGCCGCGCTCTCCTATATTCGCTCCCGCGCCGAGGAGTTGCAGATCGACCCGAACTTCCAGGACAATACCGACCTGCATATTCACATGCCGGAGAACGCTCTCCCCAAAGACGGGCCATCGGCAGGCATCACCATCGCCACCGCGCTCATCTCCGCCCTCACGCGGCGTCCGGTGCGCGCCGGTATCGCCATGACCGGTGAAATCACGCTGCGCGGGCGCGTGCTGGGCATCGGGGGTCTGAAAGAAAAGGTGCTGGCGGCACATCACGCCAACATCTACCACCTGCTGATTCCGCAGGAAAACCGCAAAGACCTGGTTGAAATTCCCGCCAAAGTGCGCCAGCAAATGACCTTTACCATCGTCGATTCGATGGATAAAGTCATCGAAACCGCCCTGATGCCCGCGCCACTTGACGGAAACGGCGAGGAAAACCAGGAGCCACTTTCGCTACACCTGGATGAACGCCAGGCACCACGCGGGAAAAAAGTGCGTCCTGCCGCACAGCCGGATGACGGTCAAGAGAACGGCAATCCCGTGATTATCCCGCCGGTCGATACCGACCCATTTCCGCAGGTGCAGGCGCATAAAAAGAAACGCGGGAAATCACAATAAACTCACGCATCTATTCTAAAAAAGAGGTTTTATAGAATGACCCAGGAACAGCTTGATACCTCACGCATGCAAAATCCCTTTATCATCGGCGAGCGCATCTACCTGCGCCCCCTCGAACCGGCCCAGGACAATCATCACTATGCAACCTGGATGAACGACGAGGAGATTCGCCGTTATTTCTCTATCTACCCCACCAGCGACACGCGAGGCAAGGAAAGGCTCGAACAGCTTTATAAAGACGGAAAGCACATTATTTTCGGCGTGGCTCTCATTAGCGATAATAGCCTGATCGGGCTGGTCGGCCTCAAGGACATCAACTACATCAATCAGAGCGCGGAATTTTATGTGATTATCGGCGACCGCTCGGCCTGGTTCAAGGGCTACGGCACCGAGGCCACAAAATTGATGTTCCGCTACGGCTTTATGGAACTCAATCTGAACCGCATTCAAACGCAGGATATGGAAGAAAACATTGGCGGCTGGCGCGCCGATGAAAAGGCTGGCATGAAGTACGAGGGCACGCTGCGCCAGGCCATCCTGCGCTTCGGCAAATATAATGACGTGCGCGTCTACAGCATCCTGCGCAGCGAATATCTCGCCAGCATCGAAAACGAAAAACAGTAAAATGACGATCTCCGTTCAAGAAATCACCGACCGCGAGCAGTGGGACGCCTTTCTGATAAGCCAGCCGCGAGGCCACCTGCTGCAATCCTACGAGTGGGGCGAACTGAACAAGTACCTCGGTTCGCGCATCTATCGCCTGGGTGCGCTGGAAAACGGGCGCATGGTCGGCGCGATGCAGTTGACCGTCTCAGCGGTGCCGGTTCCCATGCCGCTCCTGCGCTACCAGTGGCTCTACAGCGCGCGCGGCCCCACCGTCAAGTCGCCCGATTCGCCTGCGCTGTCAGCCCTGCTCGACAGCGTGCAGAAAATCGCCCGCGCTGAACACGCCGTTGTGCTGCGCCTGGAACCAAACATCGCCGATGACGATCCCGCGCTTGAGCAATGGGAAGCGGCCTATCGCGCCCTCGGCTTCCAGACCAACCCCTACGCTGTGCATGGCCGCCGTAGCTGGGTGCTGGATATTCGCCCGAGCGCCGATGAACTGCTGGCAAACTTCAAAACGACCTGGCGGCAAAACGTGCGCGTGGCCGAGCGCAAAGGTGTGATTGTGCGCGAAGCCACCAGCGAGGCCGATTTCGATGCCTACTACGACCTGCTGAAGATCACCAGCGAGCGCGACGCCTTCTTTATACACGGCAAGGATTATCACAAGGAAATCCTGCGCCAGTTTGCCGACAAAGGCGACGCCGTTCTCTATCTCGCCGAACACGAAGGCGAGGCCATTGCTGCCAAGATGCTGATCCGCTTCGGGGACTGGTGCTGGGACATGTTCGGCGCGTCATCCAATAACAAGCGCAACCTGAAGCCCACTTACCTGCTACAATTTCGTTGTATTCAATGGGCGCAGTCGAAGGGCTGCTCCTACTTCGATTTTCGCACCATTCCCGAGGTACTGGAGCCGGGCGAAGAGATGTGGGGCGTCTATGAATATAAGAAAGGCTTCGGCGGCTTCTCGCGCCTCAACATGCCAACTCAGGATTTTGTCTATAACCCGCTGGTCTACAGCGCGTGGCGCAAACTGGTTGAAATTCGCCGCGCCCGCCGTCATGAAGAACGCAAAAAAGTTGAATTAGAGCGCGCCGCTCGCGGCAAAGGAGAGCGCGCCGCCGGGGAACGCACATGAAAGCTACGATCATCACTGACCGCCAGCAATGGGACGATTTTGTGACGCAGTCAGTTTGCTGTAACATCACGCAATCCTACGAATGGGGCGACCTCTCCCCCCACCTGGGAGCCGAGCCGCTGCGCGTCGGCGTTCTGGATGACGAGGGAAAGCTGCAAGCCGTCATGCTCGTGCTGATTATGCAGGCTCCCATCCTGCGCCGCGCCTATTTCTATGCGCCGCGCGGTCCCGTTATCGACAACCCCGATTCGCCCGCGATGGATGTCCTGCTCGACTTCGTAAGCGCCGAGGCCCGCAAGCGCCATGCCTTTATGCTCAAAATCGAGCCAGGCGTGCTGGATGGCGACGAGCAATGGCTGATTGCCCTGCGCAAGCGCGGCTTCCGGCCCAATCCCTACGCCACCCACGTGCGCCACGAATGGGTGCTTGACCTGCGCCCGGACGAAAAAGATCTGCTGGCAGGCATGAAGGAAAAGTGGCGCTACAACATCCGCCTCGCGGGTCGTAAAGGCGTCACTGTGAGACGAGGCGAGGGACAGGCCGACCTCGATACCTTCTATGAAATTTACGAAACGACCAGTGAGCGCGACCAGTTCTTCATCCACAACAAAGCGCACTACCAGGACGTGATGCGCCTGTTCAGCGTAGATGACCGCGCCGCGCTCTTCCTGGCCGAATACCAGGGCAAGGCCATCGCCGGTATCATCGTGCTGCGCCTGGGCAAGTGGAGCTGGTACATGTACGGCGCATCCTCTAACGAACATCGCAACCTGATGCCCAACCACCTGCTGCAATGGACAGGCATGCAGTGGGCCAAATCACACGGCTGCGAATACTACAACTTCCGTGGCATCCCCGATATACTGGAAGAAGGCCAGGAACTCTGGGGCGTCTACGTCTTCAAACGCGGCTTCGGCGGCTTCGCCATGCGCGCCCTCGAAACCCACGACCTCATCTACTCCCCCCTGCTCTACGCCCTCTATATCCGCCTGCTCGAAATCAAACGCAAACGAGATGAACGGGCGCGGAAAAAGCTTGAGGAGCAGCGCAGGCAGGGGGCAGAAGCGCAGGACAAGGCAGATGCCCGGCAGGATGCTGAAAGCTCTAAAGCAACCGTATAACAATGAAAAATTGAACAGGCAATATTCCTGTAGGGACGCGATTCATCGCGTCCTGCCCCGCACATCGGGATGTACGATAGACGAGGCAAGACGCGATGATGAATTTTTACAAAGAAACAGGGTAGAATTCTGTAGGGACGCGATTGATCGCGTCCTGCCCCCGCATATCGGCATGTACGATAGATGAGGCAGGACGCGATCAATCGCGTCCCTACAGAATCGTATCATATTATTTTACCAATGTTCACAGGACAAGACCCGTTATTATTGTTTAGTTGTCCCAACTAAATAAAACATGCTATAGTACTAACACGCAAGCACTTCTACTGAAGTTGATGGAGAGGACCACATGTCAACACAGGCCAGGAAGCCGGATAGCAGCTCCCAGGCTCAGGACGCGATTGTTCCCAATACGCTCTTTCAGGCGCTCGTCGAGCATAGTTCAGATGTCATCGCCCTGCTTAATGCCGAAGGTCTTGTCAAGTATGTCAGTCCCTCTATCACGCCCATCATGGGCTATTCACCAGAGGAGTTCGTGGGCAGTCACGCCCTGGTGATTGTTCACCCTGATGATCTTCCTACAATGCAAGAGCTGTTTGGCCGCATCATGCAATCCCCAGGTGTGTGTTTGAGCGCCGAATACCGGCTTCGCTGCAAGGATGGCTCCTGGCGCTGGTTTGATGGCGCAGGCACGAACTTACTCGATGATCCACAGGTGCAGGCCATTGTGGGCAACTTCCACGATATCACAGAGCGCAAGCGCACCGAGAGCCTGCTGGACGAACAGAACCACGTTTTTAAAATGATCGCCCAGGATGCAGACCTGCGCGACGTATTGAGCTATTTAACGCGACTTGTCGAGCGTTATTCAAGCGAAGGCGTACTTGCCTCCATTCTTCTGTTGGATGCCGACAAGAAGCACCTGCGTCATGGCGCTGCTCCCAGCCTCGCTCCGGCTTATAATGAGGCTATCGACGGCATAGAAATAGGCCCGGCGGTCGGTTCCTGCGGTACAGCAGCCTACACTGGAAAGCCGGTCATTGTCTCCGATATCGCGCATGATCCGCTCTGGAAGGATTTTCGCGATCTGGCCCTGGAACATGGTTTGCGCGCCTGCTGGTCTACCCCCATTCTTTCGGCAGAAAAGGAAGTGCTGGGAACGTTTGCCCTGTACTACCGCGAGCCACACCAGCCAGGTTCCTCAGATCAGCACCTGGTCGAGTTCATTACACGCAGCGCTGCTATTGCTATCGAGCGCGAGCGCCAGGAAGAGGAGCGCAGGGCGCTGGTCTCCGACCTGCAAAACCAGCAAAAGTGGCTGGAGGCTATCCTCAACCTGCTCCCGGTGCCCCTACTCTTCATCGAGCCGGGTACGGGGCGTGTCACCTTCGCCAACCGCGCCGCAGATGAAATGGCAGGCGGCGTCTTTCCGCAAGGCGTTCCAGGAGAAGAGTATCATACCGTCTATTATTGCTACGATGCTGAGGGTAACCGCATACCGAATGAAAACATGCCGGGCGTGCGCGTTGCGCAGGGTGAAAAACTGTATAACTTCCAGATGGATTGGGAAACGCCCACGGGTCGGCACTCTCTACTCATTGACGGCGATGTGCTTCCTGGTATGTATGGCCACCCTGCAACTGGCGTCATTATGTTCCAGGATATCACCAGGCTCAAGCAGCTCGAGCAGCGCAAGGATGAGTTTATCAGTATGGCAAGCCACGAATTGAAGACGCCCATCACCAGCATTAAAGGCTTTACACAGGTCTTGCTGCGCCGCCTCTCGCAGCGAGATGATCCCGAGTCCATCCGCTTCCTGCAACGCATGGACGCGCAACTGAATAAACTGACCACGCTCATCAGCGAACTGCTTGACCTCTCGCGCATTCAAACGGGCAAGCTGGCCTACCGTCACGAACCTTTTGACCTGGACAAAGTGGTTGCCGAAATCGTCGAAAACGTGCAGGCCACCACGACCCGCCACCAGATCGTTATTCATGGAAAAACCAGCGCGCTAATCGTTGGCGACCGCGACAGAATAGGCCAGGTCCTCATCAACCTGCTCAGCAACGCCATTAAATACTCACCCGACCATGACAAAGTGCTTGTACACCTGAAAAAAGAAGGCAACCAGGCCATCATCAGCGTGCAGGACTTTGGCATCGGCATCGATGAAGCCCACCAGCAAAAAATCTTCGAGCGTTTCTACCAGGTAACCAGTCCGGTAGAGAAGACCTTCCCCGGCCTCGGCATCGGTCTCTATCTTTCCAATGAGATCATTCGCCAGCATAAAGGGCGGCTGTGGGTGAATAGCCGCAAGGGTGAGGGAGCGACGTTTAGTTTTGCTTTACCGGTGGAATGATGCTTCCTCAAAATTTCCTGGCCAGGTTATTGGCTAGTGAATCAGGCATAAAATAGACCATGTCTCACCAGGAAATTCCTGGTGAGACTTACAGCATGAACATCCCTTATGGGGAACCTATGCTTCAACTACCCAAACATGGACGATACCTTCATGCTTTTCAGGAGTAAGGCTCCATCCTCCCGAAGCAATACGTTTACCAGCAGGGGACCAGGCTACGGCGTAGACGGCATACCGATTACGATCAGCTTCCCAGTACTTTTCGCCAGGAATCGCCCCTGTATATATTGACCGCTTCCTACACCCTATAGCATCCCATACTTGTACAGTGGTATCATCCCCTCCTGACGCAATCAGGGAAGCATGCGGCGACCAGGCCACTGCTCGCACATGACCAACATGTCCCTGATAGGTACATAACTGCTCGGCATGCTCAGCGGTCCACACCGACAATTGCCCATCCCCATAAGCTGAGGAAACAAGAGATTGGCTATCAGGAGACCAGGCAAGAGCAAGGACGCCCCCTGAGTCCAGGTGTCCTTCATACCGTGTCACAAGCCTCCCCGTCAAAGGTTCCCAGATCTGAACTGTCCGGTCATAACTACCTGAAGCAATAAGCTTGCCATCCGGTGACCAGGCCACTACTGTAATCGGTTCATCATGTCCCTGATAGGTCAACACAAGCCGTCCAGACGCCCGCTCCCATACATGAGCCAGATGATCCGCCCCTCCCGAAACCAGATAGTGTGCATCGGGAGACCAGGAGAGACTATGTACAGCATCGCCATGCCCTCGATAGCGTAAAAGCAAGCTGTCCATACTCACATCCCAGAGCTGAATAATCCCGCTTGCGTATCCAATCGCGAGGCATGAGCTATCAGGGGACCAACATACAGTCTCCACATTACTGATCGGTTCCCTGATAAGGGCATACTCCTCACCATTCTTCGCATTCCACACCCGCACCACGAGATCATCCCCTCCTGATGCAATGAACCTGCCATCAGGCGACCAGCATATGGTCCATACTGCATTTGTATGTCCATAATAGATATACTCTGTGCTAGCTTGCCTCATCTCACTTCTGCACTTCGTTCATTATGTCCCTCTACGAAAAACATCCAAATGATAAGGAGCAACAACGATTAGATAGCGGGAATCTGCCGAGAAAGATGCATACGCCCAATCTCCTGATGGATCCTCAAACGACCAAAGGATTCAACTAAAGCCTTTAAACAGACTCACACAGCCATGAGACGCCTACGTTAGCAGAACAACAAGCCATCCTTTAGCCAAATGGATGGAGTACTTCATTGTTGAGCCAAAGCTCCAGATATTCTTCTAAGGAATCGGCAATGCGCCAGTATCCGATGACCGCTTCTTGCACAAATTCCCCTGGATGAGCATTATTCGGCAGAAAGGAATCTGGTAGACTTCCAACCCAACTTACCTGATAGATGCGACCACTATATCCATCAATACAATCATCGATACTACAGCCATGATAGCACAGGTGCCAAAAGTGGGCTGGCTGGATTCGCTCGCGCAACTCAAAATAGGGAGGATTGCCATGCTCCTGCTCATACTGGCTCAAATCGATATACTCAACGAGTGGATTCGAATCAGTACACATATCAATCGTCTGGTAACGACCATCATTCCCAAAGTAGTACGCACCTTTTGCTCCAGTGATGCCAAAGCCTGGACCAAAGCCTCCATTGGCGACCTGGCTATAAAGGGCGTGTAACATCGGAGGTAAGGGAAGACCCAACGCCGCCTCAGTAGCCTGAAGCTGTTCTTCAGTCGCAGGGGGAAATTCAAAGCCCGTTTCAGGGTCGTGGGTAACGATCCGGTAACGGATGTTTCCCTCCTCATCAATATAACCACGCATTTCCTCCCAACCAGCATCTAGGCCATAGTTTCCCATCAGTCGGCAATGTTCTCGAATGCGCTCACACAATTCGACAGAGCGATCAGGCATGACTTTTGTTCCTTAACACATGTAGCTCACTCTGCCAAAAAGGACACATCCCAGACTTCAACCTCTTTTGCCTCGTTTCCCCATGCCAGAGCTGTTCCATCAGGCAACCAGCCTAATCCTCCCTTTATGCAACCTTCATAGCCTTCATACCTTTGCACCAACCTTCCAGTTGCGGCTTCCCAGATATGGACTGTATGATCGCTATCTGCAGACGCAAGATAGCATCCATTAGGTGACCAACACAGTTTCCTCACTGATCCTGCATGTCCAGCATAGGTAGTAATCGTTGTTCCACTAAAGGCTTCCCATACCTGGATAGCACTACCCACCGATGCAATCCAGGTTTGATGAGGAGCCCATTGTGCATCATTGACCCCTCCACGAGAACGTCGGGCGGTAAAAGCCACCTGCCATTTGTCTGCTCGCCGCAGCACCACCACTTGTCCCTCATCAGTGGCCACCGCCAGGTAGTCTTCTCCAGGAGACCAGGACACTGCATAGATAAAGTCGGGATTGGTATCAGTAGTGAAGAGAATCTGCCCGCTCCCCGTGACGCGATTCCACAGGTGAACTGTGCTATCCCAACAGCCAATTGCTAGTTCATCGCTGTTGCGGGTCCAAGCCAGGGAACTCACTTCTCCTTCAAAGGCGCGATACGTCCACAGTAAGTGGCCACTATGTGGTTGCCAGATATCCACTTGATTTTCACGCACCGAACGCAGGCCTCCGCAAGAAGCCAGGTATTCCCCATCGGGTGACCAAGCCAGGGCAAACGCATTATCAGCATAATTCCCAAATTGCCGTACTAACCTGCCGCTCATTGCCTCCCACACATGAACCACCCCCTCTCTGCTGACTGAGGCAAGAAAGCGTCCATCTGACGACCAGGCCAGGGCTGAGATTTCCTTTTGATGCCCTTGATAGCGGACAAGACAAGTTCCTTTCTCCATAGATAACACTTCTCTCAGATCATTCTGATTCTCACATTATTATATCTGCGTCCTCTTAGGTTATGAGAGGACGCAGATATAATGATCTCCCGGCGGATAACAGATGCGTTCTGCCACCACTGAACGAGAAGAAATTACAGAAAAAGCTTCTCCATGTAAATGCGAATCTCCCAGAAGGGAACATCAGGTTGCTGAAAACGCTCAATCAGATCAGGCGGAAGCGTTCTGCCCAAATCTTTTAACGCCATCAGCAAACATTGTATTCCAAGCATATCGACCTTCTCCGTATAACCCAGCGTTCTCAGCCGTTCGATCATGCGATCTCCGGCCTCGACCACCTGGGCACGCGCCAAACAATGGGCAATGGGACACAGGTATCTTTCTTCCGTTGAAAGTAATTCCAGCAAGAGGGGAATCACACTTTTATCCCCAAATGTGAGCAGCACAGTAGCACTATAGGCACGCAATTCGGGGTCATCTGTTCGTGCGAGCACTTCTTTCAATGGCTCTATCACATATGGCCCGAAACGAAAAAGCCTCTCCCAGATGAACTACCGATCAGGGACACGCACAAATCGATCAACCAGCTTACGCCCGAATCGTTTCAATATGTCCGTCGCTTCATCCAACGCTGCTATCTGCGCTTCAGGCTCGTCGCTTTCTAAGCGGACTAAGGCGCTGTTTAAATCCAATGTATCCATTATCTTAACCTCATCACCAGAAAATCGAAATCGGTATATAAGGTAGCGCCATCTTTAAAGACAGAAGCGAGAAGGTGTCCATCTAGCGATCAAGGCAGGACTCAGATTGTCTCCTAATGTCCCCGGTAACGGACCAGGCAGCTTCTGTCCCAAATCAACAACCTCACTCTGAAGAAAACTAGGAGAATGCTTTTTCTATTACCCCTCAGTCTTAAGATCACTCCCCTGCTCCTCAGCGAGGAGCGGGGGTGCTATATGATGGGCTACTGCCTTCCTTTTTCTATCTTCCTGCTCTAATTGAATGCCCAGGTCCAGCCAGGGCTGTAGCTCCTGATGTGATGGAAGCACATGAGCTTGCTCTAATCTCATCAGGAATGAGAGTTTTTCACGGCAACGCTGCAACTCCAGGCGTTCTGCTAACGTTAAGATATTGATCTTAGTTCGCTGTTGCAAGTACGTTTCTGGAGTGAAAGCCAGGTCTTCAAAAAACCAGTGGATAAAGTGGTTAACATCACGGAGCAAATCTCCTGGTACATGTCCCAACTGTAAAATACAAGTTTCCCTCACAAGCATCAGAGCATACGCATAGGAAAATGTGCGCTGCTGACACATTACTTCAGGCATACGAGGGCCAACAAAACGTCGATGTCGCTTTATCCCCTGGATCATATAGCTATATGCCATCACACACACACTCGCCCATTCCAGATCAAGATGGCCTGATTTTTCTCCCTTTCGTCGAGAAAGGGCAGCAGCTCCCTCAGCCAAACACGGCCAGATATGATCCTCCCAATCGGGACGCTTTTCCTCTACAATTTCAACAATCCACCGCTTCACAACAATTGGGTCTTGTTGCAACAACCAATTGCATGTTATCTCGGGTTCCATGATGGATGTCCTCCATATATTTGTCAAAAGAATATCCTTTCTCTCTATTATTTTGTTAGAATAGGATATTCTTTTGACAGAACCAGTTGAGGCCCAGGGTACAATTGTATCTATACACCGAGCCCTAGCTAAAACTCAAGGTCCTCAGGTACAATTACTCCTGCATCACGAAATGCTGGTATGCCTATTGTATTATAGGCTCTATCCCATGCTGCAAGGTCTCGAGGAACGTAATGTCCACTGTTATTATCCAGCCAAGCCGCTTCATATATACCATCGTCATTGATAAACAATCCCCCTTCTCCTGCTACAAGCACATTTTCCCCACCAAATATGACTGTATGGTATATTTCCGTGAATCCATTACCGCTTAACGGATCAGGTACACTATGAGGAATAATGCCCAAATCCCCATTAGTATTCACTGCCCATTTAATACGGAATGGATTCTCCTTTGAAGCTCCCTGAAGCATGCCATGCAACTCGGGATCGCCGATCTTTAAAGGATGTACTCCCAAACGCCCAGCTTCCTCAAGGTCGCCTTGTAAAGTTCCGGGACTTTTATTCGGATATCCCTCGTTAGTTCCGGCTTCTCCTCCAGCCGCATCCGCCGCCATTATCCCCCCATCCGCCACGCCGCCCAGATTCTTATCCCGGTCGCCCTCTGCCGAGGAATCGGAGGCCTCATTGTGACAGACATACGGCCCTGTCGCAAGACAGGCAGGCGTTTCGGTATCGACCCAGTGATAGCTGAGGGCTGGCACCTGGAAGCAGGCACCAAACATGCACATCGTGGTTTGGGCTGGGGTCGCCACCTGAATGCTGCCGGTTCGCAGCCGCGCCCAGACACTACATCCCAGTTGCGAACACGTATCCTGGCTCACCGAAGGACCACTCGTCGCACCGGGCTGATAGCCACTGATGGATGGCCCCCCAAAGCCCCCCACCACCGAGGGCGCAACAGGGGGGCCATAATTCGTCCAGGCATTGGGATTTGTCCCATAGGTGACCGGCGAGGTCCAGCCATCGCCTCCCGCCCCACCATGCCAGGTAAGCAGATGGCCAGATGGATCACTGAATGTTTCAGGGTTGCCTCCCACATACGCATACGGATTGTCGCCCAGCGCATTGCCATCCACACTATCCGCCGATAGGAAGACGCCGACTACCGGATCATAATACCGCGCCCCATAGTAGTCCAACCCCGTCAGGCCATCGTTGTACTGCCCGGTAAAGCCTTTGGCGGTGTTGAACGTGCCAGCATGGTAGCGCGCATTCCCATACGGGCCAAAGACCTGCCCCGCCTTGATGGAGGCTCCCCCAGCCACGTTGGTGAAGCTGAGCAGGACACTGCCCAAGGTATCGGTCAGGTAGAAGGTCGTCCCGTTGCTATCTAGCGCACCAAGCAATCGACCTGCCAGAGTGTAGTAGTAGGTATTCGCCTGATTGGTCCCTCCGCCGCTGTACTGGTGGTCCTCCAAGCCGAAGGCGTAGACCGTGAGCGTGGTGCCACTTGTGTTGGTGGAACGGCGCAACACGCGCTCACCGGAGGCGTCGTAGAGGTACTGTTCCTGGTTGGTGGCACTGACGTACCATTGGGTCAGGTGGTCGAACAGGTCGTAGGATAGGGTGGCCGTCGTACCGCTATAAGTGCGGCTCGTCACATTGCCCCAATTGTCGTACCCACTGGTATAGACCGCTCCATTTTTCGAGGAGCAGGTACTCCCGGAGGCATACACCCCGCTCAGTTGATGGGGCTGCGTGTTGCAGTACAAGTACTGGTAGCTCGTACTTCCGTTGAAATGTTAAGGGTGTTAACCCTTTCTGCTGGCTCCAGAGATACCATTGGTTCTCTGAAAGATAATCCCCGCACGTTTACATACTACGCTGTCAACTTTCATTGCATCCCTTTTGGGAAGGATGAACATGGCTTATCGTGTCGTTTCACCCGCATCGTAAAAGTGTGCAATGAAGATTGACAGCGTAGTACTCTTTGAAAGTACGCACCAGACATTCTCTTCTCTGATAAAAAGGGAGAAGTCCTTCCCGTAAGTAGGCTAGTTCATCAGGTATGAGATTGCTAATACGCTCTAAACCAGGTAATCCACCATAATGGAGGCAAACCCGAAGGTATGGCACAAAGGTCATGTGATGCCACTCGCTGAGCAGGTCCAGCATTCATCACATGAAGCATCTCTTTCAAGTTAACAGCGCTCCCTCAAGAAGTGCTTCACTCAAATCAACACCCGTCAGGTCCACTCCGCGCAAGTCGGCTCCGCTTAAATTGACGCCTCGAAAAGCTGTTCCCTGCAAGTGAGCTTCACTGGGGTTTGGAAGTCGTTGCTTGCCCAGGCTCAAGCCGATACCACTGAAATTTGCTCCACTCAAATCCGCTCCTTCTAGACGCGCCCCACTCAGGTTGACAGCCAGTAAATAAGCCTTACGCAAAATGGCTCCTTGCAAATTTGCTCTGCTCACATTGGCCTTAACCAGACCTGCACGACTCAGGTTAGCTCTTTGTAACTGGGCTTCGCTCAAGTCAGCCTCAAATAGGTCAGCTTCTGAAAGATCAGCTTCCACCAGGATGGCTTTGTGAAGCGAGGCACGTGCCAAATCAGCTTGACCCAGTATGGCCCCACTCAGATTCGCCTCTTGCAAGTTGACTTCTTGTAGCTCTGACTCATCCAGGTCTGTCTGTATCAACACGGCACCTTGCAAATTCGCAGTACGAAGGAGCGATCCCCCAATAGCTGCCTGAGTGAGATCCGCACCTTGAAGCTGCGCCTCGCTCAGGTCGGAAATCGTCAAGTCAACCCCTACCACCTTTGCGCCTTTGAGCGAGGTTTGATGCATATTGACTCCATGCAGATGATAACCGGACAAATCCATGCCATCAAGTATAGCCCCACTCAGGTCAGGCCGCACAAAGGGATTGTTGGCTCTCCAGCTATTCCACGCCTCTTTTCCTTGTTGAAGAACATCGCTATGCAACCTATCCATGGTACTCGATTAATTTCTCCTTTTGCTTACTCTTTATCAGGCATCAATACTCACTGTAATTTTTTACAGCCAGAACACCTTTGAATGACCCCAGAGGGATTTCTTGCCAAGTTTGGCAAGAAATCCCTCCAAGAAAGCAGTTTAGTATAGACGACAGGCTGCTCCCCCTAGGGTACCTAACCATCCCAGAGTATCAATCCACTGGTTCAGCTGATCGATTATACCCATTAATGCGTTAGCTGCCCTTGCTGGAGTAACAGGTCCTGTTGCTGATAAACTTTGCCATGCATTATCTAGCATGCCCTCAACCCGCAAATTATAGCTGTAGTGAGATGCATGATAGGGATCCATATCATACAAAGCTTCCATTCGATGATAAGTATCCCACATAACCCTTCCGTTATAATCAGCGTTAATATCAAATTGATTTCCCGCTGCTTTAACCAAGTTATGTGTGTTAAACTTACAAGGAATGACATGGTGGGCCTGTTGTCCATCTTCAATGGTTACTCCTGCATTTTCAAGGTTCTGTCGGAGAAGCTGCCTATCTCTAGGGCCACACTCATTATGCACCACCCACTTTCCCTGTCCCACCGCAAAGGTGTGATCCTGGGCGACCTCCAAATTGTACATCGTCTTCTTGCCGTGGACAAGCTTCCATCCTGTCACCACGCCGACGGTCCCATCCGCGCGTAGCACATGCATCCCAACCTTAAGCTTGCTTGCGGCAACAAAGCCTTTTTCAGCAGTTAAGAAGGGGTGTTCGCTGGTCGTATGCACCACTTCGTTCTCGCGCGTGGCGGCTTTGCCGTTGTGGGCAGGGGTGGTCGTCGTAATCGTGACATCCACCAGGTCGTTATCCGTATGCGTCCAGACGTGCAGGATGGGTTGTAATTCCATCTTGTGCGTCTTCGGATTATACGCCCATACCTTGTCGCCGACGTGCAGTTTGCCAATGGCTTGTTCACCATGATCTGTGGCAACAGAGGTATCCGAGGTGAAACTACAGAATCCTCCAGGCGCTGCTACTGGAATAGGTGGTCGCATTCCGCTTCCATTCCCGCCCGGTTGAAGAGCAGGAGGATTAGAGGAACCAGGTCCACTTTGGCCTGCTGGATGGTAAGGTCCCGGCCCATTCTCTACCATTGGATCCGTGGGAGTCGGCAGATGATGAGCCGCCAGCACCGCTGCATTCGCACCTACCGGGTATTGGAACATCGGGCCAGGAGAAGAAGATGTTGGATGCTGAGCAGGTGGTGTGGGGAATTGTGGAGTTTGTCCGGTCATCATCCTTTGCCACCACACAGCCACCCCAATTATCAGTGCTTTAATGGTGCTGGAATCTACGGTGAACGAAATGCCACCACCCCCACTGCCAGTAATGTCTGGTGCTCCCTCACTGATTAACAAGTCGGGTGCCTGCAAATGTCCTGTTGGATCACTAAACGTCTCCGGGTTCCCACCCACATAGGCATACGGATTATCGCCCGAGGGATTGCCCTGCACCGTATCGGCCGACAGAAACACCCCCACGACCGGGTCATAATAGCGCGCCCCGTAGTAGTCCAACCCCGTCAGCCCATCATTGTACTGCCCGGTAAAGCCTTTGGCGGTGTTGAACGTGCCAGCATTGTAGCGCGCGTTCCCATACGGCCCAAAGACCTGATCAGCTTTGACCGAGGCCCCGCCAGCCGCGTTGGTGAAGCTACTCAGCACACTGCCCAGTTCGTCCGTCAGGTAGAAGATGGTTCCATTACTATCCAGAGCCCCAATTAAGCGGCCCGCCAGTGTGTAATAGTAGGTATTGGCCTGGTTGGTGCCCGAGCCGCTGTACTGGTGATCCTCCAGGCCGAAGGCGTAGACCGTTATGGTGGTGCCGGTGCCAGTGGTGGACCGGCGCAACACCCGTTCACCCGAGGCGTCATAGAGGTACTGTTCCTGGTTGGTGGCGCTCACGTACCACTGCGTCAGGTGGTCGAACAGGTCGTAGGACGGGGTGGCGGTGGTGTTGCTATACGTGCGACTGGTCACATTGCCCCAGTTGTCATATCCGGTTGTGTAGACCGCGCCGTTCTTGGAAGAGCAGGTACTCCCTGCCGCATAGACGCCACTCAGTTGATGCGGCTGCGTGTTGCAGTAGAGGTACTGGTAACTTGTGCTGCCACCGTTGAGCGGTCCCTGCCAGAGCTGGCCCAGGTGCGTGTAGACGTAGCTGTTGTTGTAAGCAGCTCCATTGAGACTATTGGAGAGTGTACCACTGCCACAGGTGCCATTCCCTGCTGACGGTTGGGTGCCGGAGTTGCCCGCCCACACCAGCCGGTTCTGTTCGTCGTAGCAGAAGTTTTGCGTCTCGCTGCCGCCCGTGCTGCTCTGCCCGGTCACAGCCGCTTCAGTCGTGGTCAGGCTGGTCACGTTCCCTGCCGGGTCATAGCTACGGGATTGAGCAAACAGTGTTCCGCTGTTGCCGCTGCCACTGAGCCATGCTCCATTGGTGCCAGTGGGCCGCAGGTTGGCATCGTAGGAGAACTGCTCGGAGGCCAGCGCCCCGCCACTTGAGGTCTGGAAGTTGATCGTATCCAGTTGGGCGCGCGAGTTGTAGACCAGGGTGGCCAGGGTGGCGCTGCCGTTGCTCAATCCGGTGAGCGCTCCCATCGTGCTGTCATACAGGTGTGTGGCCGTGTAGCCCTGCCCTGCTGGGTTCGTACTGGTGGTCGTGGTGGTGGGTTGATCCGCGTCGTTGTAACTCTGCGCTACCTGGTAGGTGGGCAGCGTCGTCGTCACATTCCACCCGCTCGGCAAGCCCAGTTGCAGTTGTTCCGTCACCAGACGCCCACGCTGGTCGTGCTGGTAGAGGTTGGTGACGGTGCCCGAGGAGCCATCGGGGAAGTAGGTCGTCGCCACGCTCTTCGTGAGCCGCCCGACCGGAAAGTCGGTGCTGCCCTGGGTGCCCAGTTGCGAACTGTCGTAGGTGTTCTGGATGTAGGGATGCGCGCCGCTGGTACACGCACCCGTTGGGCTGTAGGAGGGATAAGCGTCCTCTACGCAGCCCACACGCCCTAACAGGTCATAGACGTAGCCGATGGTGCGCGAACCCGACACGTCCTCGATCAGTTGCCCGTTCTGGTCGTAGGTGTAGCTGTGCGAGCCGCGATCGGGGTCGGAGAGCGAGGAGAGCCAGCCCAGATCGTTATAGCTGGCGCTGGTGGTGATACTGGTCACGCTCTGCCCACTTTGCGGGGCCAGATCATGGACGACCACCGAAGTCGCCTCGTTCAGCGGATTGTACTGAAGGTCTTTTTTCTCGTTGGTGGTCAGCGTCCCGCCATAGCGACCACTTTGATAGCGCACATAGACGGTACGGCCCAGCGCGTCGGCGTAGGAAATCGTCACGTGCTGGTTGGGATCGACCCCCGTGATGGAGACATAGGTGTGGCTGTCGCCATTGACGGTGCCCAGACTATAGTTGGTGCAGGCGGTATAATTGCCGGAGAGCGTGGCCGAGCAAGCAATGCCATCCTGGCCCTGTCCAAACAATGGGTCCTGCACCGCGAGTACCCGGCCCAGCGCGTCGGAGAAGCTCACGGTGCCGCCGGGCGCAACCCCCTGGTAGTCTTTGGCTCCATTGGGATCAATCCAGCCCGTCCCATGCGCCACTTCGAAGGGCACGCTCTGCCAGGCGGTATGCGCCTGGTCGTTGTAGGTCGTGATGGTGACGGTATCATAGCCGGAACTGGGTCCAGGAGTGCGCGTCTCGACCAGGCGACCCTGCTGATCGTAGAACGACTCGCTCTCCACCGTGTTGTACTGGTAGGTCGAGCTATCTGCTTCATAGCAGGGCAAGGTGCTGGTGTTGGTGCAGGTCGAAGTTCGCTGCGTCTTGTCCGTATAGCTGCCACTGTGCAGGGGGAGCATCGTCTGCGTGGTGGGATTGCCCCCTGGATAGCTATAGGCGATCGAGGTGGTCTGCCCATTGGCATCCTGCACGCTGGTCGGCAGCGCCCCCTGTGTATAATCATAGCTGATGGTGCTGCTCTGCCCGAAGGCATTGGTCAGCTTCGTCGGCTGCGCCTCATAGCTATCGTAGACACGGCAGGACGTATAACGGGGAAGGCCCCAGGCGGTGGTGAAGATGGCAGGCGCGGTGGAAAGCGTACAGCCCTTGCCCGAATAGAGCGAGGAGTTCGCCGCGCCCAGGCCATCGACACTCGCCACCACATTGCCCAGATTGTCGTAACCGGTGTAGGTGGTGACTTTGGGCGAGCCACGCGGACTGGTGCAGTTGGCGCTCGTGTAGAGCTTAACGGTGGTGGGCCAGCCTGCCGCCGGAAGCGAGTTGCCGCTGTTCTCATCGTAGGTGATGTCGGTACACTGCCAGCTGTGCCCACTGGCGTCATCCAGTTCGCTGTGGGTGGGCTTGTTGACCGTGTAATACGTCCACGAGGGCGAGCCGGAGGTTGTCTGGTCGTTGGGCGTGTAGCTCCATTGCTCGGTCAGGGGATAGAGCGAGGCGGGCAGCAGGTTGGTGCCGGAAATGGTCTGCTGGGTCAGATTATGATAGACTCCTGAGCCTTTTAACCCGCCGCTCGTGGTGTAGTCGTCGTAGGTGTAACTGGTGGTCAGCGAGGGCGGACTGGAATTGTTGGTCAGTTCGTAGTCGCTGGTCTGGGTGGAGAGCAGCACCACCTCGCAAGCCGGGAAAGTGCCCGAGGTCGAGCGACAGGCATTCGAGTTATTGGCGTAGGTCTCCGTCGTGCGGGCCAGCAAATTCGCCGCGTTGTAGCTGTTGCCGCTGTACTGCTCCTGCTGGTAGAGCGTGCCGCCCTCGTAGTTCTGATAGTCCGACCAGGGGGTATACCAGCCCTCCGAGGTGTAGTAATACCCGACCGACAGATCGCCTGCCGGGCTGGTGGTCCAGACCTGGGCAAAGCCCTCGTACTCGGCATGGTAGTAATCGCGGAAATCGCCATCACCGCTCGGCAGCCAGTTATCGCCGACACAGTCCTGCTCCTGGTTGTTCTGGTCGGGATAGCAGTAGGTACTCTTGCCATTCCACTGCCCGGTCTTAGCCAGTCGGTAGTAACTGTAGGTGATGGTGGCCTGCGAGAGAGCGCTCGCGCTGCTATCGGTCCCCAGCAGCGTGATACTCGTCACCACCTGCTCGCTCCAGGCATGGTCGTCAGGATGGGCGTAGTGCCCGCTGTAGCTGCTCTGGGAGCAGTCACCGGGGTAGTTGGTGCAGTAGAGCGCATCGTAGCGATCATCGGTGACGTTGCCCTGGTTGTCCTTGCGCGTTGGGGTGCCATCCGTATTGTTGTAGGCGCGCGCCCAACTGATCTTGCCCCCACTGCCGGTTTCCAGGTCTTCGTAGAAGTTGAGGTACTGCCAGTAGTTCTGGGCGGTGAACTGCTGCGAACCGTTCTGCGTTTTTACGGTGCTATCGTAGTAGGTATTCTGCAGCGGGCTGGTATAGCCAAAGGTAACGCCCTTAAGGGTGTTGGCTGCATTGTTCTGGTAAACGGTGGGCGTCACACTCATCAGCAAGTGTTCACCCGCGCAGTATTCCTCGATGAGTGTGTACGGATCGTAACAAGACGAGAACGGGTTGTCTTTGAAGCTGTTATAGCTATAGCTGAAGCTGTAACGCTCGTCTTTGGAGCTGGAACTGGCGTCGGTGCCAAGATAGCTGACCACACTGTCCAGGGTGAGCGTACTCATGACGGTGGGCGGGTAGGCGTTGGAACCAAAGGTCACCGGGTCGTCGCAGCGCAACGTCGTCGTGGTCGGCGGCGCTTTCGCGCAGTTGTAGTTGCTGCCATAGGCCGTGACCCAGGTGTTGGTCGTAGACGAGTCGCCACTCTGGGACGAGATGGTGTTGGGGCCGTGATAGAAAAAATCGATGGTGCCATCGACGCTGCTCACGCTGGTGGTACTGCCCGTCCCGTAGATGACCTGCTTGAGGGCGGCATCGCGAATGGCGGTATGCCCGGTCGAGGGATCGGTATCGCTGTCCTGCACATACGAGATGAGCATGATGCGATAGGTGCCAGCGTTTGCACCCTCGTTGGGAGCAATGATCTTGTTGACATCCCAGCGATAGTCATGCTGGGTGCCGCTGCTATCCACCCAGTATTGTAGCGAGTCCGGGGTACACCCCAGTTCGTAATACGTCCCGGATTTGTCCCACACGTGGAAACAGGTGTTGTTCTGACCCACATTTTGTTGCTGGATGCGCAGGTAGGAAATGTGCTGGGTATCGAACAGGTTATTCGAGCCGGTGGGAATCAACCGGTCGCCGACCCCTGCCACGCCATTCAAAAAATAGTAGGTGGTGCTGGTCGGGCTGTAGTATTCCTCGGTAATTGACCCCAGCGAGAGGGTCCACCCATCGCCCTCGGCCCGGGCAGGTGTCGTCGGTTCGTGTCGCTCGTTGGGGCCCGAACTCGAATACGACAGGATGAGTTGCGGGCCAAAACCGTTGGGGCCGGGAGGCACGAGCAGGGGATAGCTGTAGGTAAATTGCCCCGAGTTGCCCTGCACGCCGGGCAGGTGTAGGGTGGGCGGACTCTGGTTCTGCGGCTCGCCACTCATGTCAAAGGGGCCAGGACCAAAGATGGAACTGGTGGTGCTGAGCGTGTGGGTGGCGGCATCGTTGTGCAGGGCCAGTTGGTAGCCCGTCGTCGGCTGGTGCGCCTGCAAAGCCTGGGCAATGAGTGTTGGCCAGGTGAGCAGCAGATGACCAGGATCCAGGTCGAGGCTATCGAGCAGGCTCTGGGTATAGTGATAGCGAATCGTGATGGTGGCTTTGAGCCGGACACCACTCACCACCTGTCCCTTGCTATCGACCAGTTGCAGGCTGTAGCTGCCCAGCACATTCATCTGGCCTACGTAGCGCCCATGAAGCTGGGTCAGTTGCAGGGTGAGGGTGCCGCTGGGAGGCCCACCACTGGCCACACACGCTTTGGAGAGGTCAAACACCCCCGCTGGCACCAGCACTTCCAGCCGTCCGTCGCTGCCAGGCAGGTCCAGGCCGGTTGCTCCCGTACCACCGCTCACAAAGGCGGTCGAGAGCGGCTGGCTGATCGGCTTCATTGTCGGCGGCTCCGCGCTGGGAGGAAGCTGGGAAAGACTGGTCGTATGGGTAGGTTGAGGTCCGTTCGGCATGTTGGCAGGAAGCACGAGCGGCCCATGATAGACATGGTCGCGCCGACCCTCTTTGAGAAACTGCTGGAAGGTCAGGTTGGAGGAGGCCGCCGGGCGCGTGCCCAACCCGGCGGCCTCAGCCAGGCGTGCCAGGAAGCTCCAATCGGCCAGAAATGCTGAGCAGAGCAGCAGGCAGAAACACAGGATCAAGAGCCGAAGCGCGAGTGGAACCCGGTGACGTCTACGCAGTGGACGAACAGGCAAGCGCTCACCCGGCGAGCGCCAGGGAGAAGGTGTCGAAAACATGGGCAGCCCCCAGATGTCAGCAAAGCAAAACGACCCACACGACAAAAGAGTAGTACATCCTGTCAATAGGTAGACAGGATCCAAAAGGTGGTAGCGTGAGGCTCATCTTGCTGAACCAGTAGATCCTGATTCAGACCTCACCATGAGCTAGACGTGACGGAATGAATCCAACAAAGAGCATGGACGCGCTACAAAGCGAGTAGAGAACGATCGAGAACAGTGGTGGCACCTCGCTGTTGCTCGTCCCCCGAAGAGCAAGCCGGCAGTATTACCTGGACCAATTGTACACAAGAAAAAAACAGTTTGTCAAGTCTTTGTAGAAAATCCGTTTCTGCGAGAGAGATAGACCTCAATGGTAAAACAGGTTGAGCAAACAATGCAGGCAAAACACTTGACAACCGGGCAGGTTGTCAGGTATGCTTGTGACAAGCCAGCTACCTCTTTCACCTGTCCCCCATGAAAAGAGGGAGTATCGCCTGAAGACTATTTTTGCGTACATCTGGGCTGCGCCCGAAAGGAGCTTGCTATGATCTGACAGGGCATCTTTATCAAAAAAACAGCCGGGAGCAGGAGTGCGGGAAAAACGATATATCTTCGTGCCGGATCATGTCAGGTATAATTCCTCGACTCACAAAAAAAGGCTTGACATGCCAATCGGCACATCAAACCTCTGGTTATTTTTCATCTATGCGCTCTGCGCTCGCAGTTCCTGCAGCGCGGCTAACCGTTCGCGGGCAATAGTCCCGCTCGGGTCGGCCTTTGCCAGGTTCTTGTAGACGCGACTGGCCTGCTCGTATTCACCGACCGATTGGTAGGTCTGGCCGAGCATGTCGTAGGCCTCGAAGTTGTTGCGGTCGATGGCAATCAACTGTTGCAGGGCCGCGACCGACTCCTTGACCTGGTGCGTCTCGAAGTAGTGGCGAGCGATGATGGTCTGGTACTGCGTTGCCTCGCGGGTGCGGCTAGTTTGCCAGCAAAAGGCGACCATCTCGCGCAGCAGATCCATGTTGTTGGGCAGCAGATCGACGGCGCGGCGCAGGTTCATGAAGGCCTCGTCGGGATTGCCCATTTCGGAGCAGACGTTGCCGATGCGCCACAGGGTCTCGCCTGCCTCCTCCATGCGGTTGCGCCGCAGGTAGATATCGGCCAGCAGGCGCAATTCAGCGATACCCTCTTCGAGATGTCCGCGAGAGATGTAGATATCGCCGAGTTCGGCGTGCGCCCTCGGGTCCTGTGGCGCGACGCGCACCATCTCTTTCAGAACGCTGAGCGCGTTGTCCGTCTGGCGCTTGCTGCGATAGAACTGCGCCAGCTCGATGTACTCTTGCAGCGCGCTATCGATATCGCCCTGGCGCGCCGAGATTTCAGCCAGCGCGGACGACACTTCATCGCGGTTGGCTGTCGATTGCTTGACCTGGCGCAGGATGGCCTGCATCTGCTCCTGCTTGCCGACGCGCCCGTAGGTCTTCGCCAGCAGCATCGATATCTCGATTTCGGGGGCCTGGTGTTCCTCGCCTTCTTCACGCGGACGCGCCGCCCACACGCTCGGCTCGACCGCGCCCTTGCCGCCGGAACGGACGATCTGTAGCGCCTGTTCAAGTTGCTGGATGGCGGCCTCTGGCTTGCCCTGGGCCAGCAGGCACTGCGCTGAACTGGTGCGGGCCAGCACTTCGAGCGAACTGTCGCGCATAGCCATCTGGTAGGCATCGATAGCATGATCGAATTGTCCAGCTTGCTGGTGTATCTGCCCCTGGGCGAAGCGCACATCGAAATTATTCGGATAGGTTTCAGCCGCCGAATTGTACTCGCGGATCACCATATCATAGTGGCGCAAGCCCTCGCCGCGTAACTGCCAGCGAATACGCGACAGGATTTCCAGAGCGGTAGCACGGCTGGTGCCCATGCCGGTAATCATTGTGATGTGCCAGCGCACCAGGGCCGTGATATTGCGCGGGTCTACCTGCAGGACGCGCTGGTACTCGGCGACCGCCTGCGAAGTGCGGCCCAACTTTTGCAAGGCCAGCGCGTAGTTCAGGCGTGTCGGCACGCTGGTCGGGCTTTCTTGCAGCGCCTGCTCCAACTCAGTCAGGGCGCGATCCATGTAGCCGAGCCGCAGGTAAGACTCAGCCGCTAACGTGCGCTCGCGCAACAGGTCTTCTTTATGACCATGCGCCGACAGCAGGTTAATCAGACGCACGCGATAGGTCAGGTTGTTGGGTTCGAGTTGCAGGATGCGGCGATAGGTGGCAATTGCGTCATCGATACGACCATTGACGACGAAGGTATCGATGAGGATGCCATACTTGGTGATGGCCTGCTCCACCTTGCCCTGGCGAATGTAAATCTCGCATAGAACCTGGTGAACATCCAGGTACTGCGGCGCGATATCGATAATGCGCAGGCACTCCTCCATCGCGGGCGTCAGCAGTCCATGATCGATGTAGCGCTGGATATCCTGCATCGATTGGATAACCTGCACGCGCACGTTTTCCGGCAGGTTGGCTGTGCTGGCAAGCACCGAATCGGCCACGTGCTGCAAGATACCTTCCTTGCTGGAAAGCCCCGCGATCTGGCTCAGCAGTTCTTCGGCGCTGCCAGTTGTCTGAGCAGGCGGCGTCTGCAAAATGGGAGCGATGGGCTGCTCTGGCACCGGAATAGTTGGCGCGGGAGCCACCGGCGGCTCGGGCGCGGGAACGGGCGGCACAACCGGAGGTGGCACAAGCGCCTCCATCGTGGAAGCCGCCGCTACCGCAGGCACTGCTGGTACAGGTGGCTGCGCAGGTTGAACTGGCTGTGGAGCGGGCGCGACAGGAGGTTGTTGAACCGCAGCAACGGGCTGTACAGGTTGCGCAGGTGATGCCTCAACAGGAACCACTGGCTGCGCAGGCGCGACTGGAACCTGTGGTTGTGCAGGAGCAAGCGGAGGCGGCGGCGCAAATGGAGTAGGCTGGGCCGCAACGGGCTGCTGCACCATCGTCGGCTGCTCTGGCGGTAGCTGGCGCGTGGTATTCGGCTGCGCGCCCTCGGTTAGCCAGGAAGACGAGGTGGGCATATTAATCACCTGCGTCTGTTCGGCGGCGGCAGGCTGCATATTCACCGACGGCTGCGCGGGAACTTGTGGTGGTACCGGAGCAGGCGGGGCGGGCGGCTTATTGGCAAGCTGCGTCTTATCCGCGTCGTTCAGAATGCCGGTCAGCCAGTCGGGTAATTCGCCCAGCCCACTGGTAGAGACGGGAGCCGAAGGAACGACCGGGTTTACCGGAGGCGGCGCGGGCTGTGGCGCAACGGGCTGCACTGGCGGCGCGGTAAAGGCCATCGTCGCGGCATCCGCCACCTGCGGCTGCATCATCGTCGGCTGGTCGGTATTGAAAACGCGCGTTGCATCCTGCGCGCCGGGCGGTGGGGTCAATGGGCGCTGCGGAACAGGCGTGTTCTGAAGTTGCTTGAGCATGAACTCCACCTGGGCCACCTTGTCGTTCCAGCCACGACTGCGCAGGAAACCAAGCAGCGCGTTGTAAACGGTCAGCGCCTGCTCCTGCTCGCCAAGCTGGCGATGCGCCTCAGCCGCCTCCTGGCAAAGCTGCACCAGTTGATCCGACTCCTCGACGGTCAGCGCGTCCAGGTTCACGCGATCAACGGCTTCGTCAAAATGCATGGTCGCGGTGCGCAAATCGCCTTTGGCCCGGTAGCATTGACCAAGCGCGTAGTAGCACGACAGCGCGTAATCAGGATCGTTCAACAAGGTCTGGAACTGGCGAATGGCGTCATCCCATCGCTGCTGCTCTTGATAGAGCCAGCCTAAAAAGTAGCGGGCATCAGGTCGATCAAAGCCACTCTCGATGATCTGTTCACAGAGGTCAATAGCATCGGTGAAACGCCCCTGGGCTTGAAAGGTTTGTGCTTGCCGCAGGACACCCGTGACCTGGCTAGCTGTAATTCGTCTATTTGAGGCTGGCTGCATTCCCCCGGCTGCTACCGCCGGATTGCCCCCGCCATAATTACCCGCGCTACCCATATTACCCATGATGCTCGTATTACCTCCGCTTATATTCGAAACCATATCAGATGTATTTGTCCCCATTGCAGCGAGCGGGCCTGAAGTTGTGCCTGCTCCCTGTGAAAGCCCCCCTGAAGGCTGCTGCCCCCGCAGTTGTATCAAAAATTGCTGCGCCTGCGTATTGTTGGCATCGATGCGCAGGACTTGTTCGCACTGCGCCCGCGCCGACGCCAGTTCATTGCGCAGGAGATAGCCCTGAGCGGCAGATAAGCGCTCCTGGACCATCATCGCAATATCTTTTTTTCCAAAGTAATAGGCCGCGAGCCGCTCATGTGGCTCAGGACTGGCCGGAGAAAGCTGCACCGCTTTCTGCCATGCCGCCTCGGCCCGCGCCCCCTGTCCTGCCTGCGAATAGAGTTCAGCCAGGTGCAAATAGGCTTTATAGGCCTCGTCTCGCCGGTTTAGAATTACGTATAACTCGGCTGTCTTACTTAAGGCAATGACATTGCTATGATCTTGTGAGAGTATATGTTCATACTCATCCAGCGCCTTTTGCCACTGCTTCGTCTGCATGTAGCAAAACCCTAGACCGCCGCGCGCCGCCGCATCATCTGGGAACTCAGCCAGCGCCCGTTGATACTCCCTCGCCGCCTCTTCCCACTGACTGTCCCAGCGAAGTCGATCAGCAGCATTCATTGCTGTGCTGAAAACTTGTCTGTTCCCAGGCATGAAAGGTTCTCTTCCTCGTCCTACTACCGTGAAACCATTACGTTCAAGACCGTTTAGCATGCAGTCTAGTTACATGTAGCGTACTACAAAATTGCGCTAGTTGAGCTACCAGACTTCTCTTTTGGTACTAAAGTACCTTGCAGCAAGGTTGCTTGCTAGCCGCGATAATTGATGAACTGCAACGCGACCGGATAATCCTTCTGCTTCAGGAAGGCAATCACCGCTTGCAGTTCGTCGCGGCTTTTGGCAGTGACACGAATCATATCTCCCTGAATCTGCGGGCGTACCTTCGGGAAGGCATCGCGAATATGCTTGCTGATCTCCTTCGCCTGGTCCTGCGTCAGGCCCTGCTGCAACTCGATCACCTGCCGCACGCGCCCGCTCGCCGCGTTTTCCTCTTTCCCCGGCTTGAAAATCTTGAGGGAGAGGCCACGCCGCACCGCTTTGGTCTCGAGAATATCGCGCACGCTCTTGAGCGTAAATTCGCTATCCGTGACAATCGTGATGTTGTCTTTATTCTGTACAATGTCGGTTTTTGTATTTTTCAGATCATAGCGGGTGGCCACCTCACGCCGCGTCTGATCGAGCGCATTGACAAGTTCCTGCTCGTCAAATTGCGATACTACATCAAAAGAACTGTCGCCAGCCATGCTTTTCCTCTTTTTTGTGCTTGCAATGGTACCGAAGGGCTATGCTCTGCAACATGCATCCAGACGTGCCATTGAATATCATTCTGTCATTTCGCTTGAGGCATTTTAACGTATTTTTTATTTCTTTGCTACTTTTATCCCCCAAACAGGGCATGCCATGAAAATCCCCTCTCCCATGTCAGGAAAACCCCTCTCGCTCATGTCATCCTGAGCGCAGCTTTGTCATGGCATTGTGATAGAATGAAACTGACCATTTTTCGATGGAGAGAACACACTTGCATGTCCGCCATTATTTACGATAGCAAGCCATTGGCCCAACGCATGATCGAGGAACTACGCAGCGAGGCGGCGTTATTTCGCAAGCAGCGCCATCGCTCGGCGCGCCTTGCTCAGATTATCGTTGGTCATGATGGAGCCGCCGAAGTATACAGCCGCCAGTTGGCCCGTTCCTGCCGCAACATCGGCCTGGGCTGCGTCACGCTGGCCTATCCTTTCGAGATGCAGGAAGAGGAACTGCGCGCCGAAGTCGCCCGCCTGAGCGAAGATGCGGCGACGGATGGCGTGGTGCTGCTCCTGCCGCTTCCCTCGCATATTCGCCAGCAGGTTGTGACCGAAGTACTACGCCCCGAAAAGGATGTCGATGGCCTCGGCCCGCGCAACGCCGGAAATCTCCTGCTCGGCTTCCCCAGCTTCATTCCCTCGACCGCCGACGTCATTCTGACCGTTCTACATGACGCCAATATTCCTATCGCCGGGCGCAATGCCGTTGTCGTCGGACGCAGCAACATCGGCGGCAAGCCAACCGCCCTGGTGCTGATCCGCGAGGATGCCACCGTCACCATCTGCCATACCCATACTCACGATCTCGCCAGCCTCACACGAGAAGCCGATATCCTGGCCGTCAGTATTGGACGCCCGCACAGCATTACCGCCGACATGGTCAAACCGGGCGCGGTCGTATTGGACGCAGGCATCAATCCCATCGAAGGTGGCGTGGTCGGAGACATTGATTTCGAGCGCGTCAAAGAGGTTGCTTCGTTCCTTACGCCTGTTCCGGGCGGTCTCGGCCCTTTGACACATTTGATGCTTATTCGCCATACGCTGACCGGGCCGTTATAAAATGAATGAAATGCGCCGGAACGCGGTTGCTGGCGAGCAACCGCATGCCCTTCTCGCCCTGTCATCCTGAGCGCAGCGAAGGATCTCGGTCGCCCAGCCGATTCGTGCGCCGGGACCGGAGATCCTTCGCTGCGCTCAGGATGACATAGCATGGGGAATCTTTGGCGCCGTTGCAAAACATTAACGCTGTTTGATTGATTCTCAACCACATCCCCACCGCTTCTCCATAGCAGTTTCATGTCTGGCTGGTAGAATGCTTCTTGTCGGTTAAAGAGTAAGGATGCAAGCGCATACAGAGGCAAGGGGTGCCCGCTAGAAAATTAACGGAGAACATCATGAGTCTTAGCTCCAGCAAAGAAATCCTCGGCAAGAGTCTACATACAAAGGTGAGTTCCTCATTACAAACATTTCCTACTGATTGTACCCTGGAGACAGCTGAGCAGAAACGGCGCTTTGAATTGCTGCGGCTGGCATTTTTTGTCTTGAAGTTGCGCAAAGTCGAACAGCGTATGGAAGAGAACGGGCTGGGAGAGGAACGAAAGCAGGAGTTAGCATTTCGCAGCAATCTGCTGCGCCACGCCATTTTTCAACAGGTTTTGACGCTCATCCAGCTTGACGCCCGGGAGCAGGCCATGCAGATTATCGACGCCTGCCGAAAGTAGTGTTGTTATAGGGGCTACGAGTAATGATATCGCCCGCAACCCGCGCCACAATACCCTCTTTCTCCAGAACGCGGCGCAAATCCTGCACATTGACATCATTACTTACAGCAAATACGCATGGCCCCAGGCGGCGCAGCCCGAACGATTTCAGCTTCTCGGAGAGCACCATATCGTTTGCCATGCTCTCGCTGGGCGCTTCCACCAGGAATACCTGGGTGATATGGACTTCCTTATAATTGCGCGCCCAATCGTTGAGCGTATAGAGGACGTTTTGAGGTAGCTCTTTCTGGCTATGTTCCTCTAAGGTACGCAGAATCTGGTCGATATTTCGGCCCATCTCCAGGCCGCGCAGCAGCGAATTTTTGGTGAGCGTGAGGCGGCTCACTCTGCCGACCTGGTTCACCTGGGCGAACGGCAGGAGGCTATAGAGCGTGGGCATATCCGGCTGCAACAGCAGCAGTTCAAAGTTGGGCTGCACAATTAACGTCTTGCCGTAGGTTCGCTGCTCTGTTTCCTGCTGCCCTATCGCTCGTTTGACGTAGGATGTGACCTGCTCGCCCAACTCTGTGAGCATAAAAGCGGCGGGATTGCGTGGTTCACCCTCTTTCTTGCGCTCCTCATATCCAAGTGAGACCAGCCCCATCTCGTACAGCGAGGTCAACATGCCGGTATAGATTTCTCCGTCAACTTTATACCAGTTGGCAAGGATTGATCGTGTATTGCGCGCTCCGCTGATACCCGCGTACTCGTGCTTTGAGCGCAGGGAAAACGGCTCCTCGTAGCGCAGGGTATGCAACAGCGAGGAAAGCGAGTACCAGCGTCCAGGCATGCAGGAATTGAGGTAGTCCACCAGCGTTTTGCGGCCAGAGGCATAATTCAGGTAATAGTACATGCCACCGCTGGAATACGGATCATAATGCGCGCCCGCGATATCGGTCCATATCTTAGCATCTATCCACTGTTCGAGCAGGGTAGAGGCCATATCCGTCATGCTTTTCTGCGACCAGCTTCGCAACTCTGGCCCCTCTTCATAGCGTCTCTTTGTCGAGTCCGCCGATGAGCGCACCAGCTTGAGCAGGCCAAGATGTTCCGCGATATTGAAAAGCATATCCACGGTAAACTCATCATTCTGGTAGCCCTGGATGCGCGGCATAATCTGCACTTGCGGCGCGATCTTATTAGCGATGCGCTTAGGAATATAACCGCCCTGCGTCGGCTCAATATTCTGCTGGAAGGCCGCGCCAATGATGGTAGCCAGATCATACAACACGAATGGCTCAGCCTGCTTCATCTCGTTGGGCGGCGTGTCAATTTCAAACAGCCCGACCTCAACCGGCTCCTCGCCAACTTCCAACTGCTCGACCGCTTTCTTCAGGCTTTTATGATATTCGTGCGGAATAAACAGGCGGCGCTCGTGTTCAACAAAGGTATCAAAGGCGAGGGCATAGTCCTGTAGCTGGTGAATGCTCTTTGCCAGCGTCGGATTATCAAACCCAAGCTGCTCGCGGATGGTCGCCATGTTTGCCACGCCACCCTGCTCTATCAACCACTTGCAGAGCTTGCGCGTTGGCTGGTCAAGTTGTTCCCAGGCATAAAACGGCACATCGGGTTGCACCAGTTGGCCGCGCAGGCGCGTTCGAGGATCGCTCTGATAAAAATAATCATGCAGCATGAAGCCATAACGCTGTCCGATAGCATATACCTGCTCGATACTGAGTGAGGCGAGAATTTGATCGAGTTTGAAAGTCGAACGGTCCTGCTTCGGCGTGTGAATTTCGCGGTCAATACTCATGAGAATATCAACAATATCGCGTGGCACATACACGCGGGTAATAATTTCGGCAGGCGCTTTCTCGGCCTTTCCATTCCTGGCTGTAGCAACGGGCTTCGCGGACTTGACTTTGATCTGTTCTTCCAGCAGCAGCATACTCTGCTTGAGTTTATGAAGCGCGGGCGCAAATTCCTCTACTGAAAGGCGGGAAATCTTCTGTAGGGAATCTTCCAGAATAGCGTCTGAAATAGCCAGGGTCAGGGACGTATGTAGCAGCTTGCGCTCGACAGGTGAAAGCTGTTCCCAGACAAAACGGGCGCATACCGGGTCCTGCATACTCTGCACCAGCCTGCCTGTGTGATTCTGCCAGCCCTCGGCGGGCTTATCGGAGATTCCCCACAGGCGCACCTGTTGCTCAAGTTCCTCTTCGGTACGCAGCGCCAATACCTGGCGTAACGCTTTCATCGCCAAAAGAATACTTCCTTATCTGCTGGGTCGGGTGCCAGAGCGACCGCAAGGGTCGCCCCTACCAGCGCGAATTTCGTAGGGGCGACCCTTGCGGTCGCCCTGGTTTCTTCCTCTGCCTCTATATCTCAGGCTCAAATTGTTCAAGAAAACGAATGACCTCGCGTGTAAGCTGGCTGGGAGTGGATGCTCCGGCTGTCACAGCCACTTTCTTCTTGCCCTTCAGCACGCTCGTATCCAGTTGCGAGAGGTCTTCGATACGCACCGCCGGGACGCCTGCCAGTTCCTCGGAGACCTGTACCAGCCGGTTCGTATTGTTGCTGCGTGGATCGCCCACCACCACCGTCAGGTCTGCGCCTCTGGCTTGCGCTACTACCGCTTCCTGCCGTTTCTGCGTGGCCGGGCAGATGTCGATATGCACTTCCGCGCGCGGATATCTCTTCTTTATATATTCAATGACGCGCCTCGTATCCCATTGTGAAAGGGTAGTTTGTGTCGAGATAGCCAGCTTCGCTTCCTGCTCCGGCGTCAGTTGCAGCGCGTCCACGTCGGTTTCCGTTTCGATCAGCGTGATATGTCCCGGCACCTCGCCAAGCACGCCCTCCGGCTCGGGATGTCCCTTTTTGCCAATATAGAGGATGTAATAGCCCTTCGAGACGAGGTCGCGCACAAGATCATGCGTCACCGTCACATCAGGACAGGTCGCATCGACACAGTTCAAACCGCGCTCTTTTGCGCGCTGCTTGACCAGGGGAGAAACACCATGTGCCGTAAAAATGACCGTACCGGACTGCACCTGCTCCAGAATGGTTGCGCGGTCTGGCCCATCCAGCGTAATCACGCCGAGGGCAGTCAATTCTTCAATCGCGTGACGATTATGGACGATCTGCCCAATAATATAGATGGGTCGCGGTTGCGATGGGTCTTTGGCCACCTGGCGTACTATTTGTAATGCATCTACCACACCATAACAATAACCACGAGGTGATATCTTAATGACTTCCATGAATTCCTCAAAATGGACACGCCAACTCTCTTTATAAAACAATGACGCGCATTGACATAGTATATGGTCAAATCTCCCTTATTGTACCACGAACTCAGGCAATTTGCACTTTTGTTCGCGAGAGAATGCGCCGTAGGTCATCGGGTGTATAAAGGCAAACGGGGGGTAAAAGGCCAACCAGGTCCTCAATAGAGGATGTCTCCCCCAGGTCGAAGATCACCAGGGGAGTACGCCTTCCCGAACAGGCCTGGATTACTGTAGCGGCCTGTAGCTGCGCAGCGCGTTGAACCGGAAGCGCCGGGTCGGGGAGATTCAGCAAGAGCTGGACATGGGGCAACAGGAGTGAAAGATTCTGAAAATGCTCCTCCTCGTAGACCTGAGCCATACCTGCCTTCTGCAATTGAGCCAAATAAGGACACCTGCGTTCCTCGCTGCCAATCAACAGCGCCGAACGCCCGTATAAACCGCCCAGGCTGGCTTCCGCGATAGACACAATTTCTTTCACAAACTGCTGTATCAAGGACTCCTCTTTCTGACCTGAATTGAAGCTGTGCTATACTCCGACACATCATACTATAGCAAAAATTTCTACGGTATCATCGGGTAATTACCTTATTTCTTAGAACAATGTACCGTAGGGACAACATTCCAAATTTTTCTGTGAAATTTTCTGCCCTGGAGACGACAAGATGGTATAACTGTCAATAGACGAGGAACTATTATGGAAAAGCAGATCAACGATATCAGCGAACTATTCGTCTCGTTCGAGGAGCGGGAACGGCTGCTACGCCTCTGTACCAGCTTAAGCGGTTCCAGGGACATCGCGGAAGACCTGGTGCAGGAAACGCTGCTCGAAGCCTGGCGACACGAACAAAACCTGCGCGACCCCTCACGCCGCACCCAATGGCTCTCCGGCATCGCTCGCAATGTCTACCTGCGCTGGCTGCGCAAAACAGGCCGCGACAATTCACGTCTGCTTCTTCCGAGCGAACAAGAAACTCCGTTGCCAACTCTCGAAGAGATCGCGGCAGACGATTTCGATATCGAAGTAGAGCTTGAACGCAAAGAACTGGTCGAACTGCTTGATCGTGCGCTGGCGCAGTTGCCAGAAGAAACGCGCCTCGTGCTTATCAAACGCTACGTCGAAGAATCCCCGCTTGTTGAACTGGCCGAGCAATTGCGTACCAATATCAATACCGTTGCCATGCGCCTGCAGCGCGGTAAATTAGCCCTACGGCAAATACTGACCAGCGACATGCAGCAGGAAATCGCGCCCTATCGCATTCTCCCGCCGGAAAATGACGAATGGGAAGAAACGCCGCTCTGGTGTCACTTCTGCGGCAGGCATCGCCTGCTAGGTAAACGCAAACCAGAAGAAGGCAGGTTACTCCTTAAATGTCCTGCATGCTCTCCAGGTGAAAACGAGGTCTTGAGCTGGAATCATATCGACATACTTATCGGCGTTAAAGGCTACAAGCCACTCACAACGCGCTTGATGACATGGTGCAACAACTATTACTATTCTGGCCTGCAAAAAGGCCATGCACTCTGTAAAGGCTGCGGACGCACTACCCCGGTGAAGTTACTCCTGCCGCAAGAACTGCCAGACTGGGTACGCGAAAAAAGTGGTCTATCCTGGTTGCGCAGCGAGAGCAATCAACGCCTCATCACCATTGTCTGCGCTGCCTGTCAATCCAACTGCAATACTTCACTGGAGGGATTAACTCTCTGCTTACCAGAAGGTCGGCAGTTCTTACAGACTCACCCGCGCGCCCGCTTACTCCCCACCCAGGAGGTCGAGACCGAGGGAAGACCTGCCATTCTCACCCGCTATGAAAGCGTGACCGATAATGCAGTTCTCACCATTGTTTCTGATAAAGAAACATATCAAGTGTTGCGCGTCTATGGAGGTGAGCAATGAATGTGACGGGAAAAAGCATGGTGCCTCAACAGGAAAGCTCCCAACTCAAACGCCTACCTATCACAGCCTTCTTTGTTGGCAGCGCCATCTCCTACGTGGGTGACATTCTCACCCTGCTCGCTATTCCCTGGTTCGTCCTGCTGACAACCGGCAGCGTCACCAAAACGGGCATCACGGCTTTCTTTTCGACGATACCCTCCGTGTTCTCAGCCTTTTTCGGCAGCATCATCATTGACAGGCTCGGCTATAAACGCACCAGCGTGATTGGTGATATCGCCAGCGCCATCGCGGTCATGCTGGTTCCCCTGCTCTATCACACCGTCGGGCTGGCTTTCTGGCAGCTACTGGCGCTGGTCTTCCTGGGCGGCCTGCTTAAATCCCCAGGAGTCACAGCCCGCTCATCAATGGTGCCAGAGTTGGCAAAGATGGCGAATATGCGCCTGGAACGCGCCAACGCGCTCTCCGACGGCATCAACCGCGTCTCCCACTTCATCGGCGCGCCACTTGCAGGCGTACTAATCGCGCTCATCGGAACAAGCAATCTGCTCTGGTTCGATGGCATTTCATTCGTAATCTCCGCCCTGCTCATTGGCCTCGCTGTTCCAGCTACGCCGCCCATACTGAATAAAGAGGAAAAACGCCCGGCCCTATCCGGTGTATGGCAGGGACTCCGCTTTATCCAGCGCGATACCTTCATCCTCTCCATCGTTGTCACTGTGATGATTACCAATCTGCTGGATGCCGCCTTCTTCTCAGTAATAGAACCGGCCTACATCAAACACATTTTCAATAGCGCCGTTCCCCTCGGCCTGATTATAGCCGCGTTAGGGGGCGCATCTTTTGTTGGCACGCTCATATTTGGCGCTATTGGACATCGCCTGCCCCGCCGCTGGACCTTTAGCATTGGCTATACGATTGGCGGCGCATCGCGCTTCTGGGCCTTCTTGCTGCTACCTATCTTGCCTTTCCTCATCGTCTGGCACATTCTCGCCGGGCTATTCATCGCTCCCATCAATCCACTGCTCGAAACAGCTTTTCAGGAAAAAGTTCCAGAGGAGATGCGAGCGCGTGTATTCGGTGTGCTTGGCGCTGGTTTTCTAGCAGGCATTCCTATCGGCACTTTTTTAAGTGGCTTTTTCGTCTCCTGGGTCGGCTTGCAGGTATCCATCCTCGCAATTGGCATCATTTACTTGCTGACTACGCTATCGCTGTTTGTTAATCCTGCTATGAAAGAGATGTAAAAATAAAGTTATCCTCTCGTAACCCACCAGCGTAATAATCTTCGTGGTCTATGGAGTGCAGCTACGTCCTGGTGGTTTCGACCACGGCTGCTCTCCATCGTCCTTAGCCTTCTATCCACACAAATATTCCTGAAGCTTGCCAGGGAACAAATCTCTTGCTAAAAGCGGGCCCCTTTACAGGTATCTCTGTCAATACATGAATAAGAGGACGCGCTATGAAAGGCCAAAAACAGCTTTCTCTATTGCATCTCCTACAAGCGTCAGTACTCTTCCATGTTATAATTTGGCAACATACTGAAAACAGGAGCCTGCTGTGATTCGCGTCATCCTTTTCGATGTTGATGGTGTGCTTGCCATTGGGGAACCGTTCAGCAAGCATCTTGCTCGAACGTATGGTATCACTCCCGATTTAACTCGCTCGTTCTTTGAAGGTCGTTTTCTGAATTGTCTAACAGGAAAGGCCGATTTAAAAGAGGAGTTGGCTGATCGGTTACCTGCATGGGGTTGGTCGAGTTCAATAGAAGCTTTTCTGGATGAGTGGTTCCGCTTTGAGCATCGCATCAATGAACCCCTTATAGCATACGTACAGCAATTGAGGCAACAACATATTCGCTGCTATCTGGCGACCAATCAGGAAAAGTATCGCACAGCCTACCTGCTTGCACAAATGGGTTTTGCTGGCGCGTTTGACGGCATGTTTTCCTCTACTTATTTAGGCTATATGAAAGGCGATGAAGCTTTCTTCGCTTCTGTTTTGAGCCAGTTACCAGATGTGAAAGCAAATGAAATCCTGTTTTGGGATGATAGCCCCGCAAATGTAGAGGTAGCCAGGAAAGCAGGGCTACATGCCGAGGTGTATTCCAGTTTTTCAGATTTTGAAAAGAAGATGACCCTATATGACATAGGGAATTATGGTTAGTGTGAAGGTGAATGATAAAACTATCGGAAACGCTCGTTCTTAAACAAGAGAAATAGCTAGCTGGAGAAAGCAAAGCATGCCCATACGTCAACTCGCGCCCGATGTCGCCGCCAAGATCGCGGCAGGCGAAGTCGTCGAACGTCCCGCTTCCGTCGTCAAGGAATTGATCGAAAATAGCATCGATGCCGGAGCCACGCAGATTCGCGTTGATCTGATGGGGGGCGGCCTGCAACTGATTCGCGTCAGCGACAACGGAAGCGGCATCCCTCTCGATGAATTGCCGCTTGCCCTTTCGCGCCACGCAACCAGCAAGGTTGCCAGCATCGACGACCTGGAGCATATTCGCTCGCTCGGTTTTCGCGGCGAGGCCCTTGCCAGCATTGCCGCCGTTGCTGATGTCACCCTGCTAAGCCGCCATCGCGATGCGGAGCAGGGAGCGCAGATCAGCGCCAGCAACGGGCAGCTTTCCGAAGTCACATCCGCCGCTTCCCCGGTAGGCACAACTTTGACGGTGCGGAACCTCTTCAGCGCCGTTCCTGCCCGCTTGAAGTTTCTCAAGAGTCGTAATACAGAAGTAAGCCACTGCCATCACCTGCTTGAACAATACGCGCTGGCCTATCCCGAGATTCGCTTCAGCGTCTTCAGCGAGGGCAGGCAAATCTTCGCCACGCCAGGAGATGGACAGCTTTCGAGCGTCCTGGTAGAGATCTACGGCTTGCAGGTCGCGGAACAGATGGTGCCGATTAGCAGCCTGGATGGCAACGACGAAGACCCTTTGCGCCCGGTTGTGACGGGTTATACCAGCCTTCCCACCTGCTACAAAAGCACGCGCCAGCACATGTCCTTCTTTGTCAATCGGCGTTGGGTCATGAGCCGCATGCTCAGCTATGCCGTTGAAGAGGCCTATCACTCCCTGCTGCTGACGGGTCGCCATCCCATCGCCGTCGTCAATATCGCCATTGACCCCAGCCAGATCGACGTCAACGTTCACCCGGCCAAGACCGAGATTCGCTTCCTGCGCGAGCGCCGCGTCTACGCTGCTATCCTGCGTGCTGTGCGTCGCGCCATTTTGGAAGAAGCCACCGTCCCCCAATGGGGCCGCCCTGACGCGGCGCTTCAAGTCCCAAACACGAACACTTCTCCCACCTCAACAGATATAGAAGATTTTGACCTGCCAGACGAAGAAGAGATCGAACAAATAACGACCTCAGAAACGGATGATGCCGAAGCAGTATCTCCATCATCTTCACAGGTGGAGAGCGAAAAACGCTCTTACCCGCAGGATAATCCCTGGCTCACCGTTATCGAGGAAGAAAGCGGGACGAAACCGCCCATGCTCTCTCGCCTCTGGCAGAGCCATATTCGCAAATCCGACGCGCAGGAAGATACTTTGCCTTCGCCCACCTCACCTATCACTAATACACATGCGGAAAGCGACGACAAATCTGTTACACTCCCGGTTTCACCTTCTCTAAATCATATTGACACGCCTGTTTTTACATTGCCTGAAACACCGGCTGAACATGCTTCAACAACCCATGTGAGTCGCCTGCCGCAACTGCGCGTTATCGGCCAGCTTCTGCAAAGCTATATCGTCACCGAGGCTGCCGATGGCATGTACCTGATTGACCAGCACGCGGCCCACGAACGTATTTTGCTGGAACGTATGGTGGCTGACCTGAAGGAGCGCAAGCCGCTTTCGCAACTATTGCTGACACCTCTCACGCTGGAACTGGCTCCGGCGGAATTGGAAGCCATCGAAGAACATTGGCAGAAACTTGAGCATATCGGCTTTTCGCTGGCAACAAACGAGGATGGGACATTGGAAGTGCGAGCGGTGCCGAATGTGCTTATCAAACAAATGAATGCACGCTCGCTGCGCGAATTGCTGGCGGAACTGACCGCGCCGGAAAACCTGGGGCACAGCGAGACCTGGGAAGAACACGCCCTGGCGAATGTGGCCTGCAAAGCCGCCATCAAACAAAACTATTTTCTTACCGTCAGTGAGATGCGCGAGATGATCGAGCAGCTAGGCCGCACCAATGCCCCCTTTAGCTGCTGTCATGGCCGCCCCACGATGGTGCAATTCAGCCTGTCCGCTCTGGAACGCGAATTTGGGAGGCGCTAGTGTACGCCGGAGTACTCACCACCGCCGCCAGCTGGCATAGTGAACAACCCCTATTGACTTATATTGTGCCGCCCGAACTACAGGAGATCGCGCTTCCGGGACAGCTTGTCGCCGCTCCGTTCGGCAATCGCCTTGTAGAGGGCATCATCTGGCAACTTAGCAAAGATGCTGATATGAGCAGTTTTGATGGGGCTATGCGTCCCATTTCTACCATACTTGACCCGGAACCTGCATTATTGCCTCATCAAAGAGCATTGGCCGAATGGCTGGCCGAATATTACGTCACGCCGCTCGCCCATTGCGCCATGATTATGCTGCCGCCCGGCCTGATGCAGCGCTCCAAAGTCGTACTGCACCTCATTTCTCCAGAAAACAGCGCTCCAGCTACCGCACAGCAGGATGCAGAATTTACACGCTTACAGGCCCTGATTGGCCTGCTCCTTGCGGATGGAGAACTTGATGTAGAGCGCCTGAAAGAGATGCTGGGAGCTAAACGCGCCAAAGAGGTGGTGCAAGAGGCGCTGGCAAGCGGGATCATTGTGCGCGAGGCTATGCTGCACGAGCCGCGCACGCGCATTCGACGCAAACGCATTGTCCGTATCATCGCGCCAGATGATGTGCTTCAGCAGTGGAAGCAGCGCGCCGAGCAGATATGGCGAGAGAGCCTGCCGGAACCCGGCACTATTCCTATGGCTCCCGACAATGTGCGGCGGCGTCCTAACAAGCCTTCGCTCGATCCCTGGGCCATCCCTGCGCTCTCTAATGCCTCGGCAGCTTTAACGCTGACAAGTGAAAACAAGGAAGGATTGCTCGCGCAAAAGCAACTGCTCGCCATCGACCTGCTCGAACACGAACACGAGCATACCCACTGGACGCCTACCATGCTGTGCAAAGCGAGCGGCCTGACCCAGGGACAACTGCAAAAGCTGGTGCGCGAACAGCTCATCACCATCGAAGAGGCAGAGGTGCAGCGCGACCCGCTTGCTGAGCGATTCATTCCAGATACTCAGCCGCTTGCACTCACACCCGATCAGCAGGCGGCCATTGAGCGCATTACTGGCACCTATGACGCCCCGCCCATCTTGCTACACGGCGTCACGGGTAGCGGCAAAACTGAAATCTATCTGCAGGCGCTCGATACCATTCTTGCGCGAGGGCAGCGCGGCATCGTGCTGGTTCCCGAAATCGCGCTGACCGCACAGGCTATCTATCGCTTCGCCGGTCGCTTTCCAGGGCGCGTCGCCATCATCCATAGCGCGCTTTCCGAGGGAGAACGTTACGATGAATGGCGGCGCATTCGCTCAGGCAAGGTGGACGTGGTCATTGGTTCGCGCTCGGCCCTCTTCTCGCCTGTATCGAACCTGGGCATCATTATTCTGGACGAGGAACATGAACCGGCCTACAAGCAGGACGAACGCCGCCCCAAATATCACGCCCGCGAAACGGCTATTACGCTTGGCAAAATGCTTGGCATTCCCGTCGTACTGGGCAGCGCCACTCCATCCGTAGAAAGCTTTTATCGCGCCGAGCGTGGCGAATACCAGCTTGTGGAGCTGCGCAGCCGCGTCGGTGGCGCGCTTCCCCCCGTCGAAATCATTGATCTGCGCAGCGAACTACAGGCAGGCAACACCAGCATCATCAGCCGCCGCCTGCAAAGCGAGCTTGAGCAGGTACTGAGCAAAAAACAGCAGGCTATTCTTTATCTCAACAGGCGCGGCGCAGCAAGTTGCGTGCTGTGCCGTGAATGTGGGTACGTCGCTATGTGCGATCGCTGCGACGTACCGCTCACCTATCACTCTACCGAGCGCATCCTGCTCTGCCACTACTGCAACCGGCAAAGCAAAATCCTGCGCATCTGCCCGCAGTGCGGCAGCGAGGGCATTCGCTACTTCGGGCTTGGCACAGAAAAGGTGATGGCAACCATCGGGCAGATGTTTCCTGCGGCGCGCCTGCTGCGCTGGGACCGCGATACCGCCAAAAACCGGCTTGCGCACGAGCAATTGCTTGACCGTTTCGCCAATCGCGAGGCCGATATCCTGGTCGGCACGCAGATGATCGCAAAAGGGCTTGATCTTCCAGGCGTCACACTGGTCGGCGTTATCTCTGCCGATATTGCCCTGATGCTGCCGGATTTTTCAGCATCCGAACGCGCCTTTACACTGCTTACCCAGGTGGCGGGACGCGCCGGGCGCGGCGAAGACCCTGGACAGGTCATCATCCAGACCTTCAACCCGCAGCACTTTTGTATCGATGCCGCCTCGCGCCACGATTATCATGAATTCTACAGCGCCGAAATCGAGGCGCGCCGCCGCTATGGCTATCCGCCATTCCGTCAGTTCGTCAAATTTACGTTCAGCCACGCCAATCGCCGCCGCGCACAGAATGAAGCCCTGCTGCTGCGCGAAAAACTGGATGAGTGGATCAACCGGCTAGGCCTCACGCATACCGATATCGTAGGGCCTGCACCCGCCCTCATGGAACGCCTCAACAACCTCTATCGCTGGCAGATGATCGCCCGCGGCCCCGACCTCCATCCACTGCTGAGCGTTCTCGACACCTCCGGGTGGGAAGTCGATATTGACCCGGTGAGTACCTTGTGAGGTACTCACCGGGTCAAAGCGCTAATAGGTATTGATGCTTGTCTCGGTATAGCCAATCATAATCTCAGTACCTACAGGCAATCCAAGCGAATTGGCAGTGGTGACATGAATATCGATGCCAATCACATATTGAGCCGTACCTGTTGCACTGTTCGAGCTATCCTGCTCGTTCAAGACGACATATCCCAGTCCAGGCAAGGATATCAATGTGTTAGGGGTAGGATTCTGGCTTGTTGCCTTGCCATTAATGGTAGCTCCAATCAAGGTTGTTCCCGCCTGCTGGGAAAAGCTCCCATCCCAGAACAGCGAATTGGTAACATTCAACTTACCCACACTTAAAAGCCCTTGCAGCAGGTTCACGTTGGAAACGCTTGCAGTACTCTTTGCCTGGGAACTTGAGGACTGTATCTGTCCCGATGCAGAGACGCTCAGATTGCCGGTGCTTCCTACTGATGGCACATTCGTGCCAGTCTCATTGCTCTGGCTCGACCCGCCGCGACAATAAATGCCAGCCACCGTCAACGGACCGCTTGCCAGAGAGCCTTGCCCGGTTCCGCCTTTAGCATAAGAGCCAAAGGCGCGCGCGCCAAGTATGCTCGGAGCGAGAGTACGCACGTTATCGCTGCTGGCATGCCCAATCACCATTTGCGTTCCAACAGGAATACCCGGCGAATTTGCCACCGTCACATGCACATCGATCATATTGACGCTGAGATAGGTCGCACCAGCATTACTTGACCCATTCTGTTCGTTCAATACGACATACCCGATACCTGCAAGCTTGATTGTAGTATTGGGCTTCGGCATCGTCAGGAAAAGCGTTCCCGCGACGCGCAAGCCTGCAAACTGGCTTCCCGCGCTCGTACTGCTTGCGCCTGTAGTGGTGACAGTGCTGGATGCGACAGCGCGTATCTCGCTGGCAGTAATCAAGCCATTAAGCAGACTTGCATTCTGCACAGTAGACACAGCCTGGCTCGTACTGCTCAGAGCAGTCCGGCTGATGCTCACCTGGTCTGAAGCCGCCCCAGACTGCACATACGAAGGAAGGGATAAGCTACCAACAGAGTTGCTCGACGTACCCGGCGCTCCCTGACAACCCTCCCAACTAGGCGCAAACGGCCCACTGACACGCCCGTTTCCTGCAGGCACAACAGAACCAGCATAAGCATATCCTCCCGGAATGCTAGGAAGATAGCTACTGGCATGAGCGGTTCCACCGCATACAGCCAGCATGGCGAGCAGCGCTACAAGAACGACTACAAAACGCTTCACGATGTTCCTCCTTTACAGTTAGCAAAACTCCATCGACACCTATCGATATGCAGCCGAAAAAAAGAAGGGCATTTTAAGCCCAACCATTACTTAATCGACCGCATTTTGTCCCGTCGATAGGTATCGACAGGTGGAGAAACATCTGAAGGGGAAAAATGACCTGTTTGCTAAAACATAAAAAAGAGGACAGGAATATATAACGAAAAGAGGTTCAGCAGGGAAGGCGAGAAGCTATTTCGCCTTCCCTTGTTTCTAATTAATGAGAAGTCCCATTCCTACCTGCGCTCAGCAGCGCTTGCCTGGCCTCTTCAGTCGTCTGCGCCATGACCAGGTTCAAGTTGATCGCCGATAAAACGCTCACATCCTTGATCGTATCCGCCTGTTGCTTTGCCAGCGCCTGCAATTCGGGAAAGCGCAACTTTACAATGTTGAGCAACATCTCTGCTTGCGCCTTCAAAGCTCCTTCTTGTAAGCCCTCCTGTCGTCCAACCTCCACCATCTCCTGATAGATAGGCGATTCGCTCAGTAGATCCTGAAACACCTTAAACCTCCTTATGAAGACCTCATAATCCGGGCTTCCTTTGAAAACCATTGCCCTTAATGTCTCCATCATCGCCAACAGATCATATTCTTGTTCTGCCGCTAGTTGATCAATGGCCTGCTGGATAAGGTCGAGTCTCTTCCCGCCACGCGCGAGTACGACTAAAGGCAACAGCCCTAGCCAGCCCATTTGGAGCAGCAGCTCCGCAGGTACTTCCCAGAGCTTGATGGTACGAAAGTAAAAGTGATGAACAATCTGCTCATCAATAAATCTACGCTCTAATGGTGGTTGCGCTACTTTGCCTTTTCTACGTAAATATATAACATATGAGTACACTGGCAGTCCATACTGCCGCTCAGCAAGAACGTTATAGTACAGTAATCGAGTCGCCATGTCCATATCTTCATAGCTTTGGAACTCGATATGGATCAGGCCGCGTCTTCCCCGGCTCTTGACCTCCATCAAGGCATCGGCAATCAGGGTCTGATGTTGTAGTTCGCCGTCCAGTGCCTGGATAAAATCGGCATCTGGGGCCAGCCAGGAGACGTAATGCTGCGCATACCGTTTGACCAGCTGTTTCATGATTGTGTCCCATACGCCAGCCATACTGAAACGATGATCCCCCCTCATCTTTTTCTTATGCAAGAGTAGCATAACGGAAACGGCCTGTCGAGTGGTTTTACAGCCTTTTTACTCAGCAATTTCTGCTTGCTGGCAATCGCTTCCTGGACATGATATGCTATAGACCTGACATTCATTAGAAGAGAACCGTAACGAGCAATTCTATGCCAGATCAATCATCTTTGTTTGGATCAGACGAGACGCCACCAGCTTCAAAGCAACCTTCCCCAGCCAAACAACAGGGCGAACCATTGGCATCGCGTATGCGCCCGCGCTCGCTCGATGAAATTGTGGGACAGGAACATTTGCTTGCGCCGGGAAGAGTGCTGCGCAGGAGCATCGAAGAGGACCGCATTCCCTCGATGATTCTCTGGGGGCCGCCCGGCAGCGGCAAGACTACGCTGGCGGAAGTTATTGCGCGCCAGTCGCACGCGCGTTTCGCTCGCCTCAGCGCGGTCTCGGCAGGCGTGGCTGACCTGCGTAAAGTGGTAGAGGAAGCGCAAAAGCTGCGCCAGTTCTCCAAGCAGCGCATCATCATGTTCATCGACGAGATTCATCGCTTCAATAAGGCGCAGCAGGATGCCGTTCTTCCACACGTCGAGCGCGGCACAGTGACACTTATCGGCGCAACCACCGAAAACCCTAGCTTTGAGGTCAATAGCGCGCTTTTATCGCGCTGCCGCGTTTTCACCTTGAAAGCTCTGAGCGAGGAACAGATAATTACCATCCTACAACGGGCGCTGTATGATAAAGAACGCGGATTGGGACAGCAGGATATCACAGTAGACGAAGATGCGCTGCAACAGATGGCCGTGTATGCCAACGGAGATGCGCGCACAGCCCTCAACGTGCTTGAACTGGCGGTGCAAGGCTCTGGTCAGCCAGAAAAATCGCCTGTGCATGTGACGCTTGCAACCGCCGAGGACGTGATGCAGCACCGCGCTTTGCTCTATGACAAGGGTGGCGATCAGCACTACGACACCATCTCGGCCCTGCATAAAGCCTTACGAGGTTCAGACCCGGATGCAGGACTCTACTGGTTAGCCCGCATGCTTGAGGCAGGTGAAGATCCTCTTTATATTGTGCGCCGCCTCATTCGCTTCGCCTCTGAGGATGTGGGCATGGCAGACCCTCAAGCGCTACTAATATGTGTAGCAGCTCAACAGGCCGTTCATTTCGTAGGTCTGCCCGAAGCCAATCTTGCCCTCGCTCAGGCGGTCGTCCACCTGGCAACTGCTCCCAAGAGCAACGCCCTTTATGAAGCGTATAGTCTCGTGCAGGCGGATGTCCAGCAAACCCGCAATGATCCCGTACCGCTGCATGTTCGCAATGCTCCGACCCAGTTGATGAAGGAACTGGATTACGGCAAGGATTATAAATACGCTCACGATTACTACAAAGAGATGCAGATCGAAGACCCTGAGCGGCCTCCTGCAGTGCAGCTTCAGGAATACCTGCCCGACAGTCTTCAAGGCCGTCGCTATTATTATCCCGGCCAGCAGGGCAAAGAGGCCAGCATCAAGAAATGGCTGGAGAAGCGGAAGGGCGAGGAAGCATAGCCTTTTCTACCCATTGATCCCAAGCCGCTTATAGGTAGCCCTGGCGCTATCCACCAGTTCCTGCCCGCGCTCCATATCGCCCTCGCGATCGCGTGCAAGGAAGAAGAGGCCGTATGCCTCCTCGGTGCGAGCATACTCTACGACATCATCCAGCGCCTGCAACTCTTGTAAAGAGCGTTCAAAGCAGGGTTGGGCTTTGTCGAACTCGCCCTGGGCCTGCCATGCGCGGCCACGCAGGCGGCCAACGAGCGCGGGAAGCTGGCGATACTGCCGACTTTGCGCAAGCTCCACAGCCTGATCGAGATATGCCTGGGATGCCTCGGGCTTGCCCGCAAAGTAGTATGCTTTAGCCACTTGCAGGAGCAAATGAGGATGAACCAGAGAGGTATCACCTTCTCGCTGCGCTACTTGCAGCGCTTCAAGGGCATCTTGCAGGCTCTGCTCCCAGTCGCCCTGCCAGCCAGCGCAAGTACTCCGGCTCCACAGCACACGCGCCAGCAAATCGGCATCATGTAAGATAATGCCGATAGCATACGCCTGGTCACCCATTTCACGGGCACGTTCCCAATCCCCGGCCTGAATTGCCACGAAGGCCAGCACCAGATATGCCCAACCTTGCGCGCCTACCACACCATGCTGTATCGCTCGCTGCAATGCCTGTTGCGCCGCTTCCTCGCCCTCTTTCAGTCGTCCCAGCAGCATATAGGCCCAGGCGGCTGAATAATTCATCATCGGCTCCCACTCGGGTTTATGAGAAATCCGGCAGGCTTCAGCGCCTTGCAGCGCGTAATCGAGCATCTGCTGCGGAGACCCGGTAAGGAAGGCGCACCACGCCAGCGACCAGAGTGATACCACCGAAATAAAGGGATCGTTACCACCGATCTGCTTATGCAGCGCTTCTGCCTGGTGGAGCTTTTCCAACGCCTCTGGCGCGTTGCCAATGACGGTTGCGGCCAGCCCCCACTGGGCATATGCCTTCGCCAGCAAAGCCGTAGCATCTGATCTCTCCCCGATGCACTCCAGGGCGCTTTGTATGTACTTGAGTGAATCGGCTTCCCTGCCCTGCCAGTGGCAACAGAAGGCGACCTCCAGGTACGCCTCGGCCTGCTTCAGATTCTCTCCTAGATCGCGCCAGAGCGCAGCCGAAGCCAATCCTGCCTGAATAGCATCATTGAGCTGGCCCGTATACAGGTAAATATCGGAAAGCTGGTGGAGCAAGGCCGCCCGGCGCGCCCGCTCTCCATCGCCAATCAACAAATCGAGCGCCGTTTTGACGTAGTTCCCGGCATCCACAAAAGCATAGACGTAAAGCGCCTGCTCTGCCGCTTTTAACAGGTAATCCACAGCCTTCCCATAATCTTCTGCCATCTGGTAATGGTAAGCAAGCCGACTATAGTAAGGTTGCAGGTAAGCTGCGTAACGCGCTTCGATGGCCTGCGCAGCATGGCGATGCAGCACGCGCCGCCTCAAAGGATTGAGCCACTGGTACAGCACTTCGCGTATCTTGTCATGCGTAAAGCTAAGATCAAAGTCCTGGCGACTGGAAGCAAGTAATGCTTCGTGCTGCGCACTTGTTGCGTGTTCCTCACCTCGCGCGTCCGATACTGAACCGCGAAGTTTGCCATCACCTTCAGCATGCAGAGATGTCAAAATCTGAAGTTGAATCGCGGTATCAATGTGTTCGGCGATCACATCCTCAGAGACTGAGTGGGCTTTACACAGCAGGGAAGAACTGAACTGTCGGCCCAACACGGCGGCCAGGGTAAGCGTCACGCGGCACTCGGGCGAGAGATTGACCAGCCGTCTTTCGATCACCAGCCGCACACTGGCCGGAATCTCTAATTCCGACGTATCTACAGTGCGCTGCCAGCGCTCGCCGTTCCAGATAACTTTCCCTTCCAGGATTAAGCCGCGCACCACTTCTCCTATAAAGAAAGGATTTCCCTCGGTATGCCGGTAAATCTCGCTGCTGAACTCAGGCGTCACCGGATGTCCCGCGATATTCACCAGCAGTTGATGAACCTGTTCCTCGCTCAGACGTTGCAGGCGCAGTTCGTCCGCGATGCCGATACGCATAAGTGCGGCGATCAGGTTGCGCAATGGATGCGTTTCGTTTACCTCTCCGGTACGATACAACAGCAGGTAGAGAGGGGTTCCGCCTCCCTTTTCGCCCGCGGTCTGTGCCTCAAACGGCTTCACCGACCCACCCTGCAGGGTGAGGTAATTCAGCAGGTGCAGGGTAGCGGCATCCGCCCACTGCAAATCATCGAGGATAAGAATTAAGGGACGTCCGGCAGCGAAGCGCTGGAAGAAATGCGCCACCGCGCTGTAGAGCTTTCTGCGCTCAACTTCGGCTCCAAGCGGCTCAGGTTGTGGTAAATCGGAGAGTTTCAGGCGAATCTCGGGCGCGATTTTCGCCAGATCAACTGCGCTCTCACCGAGCAGAGCGGGCAGTTCTTCCGCAGGGCAGGCCCGCACTTGAGCAGTAATGGCATCCGCGATGGGTTGATAGGGCAGCAGGCCGCTCATTTCGTAACAATAACCCCATAACACCCGCGCCTGCTCCGTCTTCTCGGCCCACTGCGCGAAATCGCTCGCCAGCCGCGATTTGCCTATGCCCGGCTCGCCACTAATAAAGGTGACGCGCGTCTGCCCACCACGCACATATTGAAAGGCGCGCTGCAACCGGGTAATTTCCTCTTCACGCCCTACCAGTCCCGCCTTCAAGATACGCTCTGGATCAAGCTGCCGGGCCGCCATCTCCTCTTCGGTCTGCGCGCTGACGGCTTCTAATTCATCGGTTCTAATGGCAGGAAGTTCCAAATCACTCTTTGCAGGAACGCCACTCACCGCCACCGTTTCTTGTACGGGCTTCACGGCAAGCGGGCCGCTCTCAAATTTCTCGCGCAAATCTACGGCAATCTGGCCCATCTGAATACGCCGGAACAACTCATTAGTCTCAACCAAAGGCGTGGCCCGTAAATCTTCCTTCAGTGCCTTGCGCAGCGCCACGTACTGATTCACAGCTTCAGCGCGGCGGCCCATACGAGCATAGAGCAGCATCAACTGGCGGTGCGTCTGTTCATCTGACGGATTCTGCTCAAGCAATTCCAGTAAATACTCACAGGCGCGCTGACCCTTGCCAGTGGCCGTTGCCAGTTCCGCCGCGTTCTCCAATAACCAGCTATGCACGCGGCGCAGGCGATCTCTACGCCTTTGCGTCCAGTCCTCGTATATATCCTCCGGCAAGTAATCGCCTTTATACAGGGCGAGCGCCTTATCGAATTCTTCCAGCAACATTTCCTGCTGCAGGTCTGTCTCTCTCCCTGTTCGACTGCGCATCCGTGACTGCAACTGCTTTGTCAAACTCTCAAAAACGTCTGCATCAATGCGCATCCTTTCTGGCATGAGCATCAAGGTATCATGATCGAGGACAACAAAGACTGAAGAGCCACCTTTTCCGGCTGGAAGATCAGGCTCAAAAGCCCGGCGCAATAAATACAAGGTTTTACCGAATGAGTTCGCCGCCTGCTCCATATTGGAGTCCGGCCACAAGATTTCTTGCACCTGCTCGCGGTGCAAGCGGTGCTGTTCGACCGAAAGCAACAACTTAAAGAGTTCGACGACTTTACGACGACTCCAATTGCCTCCCGTCAGCAAATCCTGGTTATGGCGGATCTCAAATCGACCCAAAGTCGCTACTTCAAGCGTGGTAGTTACGTCTAACATCGCCGACTCCTCACCTGACCGGCTCTCACAGGTTCCTGACCCTTTGCCACCTGGACGAAAAACGCGCTACAGATTCTTGAGAGGAATCGAGGAAAATATCCTCTTTATGAAGCAAAATCTATTAATAAATACGATTTTTTATTCATTGATTGTATTTTCAACAGGTTCTTTTTTATTATCAACTGCCGGGATTTTTCTGTCAATAGGGAGGATTACCGACATAGTAATTTCCCGGTAATCCACAGGGAAATGAGAGGTAATGGCTGAGCAGTACACTTGCGATCAAGAGATTTGAAACAATATCAAATTGCAGGTGGAGGAACCAGCTTATGTCTACCATGTCACTCGAAGCGCTCGCGCCGTTTGACTTGCCGGTACCGGAACGTCGTCTCGACGTTTTCTCCCCCCAGGAGATCATTAAAAGTATTCGCCCGGCCAAGAAACAAAGCGCGTCTCCCGCGCTTCCAGAAGTCAGCATCAGACCGGAGGCAACCGATTCTGAGTTGATGCAGGCGATCAGTTTTGGCTCAGAGAGAGCGCTGGAAATGCTGCACGAGCGCTATCACCGGCTGGCATTTTCTCTTGCCTATCGTATTCTCCAGGATGCTGCCACTGCTGAAGACATTGTCCAGGAAGCGTTCCTTTCACTTTGGCGCAAGGCTTCGTCTTACCAATCACAGCATGGCAGCGTCTCCACCTGGCTGCAGTCGATTGTTCATCATCGCGCTATCGATCATGTACGTTCCTCCGCCTATCGCAACGAGCAATGGGCCACACTCCAAACCGAACACGAGCAGGACACTGCGAGCAGCGAACCCGATGCCTGGGAATATGCCTGGCAGAACGAGCAGCAGCGTCTTATTCGTGTCGCCCTGGCCCAAATGCCGCCCGAGCAGCGACAGGTCATTGAACTGGCCTATTTTGGCGGCTACACACATGCCGAAATCGCGGAAAAATGCCACATCCCTCTCGGCACCGTAAAAGGCCGCATGCGCCTGGGACTGCAAAAAATGAAGGTATTCTTACAAGAACGAGGCCTGGCGGAAATATAACCACACCCATTTCTTTCCGGCTCTCTCAAATGCATCGGCACCTTTCACCATCGTCCTCCCGTATTATAAACAAATACAGCGAGTAGAAAAGACATAAACGCGAGAAGCAACGGGAAGACAACGGGTCGATATCATGGCTGATATATCGCGAGCAGTTCGACACGATCCTTCATTTCGACGAGACGCGCGCCATTGAACCGCTGGATTGCACCGAAAAGTGGGAAGCAGGCGAACCACCGAAGACGTATCCCAGCAGCGTATAATCTGCTTTCACATGGCGTTTTTTATTGAAAAAACCCGTTATTGATGGTACTATAAGAATGAAATAAGGCAAATCTCCTATTACAATAGAAGAGGTAGTACTTTTAGCAGTGTGTTTGACACATGTTGACACATATAGCATAATAAATCTATATTGTTCAAAGGCGCTTTATTTGCGCCTTTTTTCAGCGTTTTCCATGAGCGCATTCAATGGAAAGTAAGTGGTAGTGACAGCACTTGAAAATGTGTAAATACGGTCTCTCTGCACAAGTGATGTGACAAGAGAAAGGGAGAACCAACGAATGCCAAACAACAGGCAGCAAAACACCGGTGAGACCAAAAGGTCTGAACTTAATCCGCTTCGCCTGGCAGGTCAAGGTCAGCGAAAATCCGCCCCCCTCACAGAAGAAGATGTTCTGGTCGAGGAAGACGATTTTGATTCGATACCCCAGCGAACTAACAGCAGCGCCATCCGCTTGAATCCACCCGTTGCGGGTCGTCGTGCATCCCGCGACGTTGGCATAGATACAACACGCCAGCAGGCCTCTATTCCCCGCAGGACCGGACAGCAGCCATATACCGGTATACCTGAAACGATGCAGCCGCGCTCTGGTCGATCCACCTACCAGGACTATGCACCACCACGAAAGCGATTTGAGGGCAAAAATGTCCACTGGTTGTTGTACGTGGGCTTAGGCATGGTGGCAGCGCTTGCCCTATGGGTTTCGCTTTCCGCCCTCCTGGCCTGGGGAACGTCCACCTATAACAACATGGTGTATGGCTATCCGCGCACCTTTCAGACCGACGCGGTGGTCGGCCACAACGATAGCAAGCTTCACCCCAGCCATTTTATCGCCATCAACCTGCATGGACAGGTGATTGTCATCGAACTGCCGGGCGGCAATCCGGCGAAATCCATCGACTATATCGGCCCCGACCTGATCGCCACTGGTGATGATCTCATTCCTATCACCCTCACCTTCAGCGATGTCAACCACAATGGGAAACTGGACATGATTATTCATATCCAGGATCGCGAGGTTATCTTCTGCAACGATGGCACAAAATTTACCGCGTGCAGCACGCAATAGCTTAAACACAAGATAGCAGGAATTACTGCCATGTCATGGGAATTCCCGTCCTGTCATGCTGAGCGCAGCGAAGCATCTGCGCCTGCGACGCGCACATCACCTCGGTACGCAGATGCTTCGCTGCGCTCAGCATGACATCTCGTATCCTCTCTTTATTAGTCAAAGTTCATATTGTGTGCTTTTCTATTTGTGCAAAAACACGGGAATGAGCAGCTGCGCCGCGTAGACCAGGTGCCAGATCGTAAGACCAAGCGTTGTCAGTGCCAGCAGCACGTGGAACCTTCTCCAATAGCGGATTACGTAGCGATAGAAATGCTCGCGCTGCATAGCCTGTTGCACTTCTTGCAGTTCAGAGATATGCTCTTGCGCGCCCGGCATCAACGCGCCTGGGCGGGCCAGTTCGCTCTTTTTATCGGGCACAAAGCGATATTGCACGCCATCGCGGCTCAACTCCTGGGGAGTGGCCTCTAATGAGATGTAAGCCAGGTCCCAGGGCGTTTGCAAAGATTGACCGGCATCGGCAAAAGGTAACGCAGCGCCACTTTTCACCGGCACCAGCGATTTATTAGATGAAGGAGTGTTGCTGGAGTCAAAACCGCGCAGTTCTGCCGTATTATGGACGACAATTGCCTGGAGCCGCTGAGAGATCGACTCGATGCGGTCATCGCCCTGCGCAGTCAGCGCCTTTGAGACCTCGCCCGCGATCAGGCGCGGCATCAAGCGGTCCAGGAAGCGCCCGATGAAGCCGCTAATGGCCAGGGCAATCATGCCGTAGAGCGCGTAGGTGCCACTGCGCGGATTGAAATTGCCGAAGGAATGCAGGCAGAGAAAGACCAGCGCCAGAACTGCCAGGCACATATGCCACTGCAATGAAGCGTTCAACTGACCAATAGCGCGCTTTTTTGTTGCGCGGCGACGCCTTCCATAGGCAATGCCTGCCATTACAGCGAACAGCGTGCCGATGACGGCATAGGCATATCCGGCAATGCTATCAGGAGATATATCGTTACTGGTACGGGAATACCAGAGAAAGACACCAATACCGAGGGCCAGCACAAAGAGGGTAAGCAGCAGACGCCCAAACCAGCCATGCCAGCCATGCATGGACAGCCATGCATAGCCTGCTTCCCCTCTGGCCGAATCCTGCCAATTGTTAGGGGCCACTTATTCCTCCATTCCAGAGCGTAACAGGCGCACCTTGAGCCACATCATCATCGCGTCGCGGTGCAATCCAACCGGGCAGGGCGCTACACAGGCCCCGCATTGAAAACACGCTCGCGCGTAACGCGCCACAGGCGCAGAAATCGGCCCGGCAAGCGTCTCCCGGTTCAATACATCTATGGTGATCGGCTCCGAAAGCGCGGGACAGGCCAGCAGGCATTCATTGCAGCCAATGCAGGCCCGTATTTCATCCGCGACCTGCGGCCCCGTTTTATGCAACAGGACAGCGTTACGTGATCCCATCTAACGCCCTTTCTTTCTGGTTACAGGCAGCTTGTCGGTATACGACCACAGGCTGCTCGTTGGATACTCGCCCGGCTGACGTTCCCGCGTGTTCTCTCTCTTTTTTGAGGCAGGGGGCGGAGCAAGGAATTGCCTTTTCGTGGTTTGGCGCAATGCAGGCGTATTCCTCGACGTTTCCTTTACTGGCGCTGTTTCTGGAGCATTGGAGCGCATCTCACCCGAGCGAATGGCTGGTAGTTTGCTGCTATAATGCCGCAGCCCTTTCTCCGACCCGCTAGTTGAACGTGAGGGAAGCGCGACCAGCGTTGATTCTACAATTACTGGTTTCCTGTTATCCTGTCCGCCTTCAGCAACATCCTGCGTTGGCTGATTATGCAGGTCAAATGGAGCAGTGACAAAGGGGTCGGCAAATAGCTGCAATTCTCCATCGGTATCGCGCTGCCGTGTTCCAGCTAGCGGCCCGGTTTGAGGCAGAGGACGCACCAGGGGGCCACTGTCCATATTGAGCGCGGTTTGCGCAATAGCTGCCGCTTCCCACCTCACCTGGGCGGGAACGGGCAACTTTCCAGATTCCACCATCAGTTGCGCGGCATAGGTGCGCTTACGTGAGAAGTAGCTGCGCGCATCGAAGGTTCCTTTGAGCAGCGCCTTCTGGATCTCGCGTATCGAAAGCCCTTCGTCGATGATGCGCTTGATCGCCAGGCTATCCGGCTGCGTCGAGCCAAGCGAGAGATAGCCGACCAGGCGATCATCCATCACGCACATCCTGCGGTAACTGCCCCTGCCGCTATCGGTCAGAGTAGTGATACCATCGTGCCAGTTCAGGACATTGCCTACCGTCAGCATCGAGAGTTCGGCCAGTTTGGTGGCGTGCCAGGGAACGCCGAAGCCTTCGTCGCATGGCGCGCCCGTCATCTTTGCCGCCGCCTTGCGCCCCTGTAAAACAGCTGCGTACCATTGAGCGCGAGGCGCGTAAATGCCGGTTTGCGGATCGCGGATCGCCGCCACATCACCGGCGGCATAGATATCACGCACGTTTGTGCGCAGGGCATCATCGACCAGGATGCCGTTTTTACAATTCATGGGCACATCGCAATGCTTTGCCAGGGCGGTGATAGGCGACGTGCCTGTGCAGACCAGCACAAGCTGGCAGGGCAGCAATTGACGATGATTGGTGACAACTCCTGCCACTACGCCCACCCGGCCTACCACACCTACAATCTCGGTTTCAGTGTAGACCTGCGCTCCGGCGCGCCGGATTGAATCCAGCACCATTTCCGACGCGGGACGGTCAAGGGTGCGCGACATAAAGGTATCGCCGCGAATAAGCCAGTGGACTCGAATACCCCAATACAACAGCCCCATGACCGTCTCGATGGCATGCGCGCCGCCACCGATAACCGCTGCCTCCTGTACTTCAGGCAGGCGGCGACGTAAATCAAGATAGTCGTTCAGGCGGTGAAGCGTCAGGACACCATCAAAATCGCGGCCCGGCATATTCGCGGGCAGACCGCTCGGGCCGCTTCCGGTAGCAATCAGCAGCGAACCATACCCAAATCCTCTTCCGCCACTTAAGGCGACATACTTCTCCTGCGCGTGTATTTCCTCTACACGCGCATTGACCACGTGTATGAACTGCGCCCGCTCGGTTCCCGGCGGATACGCCAGCAATTGCTCGCGGTCCAGTTTGCCAATGGCGAATTGTTTCAGCGCAGGCGTATTGATGGTCGGGTGGCTTTGATCCGTAACGATTACCACCTGCTTATCCGGCGCTAATCGCCGGGACTCAACTGCAGCCGTTAATCCGGCAATGCCATTGCCCACGATTACAATGTCAGCACGCTCTATATTGTTCGCTTTCTCAAGCTTCATCATGTATACAATCCGCTCGTAGGGACAAAATTTATCAGTCTACGTCTATAGCCATTAAGACCTTATCCGGCCCTATCATGTAATACACATCCGTGAGGGCATGTTCGGCCTTATGACGCTGCATATGTCCAGGCGAGGCGCGGCACTGACTGGCACAGACAAAGGACAATTTCTGACCGGATGAAGTCTGTAAGATAAAATTTCGCCCCGGGCCGATCTGCGTAATCTTCCCGGCCACGTGATCCACATTGGTTCCATGCGCCATCGCCGGACCGAGTACGGATACAGCGCCTACGCATATCAGGGCCAGGCTTCCAATCAGCACCAGCACAAACAAAGCGGCTGTGACGCGAGTACGCAGGGAAGGCCACAGCCCATTTCCACTGTCCTCCAAAGCTACCCCCTTCTTCTATTGGCATATACAGATACATCTTGACAACAGTCATTGTATATCTGTAGGAAGCGCTTTTCGCTCAGAACAGCAGAAATTAGCCCGAAAATCCCACGCAGAGGTAAAGAAAATACCGAGTCATTCTCGCCCATGTCATGCTGAGCGCAGCGAAGGATCTCCGGTGTTGGCATGCGAATCGTGCGCTACGCCTGGAGATCCTTCGCTGCGCTCAGCATGACAGGCCTGAAAAATTCTTCAATGCAGGGTAATCAGCCCGCGTTGCGCGGCAAGCGAGACGGCTTCAGTGCGGTTGGTGGCTCCCAGCTTCCCCATAATCGAACTGACATGAAACTTGGCTGTGCGCTCGCTAATCATCAAATGCATGGCGATCTCTTTATTGGGCATACCCTGCGCCAACAGCCCAAGCACCTCTAACTCGCGTTCTGTGAGCGGCTCATACATATCCTGCATTTCGTGGCCCGAGCGCGGCACGCCATGCCTGCCCATATGCTGAAGCAGTTTAGAGGCAACGACAGGCTGCAACAACGAACCGCCCTGCATGGTGACGCGAATGGCGTTGAAGATCTCCTCACGCGGCGCGCCCTTGAGCAGGTAGCCGTTCGCGCCCGCCTCCAACGCGGCAATGATACGCTCATCGTTATCGAAAGCTGTAAAAACGATGATGCGCGGGCAGGGCAGGTTGCGCTGGCGGGCGTGCATGCGCAGGCGGCGAATGGTCTCCACACCGTCCATTACCGGCATCTCAAGATCAAGCAGGAGAATATCCGGCGCTAACTCGAGCACCAGCCGCACAGCCTCCTCCCCATTACTGGCCTGCGAAGCCGTACCCACAACTTCAAAATCCGGCTGCGTCTCCAGCACGGCGCGCAGACCCTCGCGCACAATTGGATGATCGTCGGCTAACAGGATGCGTATCATGAATACATTTAACCTTCTTCCAGCGGTACGCACGCGGTGATGCACGTACCCTTCCCCGGCTCGCTCGAAATACACAGCACGCCTCCCAGCAGCCTGACACGCTCATTCATGCCCGTCAGCCCAAAATGGCCTCCCTGCGAGCCAGGAGCATGCTGCGCCTGCGTCACTTCGTCGGGATTGAATCCTTGGCCATCATCCTGCACTACGAGGCAAATATCGCCATCATCCGCCTCAAGCGTCAGCGCGATGGAATGGGCCTGCGCGTGGCGAAGCGCGTTGGATAGAGCCTCCTGCGCAATACGATAGAGCGAGGTTTCGATACGAGGGGGCAAAATAGGAAAATTTCCCTCGGGTTCGCACGAATAGACGATCTCCACCCCGTCGGCCTTCGTCTCGCTTGCCAGGGCGGCCAGCGCCTCCGGCAGCGTGCGATTTTGCAGGGAAGCAGCGCGCAGGTCGATCATCGAGCGGCGCGTCTCTTCCAGGTTCTGACGAGCAAGCACCATCGCCCGGCGAATAGCCTCCTGCGCCCGCTCCGGTCGTGTCGTAGCGAGAGCATCAGCGATTTCCAGTTGCAAAGATATAGCAGCGAGTCCCTGTGCCACCGTATCGTGTATCTCACGCGCCAGCCGGTTGCGCTCCTCGATGGTCGCCAGCCGTTGCGCTGCCCGTGTATGCTGAGCAGACAGACGCGCCCGCTGAATTGCCAGCCCGATCTGGTCGCCTATGATATGCAAGAGTTGCAGCTTTTCCTCTTCCAGTTCGCGCCAGTCCTCGCTGGCAACGTTCAATACCCCTATCGGCGTCTCCCCGGCATGAATGGGCACGCTGGCATGAAAGCGCAAACCGAGCGAGGTCGGGTCTTTATCGCGCTCGGCGTTCTTCAAACGGCTGCAGCGCAGCACATTGATATTGGCCGCGCCCTCCATTCCGCCCGCGCAAAAGGTATCCAGGCAGAGACACGATCCGGTCATGCGCTCAGGGTGGTCGGCCAGATAGGGTGGCAGGGATTGTGCCGCCGCCAGATACGATTTCCCGCGCTCATCCAGCAGCCAGACCCAACCGGTCTGCAAGCCAAGCAGCTTCGTCACCTGAGCCAGCACCTCCTGTAAGGCCTCGTGTACATCCACCTTTCGATTGAGCTGTCCGGCGATGGCATACAGGATCGCCAGGTCTCTATTTCCGCGCAGCAGCGAGGTCATCTCTTGCGCTTCAGTGGAGACCTCTGCGGTTGTCTTCTCGTTTGTTATCTTCTCAGGTGAAGTGGTCATGTTCCTATTGTATATCAAGGATGGGCTGTTTTCTATGTCCTTTTGGACAAGTGATACGCGGCACATGTCTAGAAACGCGTGCCTGGAAATAAAAGACCGGAAGCCAGGGGCTTCCGGCCTTTCCTCGCGATCAAGGGGCTTCCGTTACCTATTGTCCCCCAACAGCCAGCAGGCTTTCCGACTCTACCTCTTCATCCTCCGTCAGGTGGCTGCATGCTCGCACGAAGGCACGCAGGAGACGGGCGCTGGTCGCCTCCTTTTTGTAAATCTCCTCGGGATGATATTGCACAGCCAGGGCAAAGCGCAGGTCAGGAACTTCAAGCACCTCGGCCACGCCATCCTCGGCGCGCCCACTGATTACCACGCCTTTCCCCGGCGTCTTTACAGCCTGATGATGCAGGCTGTTTGCCAGGTATTTGCGCGTTCCCAGAGCCTTCTCAGCCAGGCTTCCCCCGCTGATATAGATGGGATGCGCCAGGAAATCACGCGGCATATCGCGGCGGCAATGGGTCATGCTACCTGGATGGTCTTCCTGGATGTCTTGATACAGCGTTCCACCGAGCGCCACGTTCATCATCTGCATGCCCCGGCAGATGCCCAGCACAGGCATGTCCTCTTGCAACGCCCAGTTCGCCAGCATCATTTCCAGTTCGTCCAGCCGCTCATCGGGCACATCAACCTTTGTGCGCGGCGTTTCTCCATAGAGCCGTGTTTGAATATCGACGCCGCCAGTCAGTAATAAGCCATCAAGACGCGCTAATAGAGAATCGAGCAGATGAATATCATTGAGCATAGGGATAAGGACAGGAACACCGCCAGCATCTTCGATAGCATGAATATAAGACCGATTGTTACAATAGACAGGGCGTCTCGTTCCATCACGATAATCCGCCTGTGTAGGTATACCTATGAGTGGACGCATTACGATAACTCCTTTATCCAGATTAGGGTTCTCTGTTCCTATCACGCACTTATAACACATGACGCGGACAGAGCAATTCATAATAAAAAAAGTGGAACGCTGTTGATGCGTTCCACTGAATAAACGAAAATGGCTAATTCTCGAAACGCACCACCCTGCGATAAAACCCGGTAAGCTCCAGCCAGAACTGGAGCTGCATAATCACGAGTATAGGCATGACAGGGACGACGCGCATGTTTTTTTCCTTTTTATTTCTTGTATATCGGGAAGTGAGGTCTGTAGCCGTATCACAAACACATCACACTTTTATAATACGCCCGAGTGTCAAGAGATTCGGCTATGAATTTCCAAAAAAGATGTTCCACCATTCCTGCCAGAAATTATCTGGTTGTGCAGTTTTGGCGCTGGAGCCGCTTTTCTGCTGGCTAGAGTCATTCGCGCCCACAATAATTACCAGATGCTCGCCTCGACGGACATAGCCCATCTGGCGCGCTTCACGCTCAATCACCGCCGGGTCCTGGTAATACTTCGCTTGCTGCGCCAGCCGGTCGTGCTGCGCCTGCAATTGCTGTGTCTGTTGTTGCGTGACCGCCAGCCTCTGCATCAACTGACTATTCGACCACGCCTGCACCAGCGAACCAAGCAGAAAGGCCAGGCAGATCATGCCCGTTACCCACACAACTGTGCGCATAAACAGCGAACTTTTGCGGGCGCGCAAACGCCCCTCTGTCTCCTCTAATCCAATCGCCGATGTGACATATGGGCTACTCCCCTCCGGTCGCGAGGGAAAAACTGGCCTTGAAGGTCTTGATCGCGGTTCATCCATCCGCTTACGCTCCTCTTTGTGCCTGCCTTTTTTCTCTCCAAATACTCCGTGTACCTACAGTACCTTAGAGTTAGGACATTCGTCAAGAGCTATTTCCTAACCCTCTCACCCCTGGTCTACTCACGTTGCGTCTGTTCCGCGACAAGAAAGATATTTTCGTGATAAAAGAGGGCATGCCATCTCCCACAAAGAGAACGGATACAAATATCATCACTTCCAGGATAACAGAAATCATCCCAATAGCGACAGAACAAGTCCCAGGAAACCGCTGCCGCTACCGTTTCTTCCTATACTGACCCCGTATAATAAGACACAAAAAGAGGAGGTTTGAAGGTGGAAGGAGAAGAGATGCCACAGATCAGAAAAACCTATACCACCGAGTTCAAAGTCAAAGTGGTGAGGGAGATCCTGCGCG